>Ga0316204_10003877_pt1 | contig 28441 bp, 29 predicted proteins | sample 6monrhotite_MG_2_FD_205661 | JGI IMG/M metagenome (GOLD analysis project Ga0316204, IMG submission 205661) | Microbial mat bacterial communities from mineral coupon in-situ incubated in ocean water Damariscotta River, Maine, United States -... | ecosystem: Environmental > Aquatic > Marine >...
TTTGTAGAAATTTTCGGATATTTTCCGATATTCAGGGTCCATTTTCATGGCCATGTCGGCATCAGTCATGATTGGACTGTGGCGAATTGATGAGTCTTCAACATCGACTGGCTTATCTTCTTCTTTAATGTTGATAGGTTCCCACTGCCAAGCACCGGCTGGGCTCTTCTTCAATTCCCACTCGTAGTTAAGTAACAGTTGAAAATAGCCGTTATCCCATTGGGTAGGATGGGTGGTCCATGCGCCTTCGATTCCACTGGATACGGTGTCACGACCAATGCCACGTTTAGTTTTATTTAACCAGCCGAAACCTTGGTCTTCTAGTTCACCACCTTCTGGATCTGAGCCGAGCAGTTCGGCATCACCATTACCATGACATTTGCCTACGTTGTGACCACCGGCGGTGAGCGCAACCGTTTCTTCATCGTTCATAGCCATGCGTTCAAAGGTGACTCGCACATCATGTGCGGTTTTAAGTGGATCAGGATTGCCGTCTACACCTTCGGGATTTACGTAAATAAGTCCCATCATCACTGCGGCTAGGGGGTTTTCTAGATCACGTTCGCCGGAGTAACGGCTGCCTTCACTACCACTGGGGGCAAGCCATTCTTTTTCAGCTCCCCAATAAGTGTCTTTTTCTGGATGCCAGATATCTTCACGGCCAAAGGCAAAACCGAAGACTTTTAAACCCATGGATTCATAAGCGATGGTACCTGCATAGGCAATTAAATCGGCCCAACTAAGTTTGTTGCCGTATTTTTTCTTAATGGGCCAAAGTAGACGACGGGCCTTATCTAAGTTGACGTTGTCTGGCCAAGAATTAATGGGAGCAAAACGCTGGTTACCGCTAGCGGCACCGCCTCGACCGTCAGCGATGCGATAGGTACCGGCTGAATGCCAAGACAAGCGGATCATCAGACCACCGTAATGCCCCCAATCTGCTGGCCACCAAGACTGACTGTCGGTCATCAGTGCATGCATATCTTTTTTTAGTGCGTCTACGTCGAGGTTTTTGATTGTTTCCCGATAGTTGAACTCCACTCCCAGCGGATTTGTCTTGTTATCGTGTTGATGCAAAATATCTAGGTTTAGGGCCTTCGGCCACCATTCCATGTTCGACATGCTACTTTCTGTAGCGCCACCATGCATCACTGGACATTTATTATTAGACATTGGTTAATTTCCTATTTTTCCCATGAAAAGAAGTACTATTTATTCAAATATATAATGTACTTAACTAACATTATCGAGTAATTCAAGCTATGTGTGAAACAGTTTGCTGTTATCGAGACAATCGCTTTTACCTATCAATTTACATCTAGTTGAGAGTATTTATTAATATGCTAGCCAATATTCCATATGATTATGGTGAATTGTCAATATAACGCCAGTTTCGCCTGCACGCTTTTTTATGGGCATTTAAGACAAAGCAGATATCTATCATTTCTAACATGTTGTTCTCCTATTAACTGCTTTAGGCATATCATCAGTGAGTTATTTTTATATGATTCAAGGTGTTTCTTCATCGGTCTAACAACTGAATCATATTGGTTATATTTGGTTCGCATAACACCACCCAGTCTCTGCAAACCATCCACAAGATGCATGAAGCGTTTCGTATATCGTCGCATTTCTGCCAGACTGCTCCATTTTTGGAACGCAAACATGGAGCTCCAGATAAACCAAAACTTGGTTTCAAAAAACGATTTTTCAAACCAGCCTTCTATTCGTTTATCACCTAATGAGCTTTCGGAAACGTAGGTGAGTTTGATAAAGTCAGCCTGTTGTTTAAAAGACAATCCATAGGACGAAACATCTAATTTCTTTCCTTCTTTTAATAGACGGGCCTGACCATTCGATACAAATAGTTGATTAAATTCATACGACTCATCTCGTACTGATATATTTGGGTCTTCCAATGATGGAATATGGGAAAGTAGTTCCCAATAACATTCATAGTGCATCTCATGCATTCTTCCCCCACGAACTACAAACCCTTTCTCTTTATTGCCGGCCCCGTCAGTGGCTCCGCCAGGAATTAAATCTTTTTCTAAAATATGGATATTTTTACCCAGAATACCCACATCTTTTTCTAAATAAACGGCACTGGCAAGTCCTGCTATTCCACTGCCAATGAGATAAACTTTTGAGTCTTTATAGTTTTGTTTATTTTCTGTATTCAACTAATTATCCTTTGAATTATATCTATATGCATTATTGCGCTAAGTTCCTTGAAACACTCCAAACAAGTTTTTGATATTAGATAGCAAATTATCGTGGGTAACCGTATCTATCGACCCAACAAGAGTTTTATGATGATTTGATAGGTTAGCTATAAGGACACTATGAATTAGTCTTTTTAAAGCTTATTGATCTCGGTCAAATCCTTTGTAGGTGAAATAAAATCAACATGGCTATATTGTTAACCTCAAAAGAAAAATCGTGCTGTTGAGCAAGTCACTATGGGTGTATTTTTAATTCCTCCAGATATCACGATAGACGAAAAAACGAAAAAGTGTGTCGGAAGGCATATTAACGTTACCCGTCATATATTATCGGAATATGAATTTAAGTGTGGTATGCGCGCCAGTGGTACGTATCTATCTGATGATAGAGGATGGTACGGTTGATTTTACCATAAATATAAAAAGCACAATTGTTGAGGGCTTTATCTATTCCACTTCCAGCATTTCAAATATCGGGAGGTATTGTTTTGTTTCTTTTCGCGCTAAATATGATATTTGGCGAAAGCAAACAGTAATTTTTGAAGGTAGTTGTGAACCTTTAAATGATGTTTACCTAGAAACATCGAGTTGCGGTCAATTGACTTTAGTTATAATAAATCAGTGTCATGTTAAATATTTCAAAGAGCCGATACAAAATATTGAAGTACTGAATAGATTAGTTTTTAACTATTCAGTACTTCAACAATATTAATCTATAAGAACGATAACAAGTCTTGATCTAATTGCATCAAAGTTTTTGGATCGGCCATCATAGTTTTGGCTAATGACTTGGTTCTAGGTAATAAACGGTTAAAATAGAATTCAGCGGTTTTGATTTTAGCTCGGTAAAAATCGCGGTTTTCTACTTCCCCCGCTAATTTTTCATAGGCGGTTTGTGCCATTTGTGCCCAGAAATAACCCATCATGATATAACCTGAGTACATTAAATAATCCACTGAGGCTGAACCTACGAAGTCGCGGTTCTTTTTAGCTTTTAAGGCTAAACGCATAGTGTATTGTTGCCAGTTCGCCACATTTTTGCTTAACGCCCAAACAAACTTGTTCATTTGACGTTTATGGGGATTACTAGAAATCATGCTTTTATCTTTGCAGAAAATTAAGATTTCTTTGCAAAATTTATTTAACGACTTACCACGGGTGAGTAATATTTTACGGCCTAATAAGTCCAAAGCCTGAATGCCGGTAGTGCCTTCATATAAGGTCGCTATACGCACATCTCGAACAATCTGCTCCATGCCCCATTCTTTAATATAACCATGGCCACCAAACACTTGCATACCATGACTGGCACTTTCGCAGCCTAATTCGGTTAAAAAAGCTTTAAGGATAGGGGTGATGAATCCTAATCTATCGTCAGCATTTTTTCGTGCTTCTTCCGTTGTTGCCATTTCGATTTCATCGACAATTTTGGCGGTGTAATACACCATGGCACGTCCACCTTCGGCGATGGCCTTTTGGGTCATCAACATTTTGCGTACATCAGGATGAACAATGATGGGGTCAGCAACTTTGTTGGGGAATTTTTTACCGGTTAAGGCGCGCATGGATAAACGGTCTTTTGCATATAATAATGAATTTTGATAAGCCAGTTCAGAGGCGCAAACACCTTGTAACGCCGTGCCTACACGAGCCGTGTTCATAAAGGTGAACATACATTCTAAACCTTTGTTTTCAGGGCCGATTAACACACCTTTAGCATTATCGAAATTTAACACTGCAGTAGATGAGCCTTTAATACCCATTTTGTCTTCAATCGCACCGCAAATGACATTGTTGGCTTCGCCTAAGTTGCCATCTTGGTCTACTTGGATTTTTGGGACAATAAATAGTGAGATACCACGCGTGCCTTCAGGTGCATCAGGAAGGCGAGCTAATACGATGTGAATAATATTCTCGGTTAAGTCGTGCTCACCTGCAGAAATAAATATCTTAGTACCCACAATGTCATAGGTGCCATCGTCGTTTGCCACGGCTTTGGTCTTAACTTGACCTAAGTCAGTGCCACATTGAGGTTCGGTTAAACACATAGTGCCGGTCCATGTGCCTTCGGTTAGAGGTGTGAGGTATAACTCTTTTTGCTGTGCCGTGCCATGAGTTTGAATGGTGTTCATGGCACCATGACTTAAGCCTGGATACATGGCCCATGACCAATTCGCTGTGCCCATCATTTCTTGTTTGACCATGCCTAGTGAAGGAGGTAAACCTTGGCCACCATGCTCAATTGGATGAGATAAACTTTGCCATCCCCCCTCAACATACTTGTTATAAGCCTCTTTAAAACCTGAAGGTGTAGTGACCACACCATTGTCAAATTTGCAGCCTTCTTTATCACCACTTTGGTTTAAAGGTAAGAGTTCGTTTTCACAAAATTTTGCGCATTCTTGTAATATCGCATCGACTAAATCAGGTGTTGCTTCAGCAAACTCAGGGTATTTTTCGTAATGAGGGTAATAGTTAAATACATCTTCAATAAGAAACTTTATGTCCATAATAGGCGCTTTGTATTGCAACATAGTAGCACTCCAAATTGGTTGGTTTTGATAATCTATGTGGAGTATAGCAGAAAATTTACTGGTCATACCACTTCCGTGGAAATACTTGAATGTGCATATTCGATAGACTTGTTTGTTGATTTTATGTTGATGATCTATAGCTGTTGGAGATCTAGTAAGTGTTTTTAGCTTTTTTACTCAGTGAATTAAAAAAACATGCTTGGCCGATTATAAAATTACAGACAGGTCTGGATCTACAACGTATTATGCTCAAACAACAGAATCAGATATTACACGATCTAACCGCTTACAATGATTAACCCTATCCCTAACGAAATACAGTCTCCATGTGTCCGTAATTGCTGTTTAGATGACAAAGATATGTGTTTAGGTTGCTTTAGAGTCATAGATGAAATTTTGATTTGGGGCCAAGCTGATGATAAACAAAAACGCGAAATATTGATTCTCTGTGGATCCCGTAAGAAAAACAGCATAAATAGTCGGCCTTTTTAGTTTTCGGTTCGATTAAGCTGATTCTTGGTTTCCTTTTTTTGCTAAAATAGTGAGCCCTACTTCCCACGATAACAATCCCCAGCAATGCATATTACTTTAGCCCCGATGGAAGGGGTAGTTGATCACCTAATGCGCGACGTGTTGACCCAAGTGGGTGGCTTTGACTTGTGCGTGACCGAATTTGTGCGAATTGTTGATCAGTTAATGCCCAAACGGGTGTTTTATCGGATATGCCCAGAATTACATCATCAAGGATTCACGCCCAACGGTGTGCCAATTAAAGTGCAGTTGTTAGGTCAACATGCTGATTGGTTAGCGGAAAATGCTTTTCGCGCAGTTGAATTGGGCTCCCATGGCATTGACCTCAACTTTGGTTGTCCTGCTAAAACAGTTAACAAAAGTAAGGGAGGAGCGGTGTTACTTCGAGAACCCGAGACGATTTATCAAATTGTCAGTGCGGTGCGCAAAGCTGTCCCTAAAGAACAAGCTGTGAGTGCCAAAATGCGTTTGGGTTTCGATGACACTTCGTTGGCAATTGCCAATGCACAGGCCATTGCTGATGCAGGGGCTGACTCATTAGTTATCCATGCTAGAACAAAGGTCGACGGTTATAAGCCACCTGCATATTGGGATTGGATAGCCAAGATAAAACAACAAGTCGATATTCCAATTGTGGCCAATGGAGAAATTTGGAATGAGCATGACGCACTGAATTGCCAACAACAATCACAATGCGAAAACATCATGCTAGGTCGTGGTGCTTTGGCTATGCCTAATTTAGCTCAGGTGATAAAAAATACTGAGCAACATATGCCATGGGAGCAAGTTAAGGCGTTGCTGGTGCGATATTCGGGTTACGAATTGTTTGGTGATAAAGGTAAATATTATCCTAATCGGGTGAAGCAATGGTTGGGTTATTTGAGTCGTCAATATCCACAAGCTGAGGCTTTATTTATGCGTATTCGCGCATTGAAAAGTGCCGATGACATCTTGCAACAGATCCAATCCTAGTAAAGTCCTGTCAATCTTATTAGAATTAAGTATGAGCAACAAAGATTGCTCCACAAATACTAATAACGATAGAATATCAGGGAAACATATGAAAATTTTAGATAATAAGCGACAGCTATTTAAATTAGCTGCTGTTGCAGGTCTAGTTGCTTTGGTGGGTTGTTCAGACTCAGATAAAGATAAGGCCAAAGAGCCCGCGTTTCAAATCAATCAAAACCCCTTCCCAAGCACCTACAAACCTATTGCTAGCAAGAGTGTTTTAATCACCAATGCTACGGTTTTAGATGGCATAGGTGGCGTTTTTAATGACAGTTCAGTGTTGTTACAAGATGGCAAAGTTGTTGGCATCGGTATTGATTTGACTGTGCCTGATGATGTAACCACTGTTGATGCCAAAGGTAAATGGGTGACCCCAGGTATTATTGATGTGCATAGTCACTTGGGTGTGTATCCAGCACCCGGCGGTACCGCCCATTCTGATGGAAACGAAGCAACTAAGCCTGTGACCGCGCAAGTTTGGGCTGAACATTCTATTTGGCCACAAGATGCTGGTTTTCAACGAGCCTTGGCTGGTGGTGTCACTGTGATGCAAATTCTACCGGGCTCTGCCAATTTAGTTGGCGGGCGCGGCGTGACAGTCAAAAACTTGCCGGGCTCAACCGTGCAAGATATGAAATTTCCTGATGCCCCTTATGGTATGAAAATGGCCTGCGGCGAAAACCCTAAAAGGGTGTATGGCAAAAAAGGCGGCCCTTCAACACGAATGGGTAACGTGGCCGGTTACAGACAAGCATGGGCTGATGCCCAGGACTATCAGCGTAAATGGGACAAATATTACTCTGACCACGAAGCAGGTGAAAAAGGCGCTAAAGTACCCAAACGTGACCTCAAACTTGAAACCTTAGCCTTAGCACTAAAAGGCGAAATTCTTGTGCATATGCATTGTTATCGCGCCGACGATATGGGCACTATGCTGGATGTAATGAAAGAGTTTAATTACAAGATAGCGGCATTTCATCATGCGGTTGAATCATACAAAATAGCCGACCAACTAGCACAAGCCGGGGTGTGTTCGGCAATGTGGGCTGATTGGTGGGGCTTTAAACTTGAGGCTTATGACGGCATTCAAGAAAATGTGCCTATGGTGCATGCAGCCAAAGCCTGCGCAATAGTGCATTCTGATAGTGATTTAGGCATTCAAAGGTTGAATCAAGAAGCCGCCAAAGCGTGGGCCAATGGTCGCCGAGCCGGAATCAACATTAGCCAAGCTGATGCATGGCAATGGTTATCAGCCAACCCAGCTAAGTCTCTGGGCATATTTGAACAAACAGGCTCTTTGGAAAAAGGCAAAAATGCTGATGTGGTGATTTGGACGGCTGATCCGTTTTCGACTTATGCCCAAGCAGAACACGTTTATTTAGACGGGGCACTCATTTATGACCGTAGTGATCCGGCTTCTTGGCCAGTGAGTGATTTTGAGCTAGGACAACCCGGTGAAGGAGACAGCAAATGAACAATCTAATTAAATATTCATTGTTTGGCAGCATGTTGTTGACCCAAGTTGTTGCTGCTAAAAGTATCGCTATTGTGGGGGCTAAGGTGCATACCATGTCGTCCAAAGGTACGGTTGACAATGCCACAGTGTTAATCAAAGACGGTAAGATCCAAAAGGTTATGCAAGGCGATGCTGCTTTAGCAGGATACGAGATTATTGATGCTACAGGCAAAGTAGTGACACCAGGGTTAATTGGTGCAAGCACAAGTCTGGGCTTAGTCGATGTGGGTTTTTCTGCAGGTACTAACGACAGTAATTCAAGTTTGACTAGTATCTCTAAGACCGGCGCGGCTTTTGATGTGTCTTATGCGATTAACCCTGATTCATCGTTAATGGCGATTGCGCGGATTGAAGGCGTGACCTCTGCAGCCACCTCAATGGGGCGCACTGGGCAACTGTTTAACGGACAAGGTGCTTTGATTTCTTTAGCTGATATCAGTGATCCAGTACTCCAAGCAAGAGGATTTATTAGCACTCGAGTCGGTAATGGTGGTGCTGATACAATGGGAGGCTCTCGCAGTGTACTTTGGGTGAGTTTGGAAAAAGCCCTTGCTGAAGCCAAGTTTGCTATTGGTAAATCCCTCACACCAAAGGATGAATGGCATGGCGAATTGAGTCGGGCCGATATTGCAGCTTTGATACCTGTGGTTAAGGGCGAAATACCGCTTTTAGTGGATGCCCGCAGAGCAGCTGATATTAGGCAGGTTATTGCTTTAAAACAACGCCAACCACAACTGAATATTGTCATTACCTATGCAACTGAAGGTTGGCGAGTGGCCAAAGCGTTAGCGGCTAACAGTATCCCAGTGATCCTCGATCCCGAAGCAAACCTACCTTTTGGGTTTGACCAACTAGGCTCAACTCTGAAAAATGCTGGTAGATTAGCTACCGCTGGTGTCAAGGTAAGCATTGGCATGGAAACCCACAACATTCGCTTAGCACGGCAACATGCAGGTAATGCCGTTGCCAATGGATTAAGTTGGGATCAAGGGTTAGCGGCCTTAACTATCAACGTGGCTAGTTTGTATGGCATAGATGACAACTTGGGTAGTCTCGAAGCGGGTAAAGTAGCCGATGTGGTGATTTGGTCGGGCGACCCTCTTGAAGTGACTGAGGCTGCCGAATTGGTCTTGATCGCAGGGGAACCCATTGATATGCAGTCTAGGCAAAGTAAACTTAGAGACCGCTACTTAAAATTACAAACGGATAAGCCTATGCAGTATGTCCGTCCCTAGATAAAGTTCGAACAACCAGATTTAGCGACAATAAAAAAACCGAGTTATTTAACTCGGTTTTTTTATCATAGTGATTTTTCAAACACTCACATCGACTACAGTACCCACACGCTGGTCTTGCGAGGGAGGCGGCTGACTTTCTTGCGGAGCGGGGGTTTCTAGTGCCACTTGTTGTGCAGCACGATTGACCTGCTGCACAGAGCCTGTTTGCGTCGGTGCAATCTGACCGAGCGAACCAGCACCTGATGATCCTATTTCCATTGCGTTCTCCTATTCTTGATAGAGTGACTTCACCGTTATTCTAGTTGGTTATTTTTTATTCTGCTAGGGTAAAATAATTTTACTTAAGGTTTTTTGCATATCTTTCGCTATGATAATTTGCGCTTCGGCAGTAGGATGAATGCCATCTCGTTGCATCAAACTTTTATCTAAGGCAATGTTTTCTAAGAAAAAAGGCAATAGTGTTAGCTGGTATTCAGCTGCCAAATCTGTAAAGGTATCGGTAAACATCTGTGTGTATCGTTTGCCATAATTAGTGGGTATCTGCATTTGCTGCAATATGACCTTCACCTCACTGGATTGGGATAATTGGATAATTTTCTCGAGATTATCGCGCATCTTTGTCACTGGGTGACCTTGCAAGCCATCGTTGCCACCTAGTTCCACAAAAATATGAGTTGGACTATGTTGCTCCAATAACCTTGGTAATCTGGCAAGGGCACCATCTGTGGTTTCACCGCTGATGGCTGCATTGACTAGTTTGATACCTTGATCTTGCCACGCATCTTGTAACAAACTTACCCAGCCTTGTTCTTGCTTTAGACCATAGGCAGCGCTTAGGCTATCACCTAGAATAAGTAATTTTGTTTCTTTAGCCAGTAACTGATCTGAAATCAGTAATAAGGGTATAAGAAACAACAAGGTATAAATTTTATTTCGCAACGAATTGATATTAAGAAACGGCACTATGACTCCAACAACTATGATTAAGACAAACGGTATTAGTAAAACAGTTACTACGACACAAGGTCAATTACAGATCCTTAAACCAATTAGCTTTGAAGTCAAGGCGGGTGAGTCGATTGCCATAGTAGGTGCGTCAGGCTCCGGGAAATCTACTTTGCTAAGCTTATTGGCAGGATTAGATGAGGTGAGTGAAGGAGAAATAGTCATAGATGGTCAAGCCATGCAAAACATGGACGAAGAACAACGGGCGCAACTACGAGGTGCGAAAGTAGGCTTTATTTTTCAAAGTTTTATGTTAGTACAAAGCTTAACTGCGCTGGAAAATATTATGTTACCTGCTGAAATAGCTGGCCATGCTGATGCGAAAAAAAGAGCCTTGGATATTTTGGATCTAGTGGGCCTTGATCACAGAGCTAGCCACTATCCCAATCAATTATCTGGTGGTGAACAACAACGTGTGGCGATTGCTCGAGCCTTTATTTCCAAACCCAAAATTTTATTTGCCGATGAACCCACTGGTAATTTAGATGCAGCTAACAGTGACAAAATTGAAAAATTATTATTTGAGTTAAACCAAAATTCTCATACCACTTTGGTATTGGTGACTCACGACTCAGTCTTGGCAGGCAAATGTCAGCGTCAATTGCATATGCAAGCAGGCGAGTTAACCGAGGTTTTTCCAAGCCCACCGAGTGAGCAAGATGCTCGACAAGCGGGTTAGTGATATGACTAATTATACTTTGAGTTTAGCTTGGCGATTGTTTCGTCATGAGACTAAGCGAGGCGAGTTAACTATTATACTGCTGGCGATTATTTTATCGGTTGCGTCAGTGTTATCACTTTCGTTGTTCAGTGAACGCCTTAAATCTGCATTAACTGAAAAAAGTGCCGAGTTTATTGCTGCAGACAGAGTGCTTGATTCAAACAAAGCTGTGGATCTTGCTTGGATTGAAAAAGCTCAAGAGATGGGCTTAAACACGGCCCACCAAACTTATGCCCGTTCAATGGTGTTTGCCAACGACCAAATGGACTTAGTAGACTTAAGAGCCGCCGATGCAGGTTATCCACTTAAAGGCATAGTCAAAGTTGCCGATGAGCCTTTCGCAATTGGTATTGCCATAAACCGTCTACCGGCTTCAGGGGAGGCGTGGATTGAATCTCAATTGTTCCAGACCTTAGTCATCAAAGTCGGCGACAACATTGAAGTAGGTGACAAAATATTTAGGGTCAGTAAAGTCTTGACCGAAGTACCTGACGCTGGGTTTAGCGTATTTGGAGGCGATCCTAAAGTACTGATTTCAAAAGTTGATTTAGCTGCTACTCAGGTTGAAGGCCCTGGTAGCAGAATTAACTATAGCTATTTTTTTACCGGTGATAGTGACGTTTTAGATGATTATTACGATTGGCTGGAGCCGCAACTCGACAGGGAACTTCACGATTGGGACTCTATTGAAGATGATGAATCTGGCATTGGCAGAGCTGTGGGTAGGGCAGGGCAATACTTTTTGTTGGCCAGCTTATTAGCCATTGTTTTGGCCGCTGTTTCTATTGCTGTGGCGGCGCAGCGTTACAGTATGCGGCATTACGATCCCGTCGCCATTATGAAAACCTTAGGTGCGCCGAAAAAAATGGTGCAACAAATCTACCTTTTACAGATCCTGTTTATTACCACACTAGGTATCATCATAGGGGTGATATTAGGCTTTCTGATACAACAATTGGTTGTGGCAGCTATTGCTGACAAAGTGGATGTGTCGATAGATGTGTGGCATTGGCGACCGCTTATTATCGCCATCTTTACTGGCACTGTGTGCGCGATATTGTTTTCCTTATACCCATTGATGAAACTATTTTCGGTATCCCCATTGCGGGTATTACGACGTGACTTAGGTGCCAATTTGAGTTCCAGATTGATCCAATTTGTGGCTTCGGGAGGCGCTATATTTTTATTGATGTGGGCTTATAGCCAAAATCTGAAGGTCAGCGCTATTCTGTTTGTCTCTGGGATTATCTTAGTAGTGAGTTTGTTAGGTGTGACTTATGGTTTGATTTGGGTGGGGCGTAAACTCGGTCAAGGTAAAATGGGTGCATGGCAGTTAGCTTGGGCCAGAATTCATCGCAGAGCAATGGATAATAGTGTGCAACTGATTAGTTTTGCCGTCACTATTATGCTGCTGTTGATTGTCTTGGTGATGCGTAACGACATGGTACAACAATGGCAAAATCAATTGCCTCAAGGCACTCCTAATTATTTCTTGGTTAATATCAGTCAGGCGCAACAGCCTAATTTGCAACAACATTTCGTTTCTCAGCAAGTTGTAATAGATAAGTTTTACCCTGTGGTTCGCGGTCGATTTGTTGCAGTGAACGATGAAAAGGTGCGCACTGCCGTATCGAAAGAAGATCCCGATGAACAAAACAATGGCCGCGACGGATTAGGCAGAGAAGCCAATTTAACCTGGAGCAATACCCTGCAAAAGGGTAGTGAAGTGGTAGAAGGGGTATGGCTGGGCGCAAACAATAATAGTGACACTGCCGCCCAAAGGCCTTATGAGGTGTCTATTGAAGAAGGTATTGCAGAGCGCATGCGACTAAGCATGGGTGACAAGTTAACTTTTAATATTGGCAGTGAAATTGTTGATCTTAAGGTGACCAGCATTAGGAAAGTTAACTGGCAATCTATGCAGCCGAATTTTTTCTTTGTGATTGAACCTCGGGCCTTAAAAAACTTTATCCCGACTTACATCTCTAGTTTTAATTTGCCCACTGAGCGCAAAGCCGATATTACCCAGTTGATGCAGCCTTTTGCTAACGTCACTTTGATAGATGTGGATGCGCGAATTAATCAACTGCGAAATATCGTCGACCAAGTCTCATTGGCAGTAGAGTTTATTCTGATATTAGTGTTAGCAGCAGGCGCTTTGGTACTGATTGCCCAAGTGCAGGCTAGCATGGATGAACGTCAGCAAGAATTAGCTATTCTGCGTACACTTGGGGCTAAGGGTCGATTAATTAGGTCCAGTGTAATGTTTGAATTCATCATCATTGGGGTGGTGGCAGGTGCGATGGCCGCGGCATCGAATGAACTCAGTTTGTATATGTTACAGACCCAAGTATTCCAAATGCCCGCCAGTTGGCATCTACAGTATTGGATTATTGCGCCTGTAGCTGGTGCGCTGGTGGTGGGCACGCTTGGCGCTTTAGGGTGTTGGCGTTTATTGTCACTCAACACCAGTCATTTATTGCGTCAGATGGTGTAAATACCAAGAAAGTTGATACCGCAAGGTATCAACTTTCTTGGTAGCTTAAGCAAACCTTTTTACTTACGGAAACAATCAAAAGCTTGGGATATTTCAGGATAGATAAATTCGTAACCACTTTCTTGTAGGCGTTTAGGTACCACTCTTTGACCATATAACACTAAATCCGCCATTTCTCCCATCATCATTCTTAGTACAAATTTAGGTACTTTAAATAGACAAGGGCGGGATAAAGCTGAGGCAAGTTCACGACTAAATGCTTGATTGGTGACAGGATTAGGTGCAGTGAAATTATAAACGCCTTCACAGTCTTCATTGGCAATTAAGTGTGCGATACCTCGTAACATGTCTTCCAGGTGTATCCACGACATATATTGTTTACCGTCACCAATGGGTCCGCCTAATCCTAGTTTAAATGGCAACAGCATTTTTTGTAATGCGCCGCCTCTTTTGGTGATCACCACGCCTGTACGTATAATACACACCCGTGTTTTATCTGACTGTGCTTGTTTGGCTAAAAACTCCCAACGATCGCAGAGTTGATGGCTGAATTCATCGTGGACAGAGGTGTAGTCTTCATCAATTATTTGCTCTTGCTGACGGCCATAAAATCCTATTGCTGAACCACTTATTAGTAGCTTGGGAGGGTTTTCGCCGGCATTAATAAGTGCCACAATTTCTTTTGTGATTGACCAACGGCTCTGTTCAATTTTATGTTTTTGTTCATCAGTCCATTTCTTAGCTGCAATGGGCTCACCAGCTAGGTTAATTACCACATCGTAGTCGTCTAGGTTCTCAAGATGTGCGAGTGTTGATAAAAAGTGAATTTTATGTCCCAGTATTTGTTCAGCCATGGCGACATTTCGGGTGTATACCGCTACTTCGCATGGACGCAGAATAGGGATAAGGTTGGAGCCAATTAAGCCTGAACCACCAGTGATAAGTATTTTCATATTTTCCCTGAATACAACTAGGTTTTACTGCATGATAAACATAAAGAAACAGAATCTGCGAAACGTAAGGCGTGGGGTTTATCCACTTCTGCCTCAGCGTAATTAACCCAAGGGTGTTCTGCTGCAATAGCTAACACATCGGCAGTGAGTTTTTCGAGTAACGAGAAGCGATTGTTTTCAACTAGTTTAATAATTCTTTTGGTGATCGTTTTGTAATTGAGAGCGTCGTCCATTGCATCTGAATCTGTCGCCTGATCTGCGTGGTAATGTATTTTTACGTTAATGACGACATCTTGCATATTGACGATTTCGTCGTCGTTAATGCCAATATAGGTACGCAAACGTAAATTTTTAATTCTAATGGTGGCTGGGTTTAGCTTCATTATAGTCCTAATGTGTTTCTTTTGGTTCTGCGCTATAAAATACCATACAAATCTGCTAGTTTGCTCACAAGGTATTCATTTAGAAACTTGGTATGCAAATCAAATCTCAAAGATCCGTTAAGATATTACTCATCATGGCGTGCATCGTCATCATACTAGCAGGTGTTAAAGCCGCTAGTGCCATAGTGGTGCCATTTTTATTGTCGGTGTTTATTGCCATGGCTTGCAGCCCCATTATTACGTGGGCAAATCAGTATAAATTGCCCAGAGCTATAGCGGTGGTATTAGTAATACTGATTATAGTGGTATTTGGATTGATTCTGGCTGGATTAGTGGGCCAGTCGATGAATGAGTTTAGCCAAAACCTGCCAAAATATAGAGAGCAACTTGTAGGTGAGTTTACTTGGGTAATTGGTCAGTTAGATACCTTTAACATCAGTGTCGATAAGCAAGCTTTGTTATCTTATTTAGATCCTGGTGCGGCCATGAATATGGCGACTAATCTTTTGTCTAGTTTAGGTGGTGTGTTGACAAACTTTTTACTGATATTGCTGATAGTGGTGTTTATGTTGTTTGAGGCGGAATCAGTGCCCAAAAAAATACATATTGCGCTGGACGATCCCAGTATGAAGATACAACAAATTGACAAGTTTTTAGTCTCTGTTAAAAATTATTTAGCGATTAAAACCCTTGTTAGTTTGGGTACCGGACTTGTTATTGGCATCTGGTTGTACGTGCTGGGTGTTGATCACTTTTTACTATGGGCCGTTTTAGCCTTTTTATTTAACTATATCCCTAACATAGGTTCCATTATTGCAGCTGTACCTGCGGTGTTGTTGGCCTTCGTACAACTAGGTCCTGCCACTGCTGGTTTTGCTGCTTTGGGTTTTGTGGTATCAAATATGGTCATGGGCAACGTTATCGAGCCACGTTATATGGGACGTGGCTTAGGCTTGTCTACTTTAGTGGTATTTTTATCTTTGATTTTTTGGGGATGGCTATTAGGCACAGTAGGCATGTTGTTATCTGTACCTCTTACGATGATTGTTAAAATTGCCTTGGAATCCAGCCCAGATACACGCTGGGTAGCGTTGTTGTTAGCCAGTGATAGTGATGAGCCTGTGATGGAAGACGTTAACGTGTCGGCTGGGGGAGAATAGCAATAATTCAGTGCTACGGGGCTAAAGAAAAGGGTGATATTCAGCCCTGTTTGCCAATTAAGCGCCTTACAAATAAAGCGAAGATCAAACTGAGGGATCCGCTTTTGCAATGTTATTCTCGGACCTTCTTTTAATTATGAAAAATTTCAGCACGCCATTTGAGCTTATAAGGCTTGATCTAAAATTTCACGGCTTATGTCTAGCGTGATATCACTTTGTTCGCCAAGAGCAGTCATACCATGTTGTTGTAAGCGGTCGATGACTAAATCAATGTCATTGTTACCAAGATTGACGTCAGATAAACGTGTTGGTACTTGCATCTTTTTGAAAAACGCTTCAGTTAAAAGGATCGCTTGATCAATACGCGCGTCTTCATCACCTTCGCTTATTTGCCAAACGCGTGTTGCATACTGCAATAATTTTTCACGTTTTTGCTCACGACGCACTTTCATTACTGCTGGCAACACAATAGACAGAGTACGTGCATGGTCAATACCAAAAGCACCGGTTAATTCATGGCCTATCATGTGAGTTGACCAGTCCTGTGGCACACCCGCGCCAATAAGGCCGTTTAATGCCATAGTTGCCGACCACATGATATTAGCTCTAACCTCTAAGTCATCTTTAGTGTCAGGCGATAATGCTTTTGGCCCCTCTTCAATCAAAGTTTGTAATAAACCTTCACTAAAGCGGTCTTGTACTTTGCCATTCACACTAAAGGTTAAGTATTGCTCAATGATATGTATAAAGGCATCAACCACACCATTACCAATTTGACGATCAGATAATGACAAAGTCACACTAGGATCCAGCACTGCAAATAATGGACGAACCAAGGGACTAGCAAAAGGTAATTTATTACCATTTCTTGTTACCACAGAGTTGCCATTACTCTCAGAGCCTGTAGCAGGTAAGGTTAATACTGCGGCAATAGGCAGAGCCTTTTTGAACGATTGATTTTTAGCGAGAATATCCCAAGGGTCGTCACCTTCAAACAATGCGGCAGCGGCAATAAATTTAGCGCCATCCACTACAGAGCCACCACCGACCGCAAGTAAGTAATCAATGTTTTCTGCCTTGATTATTGCTTGAGCTTTCATCAAAGTGTCATAGGTTGGGTTGGGCTCTATACCCGAAAACTCAAACCAAGTATGTTTAGCAAGGGCATCAATTGTTTGTTGATATACGCCATTGCTTTTAATAGAGCCTCCACCATAAACCAATAATACTCGTGCATTTAAGGGGATCTTTTTTGAAATCGCTTTAATTTGTCCTTCACCAAAATAAATATGCGTTGGGTTTTGAAAATTAAAATTTAACATTTTTAGTCCTACAGTTATCTTAATCAGCTTCACCAAATGGATCCGCTGACTTATTTATCCAAGTGCGTTTGATTTAAGCACAAAGGTGAGTCAATAATTTTTCGGCCACTAATGCTGAGCTAGCTGGGTTTTGACCGGTAATGATAAGACCGTCTTGAACAACAAAGGCATGCCAGTCTTGCGCTTTTTGGTATTCGCCGCCACGTTTAATGAGCTCGTCTTCGAGTAAAAAAGGGACGACCTCTGTTAATTGTACTGCTTCTTCTTCGCTATTGGTAAAGCCGGTGACTGCTTTTCCTTTAATGGCAAAGTCTCCTGAAGATTGTTTGACATTGAGTAAGGCAGCACTCGCATGACATACAGTCGCAACGGCCTTACCTGCTCCAAGAAAGCTTTCAATCAGAGTAATTGAGTCGGTATTGTCGGTAAGATCCCATAACGGACCATGACCACCTGGGTAGAATACACCATCAAAATCAGCTTCTTTAAGTGACGATAATGGTTTGGTCGTCGCAATTTTAGCTTGTGCAGCATCATCACTGTCATAACGTTGCGTCGCCGCAGTCTGGAAGTCTTCAAGTGTACTTGTTGGATCCATGGGGGCTTGCCCGCCTTGAGGCGTAGCTAATGTGACTTCAACACCTGCATCGATAAAGGCGTAATAAGGGGCAGCAAATTCTTCCACCCAAAAACCTGTTTTTTGACCTGTATTACCAAGTTTGTCGTGTGAAGTAAGTACCATTAATATTTTTTTAGTCATTATTTATGCTCCATCTATAAAAGTGAATGTGTTTTCATTTTCTATACTCTTACTATATGCTCATAAATCTATATGAACAATGCAGATAAAACTGACTACATTGTATTAATAATTGATACAATTGATGTTGTGACGTGTGTTTTTATTTACTAGGTAAGGTTTATGGATGTTTCATTTGAACAGCTCAAGAGTATGGTTGTTTTTGCTCAAGTGATTGAACAAGGCAATTTAAGCGCCGCGGCTAAACATTTAGGGTTATCTAGAGCTGTGGTCAGTTACCATTTGAAAAAGCTTGAAGTGCAACTCGAAGTCAAGCTTCTCAACCGTTCTACGCGTTCTATAAACCTTACTGAAGCAGGTAAAGCCTACTATGAGCGTTGTCGGGTGATAGCAGAGCAAGCGAGTGCTGCGAATCAACTAATTGAAAACTTTAAAAATGAACCTATCGGATTGCTTAAAATTACCTGCCCAGTAAACATTGGTCTGCAGACTGTGGTGCCAGCACTGAATGAATTTAAGAGGATCTATCCTAAAATAGAGCTTGATGTGATGCTCACTGACGAAGTAGTCAATATCATGAAACAAGGGATTGATTTGGCAATTCGTGGGGCACCTTTGCCTGACTCAGGTTTGCAAGCCAGTAAACTCGCCACCCTACAAACTTGTCTTTGTGCTGCCCCAAAGTATTTTCTTCAATATGGGCGTCCAAAGAGTCCAGCAGATTTAAGCCATCATCAATGGGTAATATATAAATTAACATCGGGCGTGGTCACTTTAACTAAAGGCAGTCGTTCGTTCAGCGTTAACACGACAGGCAGTATTAGTACCAACAATGCGGCTGCACGCACGGCGTTTGTTGAGGCAGGACATGGTCTAGGTCGTATTCCTATTTATGATGCTTGGCCAAAAATAAAAGCTGGCACCTTAGAAACAGTGCTGGATGATTATTCACTTAGTGATATTAACGTTTACGGGGTATTTCCACCTGGCACTGCCAATTCTAAAAAACTCAGATTATTACTTAATTTTTTGAAAGAGTTTTTCACCAGTCAGACTAATTTAAAAATTCCTTAGATCAATCTATACCCGTCTCCCTTGAAGCTGCAGCGTTGTTGGCTGCTCTCACTCACCCCAATCACTTAGTACGCCTAAGCTCATGGGGCTGAGTTCCTTTGCCGCCTAGCTGCAACTCCAATGGCTTTGGGTATATTATTCGATCACTTTAAGGTCGATCCAACATGGCTGATGCGCTTTATGGTTTTGACTTTGCTTGCAGATGTCTACAGCCTCGTTGTCAAACACGATTATTAAACATGGCTTTCATTTGATTAGCGAAAGCCACAAATTTCTCTTTTATGGTGCGTTTTATTTTGATGTCCAGCCCACCAAACATCACTAGCCCTTCAATTGTTATGGTAGGAGCTTGACGTGACGCGATGGAAGGTGCGGAATTATCAATACCCCCTAAAATACAAAAGGCCTTTGAAATAACGTTGATGTCTTCGGGTACCAAGATATCGGTACCGCCAAACAGACATAATGTTTTTATGGTGACATTTTGGGTGGTAAATATAGCGTCTGTAAAATCGATATCGGCCCCGCCGAATAAAGTAATAATTCTAATTTCACGAGGCACTGTCCATTGACCGCTGCGACAGGATCCACCTAGGATATTAACTATGGTTTCGGATTCGTCGCTGTCGCCGGCAGCATAGTTGACGTTGAATTGGCGTTCTTTTTGCGAGGTAAATTCTGAGTCTGTGGTTTTATCCAAATCGGCTGTTAAATTGAATATTTCTTGATGGTTTTTACTTGCCATGGTCTGATCTAATCTGCGTTCAAATGCTTCACTAGAAATCACGCCATGACTGTAGTTATAAATCAAGGTATCGATAACTTCTTCACGTACGTTTTCAATCGGTCTGTCTTCGAGTATTACGGCCATGTGGGTTCCCTAAATTATATATGTTGACATTTTTGGCGATATTTCTAACAGATGAAGCAGATACTGTGCCATTTAAAAATGTATTTAAAATCAATGGGTTAATTTGTTAGTTAACATTCCAATATAACTGATTCGTCACTTTTTAGTGATTTTCACGCTTTAATGGGAAAAATCAAAGTGAGTTTGGCTCCGCCTAAATCGCTCCGTTTGATTTCCAGTTGACCTTGGTAGGCCGCGACTAAATCTGCCACCACAGCCATGCCTATGCCTTGGCCTTCTTTGTAACTATCGAGACGAGTGCCTCTTTCTAACAATTGTTCACGTTGGTCTTTTGGTATGCCGGGACCGTCGTCTTCAATATGGATTAGCAAGGTACTCAGGTTAGTTAATAGAGATACTCTGACTTGCTTGGCCGCTGCTTTACAGGCGTTGTCTAACACATTACCTAATATTTCCATTAAATCGGTAATGTCGCCGTTAAATCCTAACGCTTGGTTTTGAATATCTTGGGTAAGTGTTAAGTGTTTGTCGGCGTATACTTTGTCCATAGCGTTAAACAATTTATCCACCACAGGTTTAATGGGTACGGATCGCTCGAATGTACTTGTGGTGCCTGCGACGGCGCGTTTCAGCTGGCGCTGTATCTGCAGATTAATTTGACTGATAGGCTCTTTGGCTTGCTCTGGTAGCCCTGATGTTCCAGATAATACTGCTAAAGGAGTTTTAAGACTATGCGCTAAATCGCTTAGACTGTTTTTATAGCGACTGCGTTGTTGCTGTTCGGTATCTAATAAATGATTGATACTGCTTTTAAGTTTTTCCAACTCTGGCGGGTAGCGTTGATCTATACGTTTAAGTTGGCCACTTTCCGCTTGGCGTATTTGTTTATTCAGTCTACTTATTGGTAACAAGGCAGCGTTTAAACTGACTAATAATAAAATCAGCAATAACAGCGCTATCAGGCCTAACCAATTCCATAGGGTATTGGCGAATTTGTTCTTTTCGGAATTAAACACTTGTTTATCTTGGAGGATATAAAAGCTCACTGGCTGGTAACCCTCAGATGTCTCAAATTCAGCAGTATAGGCATATAGAAAGTAACTGTTTTGCACTAAAAAATCTTCGACAAAAGCTTCAGAGCCTGTATCTGGCGCAATAAATTCAGGTTGTTGCTGCCAGTTTAAGGTAGACAGTGACTGCCATAATACGTCCTCTTGGGATTGAATAAAGGCGTACAAGCCAGAGCCAGGGATATTGAATTGATCATTATATAGCTGTTCTGGCATAACAGCCTGACTGCCACTGTTATCTAATTCTAATTCAAATTCAGAAATTAAGGTTAAGCTTTGCACCCGCAGTTGTTGCCACATAGATTGACTCAAACTGCTGTTAAAAGCTTGTTCTAAGGTGACAGCCGTTAGAGGAATAAAAATCAGCAAAGCCAGTAGGGCGGCAGCAAAACTCCTTAATCTCAGGGATAGGTTATGCACCAGTTTTTCTAACCAAGTTAGAGCTCACGATTAATGCGGTAGCCGCGGCCACGCAGTGTCTCTATGGGATTAACGCTGCCATCGGGATCAATTTTTTTACGTAAGCGCCCTACAAACACTTCAATTACGTTACTGTCTAAGTCAAAGTCTTGATCATAGATATGTTCGGTCAATTCTGTTTTCGAAATGACTTTTTGGGGATTCAGTAAAAGATATTCTAATACTTTGTATTCGTAAGCAGTCAGTTCAATATATTGCCCATTAACGGTGACTTCTTCACTTAGGGTGTCTAGACTGATGGGGCCTTTTTCGATGGTAGGGTGCGCTTTACCAGCAGCTCGGCGTATGAGTGCATTAATGCGCGCCAACAACTCTTCGTTGTGAAAAGGTTTGGTTAGGTAATCATCTGCTCCTGCATCTAACCCTTCGACTTTTTCTTGCCATCTATCTCGTGCTGTCAGAATTAATATTGGGCAAATAACATTATTTTTACGGGCTTTTTGGATCACTTCAAAGCCATCGACCAATGGCAGTCCTATATCAATGATGGCCAAGTCATAGGTATGTTCTTGCAACAAAAATAATGCCTTTGCACCGTCATCTGCCAAGTCCACGCTATAACCATTTTTTTGCAATAATATGTCAAGCTGAGTAAGTAAACGGCTATCATCTTCTACTATCAATATGCGCATTTAGAGCCTATTTATCCTTTATGTTTATCTTTGCTGGAGCTGATATTTGTTTCCAGCGCAACGGATCCTGACTAATCCTTTTTCTTCTTATGGCTTACTTTCCCAGATTTTTTGTCGACATCTACCGACACCACACGTCCAGATTTTTGTAATACTTTGACTCGATATTTACTTTTACTTTGATCGACTTTTAACACCCTACCACTGACTTTTTGTTGCGCCTTTTTAGCCGCTTCAGATTTGGTTTTGGGAGCGGTGTGGGTATCTTGAGCAGAAGCAGATATGCTGCCTAACGCTAGCGCCGTTAAGCAAACAATAATAAATCTAATGTAAGGATTCTGCTTCAAAGTTCAGCCCTTTTGTTTGTTGGTCAACCTTAGTTTACCCCAATCATCAATTGACTTAAAAGCAATTGCTTTTGTTATTATGAGATCAGGGTATAAGTTGAACATACATCTTAGCTAGTAATAAATACGGATAAACTTAGCGGGCTTATTAATAATTTCATGTAACTACTCCTGTTTAAAGTGGTTACAAGGCTAAGCTGTTGCGGCTGAATTTTAGCTGAACTAAGTTTAAACGAGCAGACATTTATAAAACTCTACGGGTTGAGCTTTAATCGACTTTTCTAGTTATCCGGCGCTAAGAGGGTTTATACAATCCACATACAGACTATGGTTTTGTTTGTGGGTGTAGATATGAATACTTAAAGGAATGCCGTTTATTTCTTTCCACATACTAGTGTGTGCGGATGATGGGCAAATAGCTGTTCGTAGGTAGGATTTTTGAACTTCTTTACTCATTTCCAAGGGCGCAGGTATTTGTATGTAGGCATTGATCTTGCCACCAAGATTTCGGGCTCCCTTGTAGCGCCACTCACCTAAAATAAATGTCTGGTAAAATGCCGCGTTGACAACTTTCAAGGTATTATCTGTAATGAGATTTTTGGGCTTGGCTAAAGTCGCGATTTCACTCTCAGTGGTTGCAGCATTGCTTTGCATACAACTGCTTAAATTGGCGCAAATAAGAAATACTAACAGACCATAAATCGCTTTATTAAAAGTACATTTTTCGAATTTACTCATATTACACCTCAACTACCGTACTTTAGTTATCGGCAATGACATAAATAACTCAATCTTTAGTTTATAAACTAAAAATCTACTTTTTTTCGCAACACTTTTGTTCTGCCAGATTTTACCTTGCTATCAACTCGTCTTATTTGCGAGTTTCTACTAGGTTTAGTGGCACGGCGGGCTTTTTGTAATTTTCCTGCTGCAACGAGTATTTCAGTCAGTCTTTCTAAGGCATCTTGTTTATTCATTTCTTGGGTGCGATGACTTTGGGCTTTAATAATCAAAATGCCCTCTTGGGTGATACGTTTATCTTTACCTAACAACAGTTTTTGTTTGACGTATTCAGGCATAGCGGCCAAGCGAATATCAAACCTTAAATGAATGGCACTAGAGACTTTATTCACGTTTTGTCCGCCAGCACCTTGAGCACGCATGGCGCTTAAATCGATGGCGGGCATAAGTGATTCAATGTTTGGCGTATAACTCATCTAAGGTTTGTTCACGGTTTAAGGTAGGACTTTTATATAGGGTTTGACAGTGACCTTCTTAAACACGCCTGCAAGTGTATAAGGATCGCCATCTGCCCACTGTTGTGCTGCTGCTAAACTCTCAAACTCACCAATGATCAATGAGCCAGTGAAGCCTGCTTCGCCTGGGTCTTTGCTATCAATTGCGGGGCAGGGGCCAGCGACTAAAATTCTGCCTTGATCAACTAATAGTTGAATACGTTCTAGGTGTGCTGTTCTGGTTTTTTTACGAAGGGGTAAACTACCCTCGACATCTTCACAGTAAATGACATACCACATGGCGATATCCTATTTTAATTAAAAATTAAACGGCTACTTGAGGGTAGCCGCTTTCATTTCTGTCACAAAGCTTCTTAGCTTTTTGAGCATAACATCTGGCTGGCTTAGGTTTTCAGCAATGATATTGACTGTTGCCGAACCAGAGATTGCCCCAGCCGCACCAGACTGGATGGCGTCTTGTACTTGCACTGGCGTTGATATGCCAAAACCAAGTAATGGTGGAGCCACTTTGTATTGAGTCAGCTTGTCTATTAATTCACTGGCTGGAATCGAAACGGCTGTTTCTGCGCCTGTTACACCTGCACGCCCCAGAAGGTAAGTATAGCCTTGGGATTTTTGGCCAATTTCAGCAAAGGTTTCGTCACTGGCATTAGGCGGTGCGATTAAAATTTGTTTGATACCCGTTTGTTCAGCAATCGCTATAAAACGATCGGCTTCACGTAGTGGTACATCCGCTATCAGAATTGAATCTACACCTGCTTTAGCCGCATCTTGATAGAACTTTTCGATGCCACGTTTAAGCACTAGGTTGCTGTACAACAATAGACCAATTGGGATGTCGGTATTACTTTCTCGTATCTGGCGAATGACTTCAAAACAGTCATCGGTTTTGATTTTATTCGACAATGCTCGAATGCTGGCTTTTTGGATAGTGGGTCCATCGGCAATAGGATCTGAATAAGGGAATCCTAATTCTAGTGCATCAGCACCGCCTGCCACTAAGGCGTTGATGATATTCACTGAAGTTTGCGTATCGGGGTCACCGACCATAACAAAAGGCACAAATGCCCCTTCGTTTTTAGCATCGAGTTGTTCAAACATTGTGGCGTAGCGATCAACTGAGTTACTCATAGTCTTGATCTCCTAAAATGCTATGGACATGGGCTAAATCTTTGTCGCCACGTCCAGAAAGATTCACCACTATAATAGTGCCGTCTTCAGCTTCATCCGCCATATTTAACGCGTGGGCGAGGGCATGGGATGATTCAAGCGCAGGGATAATGCCTTCTTTGCGAGATAGAAGTTGAAACGCATTTAGCGCCTCTTCATCGGTTGCTGATACATATTCGGCACGGCCAATATCATATAAATGCGCGTGTTGTGGCCCAACAGCAGGGTAATCGAGTCCGGCAGAGACTGAATACGACTCTTCAATCTGACCATCGTTGTCTTGCATGATATAGCTGTAGGCACCATGTAACACACCGGTTGTGCCTTTGCCAATAGCGGCGCCGTGCTCTTTGGTGTGAACCCCTTTACCAGCGGGTTCTACGCCGATTAACCTAACGCTAGGCTCATCAATAAAATCAGCAAACATGCCAATAGCATTGGAACCTCCGCCTACACAAGCAACAAGTGCGTCTGGTAATCGCCCTTCTTTTTCCATGATTTGAGCACGAGTTTCTTCACCAATCATACGGTGGAATTCACGGACTATGGTGGGGAAAGGATGCGGTCCTGCTGCGGTGCCTAATAAATAGTGAGCTTTGTCGTAGTTGGCTGACCAGTCGCGCATCGCTTCGTTTACCGCATCTTTTAAGGTGCCAGAACCTGAATTCACGGGGATCACTTTGGCACCCATTAACCGCATTCTAAACACGTTTGGTGCTTGGCGCTCCATGTCTTTAGCACCCATATAAATGCGTGCTTTTAAGCCCATTAATGCACAAGCCAATGCTGTGGCGACACCATGTTGTCCTGCCCCTGTTTCAGCGATGACTTCGGTTTTACCCATACGTTTAGTTAACAGTGCTTGGCCCAATACTTGATTAGTTTTGTGGGCACCACCGTGTAATAAATCTTCACGCTTGAGGTAAAGTTTTACCTTGGGGTTACTGATTAGGTTTCTAGTCAAGGTCATAGCAGTAGGGCGACCTGCATAATCTTTTAATAAACCCATAAATTCAGCTTGGAATGCTGGATCTTTTTGGGCATCAATAAAAACCTGCTCGAGCTGGTCGAGGGCAGGGATCAGTAACTCGGGTACATAAATACCGCCATAGTTACCAAATTTACTGTCTAAATGATTCATCTATTACTCACTTTATAAACTGTTTTAGCTAAGAGTTACGAGCTTCGAGCAAAAACTAAAATTGATTGGCTGTTATTTTTTAGCTCTCAGCTTCCGGCTCGATTCTCGTAGCTGCTCTTAGTACTCTCTAAGCTGGTTAAAAGCCTGATTAATTTTATCTTGCTGCTTAATACCCGGTGCGCTTTCTACACCAGAATTTAAGTCGAGCATGGCGACTCCTAAATTAGCCGCCTGTTTAACATTGTTTGGGTTGATGCCTCCGGCAAGTACAATGTTGGACTTGTCGGTTATGTCATCTAACAGTTGCCAACTAAAAGCTTGGCCAGTGCCACCGGATTGTTCGCCGACTTGGCAGTCTAATAAAAAGCAGTCAACGCCACTTTCATTTAAAGGGGGTAACGTCTCTTTTACGCCCTTTGCTAACCAAATCTGACATTCAGTAGGTAATTGTTTACGCAAAGCGTCGACGTAAGTTTGGTTTTCATTCCCGTGTAACTGCACTGCTACTAAAGTCAGTTCTTTTGCGTAATTCACTACTTGTTCAATGGGCGCGTTGACAAATACGCCCACATAATAAAATGGTACGGCATAGGTAATTTGTTTAGCTTGCTCTAATGTCACAAAACGTTTGGACTTTTCTGCGAAGATCAAACCGGCAAAACTGGCGGGGCTGTCTTTAACTAACTTGGCACCGGTTAAACTGGTTGTGCCACAAATTTTTACTGTTCCATACAGCAACTGTTTTGCCGCTAATTCGATATTTTTTTCGGACATTAATGAGCTGCCCACTAAAAAACCGTCTGCTATTGGTGCTAGCCTGCGAACATCTTGATGAGTATAAATACCTGATTCAGAGATGATCACATGTTCATGTTCAGCATGTTGTTTAATTAATGGCACCAAACGCTCAGTTGTAGCAAGGTCTGTACTTAGATCACGTAAGTCGCGATTATTAATACCTATGATTTTAGCTTTTAAAGCACAGGCTCTAAGGACTTCTTCTTCATTACTGACTTCGGTTAGTACGTCGAGTTGGTATTGCTGGGCAAGATTTGCCAATTCAGTATATTGTGCATCGTCTAACACCGACAACATCAATAACACCGCGTCGGCATTGTGATAGCGGGCTAAATAAATTTGATATGGCTCAACAAAAAAGTCTTTGTTAATCACTGGCTGAGTCACTCGTTCACGCACATATTCTAGGTATTCAAATTTACCTTGAAAATACTTCTCATCAGTCAATACAGATATACATGCCGCGTAAGGGCTGTAAGCTTGAATGATTTCGTCTAGGTCAAAGTGTTCACGAATTAAACCTTTAGAGGGTGAGGCCTTTTTACATTCTAAAACAAAACCAGCATTGGGCTGTGCTAATGCGTCATAAAAGCTTCTGTCTGATGGTATTAAACTGTCAATAAAACTCGCTAGGGGTAACTCAATTTTTCGCTGCACGATTTCTTGTTTTTTATTTAGGACGATTTTTTCTAATACATTGGCCATTTTTTTCCCTGCGTCCTTTATTGATTTTGGCTGATAGAAGCCGACAATTTAATCGTGGCCAGTGGTAATTGTTGCGCCATAGCATTGATGGCCATTTCTGCGCCCTGAGCATAGGTTTGTGCTTTGCCACATAGTTTTAGTAACGCCCCTGTGTTCATGGCGACTGCTGCTTGATGGGCAGCTTGGCCTTTGCCCATTAACACATTTTCAATCAGGGTTTTATTTTCTTCTGGCTCGCCACCTTTAATGGCATCTAATGGATAATTTTCAAGTCCAAAATCTGCCGGTGATACACTACTTTCGGTCAATTCATCGCTATTTACTTCCACTACTTGGGTATCACCGTGTAAGGCAAATTCATCCAAACCACTGCCATGTACCACTAAGGCTTTTTTATAACCCAATAACTGTAGGGTTTTGGCAAAAGGTACAAGCAACTCTGGGGCATATACGCCGATAATAATATGGCTAGGGCGAGCAGGATTCACCAAGGGACCGAGCAAATTAAACAAGGTGCGGGTTTTTAAGGTGGTACGCACTGGCATCGCATGGCGAATACCTGAGTGATAATTAGGCGCAAACAAAAAACACAGGTTTGATTCATCGAGACAAAGACGTGCGGTGTCTGCGGTCATGGTGAGTTCTAAATCGAATGCCTTGAATAAGTCAGCCGAGCCAGATTTACTCGAAACACTACGATTACCATGTTTTGCTACTTTTAGACCGCAGCTTGCCGCCACTATGGCAGATGCAGAAGAAATATTAATGGTATTATGTCCATCGCCACCTGTGCCCACTATATCGGCAAATTCATAATCGGGGCGGGGGAAAGCCCCTGCGTTAGCGATTAATGCGGCAGCAGCGCCAGCTATTTCTTCCGGCTGTTCACCTTTGATTTTTAAAGCGGTCAGCAAAGACGATAAAACAATGTCATCCACTTGACCTGTTACCACCAGGGAGAATACTTCGGTGACATCATCCTGCTGTAAATCTTGGCCTAGATAGAGTTGTTCAAGAATGTTGTGGATCATAGTGCCGGCA
>Ga0316204_10003878_pt1 | contig 28430 bp, 31 predicted proteins | sample 6monrhotite_MG_2_FD_205661 | JGI IMG/M metagenome (GOLD analysis project Ga0316204, IMG submission 205661) | Microbial mat bacterial communities from mineral coupon in-situ incubated in ocean water Damariscotta River, Maine, United States -... | ecosystem: Environmental > Aquatic > Marine >...
TTCATAGGTGATCCACTCCGCTTTAATAAATGGTTTGTAAGAAATTCCATTTTGGCCCATTTGAGGCCGGTTTGTAAGTGGAGTGGGTCCATACCATTATCCGTGTGCTAGTACGCTATTCAAAACAATATCCTGAATTCTAATTGCGCGTCCAACTGCTTTTTCTAGGTTTAATATTTGTCGCCACTCAATGCAATTGGTCTTACTAGAATTCTGAAGGAAATATAATCAATCATTGGAAAAATAGATGTCGCCGTAATAGGCGGTTGCTTTTTGTTGAGAGTTGTCGGTGTCGGTCATAATGGCGACAGCATCTATAAAGCGAAAATCTCGGCCGAACGCTTTTCGTAAATCATCTCGAACATTACGTTTTTCATCGCGCCACTGTTTTTTATATTTGTCGCCGCTTTCAACGGCAATTAATTTTACATTTGAAGTATAAGGGCTGGCCCATGTTTCATTGATCGTTTTTTTACTGGCCCAAACATAGTTGAGGGCCAGCGTTCTCCAGAATAGGGCGCCACCATCAATAACTAAATAGATGCGAGCGGCAAAGTCATCACCACTTTTTTCATTTTCATTGAGGTTGGATAGCGCTTGATTCACTTTCCAGCGCCAGTTTAAATAAGGTGTATGTTCTAAATCAATCTGAATTTTTCTCACCATTCCAGAGGCCGCTCTATGGCTATGGGCTTTGAGAATCGTGGTTTTTTCATCCCTGTCGAGCAGATATCGAGTCATTCCATCAAATTCGTGACTTTCCCAATGTTTTAAGTTATTTGTTGAAAACTCCCCAGCGTAAATTTTTGTTTCGGTTGCCCAGGTGTTTCCCGCGAGTGCATAGATGATAAGTAGGAGTAGTATGTGCATAAGCTATAATAGAAACATTGCTGCTAATCCCAGAAATGCGAAAAAACCGACAACATCGGTAACTGTTGTTAACACAACACTTCCGGCGAGCGCTGGGTCGGCTCCGGCCTTTTGTAAAATTAACGGAATCGTAGCGCCAGCGAGCGCAGCTACAATTAGGTTAAAGAGTATAGCTAAACCGATAATTATGCCCAAATGTAGATTGTTAAACCAAAAGTAGGCAAGAAGACCAATAACTGTTGCCCAAAGTACACCGTTCAATATGCCAACAGCAAGTTCTTTATAGAGTAGTCTTTTTGCGTTTGCTTTACCTACTTGTCCGACTGCGATACCTCTTATAACCAGAGTTAAAGTTTGGCTTCCGGCTATTCCGCCCATGCTCGCTACAATCGGCATTAGTACAGCGAGAGCGACAAGTTGTTCTATGGTAGCGCTAAATAGGGCAATAACCCAAGATGCAAGGAGAGCGGTTAATAGATTTATGCCTAACCACAAAGAGCGTCTGCGGGTGCTTCTTACAACTGGGGCGAATATATCTTCATCTTCAAGGCCCGCGAGGCTTAGTAGTGAGTGGTCAGCTTCATCTCTAATGATGTCTACCACGTCATCAATGGTGATTCGACCAAGTAGCTTGTGGTTCTCATCAACTACCGGTGCAGAAACTAAATCGCGCTTTTCAAACAGATTTGCAATTTCTTGGGCGTCTGTATTGGCGCTGATGTATTTGATATCAGGGTCATAAACATCGATAACACTTAGGTTTTCTGGTTTTGTCAAAATATCACTCAACGATAGTGCGCCAAGTAAGCGATCTTCACGATTTACCACAAACAAGTAATCGGTTGTATCTGGTAGTTCCCCCCTAAATCGCAAATAACGAGTTACAACATCAAGTGTTACATCTGGTCGAATGGTAACGCTATCGATACTCATTAGGCCGCCGGCGGTATTTTCCGGATACTTTAATATAGATTCAAGACGAAGTTTGTCTTGAATGTCCATGTCGTGGAGCAACGCAGTGATAACTTTTTCTGGAAGATCGGGGAGGATATCCGCAAGAACATCTGCGGCCAAACCTTCTGTCGCTTCAATCAGTTCGTCGAGATCTGTTTTGTCAATTAAGTCACTGCGAACATCATCGTTTACATAGGTTAAAACATCACCGCGAGCTTCTGATGGCGTATATTCCCAGGTAGTTATTCTTTCTTCTTTCGGGAGTGATTCAATTGCATGTGCGATTTCGGCGGGATGTAGTTTAGCGAGATGATCTTGGAAAGTACTGTAATCTTCTGCTTTTATAAGTTCATCGATGTAAGCTATCAATTCTTGCTGATTTTGTGAATGCTGCTCCATATGGTTGTTGTTTACTCGCCTTCGCCGAATTTATTTGCTACTAGATCTGTTAGTGCAGTTATTGCCGATGCTTCGTCATCTCCGTCAGCGATTAAAACAAGCTCTGTACCTTTGCTTGCCGCAAGTAGCATTACGGCCATAATGCTTTTACCATTTACAGTTCGACTACCGCGTACAAGTTGGATTTCACTTTGAAATTGAGATGCAAGGGTGACAAATTTAGCGGCAGCTCGAGCATGTAAACCTAATTTATTAACGATGGTAATTGGAGTTGATGCCATTTTGCTCTCTTATCGCCCTCAAAAATAGTTGATGTTAGGCAGAAGTGCGCCTTAATGATAAAAATCAAATTTTACCACAGTGTTCGGGTAAGTTTTGATTTGGAAATTTATCTGTTTTGGAGTAATGGAAAGCCGGCGAGCTGTTTATAAACTGCCGCATAGTACATCTGTTAGTAATAGCTTACTTTTATTTAAAGGAATATGGTTAATTTTTTAATTTGCTAAATTGTTTGATTGTGACGTTTTTAGACGAATACATCAGAACTACGCGTGCTTTAATTGTACGATTTGTTTAAATACGAGTCGGTGTAATGCCGTGGGCGGAGGGATTTTTATCTGTTTCGTAGTTTTCCTGAGCGAGTGGTTATGACTAATTGAGTAGAGCCTGTTCAAATTTAATGTATTTTGAACGATTTGAGCAATAAGTATTTAATTGTATAAAGAAAACAGTAATCTGTTGTAATTAGGCAACAAGTAAACGGTTGTGCAAGTGTTACCCTAAATCAGAGCCAAATTAATTTTGAAATAAATATAAATGCCGGTACAATTAATTTGTGGAAATGACGCTTTACGAAAAAGATATGTGATTGAGTGTTTTTTGTTCGGGAAGCGAGAATCTCGTATCTCATTAGAATATATGAATGAGAATGACAAAATAATTGTAGGGTTGCGTATTATAAGGAAAAGAATACGCAAACCGTGCTGAGAGCTTGTATTAAAGTTTGGCTTTCCTTTGTTTGAATGCTGTCTGCAAACAATTTCAGCAACTACTGAAGAAAAAAAATAATTAGGAGGTAGATCACATGTTGAAATGGAGAAATGTTGCTAGTGCTGCATGCTTAACTGTGTTGAGTGTTGGTGTTGCACATGCTATTGAGATAGAGGCGAATTTTGATTATACGCCGAGTGGAGATGTTTGTGCTGCTGGCTCTACAACTGGCGCTTGTGAATTAGCAAATGCACTATTAAGTAATGATCCTCAGAACGGTATTAACAATGTTGTGGCGGATCTGACTGGGCATACTAAAACAGTTTCAACAGTCGATCCCGCTACCGGTGATGATATCTTTCGTCTAGGTTCTACTTCAGGTACGTTTTCTAATGTTGCTAATACATGGGGGCTTGATGGCGGTATTGTATTGAGTACGGGGGATGTGCAGAACTATGGATCTGACTATCAAAACAAAGCTGGTTTTAATGATCCGTCAATAAGTGATAGCTATCTAGATGATGTGTTAAATCCCACGACGCCTGTTGTGAATACAGGTGGTAATACTACAGCGGCGCAAAACGAAATGCTGGAGGAGGCGGCTCCTGCCGTCACAGCTGGTTTTTTCGATGTTAGTCAGTTTACCTTGCAGTTTGATGTTGCTGAAGGGGTTGATAGGGTTTATTTTAGTGTGGTTTTTGGTACGGAAGAGATAGATGGGGATGGGAACCCTCCAGTTGAATCTATTCGTGATGCCTTCGGGATTTTTCTTGAAAATAGCGATACCACTACTACTTATGGAACAAATATAGCTACATTTGATTATGAAACGGCTAGTGGTACTGAAAGTGAAGCAATAAACTCTTCCCACACGTTTATGCAATCGTACGGGCGAGGAGGAGAGACGGCACTAAATGCAATTTTAGACCCTAGTGGCGATGGCTCTGATCCTATCATGTTATTTTCTGCTGACGTTACGGCAGGAACAAATATCTTAACCTTTATTTTAGGTGATGCGAATGACGGTTCATTTGATTCCACGGTCTATATTTCTGGGTTAACCACATACGACCCACGTTGTGATGATCCTGATTATGGTAATGCTGGTGGTGGTGGTCTCTCAGCTATTGGTAACTGCGCTATAGCTGGCGGTAATCCTCCTCCTGGCGGCGGCACTGTCTCCGAACCTGCTTCGTTAGCATTAATTGGTCTTGGTTTATTAGGGCTGGGTTTTAGAAATAGAAAAAGTTAAAAAACAGCGTTATTCCACAGCTATTTTTTTAAAGCGGCATTTTATAATGCCGCTTTTTTTATGCTTGAGACTGATCTAGGTTAAAGGTGTTTCAGTTGATCTAGTCATCATCATGATGAAATCCGCAATCCATTATCCCCTCTTTTCCACCACTAATTGCTTTCTGCACTAATTCGTCAATATTTAAATTTGGATAATTAAGAACTCGAATTAGCATTGGTAAATTCAAACCAGATATGACACGCACATTGTCGTCTTTGGATAATGCGCAAGCGATGTTGCTTGGTGTTGAGCCATAGATGTCCGTCAATATTAATACTCCATCGCCGTGATCAATTTCTTTGACTTTTTTTCGTGCTTTGGCGATTTTGAGTTCAGGGTCGCAACTATTTGGTATGGATAATATTTCTGCCGTGAGTGGGCAGAAGCCAAGCGTATTAATGGAGGCATCAAGTAGTGTTTTGCCGACATCATCATGGCTGATAAGTAAAATGTTAACGGTCATTGCAGCTCCCGGTGCCGTGCGATGACTTCATGTTCCCCATGAAAATACTCCACGAGTTTTTCGACTAGGTATACTGAGCGATGTTGTCCACCAGTGCACCCTACTGCAATGGTGAGATAAGCTCTATCTGAGGATTCGATTCTCGGTATCCAGCGTTTGATGAAGTTTTTAAGGTCAGTATACATATCGTCAACCATAGTTTCATTGTTCAAAAAATCGATGACTGGTTTGTCTTTTCCTGTATATTCTCGTAAATGTGGTTGCCAATAGGGGTTAGGTAAACACCTAATATCGAAAACCATATCCGCGTCTACTGGTAAGCCGTGTTTAAAGCCAAACGAGAGAAAAAGGATGGATAATCTGTTTGTTTCAAAGTCTGAGACTCTTTCTTTAACGAGGTCTCTTAGTTGATATAAGTTGGTGTGGCTTGTTTGTAGGTATAGATCTGCATGTTGGGATATCGGGTCTAATAGTTCTCTTTCCTTGCCAATTGCTTCTGCCAATGAAAGGTTTTCATGGGTTAGCGGGTGTTTTCTTCTTGTCTCGCTAAATCGTTTGATGAGAATTGCATCGTCCGCATCTAAAAATAAGACTTCACAAGGGATTTCTGCTGTTTTTAAGCTTTTAAGTATTGATGGGAAACGGGTCAGGTCTTCAGAGCGGTTTCGGGCGTCGATTCCAACAGCTGCATATTCGTAAAACCGTTCTGGCGTGCTTACCATTTGAGCGGCAAAACTTGATAGCAAGCCGATGGGGAGATTGTCTATGCAGAAAAAGCCCATGTCTTCTAGGACATGTAAAACAGTGCTCTTCCCCGAGCCTGATAAGCCGCTAACTATGAACAGTTTCACTTAGATACTATGCCTTGCTTTAATAGTTGATTGAGTTTGTTTTCTAATGTTTTTGAAGTAAATATCCCCCAGTCTCTGAGTACGAGTTGCTTTGCGCACTCTTCAAGCAGGAGAGCTAGATTGTTATGGTCTTTATCTAGCGACCATTTCAGGAGAGTTTTTTTAAGTATTTCTGTATGTGATAGCGGTTCAAATTCACATAACTTGTTTTTGATAATATTCTCTGTATTGGTTAATTCTACAATTGCTGTGAGAGAGTGTTGCTTAAGTTGCCGTGCTCGTCCATATGCCTGATCCATATCTATAGTCCCGATATTTTTTATATGGATATAGCTTCCAAGTGTATTTGCAGCTGCCCCAATAATTTCATTATTTTCATTTAGAACGAATGAAGAGTTATCATCGTTTACCCACATATGTCCATTATTTAATAAGGATAAGAGTAGAGATGATTTGCCGACGCCGCTTGCTCCGGTAATCAGTATGCCTTGATTATAAATGACAACAAAGCAACCATGTATAGATACTGAGTTGCTGCCTTTAATTTCATTGTCGAAATATATACTTTTTTGTATTTGAGTGAGATTAAGGTCGGAGTTGATGATGGAAAAAAAGTTTTGCTGAATAAAAATTTCTGGAACTGTATCTATTTGGCTAAAAATGCAGGCAACCACTTCGCCACTCTCTCTTAATTGTTCAATGAGTTTTAATTGCTCTGGTTTGGTTAGGGAGTTGATATAGTCTAACTCCGCTTGAGCAATAACATGGATATTTTTTGGGCGGATTACATTTAGGTAATCAATGCTCAAGCTGTTGGAGAGTGGTGTGGGAGTGTTTGTTGTGTTTTTTCGTACAATTTGAAAGCTGGGAGAGTCTTCAAACAGGTTGATTAGTGTATTAATCGCTGGGAGCGTCATGGCTTGATGACCATTCGGCTAATAAGCCATAAATTATTTCAGGATTGTGCGAGTCTCTTAGTTTATCTCTGAGTTCTGAGCTTCTAAACATTTCGGATAATGTAGCAAGCACTTCCAAATGCTCATCTGAACACTCGGGAGGAACAAGTAGTCCACACATTAAATCTACTGGCTGTCCATCTGGCGCATCAAAATCGACTCCCTTTGCAAGCTGGATAAAGGCGGCAATGGTTTGATTACCTGACTTCAAGCGCCCGTGTGGAATGGCAATTCCTTTCCCGAGGCCGGTGCTTCCCAATCGCTCTCGGGCAACTAAGCTCTCAAATATGTCATTGGGATTTAGATCTGGAGCATCTGTGCTAATTAGCTGGCTCAAATGCTCTAGCGCGCGTTTTTTACTTGCGGTGTCAACATCGCAGGCGACTCTATCTACAGTAATTATGTTGGCGAGTTTCATATGACTATCTGGATAAGTTCTCTAGCATTCGCTTGCAACTTTATGGGTGCTGCTTGGAATGCTAGAGATAAATATTAAAACTTAACAGGTTTACTCTTCGACGTCTTGGATGTCATGGTTTGGTCGAGAGCCTCTATGGTGGTTTTGAATTTTTTCCTTGTGTTTAATAATTTGTCTATCTAATTTATCAGCGAGCGCATCAATTGCTGTGTACATATCTGCGTTATCAGCATGGGCAAAAATTTTGTTGCCTTTTACGTGTATCGTTGCTTCTGCTTTTTGAACTTGTTTTTCTACACTAAGAATAACGTGTACATCTGTTACTCGATCAAAATGTTTTTCTAGTCGTCCAATTTTTTCATTAACATAGTTACGCATAGGGGTGGTTACTTCGATATGGTGGCCTGATAAATCAATTTGCATAAAAGTGGCTCCTTAGAAAAGTGTGTATGGCAATCAAACAAACGGACGTCTAAAGATATGCGGCAAAACGAAACGATATGCCATAGTAATTCGTTACTGCTGGAATTCTGTTTTTGCTTTGCTTGTTATTAGAGTTCATTGAGTGACTTGTGATTATTTCGTTTACGCTAAACGCTTTCTCTCATTTGAGGGAGGAATCGTCATTGCGTCACGATATTTTGCAACGGTTCGTCTCGCGACGTTTATGCCCTGGTCAGACAAGATTTTTGCAATCTTGCTGTCACTAAGTGGTTTTTTTGCTTCTTCAGCAGCAATGAGCTTTTTAATTAGTGCTCGGATTGCCGTCGATGAGCATTCACCACCGCTTGCAGTACTTACGTGGCTAGAGAAGAAGTACTTTAATTCAAAAATGCCACGCGGAGTATGCATATACTTTTTATTGGTGATCCGCGAAATAGTGGATTCATGCATACCAACTTCCTCAGCAACATCGTGAAGAACCAATGCTTTCATCGCTTCTTCACCGTGCTCCAAAAATGCTTTTTGTCGCTGAACAATGCATGTCGCAACTTTCATCAGCGTTTCGTTACGGGACTGCAGGCTTTTAATTAACCAGCGAGCCTCTTGTAATTGACCTTGCATATAAGTGTTATCTGCACTTTTATCAGCTCTTTGGATAAGCCCGGCATATAACGAGTTAATATTAAGCTTTGGGGTGGTATCCGGATTTAAGCTGACAGACCATTTGGTTTTATCTTTTCTCACATAAACATCAGGAATTATGTATTCAGGAGTTGATGAGGCTACCTGGCTACCTGGCCTCGGGCTTAGCGTGTGAATAAGTTTAATAACATCGCGTAGCTTATCTTCAGAAATCTTCATGCGACGCATGAGAAGGTTGTAATCACGATTTGCTAACAAATCGAAGTGAATTTCGAGTAATGCTTTTGCTTCATCGAAAAAGGGAATATCAACCCCTTCAAGTTGTGACAACTGAATTGTTAGGCTTTCTTTTAAATCTCTTGCTCCAACACCAGGAGGGTCAAAGTTCTGTATCCTATGTAAAACAGCTTCTACTTCTTCGACATCAATTTCAAGTTCATCTTTGAGTTGATTCCAGATCTCTTCAACGGGGGTTTTTAAATAGCCATCTTCATTGATCGAATCGATAATGGAAGAAGCGATAGTCATATCAACGTCGGTGAATGGTGTAAGTTGCATCTGCCAGATGAGATGCTCGTTAAGCGTGCTTTCGTCGGCACTCTTATTTTCATAATCTCTAATGTTGTCATCGCTTGCAGTATATGTTGATGACGATGCTTGCGAATAGTCGTAAGTATCTTCCCACGAGCTATCAACGGGCAGATCGGTAGGCATTGATTCAGATTGAAGTTCTGTTGAAGAATCTTTGACGTCGAATTCAGAAGAAGTGTCAGAGTCGTTGCTATCTTGCTGGTTTATTTCTGAACGGCTTTCTTGTGAAGCGGAATTTTCGTGTTGCTCTTCCGCATTCTCCTCTAGCATTGGATTACTTTCCAAAGCTTCTTGGATTTCAGTTTGAAGTTCAACAGTCGACAGTTGCAGCAAGCGAATTGCTTGTTGTAACTGAGGTGTCATTGTTAGATGTTGGCCTAAACGAAGCTGTAATGATTGCTTCACTCGTATACACTCATATTGCTATTGCGTTACTACTATTGTACGACTAAATTGCATCGAATTATAGATTTTCTTAAAAAAACCTGTTTTGTCATTCACTTATTGCGTTATTTTAATGTTGCGCAATAAAAGTCCTTCTCTTTAGTTGCATTATTGTTATTTTTAACGAAGCGAAGGCTTTTATAGGCTAAAATTCTCTCCGAGATAAACTTCTTTTACTAATTTGTTTTGTAGCACATCGCTCGGCGCTCCTTGTGCTATTACCTCACCTGAACTAAGTATATATGCGCGATCACATATCCCAAGTGTTTCACGAACATTATGATCTGTAATGAGCACTCCAATACCTCTGTCACATAGATGTTTAATGATTGTCTGAATGTCGATGACAGATATGGGATCAACACCAGCAAAGGGCTCATCTAACAATATAAAATGTGGTTCAGCAGCGAGGGCTCTGGCAATTTCGACTCGCCGTCTTTCGCCGCCAGATAAAGCCATTCCCAAACTGCCACTAATATGTGTAATGTGGAATTCTTGTAATAACGATTCGAGTTTTTCTCGTTGTTGAATTTTTGATAGATCTTTTCTTACTTCAAGAATCGCCATGATGTTTTCTTCCACAGTCAATTTTCGAAAAATTGAAGCTTCTTGTGGAAGGTAGCCTATGCCTAGCTTTGCCCTGCTGTGTAAAGGGTGTGCAGTGAGGTTTGTGTCGTTTAGGAAGATATTTCCTGTGTCTGGTTTGATTAAACCAACAATCATATAAAAGCTGGTTGTTTTTCCTGCGCCGTTAGGGCCAAGTAAGCCGACGACTTCTCCTGCTGCCACTTCAACTGAAACATCGTTGACCACAGTGCGCGATTTAAAGGCTTTAACGATATTTTCTGCGCGTAATGTTGAAATCATTGTGGAGAGAGAGGGAGTGATTCGGGTTGAATAATAGCTTGAATTCGTTGTTTCTTATTTTTCTCAGAACGGGCACTCATGATGTCGTTTAAGGTATCGTATTCAATTTTATGGCCACTAAAAAGGTTTGAGCCTTGTTGTAAAAGAGCATCTTGCTGAAGTGTTAATACACCAGTATTTGTTGAATACTCCACATGAAATGCTCTCGCTTCGACATCGTTGCTTTTTTCGTCTGGCTTTTGTTTGAAAGTTGCTGGCGAGCCAGTTGCAATTAGGCGTTGTAATTTATTGTTCGTGGTAAAAACAATAATATTGTCAGCTGAGATTCTAATGCTACCTTGAGTGAGTTTGACGTTTCCAGTATACGTGCTTATCCCCGATTTGTCGGACATATCCACTTGATCTGCTTCGATCAATATTGGGCTGCTTTTATCCGACTGGAGTGCCATTAAAGACTGAGAATGGAGTAAGACAAGTAGTAAAAAGAGTAATCTACGGGCTGACATATTCAGCTTTTACTCCAGAATGTAGTTGTACATGGTGGCGATCTAAATCTGCAAACATTCGATTGGCTTCGATAGTACCGTTATTCGACTTTACCGTAACAGGGGTTTGCGATTCAGCGGTATTTGTATTCAAATTAAGAATGAGTTGCTCTGTTTGAATATCGATCTGATTAAATTTAGTGTTAGTTTGTTTAATACTCACATTGCCGTCAAGTATTAACTGATTTTCATGGGATACATTACCGTGATTAGCGTTTGCCTGCCACGTTATCTCTTTTTCTGTCGAGAGTTGTAGTTCTGGTTTTATAATTTTTGTGAGGCCGCTCTTGAAGTAGGTGAGTTCTTCACCTTTTAGCGATTGCTCGATATCCCCGTTTTCATTGGTCGTGATGACTGTAAAGTTGCTCATAAAATAATCAGGGGCGTGTATATTTTCGTCTTCAGAGACTGGTGGTTTGGGCTGAGTTGTTTCACTCAGCCATTGTAGTGTGATAAAGCCTAAGATGGCACCGCAAACAATTAGCACGATTGTTCTTTTAGAGCTGGATATTAATTGCACGGATAGTCGCCCGAATGTTCCATAACTACTTGGTTTTGCCCTTTAGCAGCCTGTTAAGAGAATTCATCTGGTAGCATTTTGATTCGCCAAACGGTTTATCAATTGAGTCGGCTAGCGCGCTCGTCAGAATGCAGAAAATAGTTTGGTGAATCAAGGAGCAAGTGATAAGCGGAGGCATTTATGAAAATTCTGTGCTTTTGTTTACAGGTACTTTTCAAGTTCGGAATCAAGTTTGCCATGGGCTTCCATGATGAGCTCACAAACATCGCGCGCCGCACCTTCGCCGCCGTTATTTGGCGTTTGCCAGTGTGCGTGTTTTTTCACCCAGCTATGGGCGTCTTGAACTGCAATGGCGAATCCCACATGCTTCATAACAGGGAGGTCAACCACATCGTCACCTACATAGGCAACTTCCTCCGGTGTTAGTGATAGTTTTTCGAGTAAATCGACGAAGGCAGGGTATTTATCTTTTTTTCCTTGGTAAACGTGTTCGATACCGAGCTCGTTCATTCGATGAGTTACGATGTTAGAGGTTCTGCCGGTGATGATGCCTATGGTCACACCAACTGCTTGCAACATTTTCATGCCGTGGCCGTCTCTCGAATGAAAAGCTTTTATCTCTTCACCGCTTTCAGTAACGTAAAGTCGGCCATTTGTTAATACGCCGTCCACATCAAAAATAACCAGTTTTATTTTAGCTGCTTTTTCTAATATTTTTTCCATCGCTAACCTGGGGCTATACGAAACCCGCTCTCAGTAAGTCATGCATATTAATTGCTCCCACCAGTTCTTTATTTTCATTTACAACTGGAAAGGCGTTGAATTTTTTACTCTGCATGATTTCCAAGGCCTGCGCTGCTAGCAGTTGCGCCTGAATGGTCATACAGTTCTTAATCATAACATCGTTAATTTTCATATCACGAAAATCTTTTGGCGTATCGAGCAGTCTGCGTAAGTCGCCGTCAGTAAACATTCCTGTGATGTGATTCTTTTCGTCGATAACGGTGGTGAACCCCATATTTTTTTTGGTCATTTCTAACAGTGCCTCGCTGACAGTTGCTTGGTTAGATACAACAGGAATAGCGTCTCCAGTTTGCATAATGTCAGATACTCGAATCAAAAGCCTGCGACCCAATGAGCCACCAGGGTGAGAGTGGGCAAAATTTTCCACTGTGAAGCCCCGAGTCTCTAATAAAGCTACGGCTAAAGCATCTCCCATCGCTAATGTCGCGGTTGTGCTGGCTGTTGGCGCTAATCCTAAAGGACAGGCTTCTTTTTCAACACTGACGTCAATGTGAACAGCAGCAGATTTTGCCAACGTCGAATTTGGGTTGCCTGTCATGGCAATCAGCGGCACATCTAAGCGCTGAATAATTGGCAATATGGTCAAAAGTTCGTCGGTTTCGCCTGAGTTTGATATAGCTAATACGACATCTTGATAGGTGATCATACCGAGGTCGCCGTGGCTAGCTTCCCCTGGGTGAACAAAAAATGCTGGGCTGCCAGTGCTTGCGAAAGTTGCCGCAATCTTGCCGCCAATGTGGCCTGATTTCCCCATACCAGTGACTACAATACGCGCAGTACAGTCGAGCATGATTTGACAGGCTCGCACAAAATCCTCATTGATGCGAGGTATGAGTGCAGTGATTGCCGTTGCTTCGGTTTCGAGTACGGCTTTCCCCATTTCTTTCAAGGCTTTAGGGGAGGCTTTGCGTTTTTCTTTATTTGGGTTGAATGGCATAATTTCTTTAAGTACGGTATTCATGAGCCACCTTCTGGATATCCTAGTTCACTTAACTTGTCAGTGATAGTAGATTTATCCAGATTCGTGCCAATAATTTGTACAACGCCACTTTCCTGATCAACTTCTACGCTATCAATGCCTTCCATGGGACTTAAGCCATTGATGATGTTTGCGACACAACCGCCGCACTTTATGTTTTGAACAGTTAGTTTAATTGAACTCATTTTTCATTTTTTCCTACGGAGAACTTTGTTTAGGCAGACATATAAAATAGCAGACCCATATAACTCAGATATGTTGCGACTAAAACGCCACCTTCCGTCCTTGTAATTTTCCCTGGTTCACCCTTAAGCCCTTTGGCCATAAAATAGAGTGCTATTGTGAGTACAAACATCAACGGCATATCGCGAGTCAATACTTCATTTTCAAATACTGCTGGGTGGATAACGGCAGGTATTCCAAGTACTCCCAGCAAGTTAAACATATTGGAACCAATGATATTACCAATAGCAATATCATGTTCACCTTTTCGTGCGCTGGTAATGGTGGTTGCCAGTTCCGGCAAGCTTGTACCAATGGCGACAACAGTTAGACCAATTATTAAGTCGCTAATACCGAACATTTGGGCAATAGAAACGGAGCCCCAAACCACAAGCCTGGCACCGACAAGTAGCGTAATCAGACCAACAAATATCCAGAATAGCGCTTTACCAATAGGGAGTTTATCAGGGATCTCTTCAGCGAATTCATCCTCCATTGGGTCGTGGTTTTGCTGTTGACTCTGTCTACCCAAGTGAACCATCCAGCCAATAAAAGCCAGTAATCCTGCAAGAAGAATGATGCCGTCGACAAAACCAAGCTCACCATCGATAAAGAGTACTAGCACGGCAGCCATGATAATAAATAGAACAGGAAATTCGCGTTTCAATAATTGAGATTGGACAACGAGTGGCGCAATAAGCGCGGTGATGCCAAGCACCAAGGCGATATTGGTGATGTTTGATCCTATTGAGTTACCAATAGCTAAGCCTGTATTACCTTCCCAGCCCGCCACCCCTGCAACGAGCATTTCTGGTGCTGAGGTACCAAACCCTACAATAACCAAACCTATAATCAGAGTAGATACATTTAATGTGCGCGCTAACCCAGCTGCACCTTCAACAAACTTATCTGCACCCCAGATAAGCATACCGAATCCTGCAATGATTGCGGCTATTTCGTAAATTACTGTCATGATTGAAACTAAGAGTACCTAAAAATTGAACATCTACTAATAGATGAGATAGTGGACAAATAAACCTGCAAATATTGCCAAACCAAACCAATTGTTGTTTAAAAATGCGGCAAAGCACTTTTTTTCTTCGCGATCCACGATGAGTCTTTGCTGATGAATTGCAAATCCGGCGGCAACTAAAAGCCCGGTATAGTACAGCGTACTGAGGCCAAGATAAACTCCCGCAATAAAGAGAAGCAATAAAGTGCTAAGTTGCAATACGCCAATTATGCGTTTGTCGTTTTCGCCAAAGAGGATCGCGGTTGATTTAACACCGGCTTTTAAGTCGTCTTTTCTATCTACCATGGCATACATAGTGTCATAGGCGACCGTCCAGGTAACGGTTGCAATAAAAAGTAACCAGGCAACAAAGGGTACTGAGTTGGTTTGGGCGGCAAATGCCATGGGGATAGACCAAGCGAAAGCTAAGCCCAAAACTAACTGTGGCAGGTGAGTAAAACGTTTCATGAATGGATAGCTAGCTGCGAGTAGCGCGCCGACAAACGACATGGCAATAGTCATCACATTCATAAACAACACGAGAACAAATGCTGTTAATGCTAACCCTGCAAACAGTAATAATGCTTCTTTAGGCTTTACACGTTTTTGTGCAAGTGGCCGGTTTTTGGTGCGTTCCACTTGCCCGTCTATATTACGATCAGCATAATCATTGATTACACATCCAGCCGAGCGCATAAGAAACACACCTGCAGTAAAAACAATGAATACACCAACGTCCGGGAAGCCTTCACCGGCAATCCAAAGGGCCCACCAAGTTGGCCATAATAGCAACAAAATGCCGATAGGTTTGTCTACCCGCATGAGCAAACTATATTCAAGCAGACGCTGTTTGGGCGTTAATATTGTTTCAGTATTCACAATGAAAACTTCTCTATAACTGGCAGAAAATACTCACTTACCAACAATGGTTTGTTCCCTAAATAAAACGGAGAACGCCGTCCCCAAACTTGTTTATCATAGAAGTGTGAATAGCAAAGTGCTTGATGATAAATCTCATGCTGTTTATTTGTGCAGCTGGTTTGGATGATGCCGCGCCTTATATTGTTATTGGCAAACAATACCGCACCTAAGGGTTGTGCGCCAAGTTGAGTGAGTTTTTGTAGTTCACCCCGTAGGGTGTTTTGTGGAATAACGGTTCTGGCAAATACCGCTGGTTCTTCCCCACAAAACAGGTGTACTTCTCGAATAAAGCAGAGTTTATTGTTTGATAACTGCAAAAGCTCTAATTCTGAGCGATTAGGTTTCGCCCAGTATTCATCAAAAACGGTGACTTGAAAGTTTTCACAACGACTGATCAATCTTTGTGTAAGAGACCCTCTATCCGAAAGCCAGCTTCTTAAAGCATTTGGGATTTTATGGGTAAAAAACGGCTGTGCTGGATGCCAAACCTGTTCAGGGGTGTAATGCATTAAACGGTTCCGTATAGCAGCCCCTGATTTAACCAACGATTAATGAGTGGTTGAATATTTTCAGGATATTGCGTTGTTATCTTATTTGCTAGTTCTTCCACCACAGGGAAAAGGTATTGATCACGCGTGATGTCAGCGATGCGCAATTGTAGCAAACCTGTCTGTTTTGTGCCTAGCAGTTCTCCAGGCCCTCTAATTTCCAAATCTTTTTCCGCAATCACAAATCCGTCATTCGTCTCCCGCATGATGCTCAGCCGCTCTTTTCCAACTTTGGAGAGTTTGCCTTTATACATTAAAACGCAACTGCTTTTTATGCTTCCTCTACCCACGCGGCCGCGTAATTGATGGAGTTGTGAAAGCCCGAGTCGTTCGGCGTTTTCGATAATCATCAAGCTTGCGTTTGGTACATCAACCCCCACTTCAATGACGGTTGTTGCTACTAGCAGGTGAATAGTCCCTTGTTTAAATTTCTGCATGACGACATTTCTTTCATCCGTTTTCATTCGGCCGTGAACCAGCCCTATTTTTAGATTGGATAAAACTTGGCGAAGCATTTCAGAGGTCAACTCTGCTGCTTGGCAATTTAATGCTTCGGATTCTTCGATTAAAGGGCAAACCCAGTAGGCTTGTCGCCCTGAGCTACATGCTTCGTTAACGCGTTGAATGACTTGTTCCCGACGTTGTTCAGGGATAACAACCGTATCAATGGATTGCCTTCCTTTTGGTAGCTCGTCAATGATGGAAAGATCAAGATCGGCATATGCAGTCATTGCTAAGGTTCTGGGAATTGGTGTCGCGGTCATTATCAGTTGATGAGGTGTTTTATTTTGAAATCCCTTCTCTTTTAGTGATAAACGTTGATGCACGCCAAATCTATGTTGTTCATCGATAACAATCAGGCCGAGATTTTTGTAAGCAACTTCCTCTTGGAATAGCGCGTGGGTTCCCACAAGAATCTGGGTTTTGCCAGTAATGAGTGTTTCCAACGTTTTTTTGCGTAAGCTTGCTTTTAATTTGCCAGATAACCAGCCGGTTTGTATGCCAAGGCCTTCTGACCAGTTGGAGATGTTTTCAAAATGTTGCTCAGCCAGCATTTCTGTGGGTGCCATTAAGGCCACTTGAAATCCTGATTCAATTGCTTGTATCGCCGTAGCCATGGCAACAACGGTTTTTCCGCTACCCACATCTCCTTGAACTAAGCGGAGCATGGGTGTTGTGGTCGATATATTCTTTTGAATTTCAGTGATAACGCGCGATTGCGCATTTGTTAAGGAGAAAGGCAGTTGAGTTTTGAACTTTTCGAGCAGCTTGTGGGACGGGGGGAAAGCAGGAGAGTTGTTGGATTGCGCTTTTTGTCTCAATTGCCGCATACTTAAGTGATGCGCCAGTAGCTCTTCAAGTATCAGGCGTTTTTGAGCCGGGTGTTTACCGTTGATAAAGATACTTTTGTCTGTTTCAGGATCAGGGTTATGCAATTCGGTAATCGACTCTTTCAACGAAGCTAATTGCATTTGGCTAGCTATTTGGGTAGGTATTAAGTCGTTTAGCAAGCCGGTTTTGTTATTGAGTATCCCGAGCGCTTGCTCAATGATTTTGCGAAGTGTTTTTTGAAGGATGCCTTCAGCAACGGGATATATTGGTGTGAGTTTATCTCTAAGCAGTGACGATTTTGATTCGTTAGTGAGTAAATATTCTGGATGGACAATTTCCAGCCCGTCTGGCCCTCTTCTTATTTCGCCATAGCATTGAATTTTTTTATTATTGCTAAGCTTGTTCTCCTGAGCTTTAGAGAAGTGAAAGAATCTTAGCTGGATGAATCCTGAGCCATCGGTTATGCGTACTAGCAGCGAACGTTTACGTCCAAATTTCACCTGGGAGCTGACGATTTCTCCTTCGATGACCGCACTTTCGCCAACGAGCAATCTGGCTATCTGTTTGATTCTAGTGCGATCTTCGTATCGACTAGGTAAGTGAAAAAGCAGATCTCGAAGTGAAAAAATACCAAGTCGATGAAGTTTTTCCAAGCTTTTCGGGCCAACACCATTGAGTTGTGTCAGTTCGCTGTTGTCTTGAGTTGATTGTGTAGGCACGTGGAATTTATAGATTCAGTATAGTTGGTTTTCTAAGTTCTTGATTGTATAGAAGCGTGAAATTCTCTTGTTTAAAGAGAGTGTTTCATAAGCATAAATAAAACCTACAGCATTAATATCACGCCAAATTGATTGATAAATAAACTGATTTTGACGCCTTCCCTTGCTATTATATTCAGACTAAAAAGGGACGCAAACGGGAGTAGCTCCATGCACACACAACAAGATCCTATAATAAATAATTGGTATACAAACTTGACGGGGCAATTGTTTAAAGTTCGTTTGGCATCTTACGATTCAAACGGCGTTAGCAATATGGTTATTGAGTATATTGATGGCAGTAAACATGTCATCAATAGACAAGAGTGGGATTGTCTAAAACTAATGCGCCACAATAATCTTAATCGAGAAGCGGAAGAGTTTACTTATTAGGTCGATTTAAGGCCGCTAAAAGCAGTAACTTTTTCTTATTTATTGATCGCATTCACCAAGCAACTATTGTAATCGTTTTCATCTGGCGCACGGTTTTCTCGCTGTGCTCGCCAGATCATCTCACCTAAGCAGTCCATCATCACATGCTCCACTTCATGTGGGTCTTTCATATCAGCCATCAAAATCTTATGCTTTTCTTGAATTCCTTCGGGTTGATTGACCGTGAGTTGTTCGTGAATGGCTATATGCATTCCCAAATGTAGAAAAGGGTTCGTTTCACCTAATTCGGGGGGGAAGTCTTTATCAAGATTATCCTGATTGCCGAAAAAACTGTGATATTCAGGATGAAGCGCCAAAACATTTACGATAACTTGGTCCATCGGTTCTAATGGCTGTTTGCTCTCATGTTTCCCCCAGGCAGTAAAAAACACTTTGCGTAGTTCGATGCGATCATGAGAAAAGAGCATATTATGAGCCTTGTATAAAAGTTGAAAAATGAATTTGAAGCTGGTTTTTCTAGGATTATCCTAGATTAATTTGGGATTATAAAACAATCAGAGACAAGTTTCTCAAGTTGTAATTAGGGAGGCTGTCCGAGAATAGAAAGCCTACTGCGGAAAATCCATTATGATCAAATTTTCCGATCCTTTTCGGCGAATAGCTACGGCTATTCATCTCAAACGATCAAAATATTTGATTCAAAATGGCTTGTCCTCGCTACAGCTCCTATTCTCAGACAGCCTCCTGGGAAGGATAAAGTAACGGAACTAAGCATTGGATGTGGAGGTTTTCGAAAACACTATTCTTCAGTTTTATCTTTGAATTCACAAAGATCTTCAATAATACATGCTCCGCAACGAGGTTTTCGTGCCGTGCAAACGTAGCGACCATGCAGTATCAACCAATGATGCGCATCAAGTTTGTATTCTTCAGGTATGAACTTTAAAAGTTTCTGCTCCACTTCAACAACATTCTTGCCAGGCGCAATTTTGGTGCGATTACTGACTCGAAATATATGGGTGTCCACCGCGATAGTTGGGTGTCCGAACGCGGTGTTTAAAACAACGTTTGCAGTTTTTCTGCCTACTCCAGGTAGTGCTTCTAACTCTTCCCTTGTTTGCGGTATTTCGCCATTATGTTTTTCAAGGAGAATTTTGCAGGTTTTGACCGTGTTTTCTGCTTTGGTGTTATATAGACCTATTGTTTTAATATATTTTTTTAGTCCTGTAACTCCAAGTTTTAGAATGCTTTCCGGAGTGTTTGCAACAGGATAAAGTTTATCTGTCGCTTTATTTACACTAACATCCGTTGCTTGAGCGGAAAGCAATACCGCAATTAATAGCTCAAACGGTGTTGAGAAATTTAGTTCTGTTGTGGGTTTTGGGTCTTCGGCTTTTAGGCGCTCAAAAATCTCAATACGCTTTGATTTGTTCATTTAGCGGGAGATGATGAATCATCAGCAATCGATGCAGCACTTGCTACAGGGGTAACGAAAATTGTCTGGCGTTTGCTTTCAATCACGTTTCTCAGTGCGAGTAAAAGACCCAGCCCGATAAATGCGCCTGGTGGTAGCATCGCTAACAAGTAGCCGCTGTAATCTTCGATAACGATTATTTGCATATCTCTAAAGCCTTCACCAAACATCAAATGAGCTTGGGAGAACAGAGTACCTTGACCGATGATCTCTCGCATACTGCCTAGCAGTAGCAATACTACTGTGAAGCCTAACCCCATTGTTAAGCCATCAACAAATGATGCTTTTACCCCATTCTTTGAGGCAAATGATTCAGCGCGAGCAATAATGACGCAATTAGTAACAATTAAAGGAATAAATATTCCCAAGATTAAATAAAGCTCGTGGAGCATGGCATTCATTGTTAACTCAACAATTGTCACAAACGATGCAATGACTAACACAAAAATGGGAATACGTAATTCTTGTTTTACATTGTTTCTAATCATAGAGACGGTGACGTTAGAGCCAATCATCACCAAGGTCGTTGCGATTCCAAGCCCAAGTGCGTTAATAAAAGTTGAGGAGACGGCAAGCAACGGGCATAAACCCAGTAGCTGAATAAAAACCGGATTGTTTTTCCAAAAACCGTCTGCGGTAATCTGTTTATAGTTAACTTGGGGCATTTTCAGGAGTCTCGAAAATTTTGTGTTTGTTATCGATAAAATAGAGCAAAGATTTTTTTGTCATATTAACAACTGCGCGTGGCGTAATGGTTGCCCCGGTTAATTGGTCAAATATACCGCCATCTTTTTTCACAGCCCACTTCTTCTCTTCGGGATCAATCATTGATTTATCATCAAATAAACTAATCCAATAAGATTTTTCAATTTCAATACCATCTCCGAGGCCTGGAGTCTCTTTATGGGAGACGACACGAACACCCGCAATGGATTCATTGGCACGAATAGCTATAAGCATGTGAATGGCTCCACTGTAACCATCGGGTGCAGTTACACTTAATACTGCGGCGACAGGGTTTTCATCCAGTTTCGCTCGATAGACGGTTATCGGTTTGTTTCTATAATTTAATTCAGGTGAGTCAATAACAATATTATCATCGTAAATATCGTTATTGTAAAAGCCTTCGGGTATAAGTTCATTTAAAGTCTTTAGTAGAGTTTCTCTTTCATTTTCTTCAATGGTTGATTCTGTACTGATAAAAGTAAGCGCAACCAGAGCGCTGGCCACAATAGCGAAAATCGCGAGAGACTTACCTGCGTCAAATACGTTTTTCTTTAGATCGGAATTATTGATGGCCATAAGGTTTGGGTTTTGTATAGTAATCAATTGTTGGTGCGCACATGTTCATGAGCAGTACAGCAAAAGCGATAGCGTCTGGATATCCTCCCCAGGTTCTTATCACAAAAATCAGCAAGCCAATGCCAATACCGAAAATAATTTTCCCCCTTGCTGTGGTTGCTGCACTGACGGGGTCTGTGGCAATAAAAAACGCGCCTATAATCGTCGCACCTGTGAATACGTGAAAAAGTGGCGATGTAAAAAAATCCGAATCGTAAAAATAGAAAACTGAGGAAATGGCAATTAGGCTGCCCAATATAGCGGTAGGAATATGCCAGCTGATAATATGTTTTTTCATTAACCAGATACCACCGGCTAAAAAGAGAAGATTTATCCACTCATAGCCTGTGCCACCCAAAACGCCATATAACGCGCTAAGCCCGGTGATTTCTGGGATGGTTTTTTCTAGACTTAACTGGCTTTTTAAATAATCGAGTGGTGTTGCTCCTGAAATAGAATCTATTGCTAATTCTGTTGCTGAAGGTGTGCTGAAAGCAATTAAAAAGCTATCAATGATTCCAAGATAATTATCGTTAATTGTTACTGGAAGCGGCCAAGTTGTCATTTGCAATGGGAATGAGATGAGCAGCATCGCGTAGCCGACCATAGCGGGGTTAAAAAGGTTGTAACCCAATCCGCCGTAGAGGTGTTTTGCAATGATAATAGAAAAAGCTGTTCCGATAAATATCACCCACCACGGGGCAATGCTTGGTATTGATAGGGCGAGCAAAACTGCGGTTATCAATGCGCTGCCATCGGTTAAAAATGGCATGATTGCTCGCTTGCGAAGTTTTAACATTAAGGCTTCACAGCTTAACGCAGTGATAATGGCAATGAGCAGATTTATGATAACGCCAAAACCAAAGATACCCACGTAAAGCAATATGCCAGGGATTAATGCATATACAACCTTCAGCATAATCTGACTAACACTGTTGTTCGCATGAAAATGTGGCGAGCTAGGTGTGTAGAGGCTCATTCAGTTATCTATTCCTTGGGATCTTTATTTGGGGTTTCCCTGCTCGATTCTGCTTCACGCCGTTCACTACGTCGTTCATCTTCTTTGCCTGCTGGGAGTTTGGATTCTGCTGCACGTCTTTCTGTGCGTCGTGCGTCAATTTTTTCAATTAAGTGTTTCTGAGCATCAGTGAGGTTGTCAGTGTTTTGAGGCTTTGTTTTAGCCTCTGCTTTTTTTGCTTTTGCCCGCTCCATGGCAGCGAGAATCGCCGCTTTTTTAGGGTCTGATTTATCGTCTTTGACGCCATCTTTTGTATCATCTTTTTTGGCGTTTGTTTTCGCTTCTAGTGCAGCTTTTTTCTGGCGATGTTTCTCAGCTTTTTCCGCTTTTTCTCGTTCTACGCGAAATTGCTTAAACTCATGGCGTTGTCGAGCAGTGTCAGCTTTTTGCGTTTCTTGTTCGCGCTTCCATATTTCTGCTTTGGCGAATCGGTAATATTGCACCAAAGGAATTTTGCTCGGGCAGACATAATCGCAACATCCACACTCGATGCAATCATATAGATGGTAATCTTGTGCTTTATCAAACTCTTGAGCTTTTGAATGCCAATAGAGTTGCTGCGGCACTAAACCTATTGGGCATGCATCAGCGCAGCTTCCGCAGCGAATGCACGGCATGGCGAATTCGCGTTCACGAAAGACTTTGCTGCTCTCCGCATCGATCAAAACGCAGTTAGTTGTTTTGATGACAGGTAGATTAAGTTGATGCATAGCAAAACCCATCATAGGTCCACCAACAATAAGGCGACGTACCGTACCTTTTACACCGCCACACTGTTCTACTAATTCTTCTATGGGAGTACCGAATAGCACTTCCAAATTCTTAGGTTGCCCAATGTCGCCTGTTATCGTTACGTAACGGGAAATTAATGGCTCACCGTGATGAATGGCGCGATAAACAGCAGCAGTTGTTCCAACATTTTGGCAAACAACGCTTATATGAATAGGTAACGAGTTTTTAGGAACCTCTTTACCAGTTATGGTGTAGATCAGTTGTTTTTCACTGCCTGCAGGATAGAGTGTTGGGATCTGAACCGCTTCAATCGTTTTTTCATCAAATTCGTCTAAGGCTTTTTTGATAGACTGAAAAGCTTCAGGCTTGTTATCTTCAACCGCAATAACAACCCGCTTGGCATTTAACGCGTGTTTGATAATAAGAATGCCGCAGACAATTTCATCCGCGCGTTCTCGCATTAAGGCATCATCACAGGTTATGTAAGGCTCACATTCAGAACCATTGATAATCAAAGTGTCGACTGAACCATTTGGGCCTGGGTTGTGTTTAATAAATGTGGGGAAGCCCGCGCCTCCCAAGCCAACGATTCCCGCACGACGAATAATATTACGGAGATGGCTGGGGTCAATGCTTGTGTAATCTTTTGCGCGGCTTTCTAGTTCGGCCCACTGATCTTTACCGTCGGGTTGGATCACTATGCAGAGCGCAGACATTCCCGATGGGTGAGCAATAGGGTAGTCGCCGATATCTTCAATGATGCCTGAAGTGGGAGCATGAATAGGTGCGGAGACATAGCCGTTAGCATTAGCAATTTTTTGTCCCTTTAATACTTGATCTCCAATGTTTACACATGGCTCTGCTGCTTCACCAATGTGTTGATGTAGGGGTAAAACAAGTCGCGATGGTATTTTTGCTGGCGTAACGCTTTCTTGGTTGGAAATATCTTTATAATGGGGGACGCGAATACCACCCTTAAATTGAAAGAGTTTGCTAATCACGATTTGGCCTCTGCGATAGCGATGGGTTTATCCCACCGCCAGGTGTCAACAGTTATGCCAATCGGTTTGATGTGAATACAATCAACCGGACAAGGTGGAATGCAGAGATTACAACCGGTGCATTCACTTTCAATTATGGTATGCATTTGTTTTGCCGCACCTGCAATTGCATCTATGGGGCAGGCTTGGATGCACAGAGTGCAACCAATACAAGTTTGTTCGTCGATGTAAACAACGGTTGTTTCTGATTCAGCGCCATTTTCTGGGTTGAGTGGTTTTGGCTCTCTATCGAGCAAGTCTGCCAAGGCAATGATTGTTGTCTCGCCACCCGGTGGACACTGATTAATATCTGCCTCATCAGCGGCAATTGCTTCAGCATAAGGTTTGCAACCAGGAAAACCGCATTGGCCGCATTGAGTTTGAGGTAACAATCCGTCAATCTTCTCAACAAGAGGATCACCCTCCACTTTGAATTTAATAGCGATAAAGCCAAGTATTAATCCAAAGACAAGGGCCAACAGTCCGAGAACAAAAATCGCAGATAACATATGCCGCTTACCCTTTCACCAGGCCAGAAAAACCCATAAACGCCATAGACATTAAGCCTGCAGTTACCAATGCTATTGCAGCTCCTTGAAACGGGATTGGTACATCTGCAACCGTAATGCGCTCACGCAACGCGGCAAAAAGAATAAGTACTAGAGAAAAGCCAATTGAGGCGCCAAAGCCATAAGCGGCAGATTCGAAAAAACCAAATTCTTGTTGAACATTCAATAGGGCGACACCGAGTACTGCGCAGTTGGTTGTTATCAGAGGAAGATAAATGCCTAATACTTGATAAAGTAGTGGACTGGTTTTATGGACTACCATCTCCGTTACCTGGACAACTGCTGCAATGACGAGAATAAATGCAATTGTTCGCAAATATTCAAGCTCGAAAGGAGCCAGCAGATAAGTGTTAACGAGATAGCTGCATATGGATGAGAGTGTTAGTACAAACGTTGTCGCTAATGCCATACCGGTTGCAGTTTCTAATTTGCGAGAAACCCCCATGAAAGGGCACAAGCCAAGAAACTTAACCAGTACAAAATTATTGACTAGTACAGTGCTAATTAATATTAAGGCGAACTCAGTCATTCCGTTAACAACTTATTTTATTTAACACGCATTCCGGGTTGAGCACCGTCTTGTGGTTCAAGAATCCATAAATCCTTTCCACCTGGGCCAGCCGCCAACACCATTCCTTCAGAGAGTCCAAAGCGCATTTTTCTGGGGGCGAGATTGGCAACCATTACCGTATGTTTGCCAATTAGTGCTTCAGGTGGATACGCTGATTTAATGCCGGCAAAGACTTGACGTGTTTCTCCCCCGAGATCGAGTGTAAGCTTTAATAGCTTATCTGCTTTTTCTACGTGTTCTGCGTTTTTTATGAGTGCTATGCGCAGATCAATTTTTGCAAAATCATCATATTCAATCGTTTCGCTTATTGGATCATCTGCTAAAGGTCCAGTGGCAAGCTTAACCTCTTCTGTCTCTACTGTCTCTTTACTTGCTTCTATCATGCTATCGATTTTTTCTATCTCAACTCGGGTCATTAATGGTTTGAACTTGTTGATGCCGTGGTTAATAAGCGGGTTTTGTAAATCATCCCACTGTAGAGGTCCACAATTTAAAAATGTTTCAGCCTTTTCTGCAGTCACTGGTAAAACAGGTTTGAGATAAGTGATTAATACTCTAAACAGGTTAATGCCAGTGCTGCAAATATTCTGAAGCTCTTGTTCTTTGCCTACTTGTTTGGCAATGACCCAGGGCTCTTTTTCATCGATATATTGATTAGCGTGATCTGCGAGTTCCATAATTTCGCGCATGGCTGCATGGAATTCACGGTTCTCGTAGTGCGTAGCGATGTCATCTCCAGCGTTGATAAACTTGTTATACAGTGCTGGTTCACTGAGTTCGTCGGATAGCGTTTTATCAAAGCGCTTAACGATAAAACCTGCACAACGGCTGGCAATGTTGACGACTTTACCGACCAAGTCGGAATTAACACGCTGGGCAAAATCTTCAAAATTCAGATCAAGATCATCTATGCGGTTGTTAAGTCGAGCGGCGAAGTAGTAGCGTAAATATTCTGGGTTAAGGTGGTCTAAGTACGTTCTGGCTTTAATAAATGTGCCGCGAGATTTCGACATTTTTTGGCCGTTGACGGTTAAAAAGCCATGGGCAAAAACAGCGCTGGGTTTACGATATTCCGCACCTTCTAATACGGAAGGCCAAAACAGGGTGTGGAAGTTGATAATATCCTTGCCGATGAAGTGATAAACTTCTGCTTTGCTATCTTTCTTCCAGTAGTCATCAAAGTTGATATTTTCTCTATCACACAGGTTTTTAAAGCTAGCAAGATAGCCCATGGGGGCATCCATCCACACATAGAAAAACTTATTGTCCGTTTCTGGAATGTTAAAGCCAAAGTAGGGGGCATCGCGAGTGATGTCCCAGTCCATAAGCCCTGTATCAAACCACTCTTTCAGCTTGTGGCTAACTTCTGTCTGTACGGCTTGATGGCCGTTGCTAGTTTCGGTGTTTCCTGTCCATTCGCGCAGCATATTCTCAAAATCAGCTAACTTGAAAAACGCATGTTCGGATTCTTTTTCAATGGGTGTTGCACCTGAAACTGCAGAGACTGGATTTTTTAAATCAGTGGGAGAGTAGGTGGCTCCACATGCTTCACAATTATCACCATACTGATTTTTTGCACCGCATTTAGGGCATTCACCTTTCACATAGCGGTCAGGTAGAAACATATTTTTTTCAGGATCGTAAGCTTGCTTGATTGTTTTAGTTGCTATATGGCCAGCTTCTTTTAAACGCAAGTAAATGGATTCTGCAAATTCGCGATTTTCTGACGAATGGGTGGAGTAGTAGTTATCAAAGCCGATTGAAAAATCTGCAAAGTCTGTTTGGTGATCAGCGCTAATTTCTTCGATAAGTTGTTCTGGTGTTATGCCGCGTTTTTCAGCGTGCAACATGATGGGCGTGCCGTGAGCATCATCTGCACACACATAATAACAGCTATTTCCCTTGAGTTTTTGAAAGCGAACCCAAATATCGGTTTGTATATATTCAACCATGTGCCCCATGTGGATTGGGCCGTTCGCGTAAGGTAAAGCACTGGTAACTAAGATGTTTCGTTTTGTTGTCATGGAAAACAGTTGTCGCCAATTTACATAATAAAAGCCGACAATTATAGCAGACTATCAATTAATTAATTCGGACTATTGAAGTCATATGTTATAAAATATACAAATATATAAATACACAGTGGGATATATTCTTTCCACAATTAATAGGCGTTAATTTTTTAGCCAGATTTTTGTTGTTCGTGTTTTGCGTTTGATTTTTAACAGCTGCCGCAGTCCGTAGAGGCGGTTTATTCGGTGAAAAATTGAACTGCCAAGCTTGAGTGACAGGATGGGTTTACGGAGGTTGTTGTTTCAGTTATGAGTGAGATATCTCAAGCTCAAGTAGAGTTGAAAATCAAAGAGTATGTAGATCCAAGTCTAGGTAGGGATTTGATTTCTGCAAACGCAGTGAAAAATATCGCGATAGAAAACGGTAATGTCAGTGTCGAAATTCAGCTTGGTTTTCCCGTAAAGCAGTATGCGGAAACGATACAGCAGCAGCTTTCTGAATTTATAAAGACAATTCCTGGTGTCGGTAGCGTTAATGCCAACGTGAGCTTTAACGTATTGAGCCATGCAGTTCAGCATGGTGTAAAACCTATTGAGAATATAAAAAATATCATTGCTGTTGCATCGGGTAAGGGTGGTGTTGGAAAGTCGACAACAGCGGTAAACCTCGCCTTGGCAATTGCCTCAGAAGGTGGTCGAGTTGGGATTATGGATGCGGATATTTATGGTCCAAGCCAACCGCGAATGTTAGGCATTTCTGGCCAACCGCAGTCTACCGATGGCAAAAGTATGGAGCCAATGGAGAAGCATGGGGTGCAATCCATGTCTATTGGTTACCTTGTGGACGATGAGTCTCCTATGATTTGGCGTGGCCCTATGGCAACCCAAGCGCTTGATCAATTACTCAACGAGACTAATTGGAAAGATCTTGATTATTTAGTCATCGATCTGCCGCCTGGCACGGGTGATATCCAATTGACTATGTCGCAAAAAATACCCGTTAGTGGATCGGTTATTGTGACCACGCCTCAAGACATTGCGCTATTGGATGCACGCAAAGGCTTAAAGATGTTTGAGAAGGTAAATGTGCCAGTGTTGGGGATTGTTGAGAATATGAGCACCCACATCTGTAGCAAGTGTGGCCATGAGGAGCATATTTTTGGGGAAGGTGGCGGCCATAAAATGTCGTCTGATTATAACGTAGAATTTTTAGGTTCTTTGCCCTTGGATATTCATATTCGTGAGCAGGCTGATGGCGGTAATCCTAGCGTAGTGGCAATGCCTGATTCACGAATTGCTGAGATTTATCGAGAGATTGGGCGCAAAGTAACGGCGAAACTCTCATTAGAAGGGAAAGACTATAGTTCTAAATTTCCCAATATTGTCATACAAGATTCGTAAGATAGAGACCACATGAGCATTAAATCAGATAAAAGGATTCGCAGAATGGTTCAAG
>Ga0316204_10003879_pt1 | contig 28428 bp, 25 predicted proteins | sample 6monrhotite_MG_2_FD_205661 | JGI IMG/M metagenome (GOLD analysis project Ga0316204, IMG submission 205661) | Microbial mat bacterial communities from mineral coupon in-situ incubated in ocean water Damariscotta River, Maine, United States -... | ecosystem: Environmental > Aquatic > Marine >...
TTAGACAACCCCCTCTCAGGTCGGGTGAGGGACTCACAGATGTGACCCTTGGGGTCGCATAAGGTTCAGGGGGGGGCATTAGTTGGCAAGCTCATATTTGAACAATGCCAAGGATGGGTCATCATTGCTGGTCACGGGATTTCGCCGGCGGTTAAATGAACAACAACGCCATCGAAATCGCATTGCCCGGTAGCTAATTGTTAGCTACGCACAAATGTCAGAATGATACATTTGCCGTAAGTCATTGAAAAAAATGGTGCACCCGACACGATTCGAACGTGTGACCTCTGCCTTCGGAGTCAGGCAGGGATTTTAAAAACGGTGGGATATCAATAGGTTAAACGAACGCTGTCGCTACACAATATTCGTTTAAACCCGCATAAAACCTTATAAGGCCTTTTAGGCCCTGGCAGGTTTTGGTCATAGTTGGGTGTGGGGGGTGAACGTGCGTTAAGCTTCTGATTGGCATAGTTTTGTGAGGAACCGGTAAATTTCTACCATTGCAAAGGTGTCGAGCTCGCAGTAGCTCAAGAGCTCGCTTGAAATTTGATCTGCTTCACTAGCCTCTGCCTCAACCAGACGCTCCCAGGCCTCCATCGCAGAAGAGCCATCTTGAACGTCAAGGTCTTTGTAACTTAATTCGGGACAGATGACAGGCAACACCTTCTTAATTGATGTCGATCCGTCAAAACGTGCATCAACGTAGGCCGTCTTAAATACGTCCTCCAAATCTACCATTCGCTCATTCAGATCATTGAGAAAAGCTGCTTCGTCCGGGAACCACATTCCCATTTCCCGATTTTGCATTTTCTCGAAAGAAGCGTGCCACGACACGATACTTCCATCCGACCCGATACTTCCATCCGACCCGATACTTCCATCCGACCCGATATCAGTTTTCATCTGATCGATTAACCTATCTGGCAGTCGTGCCTCACGCTCCAAGAATTCTGTATGAGTAAGGGTTCCATCAGCAGCCATAATGTGTAGGGAATACTGGACAGGGAACTGTTTGTGCGGACTCGACCTGTCCACAAGTGGCACCGCAGAGCCATAAGTTTCAAAATCAAAGAAATAAAGCGGGAACTGAACAGCATCGAGAAATGCTTGAATCTCAGCGAGACGTATCTGCGCGGCTCCTGCTTTTGCAGCGCGAAGGACTAGTTCCTGATTGGCAGATAGAGGATAATCATCCGGAACACCGGGAAGGTCGTATATCCCGTTCGTTATGAGTTCATCACGCTTCTTCTGGCTTAACCGTGGGAGGCTATAAATTGACGGCACGGGAATGCCAGGATTGAACAATTTAAACGTATCGCAATGATTAGCAGGAGACTTGCGTAGACACGAACATCCATTTTTATCAATCTTCGTCTCTTGCAAAAGCTTTAGGGCTTCATCAATCTCCACTTCGGTCGCACCAGAGATGTCACCAACTTGATCCGTGATATCTGCAAACTCCAGAAGCTCGGCGGGATCTATTTCTCCGTCACGAACATACTTTCCATTGAGATGAACTAGATAGACACGATCAATCTTCTGCCCGGCACGTTCTGCACATATCTTCTGAAAGCAGGCATCCTTGATATGATTATGGGCGGCATCCGTCTTCACGCTGGTTGATGACTTAATCTCGTAGAGGATAGTCTCACCATCACCGGCGCGCTCTAGTACATCAGCTCTCGCAAACAAGCCGTCTTCCGTTTCAAAGACAGTCTGAAAATTAACTGCGCGCGCGTCATCATTCTCAAAGAATTGGCGCACGTAACGCTCGACTTCATATCCCTCACGGGTAAGTTTTTGCATGAAGACAGAAAATTCACCGTGCGGATAGGAGTCTGGGTCATGCTTGAGCCACCAAAGCGACTTCGGACAATTCAGATACTGGATAAAGTCGGTTTTGGTGAGCTTCATTAATTACCTTAGCTCCGTAACAAAGATCGAGACTATAGCCGTCAAAGAAATCCGAACCTTCCTTCATTAGGGTTTCCTGTAAAGATCGTCATTGCGAGCTTTTCCTCGCAAGACCTCGGCGGGTGCTGATTTTCAATGATAATGATTTGGCTATCAGTGGAGTGGTGCTCCACAAGATACTGATAAAATCGCTCTTTTAAATCTGTACCTTTTAGTATTTCGTCATCATCACCTTCTGGTTTGAAATAGGCTAGGAGTGGTGAATCTAGTACGGCAAAGCCTGGATGCGATAAATCGTTTTCTTGGCAATACTCCAACAAACCAATGGTTACAGCCGCATGTGTAATTGCTCGCAGTCCTTTTCCACGGCTTCCGCGCGGTTTTCCATCAATTACAAAATCGGTAGTCTCCTTGTCGAAGTGCACTAGGCACTCGCCGGGAAAGTTCCATGCTTTTAGAATCGCAGCAATTTTGACTGAAATTGCATGTGCGGCGGAGTCTGGAATGCCGGATACGACTTGATCGCTCTGGCCAGGCTCTTCTTCATCCTTTTCCAAGAATATTTTACGTTCTTCCAACTTCTCAATTCTCGCAAATAGTTCAAGTGTCTTTTGAACATTGGCGCGTTCTTCGACAAGCTCAGAAAACGAAGACCGAACATCACTCACTTGAGGAGCAATCGTTTCTTGGATATCGGTATCCAGTGCTTCATATTCAGCAAGGGAATTGGATAATGCTAGATTAAGATGAGAGGTTTCATTTTGTAGATCAGAAATCGTATTCTCAAGTTCTTCTTGAAGCTGTCTAATTTTTTGAATTTCAACTGACGCAGCCAATACAATAGCTTCGACATCCCCCTCACACGTATCTTCAAGGTGTTGGTCATCAGGTGCTGCCCCGCAAAGCGGGCATGGAACTGCCTCAACATGAGCAAACATCGAACCGCTTTCTTGGATCGCCTCCAACCGTTCAATGTCTATGGCGTAATGTTCGCTAAGGAGTGAAAAACGGGTCAGTAAATCCGCAATCTCGTCCAAGCGCTCGTAATCGGCCTGTCGGGTTTTAAACAAATTACTACGAGAAGACAGCAAATCGTCCAGCTGCCGTTGGGAAGCTGCGAGAGTATCCCTCTGCCCTTCTATTGTTGTTTCCAGCTTAGAAAATTGTTCCTTGAATTGGCCCTGATCTTCTTCAATGTCTTCCACTTCAGAGTTAAGCTCGAAAAGAAGTTCATCTATGAGCCTAATTTGTCCCGCATTATCTGGTTCGGTCGCCGTCGATGAAACTACGTTGGAATCATCTACCCCGGTTAGCATCAATTTAATTGTGGCGAGTTCTGGGGTTTTTAACGTGTACTGCCCTCCCCAAAATGGTGAGCCTTTCTGCTGAATTTCACCCTCCTGCACAATCACTAACCTAGCGAGATTGCGAAAGCTCAGGCTTTGAGTCGTGGCTTTGGCTTTACTCCTCAATATTCTCTTACCAAGGAGATCTATTTTATCGAGCAAGAACCCAGATAAGTTATCAATTTTTCCATGACTATGTTTTTGACTTAATGTTTTTGGATCAGCATCCTCGTTCTGCAAATCTCTTAAACTGAAATTACCTCCGGATGTTGCCCTGTGTAGCCGCCAGTTCTTTTCACTGCTATCGGCAATATCAAGAGTTATCTCTCCGTATTTTTCTCGCTCTTTAATTGGTCTTAAATCAGACCCACCTAGCATAAAATCTATCGACTCTGCTAAAAATGATTTACCTGTATCTGATGCGCCACAAATCACATTAACCCCAGGAGACAAGGACAGTTCAGCCATTTTGTCTGGGCCTTTAAAGGTAATTCCGCGAAGCTGAAGATAATCACCGCTCATAGCCCATCCCCCGGTAATTGAGCGGGCTGGAATTCACTAGACCATCTTTCAAATAAACGATGTGTCACGCGGCTGATCTCCTCTGTAATTACTCCCTCAAACTTTTTGACCGCCCATTCCGCACGTTCAATGAGTCTGCGGGAATAATCAGTTTCAAGAGATGCTATAAAAGGGGCAGCCACCTCACCGGCATGAAAAGTAAAACCCTCAGCACTTGACAATCTATGAACCAGGTGTCGGCTCATCATGAGGTGTAAGCCCTTTTCAATCAGACCTCGTCGTACCAATAGCTCTCCGGCACGTAAAGGTAGCGGCGCGTGCAAGCTATCTGGACCATCAGCATCCCCGGAATGGACGACGAGGTAATCCATTTCCACTAACCTCTGTATGTCGAATGCTTCTGGATACGCCACGACTAGAATTGCGAGTGAGCGCACGCCTGTTTCCAGTGGACTATTAAATGGGCTTGGTTGGTAAAACTCACTCATCTTTCGGTACCCATATTACACGATCTACATTTGCAAGCTGATGGCATATACCTTGCCGATCCTGCGCCTTGGTTACTGATGCTAATGGATTTGCGGTCATGGCGACCTGAGAAGCTTGCGTAACTGATGCTTTCATGCGTTCAAATCCATTCAGATGGACTCCCTCCGCTATATCAACTATTCCATGGAAAACTTCATCTTGAAGATCATCAAATGTGCCATCTGGGACTGTATCTCTCGCAAAATTTCGTAGCGATTCTGCGTGATAAAAACGCTCACGTTGCCGTAGGTAATCTCGCTTGAGCATATCGTGTTTATCAAGCGAAGTAATATTTTCAAGGTCTTGGCTTAGATGACTGCCGTATGCATCCAGCAGCTGCCGAATATAACGGCTTTCATTCGATGTCGGGCTATCTGGTGGAGTTTCTGGATCAGGCCTATAGGGCAACCCACCACCGAAGCGGACCGCGTGGTAACCTGTCTTGCTATGAGCATTGATCAATTCAACATGTGATTTTGAAGAGAAAATAGTGAAGTCAAATGCATTAAAAAAATCGAGGAGGTCACCGTCCAATACAACGTCTTTCGTCGAAGTTATTCCTTTTTTGCAATGTTGTTCCCAGTTCTCCGCCGCTTGCTTTTTGAGCTCAGTCGATTTGTTAAGTAATTGTTCGAGCTTCGTTCCAACTCCTTGGGAGCATACAAAATAGTGCCGGTGTGGAGCTAAATATTCTCCTTGCTGCGCGTAGTAAATAATCTTACCGATCTCAACCCAAATGTCACTTGGACGCAAAGGATGATCATACCGCTTGCATTGATAATTATCCCACTGTCCTTCAAACCCTTGATCCGAAGAAAAACCTGCTACATCGACACCAAGATCGCCTGAACCACCGAAGCGGCGAACTTTCTTGTACGTTGATTCAAGTGATGTAGCCCATTCTTCGATGAACATCTCCCAGTCATCAGGTGAAAATATTTTCACCCGCGCAGCTTTGGGGATTGGTACACCTTGGTGAACCTGCACCGTTGTAGCTGCTGCAATAGCGTCAGGTGGTTTGATTTCATACAGATCGTCGTCTGATATCACGCGGCAATCCTCCCTATCATAGTAAAAACCTATAGCTGTGAGCCTCGGCGTCGGAGCCCTTTATAATTTCATATTCCATACCTGAAGCGGTGGCGATCTGTTGGGCAAATTCTTTTTTGGCTTGTACAACAGGGTCGTTGATCATGTTGTCGCCTTTGACCTCTACGATCACGTAGGTGCCGTCTTCTTTTTGGAACAGGAAGTCGGGGTAATAGCTTCTGACGGTGCGGGAATCCGGGTCGATGTACTGGATGAAGAAGTCTGACTGGCCATGGGTGAGCATTCCGGTGAAGTAGACTTTTTTAACCTTATTTTCCTGGAGCAAATCCCAGAACAGTGTCCGTTCAGGGTTTGAATCGAAACAGTAGGTATCTAGGTGGAAGCTCTTGTCGGTTAAGCCCTGGGCCACCGGGTGGCCATCTCTGACGATCTTGTCCCGTGCGGCAGTCATCTGGTAATAACCATCCTTCGGAATTTTGATCAGATCGACTTCGTGTTCCTCTTTCTCCTCATGGCTTTCAAGGTCATAGAGCAAACCGAACAGCCTTGGGATTACTACGTCATGGAGCAGTTCGTTGAATTCGTTAACGGCGGAAAGCACACCGCCCATACCCTCTTTGGTCGATGCGAGAATTGTTTCAATTTCGAGCGGGCTGCGGTTGAGGTAGCGAGCAATTTCGGCGACGATCATCAGCTCGGAGTATTCGAGCTTTTTACGCAGATGGGTCAGGTCATGTGTTTTCGAGACCACATGACTGCGGGCAACCGGGTCGTTCATGCCTTCCTGTACCGTCTCAAGCAGGTGGTATTTCTGGGTGAGTTCCGACCATGCGGCTTTGTCGGCCCGGTTGAGGCCGAGTACGGCCCCGCTGACCAGCTCTTTTTCCTTTAGCTCAAAAGAACGCCGCACCCGCTGGAGCTTGATCTTTACAGGCGGTTCGTTGACACGTATCTGAACGACTTCCTTGTCGTCGCCCATGTCTTCCAGTTCCTGTGCCGTGATTCTGAAATTCTGTTCCAGTTCCTCGTCCAGGATGAGTTTGTTTTCTTTTGAGAGATAAACATGACCCTTGTGCTGGATATCACCGATGGCGCGCAAACAGCGCATGGTTGCCTGAAGCACGAAAATTCTTGATTTTGGTTTTCTGAAAAGACCGACACTGAACAAGGATCGGCAATTCCACCCTTCCCGACCCTTGTTGACCAGCAAGATAAACTGTTTTTCCGACTGCTCGGTATCAAGGCGGGTGAATTCGCGGATATCGTCGTTGGTGGTGATTTTCGTATCCCCAACGTTTACCAGTATCCGTGAAGCCGGAATACCTTTTTCGGCCAGAATACGTTCTACGGCGGGTCTGAGTTCCGTTTGCACTTCATCAATAGTGGCGGCGAAAAAAGCCATTTTAGGCAACATGCCTTCGGGCCTCAAACCATCGGTTTGTTTTAAGAAATCCTCTATGGCAATACGAACGAATTCTTCTGATTTGGTGTTCTCGTAGTCATGAAGTGCCGCCAGCTTCAGGTAATTATTATTGATAGCATCGCGCAGGCTGTAGGCATAGACAACCTCAGGCAGCACATCGCGCCCCACGTATGGGGTTCCCGTATAGTTATAACAGGCAACAACGTGCGTCCCGGCCCGCTCAAGGCGCGAGGCGAGCTTGTCTATGGTCGTGCGCAGACTGGTGTCGGTTGTCTTGGCACCGATTCCCATGTCTTTGGCCAATGCCTTACCAAAGGCGTGGTGGGCCTCATCGACAAAAATACCAAGTTGGCCAAGCCGGGTCAGCTTTTCGAACCGCTGGTTGGTGGTCAGCTCGGCCTCGTCCTCGGGCTTGTCGAAATCATAAAGATCGGCGGCATCGCCGTAGACACCTTCCATTTTGAAGCTATCCGGCGTTGCGCCGAACAGATTATCAATCGGTGTCTTGTCTTTGTGCTGGCGTTTTAAGATGATCTTCTGAGTATTGGAAACGATCACGTTGAACATGGACTGGTCCATAGTGTCGAGCGATGTTCCGGCTTCTTCAAGGAAGTGAAAACGAATGTGCGAAGTTAGAAAATTCACATATTCAGGTGGCACCACTTTCGCAAGGTCAAAAGTTTCAAGCTCACGCAATGACAACAGGACGGTTTTATCCGGCGAGAACACAAGCGCATTGTGGCAGTATTTTTTGTCTTTCTTCCATTTGTTGGCCAAAATAAATTCATAGAAGATACAGGTCGCCATCAGGATGGTCTTGCCGGTTCCCATTGTCAGGGCGAAAATATAGTTCGGATAGGTGCGGGCATTTTTTCGCATGGCGGCAAAAACAATTTTGTATTGTTCCTGGGTTACGTTTTCGAACAGGTTCACTTGCCCGTTATTACCCGCAACGCCTCCTTCGGCCCGGTCTGCAAACTTCCCGGTGCGCTCAAACCATTCCTTAAAAATTTCTTCAACACGCTTGTTATCCAGAAACTCTTTCAGAAAGACATAGATTTCCAGTGCCTCGAACTGGGGCTGGCGCAGGAACGTCTTCGGATTGTGATCCGGGTCGTTGAAGTCCAGATATTTCTTGGATAGATCGCGATAACTCCGGCGGATAGTGCCACGGTTTTGCGTATAGAACGTCCAGAGAAACTGGAAAAACGTAAATTCACCAAGCACCGTCTGTTGTTTTTTAGCCATCGATATTCCCCTCCCATGATTCAGATAGGAGGTCGGTAATTTTCACCCGGATGGTTCCAGCATCTTTGGGGATTTGATAACGCCCGGACACCAGTTCGTTATTTTCCGGAACGTCCAATTCTGATGGCTGCAAGATGGCTCCGTCATAGTTCCAGTCCACCATGATGCTCTCGACCATTTCGCGCCAATCCGTCACCTGCTCGCGCTGCAAAGACAGCTTTTGCAACAAATTCATGGGATAGAATTTCTCTATCTCCAACCAGCGCTCCTTGATGACCAGTTTGGCTTCTGCATCGCGTTTGAATTCCAGTTGCGACTTGTCGCGCAGGATATCGACCACTTGCACATCGATCCGGAACGGCTTGGCTTCAAGCTCAAGTTCGGCTTTTAGGTCGGCTTCGTGGCCCATACAAACCAACAAGATTTTTTCAACGGGCTGGTTCGGGTTGTCGTTCTGACGTTTTTCAAACGCCCTTTGGTCAAAGCCGGAAACAAGTTCACTCAGATCCGCCTTCGTGGCGATCCGGTTGACCGGCATGATCTTGACCATGCGCCCATCTTTTTCCCCGTCATAGACGGAGCTCATTTCCAGTTTTTGAATTTCAAGGGCATCGATGAGCAGGTCTTTTGCCTCAACCGGATTACGGAAAACATCGTAATTATTGACGTTGTAGACATCAAAGCCAGTGTATTTGGGACTATCGTCTGCAAGGTCACCCTGCTTCAATTTCTCCGCAGCACCAATTAAGCGCTTAGATGTTGTCTGTACTGCCCCAACGTTAATATCAGCGCCAATAAAGCGGCGACCAAGTTTCATCGCAACAGCTTGAGTTGTCCCGGAACCCATGAAGCAGTCGAAAACAAGATCGCGTGGATTAGTAGCTGCTGAAATGATTCGAGCAAGTAATGCCTCTGGTTTTTGAGTTGGATAACCAGTTGGCTCCACCTTATCAGCGGGCTGAAGCATAGACATTCGCCAGACGTCATCAATCGTTTTATGTGTAGAGGTAATATAGAGAACATTACCTTTCTCATCTTTAGCATTTACAAGAGACTTCGTTTCAGAATCCCAAACCCTTTTGATTTGTTGAATTGGCTTGTCTCTTTTTTCACGAATTTTGTTAAAAGTGGAATTTCCACCTTTATTATACCAAATAATAGTATCGTGATTTGAAGCGAATCGATTTATATTACCCTGCATCTTATTATAATAATGCCAGACAATTTCATTCACAAAATGATTTGGCCCAAAGATTTCATCTAATATAATTCTCAAATAATGCGACTTATGCCAATCCACATGAAGAATCAAACTGCCACTGTCAGATAACATCTCTCTCATCAAAATGAGGCGCTCATACATAAATTGTAGATAATCATCATTTGTCCAGATATCCTCATACTGTTTCTCCTCGAATGACGAGGCTTCAGTATTTATTGTTTTCCCCTTAGTTTTGATTTTCTTTTTATATTCAGCCTTAGAGTCAAACGGTGGGTCGATATAGATTAAATCGACCTTCCCCCTAAACTCCTTCAAAAGGTGGCTCATCACCTGAAGGTTGTCACCCCAGAAAATCTTGTTGCGCCAGCCATCGACCTCTTCGCCGTAAGTTTCCTTAAGCTGGGCTGGGTAGAACTGGGTAGACGTGAACGGGCGCTTGCCACGCCAATTGAGCATGGGGTAGCCCTTAATCGGTTGGAACTTGTAGCCTTCCACGCTGTCTTGCGGCTGTTGTTCACCCAGTTCCAGTTTTTCCTGATCGTCACTCATAAATTTGCCCCGTCTTTAAATTTCCAGTTTTTCATATCGCAATAGGCGCGCATGTCACAGTTCTCGCATAATTTTGCAGGACGTCCGCACATTCCATAATTTTTGGTCTCAATTTTGTTCACCACCCCATCAAAGGCAGCAATGGTCTTATCGATAGACTTGCCGTCCTTATCGAAGCTGATGTACGGATTTTCGCCCTCCGCGCCCGTATAATACAGGTGGGTCTTACTGACTTTGTGGCCCGTTCGTTCCTCGACTAGGTGGGCATAGACCTCAAGCTGGCGCTGATACTGTTTCAACCGCCCCAGGTCTTTTACCATGTCGGGCTTTTTCTCTGACTTGAAGTCGATGACCTCAACCGTGCCCTGCTCGCCCCGGATAAGGTCTACGCTGCCTTTGAGAATATACGATTCCTTGACCAGTGAGATATCAACCTCGGCCTCTTGCAAACGGCTAAACTGGCTACGTTCCCGGTCCACATACCGGGTAACATGGTTCAGTGCCGCTTTTTGTGTCTGTGGAGCAAGGTATTGGCGCTCCCGTTTGGAAAGATAGTGATAATTGGTGTTAAACCATGCCTCTATCTGCTCCCCCGTCACAATGCTCTCTTCACCACGCAGGACGGCCTTGTGCACGTCCTCAATAGTCTGGTGAACCAATGTACCAAACAACTGCGCCCCGGCCCTGATCGGCATAAATTCAAGTTCTTTGAAGAATCGGTATTGCTCAGCGCAGTTCTCAAACAGCGTAATATGTGACGTGAAGGAATATTCCTTCTTCAAGTTCATTTCTTTGACGCTCTCAAAGTCGATAAGCTCCGGCCTGAACGCCGGGTCGCGCCAGCTTGGTAATGCGCCAAAACAATCCTCGAAATATTTAGACGGCGAACGCCCCCGGCCCGTCTTCTCCTCTGTCGCCAGCACAAGCAAGTTCTGCGCACGGGAAAACGCCGTATAGAATAATCGCCTGAAATCATAAAATTTGGTCAGGTCGATAGGTTCAAACGGCGGCTTAGAAAGGTATTTCTCTAACGTCAGATCAATATCGTTCCACTGCTTCCTCGGCACCGCCTCAAGCGATCCGCAGATAACGACCGGGAATTCCAGCCCCTTGGACTGGTGGATGGTAAGGAAGGAAACGCAGCCGCTTGGCGCATACTCGCTCTCGTCCTCATATTCGTTTATCCCGCCCTCATAAAGAAATTTCAGGAACTGGTTAAACAGATCACGGATATTGCGGTCGAGGTATTTGGGGTCGAGCACGCTGATAAAATGCAGATACTCGTACTTGACCAAAAGCTGCGAAAACAGCGCAAGGTTCCGCGCCGCTCGCCCCTTGTCCACGCCACCCAGTTGCTCATCATCGAAATAACGGCTGAAAAGCGGGAATTGGAGTATCTGGTAGAACAAGCCCGCGAATGCATAGTCTGCGTTTCTGACTAGGTTCAGGTGCTTCTTGGCCAAGGGCCGCCCCCACTCAAGCAAACGGGCATTCTCTGGCTTGCGAAGCTCCGCAGCAAACGGTGCAAAGCACTGCTCATCGAAATAATCCCAGATAGCCATCTCATGGCCAGATTGTGTTTTGCGAACCTCGCTGAACTGCGGAAACAAAAAGATCAACGCCCCGATCATCAACCGAATTTCTTCACGCTCAAAAAACAGGTTGGAGCGCGGCGAGTAGACTGGAATTCCCCGTTCCTCAAGGTGGCGAGCAAGGTTCAGAACCTTATCGCTCTTGACCGAACGAAAAAGAAAGGCAACCTGGTTCCAGTCCGATAGCTGGCCGGACTCTTTTAGCGCCATCAAAAAGTTAAATACTTCATCATGGAATTCTGCATTATCGGATTGTGTTAGCTTGATGACAGACGGCGTGTCCGGAAACGTTCCCTCCTGTGCCGTAATCGCCTTGTCAAAGCGGAACGTCTTCTCGCCGTTCGACCATTCCTCGTTGGCCATCCACCCGTTATAAAAATCAATGATCCCAGGGTGGGATCGGTAATTTGTTACCAACCGTTCCTGCTTGCACTGCCCGACGGGGAAGTTCTCGGGGAACTCAAGAATGTTACGGATCGTCGCCCCACGAAACCGATACAAACCCTGATCGTCATCACCCACAACACAAAGGTTCTGGCTCTTCCCGGCCAGCAAGAACAGAATGCTCTCCTGAATGGTATTGGTGTCCTGATACTCATCGACCATCAAATGGGTGATCTTTGAACGAACCTCTTCCAGCACCACTGGGTTATCGTGAAACAGCCGCAACGTCTCATACTGGATGCCTGAGAAATCAAGGCTGTTGTTCTCCATAAGAAGCTGCTGATATTTCTCGAAGCAATGCCCAAGGGCGCACATCTCAGCTTCGTCGGCATTCTTCAGGGCTTCAATATCTAAAGCCTCTTCACACACCTTGTTCAGCCACTTGGTCAGCAAGCTCGACTGATACCAGCGACCGGACTGATCCTTCCCTATAACAAGCTCTACATCCTCAATATCCTTGAACTCTTTAAGCCGCTGATAGAGGAAATATTGCTGGTCGAACTGGTCAAACAGCGTAAAGCTGCGCTTGAGTCGCGTGTGTTCCCGATGTTCCTTTAAAAACCGCAGGCATATGGAATGAAAAGTACCAAGGTACATCTCATTCAGATTGAACGTGATACCCAGCTCAAGCAGGCGGTTAGAAACACGGGTCGTAAGTTCGCGGGCGGCTTTCTCGGTGAACGTAACCACAAACAGCGATTCAGCCGTGGCACCGTGATTGGTAATCAAATTCACGATCCGCTCTACGAGAGTGAAGGTCTTGCCAGAACCAGGGCCAGCAATTATGAGGAGAGGCCCATCGGTGGCGGTGATTGCCGCAAGCTGATTTGTATTTGCTGTCGCCACTATGCCTCCTTCCTTCTTATTTTCTCGTTAATCCATTTTTCAATATCGCTTTGCTTAAACCGCCATGATCCCCCAACCTTAAAGCCGGGTATCTTGCCCTCGGCAGCCAGACGATAAGCCGTCTTCTCAGTCAGTTTCAAATAGGCGGCGACCTCTTTGATGGTCATGATATCGGTATTCATGGCATTCCTACTAAAGTATCCCATGAGAAAATACGGGAAAATTCGGAATATCGCAATAGGTGTATTGCGATTAACTTTAAACACTCTGAATTAGAGGCCACATAAAGCCTGTTTGCTCCACTCGTGCCAGGGATTGTCACCGAATGGCGGAGACAGATGCTAACTGGCTCCGGGCGCGATGCGCCTAAAGCCCGATCTGCTATGCAGAGGCACCATTACCTTCTACATTCCCCGATCTTTATCACGATCCTGCCGTCGCCGTTTCGCTTGCTCTTTGTCCTGATCAGGTGCTTTGGGCTTCGGCTCACCAAACGACTCACGTCCTTCTTTGCCTTCATCCTTCTCTTCAGAGGCTGATTTAGCAAAAAGATCAGTAAGGCGGACACTGCCACCGCGCCATTGATCCAGATTACGGGCCTCGACCTGCTTGTCCTTTTCCTCAACACGCTTCTCGACAGGCTTCACTTTAGCCCGAACCGCCTCATAACGCTTCATATCGATGGCAGGCATGTGATCAACACCCTTACGCGCCCGATGCCTGATCCGTGCCGTTTTTAACCGCCCGGTTTCCTTTGACTTCACCTCACGCTTTTCAACTTTATCGACAGCCCGCACCAGTCTCTTGGCATCAAGAAACTGCATGCGATGGCGTTCACGCAAACGGCTCATGCTGCGCGACTGTTTCTCAACCAACTTTTGCTTTTCGACCTGATACTTCGCATACCGCCGTTGATCCTTAACTTTCTGAATCTTTTTGACGACAATATCCATACCGGTAACACGGCCTAAGAAGGCGGCAAGGCCTTTCGCTTTGACCTTCTTGCGCTGCTCACGCACGCGCGTTGCCTCTTTCAAATGCTGCTTCTTAAGCTCCATCCGCTCTTTCTTCTGCTGAGCTTCAAGCGCACGCTTTTCACCAAGCTGGCGGGACTTCATAGCGCGTATTCTTGCCAGCACCTCCTTACGGCGCTCAACTTTACGGGCGTCGGCTTCAACAAACTTCTCTTTCTCGGCACGCTGCTTTTCGAACTGCTCGATTGATTTCCGGTGCTCGATGGCAAGCTTCTTCGCTTCCTCGACGGAAGGAAGGGTTTCAGACGGATAATCCTTTTCCAGAAAGGCACGCACGTCTTTGGTTCGCACCTGCTTGTCATTGATCAACTTCGGCAATGAATGCGTATCACCATAGGTATCAACCAGCACATAGGGGCGATCACCGTTCGCCAGCATGTAACCGTTTTCACCAAGAGCCTGAACGAGAGCCTTGGCGGAATCGCTCCTCCGCCAGAGATCAGTGACAAGCTCCATCCGTTCTTCTTTGGTGAGGCCGGTTGCATCCTGTTGATGCTTTTCGTAGAGAGAAAGCTGCTTCCCTTTTTCGTCACGAAAATACCCGTCAGGCAGCTCAATGCCGTGGTCACGCGCAAATTGTCGCGTGACCCGCATGAGCTTGTCATGATCAAAGGCAAGATGAATGGCTTTTTCAGCCTGCGTATCAATGCGCGACCAGACAATATGCGCATGCTCACGCTCATGTTTGACATGAAAGACAATGGCGCGGGGCTGCCCTGCCAATCCCAAAGCATTTTCCACCCGCTCGACATAATCGAGATATTGCTCGCGGGTGAGAGCGTCCTGGGTGGGATCGGGATTGACGGACAGGCTATAGAGATAGTTCCGGCAATTGGTCAACGCATCAGCCTGCAACTCCCATTCGGCAAAAGCCCCGTTCAAATCTTTAGCAATAGCACCGCGTAAATGCGCAAGCTCCATATGCTCATTGTCATGGGTGTTTTGCAGATGGGTTGCGAGGTCCTGGCCAAGGCCACGCTGAGAGGAAAACGGAATCATGGCGTCCGTCCCAACGCCTTGAAACAGGCCGCACGCAATTCACTGAGCTCACGATGGGCAGCATCCAGGCGAGCTACAATCTCGCCATCGTCTTTGCCAGCAATGTCAAAACGACTGAGCTCATCATGAATGGCCGCACAAGAACTGAGAAGACGAACAAGGTCGCGTTTCTCGACTGACGGCTTGCGGGATGCGCGCGGCGCTTCATTGCCAAAGATGGATGCTGTAATGAAAGCTGATAGGGAAAGACCGGATTTTTCGGCACGACGCCGAAACTCGTCCTGCAACGCTTTGGGCGGACGATAAGAGATAGGCGCAGTGCGCGTATGTTTTTTCCGGTCTGACATACGTCCTCATTAAAGGGTTCGATGCCAGTTCCTCCTCGCGTGTTCCTCGTTAGTATTTTTTGTTACCCACGCGCTAATGCGCTTGGGCAAGGGTGTTTCCAAGTTCACGCATAACTTGGTCGTGGTCCAGGACTCGAAAGTCTTGGTTCATGGGCGTCCAGAGGGAGAGGTAATATCTCCTTTTGGTCGTTATAATGCCCACGCGCAACGCGCTTCGGGCTGGGGTTCAGGGGCAACGACAAGCTCCTGATCTGGGTTGCAAGGGGCATGAAAGCCCTTTGCTCGTGGTTCACCGGCGACACGGTGACTGCGGCGGCTCGATCTCTTTAAAAGACCCACGCGCTACGCGCTTCGGGTTGGGATCAGTGCGCCGCAACTCTCCCTTTGCAAAAACGTCATTAAATGGCGGCTTTGGCTTAGGGAGACCAAGGGGGGTTCGCGGGGGACAGGATGTCCCCTCGCAAGGTGGGCGTGGTAGTACCACGCACACCTTGTACTCTCCCTTAATCGCTTTTGCCCTTAATTTATTATGTCGGAATATTCGTTAATTTGGCCTAAAAATAGGCTGCAAATCCAAGCTCCAAGCCAGATTTTACTATAGTGCGTCCCTCCACAGCCCGATACGGTCTTGACCGATCCGGCGATTTTTTATCCCCCATTTTTTTCACTACGGACCAGGGCGGTCCGCTCAGGACCAAGGAGGGGAACAAAAAAAGCCCGACGCTCTTTCGAGCGCCGGGCGAAGATCACCTATTTTTAAGCGGTGCTTGTTGTTTTGTGCGCAATCAAATTTCTCGTGATATAGTTTTGCGCGTATTTTATTGCTTCAAAATCGCGGGGAGAAAATAAATGCCACTACTATTTGAGCACCAATTACCTCATGGGGATTACCAGTATAAGATACGAGCTGCTTCGAATGACTTGGGTAAAATGGCCAGAGTTGGAGAAATCACGGTCTGGGCAGCCCGAAAACACAAAAATGATGAAAATTGGGAAGCCTTTGAAATCAGGATGGAGCTACATGCTGACAAAGGCGAAATTCATTTATTTGCTAATGATAAAGCTGAACCTATTGCAACGCTATCCATTGAGAAATTACCTCAAGCCGCAATCAGTATTTTAGATAGCGATCTCGCAGAAACCGATCCCGAGCAAGAAATTGGGTTGCTTGAAGCCATGCTTGATCAAATCAATGATGGAGATGCTACAGCAGAAATTGCTGAATTGATCTTGGATAGGTTCCCTACCGATCCAATTATTGGCTGCCTTGTTAAGGGCGCGCTGAGTACTGTATTGGGGCGGGTTATTCGATGTTGGTTCCCAATTAGAAGAGAGGTGCGGCCTCCAAGTGAACTACTCGGCATGCTTGGAAACTGTCTTGGTGAGAATAAATGGCAAATGGCAAAGACGTTTGTCTGGCGGTCTGCAACATGCGCCATGCGATTAGGATTTTAACACCTATAAATATTGACAATAATACTAATTCTCTTATAAGTTGTATTTTTAAACATAACCCATAGGAGAGAAGAATCGAAAATCGAGATATTTTTAAAATTACAAGGGAGTTTGCATTAGTAGCATTTGATAAAAGTGACGAGATTCAAGAGAAAATCGTGTCCGAAACCGAATTAGGGGACGGACTTGAGATTTTTGCTTATGCACATTCATTACGCGATTTAAAATCCAAACTTGGGGCAGATGCGCCGGATAACGACCAATATGTTTCGATGGCAATTTCTTGCGCAAATAAGCTCGCCGAAGTCTTTGCACTTGTGAGTGATAATTCAGAAATTGATCCTTTGGTTCCTGAGTCAGCCAAATCGGAAGAGGTTGTTGAAGAATACAGAAAACGGGGAGCTCCCGCCTTAGCCGATCTTTGTGCAAGACAGCTAAAATAGAGACATTCAAAAAGCCCCGACGTCTAGCCGGGGCTTTTAAGTTTTAAACCTTTTTCAAAGGCTAATCGGCCTAGCTTTCCGCCTGTTCATCGCTGATGGGATAAAGAACAAAACCACCGGTGATGATCTGGGTGCCGTGAAGTTTCACGTAAAAGGAACCATCATCATTGGTCCAGGCGACACCGAGGCGTTCATAGGTGGCCTTTTTGCCGAAGCCGACACGCTGTTTTGCGATCATGGTCGGCTTGTTGCCTGCCGCGTTTGAAGTTTGAGGGGCGTCGTTGGTTTCTGTGTTTTGAGTGGTCATCTTATTTTCCTTTTCTGTTAGCGGCTGGAACCATCCCAGCCTTGCCCGCCGTCTGGCAGGCGGACGGGAACGAGTCATGGTCAACACGGGAGCCCTGCTTGCAGGGCGAATGGAGCGGGCAGGCCATTGACTCGCCGCCCAAGGAACGCAGTGGCATTGCCGTAATGAGCCGCCACGCAGCTACGCTGCTTCGGCGAATGGCTGTCTGCTAAACGGGTTTAGGGGTAGGCCTGGGATGAGGACCGGGACGCGGGACAAGGAATTAGGCGAACTCAAGATCACGGAAACAAAGCCCTTCAAAATTATGAAGCGAGGAAAGAGCGAGGATCGCGTTTGACCCTGACGGCTACAAAGAGGGCCTCATAATCTGGAGGTTTCTGTGATGAGCAAGGAACAATTTATAAAGTCATTCGAAACGGAACTGCCGCGTGGCGTCCATTCGGTACTTTTAAGAGAACAGACAATCCCGCAGGCGACATGGGCGTCTACGGCGGATATCGCCGCAAGCCAGGCCATGACTTACGCGCCGGATCATGCCGACGGAAAGATTTTGGTCGGGGCTCTGGGGCCGAAACTGATCGGCATAAAAGACCCCCGTCATGTCCTGACAGTGGCCGGATCGCAGACCGGCAAATCGGTCATGCTGACGGCCAATCTCCTTTGCACCAATGCCAGCGTCATCTGCACGGATATCAAAGGCGAACTGGCCAACCGGACAGCCCGCCAACGGATGGAGATGGGACAGGACGTTCATGTCCTCGACCCGTTCGAGATCACGTCGGGCATTGCTGCGATCCGGCGCGCGCAATTCAATCCGCTCGAAATCCTCAACCTCGACAATATCAGCATCATCGAAGATGCTGGTGCGATTGCCGAGGCGATGGTCGCGACTTCCGGTCAGGAAAAAGACCCGCATTGGGACGAGTGCGCCCGCAATTTTATTGAGGGCGTAATCCTGCATGTTGTCACCGCCCCGCAATATGAGGGGCGACGCAACCTGATCGCGGTTGATGAGAAGATCAAGGAAGCCATGTCCCCAATACCCGGCGAGACCAATGAATTTGGTGATCCGGTCATCGCGCTTGATCGCGAGATGATGGCGAATGTCGAGGCGCTGACCAACCGCGAGGCGGGCTCCGTGATTGCCAGCGCAATCAAGGGATCGGCGCGGGATTTCTATGATAAGGGAATCAATGAGCGTGGCAGTGTTCTTTCAACCGTGCGCCGCCATACCCGGTTCTTATCCTATGCCGCGATCCGCAAGGTGGTCTCGGGGCATAGCTTTTCCTTGCGTGATTTGAAAACCAAGGCCAATGGCGTGTCGATTTATCTTTGCCTGCCCGCCGGTCGGCTCGGCCTGTGCCATCGCTGGTTCCGTCTAATGATCAACCAGTTTTTCGGTGAAATGGAAAAGGTACGCGGCATGCCCGCTACCGGTGCTCAGGTACTCGTCGCTCTGGATGAATTTGCGGCTGCCATTGGCAAGCTGAACATCATCCAGACGGCGGCGGGACTTGTTGCTGGTGATCCTTATCACATCAAGCTCTGGACCATTGTGCAGGACTTCAACCAGTTGAAGGATTTGTACGGCAACCGCTGGGAAACCTTTTTGGCAAACGCCGGAATCGTTCAGGCCTTTGCCATCAATGACTGGACGACGGCGGAATATCTGTCTCGCCGCCTCGGCAATACGCCGGTCGATACGAGCCGTACCGAATTCAGGAATGGCGAGCCGGTGCAAGTTCATTTGAAAGAAATGCATCCGTTGATGACACCGGAAGAAATCATGATGTATTTCGCCCGCACCGACCCGATGCTGCGGGAAATCATCATCTGGCCTGACGTGGCCCCGATGGTGTTACAGCGCGTGCGCTATTTCGATGAAGATAGTGCGGGTTATGAATGGTTTGCTGGGAAGTATGATTAAGCAGGGCGTCAAAACCCAATCTAGGAAACGAGCAGTGTCCGGATATCGATCCCGCGCGCGCGGGCCTGCTCGTTTTCTTTCTTCGTAAGATAGCAACCGATGACGGGGTCGTCGGCGACTTCATAGGCGACGGCGGATGGCAGGCGTCCTTCACGATCCTGAAGGAGGTAATCAAGCTCTTTGAACTGTCCGAGCCAAAGTAACACCTGGCGTGAACGCGTTCCGGCGGCATAGTGCAATGCACTTGCTTTCGTACCCGGTAGCTGGATGTTTACATTCGCCCCTGCATTCGCATATTCGTTCTGAAGAACCTTCATGTCTCCGACCCTTACGGCCTGGAAGAACTTGGAAATCGGGTCGTTTACAAGCGGCTTTTGCCCATTTTTTTTGACCGGTTTTTCTGAGCCGTCACTCTCTGCTGAGTCGAATTCACCCAAAGTCACGCTCCTTGCTTATGAATGGTTTTATCAATCTATGCACTTTGTGCCTCTCGCGCGTAGATTTTAAAGCCACGTGGTGTTGTGTTCGTAAACAGCTCGGTCACAGAAATAGAAGGCTTCTTTTCTGAAGGAAATGGAATGGTCGCGAAGTCATCGAATTTCTGCTTCCCGATATAGGGCAACATCAATAGTTTTTGTGCCTCACCATTCTTATCGTCCCCAGATTCCGTCGCGTAGAGCAGCTGACATTCACTATTAGTTCCGTATAAAATATTTGTGAAAAAGAATAAAATACGGTCGGCGTTCAACGCCCCAATCCAACCCGTCGATTTTTCCTCTTTCTTGAGGTTTCTGTTCCGAAGTTTGGTATTCGCCTTCAAGTTCAATTTTCCGCCAGGGTCGCTGAACGTCGAACGCTTGAGCGTGGCACTAATAACGTGCCCGTTAAATTCTATGACAATTTCATCAATCCAGAGCGCATCGTCATATGTCTCGGAACTGGAATACACGCCGGTCAATTCCTGCGCGGTTTTTTCTACAATACTGGAAAAATTCGGGACACTGGCGGCTGCAAATTCCGAGAATGCGAGTGGTGCAGCCATATTCTTTGAGCCATCATCAAGATCATGATCATTGAGATACCCCTGATTGATCAGAAAAATCCTAACCGCATGAAGTCGTTGAGCGCTTGGCGTCTGCGATCCATTATCCAGCCTGCGAAGCGACTCTGACAAAGGCCTGACATCTTCGGTATCGACGTAAGATTCCGGCAATTCTTCCACATACAGGATATCGGTCGCGATCCGCTCCCAGCCATGTCTTTTGGAAGCGCGGTAGTGGCTCAGCCGCGTTCTTAATCTACTCACCTGCCAAGGTGAATAGTCATCTTCGATGGCCTCGTTTGTTCGCGAGGAATCCACGCGGAAATCCTTTTCTTCAAACCTGAATAATGACGGCAATTCAACAACTTTGCCGGAGGTAACGATATGGCTTTATTCTGGAAAAAACAACCGAAGACAGAATTCGAGAAACTACCCGCACAGATTACCCACAATGACAGGATACTAAATTATCACCACAATAGTGATGGGATGCTTGCATGTCTTGTTATTGACGGAACTGCAGAATCAGTTGCCAGTAAGGAAAAATATAAGCTTCTGATGGGGGTTTCTGTTTTGACGTGGGTCATCGGGGCATTTGTTCTAAATGGCACGATCTTCGCGCATATCAATGGTCTTGGCTTTTTGATGATGGGTTTTTCCCCTCTTATCCTTCTTGGGGTTCATGAATTTCTACTACATCTGTGCCGCGACACGCGCATTTGCGAGGTGTGGAAAGACAGGGTTTTTATCGAGCGTCCGGAGGGCAAGAAAGAATACGCATTAACTGACGTTGTCGGCATTCATCTTGGCCGCGCGGATCAACAGCGTATCCATGAAGAGCAGCGGAAAAAGAGGAAACTGAAGGACCCCGAATTTCTTGAGCCCTTCAGCATGGATGTGTTTCTTGAAACCAGCCTTGGGATGGAAGATTTGGGGAGCATCTTCGGTTTGAAGGATGCACAGGAAATCGCCACCAGCATGAACGCGGCCATTCAATATATGAAAGGCAGACAGGGCATTGGCGAAGGGCCTGTCCACAACCCTGCCCATCAATACCGGAGCAAAACAGCCGGGCAAATTCCCGCTTAGAAAGACGACGCGAAAATGATGTGGAGACGACTATGAAACAACTCAATCAACTCATCTTGTGTAGCGAAAGCGAAGGCCGTTCGTTTCTGCGGGAGCTTGCTGTGTTCGATCAGTTTGCGATTGTCACACATATAGAGGCCATGCCGTTTCGCTATCACGAAACGCTAAAGAAGCTGAAAAAGGCGAAGGAAGAAATCGTGCCGCTTACGGTGCCGGTGCAGCGAACCCATCGTCATACCGGGTGTCCGTTTTGTGGAAGAGCAGGCACATTCCAATGCAACGGATGTGGCTATGTGTCATGCCGCAATGGGGCCAAGCCCGATCACATTTGTCCGGGGTGCAAGAAGACCTTTAAGACAGCACCCGTCGATGTGACCTATGCATCCGGCTCGGGCTTTGTGAATGATGGATTGCGACCTGATAAAACAGGCAATCCCCAAAGTGCCACTTTCGAAACCGATCTCTGGAAACGGGCGAATGGAAAGCTCATCAAACTGATCAATCATCGAAACGCGTTCCCTTCCTGAATGATCATGGCGGGAGAAGAGGCGGAGCCAGTTTTGCTCCGTCTCTTTTTTTGCCCCAACTCGCGACGAGGAAAGCGCGAGGATCGGGGGAGTCGCATCCCGCTACCTTCACGACAGTTCCCTAAACAGTTTCAGGGATTGAAATGTGAGGTAAAAAATGGATAGAAAATTTGATCAATTTGTTCAGGATAATCAAAACGCCACTGATGTGGTGCTGGGTATCCTAAGCATGGTAAGCGGGTATTTTACCTATCAAGGTGCATTGCTCGTTCTCGACCAAAGCTCGATCACCAACGGCTTTAGCGTATCGGCCTTTATCTTCGCGACCGGCGTTACGGCGGCGTTGTTTTTGTTCTGGCGCTATGCCCTTGGCATCGTGCCGAAGATGCAAACAAGGAAAACACGCTGGCTTGGTCTCGGTATCGTCGCACTCGGCGGCGTTTTCATCGTCGCCTTAAGTTCCTGGATGAATGTCATGGCCTTGGCCGGAACCGGCGCACTGGAAGCCCATATGCGCGATAGCCTTAAAAAGCATGATCAATCTTTGCAGCAGGCCTACAGCCATGCGCGTCATGTCGAACGTCTGGTGCCTGATCTGGAAATCGCGGCGCAGCGATATGGTGAATTGGCACGGTCAGAAATTGAGCGCGGAGCCTTGACCGGCGTCGCCGGTGCCGGTGGGGTTGCGGATAGCTTGAATGCGGCTCGGACCAGCATTCAGGGACTTATCGCTTCCCTGAAAGCCGACAGCCAACGCGTCAACGCGCTTTATGCTGAAGGCGGTGCGGCTTTGAAGAAAATGGGCGATGTTGTAACCGATGATAAAGCCGTGATGGCACGTATTGCCTTATTCACCAACCACGCCGGTGAACTGAACCGTGTCATTGCGGATTTAAACAATCGCGCGCTCACCAGCGTTGTTGCCCGTACCATGCGCGGCCTTTCGGCAAGCACCGGCCTGCACAGTCTTTCTTTGAAGAATGCCAGCCTGGCTTCTGCTCAAAAAGGCGCGTTGTCTCGCATTGCCGACGATCTGAAGCAAACTGGTGAAACCGTCGCCATTGCTGCGGATCAGCTCGGCAAGGAAACGGCAGGCGATCTCCCCACGTTCGAGCGCATTGGTTTGGCGACTGCCGTGTTCATCTATTCCGGCTCGCTCATTCCTTATTGGGCAGGCGGCATCGGCCTCGATCTCATGCCTGTAGTCTTGATCCTCATGCTGATGTTGCTTAGTGCCGCCACCGGTATCAATGCCGCCGTCGATGCGGAAGTTGATGATATGCGATTCAGACAGGTGCGTAAGGTGATCCTCGCAATGGAGGGATTGCAAGGAAACGCGAGGTCGGATGGTCATCAGCATCAATTGACTCACCAACCGACGTTCGTAGCAGAAAAAACAGGAGATACTATACCGCTAGCTGCCGATGACGAGGCCGAATGGCAACAGCACTTGAAAGGCTGATACACAAAATAAGATGGGCGGGATCAATTCCCGCCCATTTTTTTGAACAATCGAGAAAAATCCCTAATGAATTTCATCGGCGATATTCTTTGTAAGTTCGGCAGGTAGCGCATCGGCATATGTGGAGATCATTCTAACATGTCCGGCCAGCTTATCAGCATCCCATGAGTCCGGAGATCCCGTCGCAATAAGGTCTCTCGCGGCATTGGCATTTTCGGCGATCTCTTCCAGGAAGCGGCTCAACTGTAGCTTGTTCGTAAACTCCAGAATCTCCTGCATGGTCGGCTGGTTTTGATTGTCGTTCATGGTGGCCTCCCTCACGCTTTGATCCGGCCAAGTTGCCGTGCTTCGTCGGCATAGGCGGACAGGGTCTTCGTCGGTGCGAAATGACGGTCACGCTCAACCGGCAGGCCGAGTTTACCGCGTAACGATGTAAGTTCCAAAAGGCTAACGCAACCAAGTTCGGGAAAGCCTAACCCAAGGTCGCACAGACCGAAGGCGATATCGGGGGTTTCAGGATCAAGCTCGCTCAAGAGCCAGGTGCAATTGGCATCGGGCGTGAAGAGTTTGACGACCGGCAGGAAATCCGGCTCGGTCTCTCCCGTTTCGGAAAATTGTGCCCGAATGTGGCCGTTCTTTGCCAGCCGCTCGGAAATGTCTTTGGTGAATAGCTTCATTGTTCGTCTCCTTCTTTGTTGGTTTTCCTTATGACGCGGAAACAAACAGCCGGGCGGACAAGCCGGAAGGTCATGCCCTACACGGTCACTTGGTGCGGGCCGGGCATTGACCAGACGGCGCGCCCGGCTTGGATCAACGTCAAGATTTAAGGAAAAGCGAAGAAGGAGCGGAAAGATGCGGTGTCACCACATATGAGTTACCGGGTGCGATGCTCTGCGGCACGGCAAATTCAGCGATCAGGCAAAGCCTGTACGGTCCTGACAGTCAAAGTCACGGCAAGTGGTCCAAGTCCTCCTTGAAGTGAAGTCCCGACTATCGGCCTTTCATCCTCAAAATTGGCATATCCCGTTTATACGGTCTGCAAGGGCACTAATGGATAGTGTCCTCCTCCTCTGCGTTGCGGCCTGAAACAGGTGCAGCCGTCACGGAACACGCCTTTCTCGGCGTCAAGAAAGGCCCGGATAGTCCAGGTCTTGAAACGACAAGGAGAAAGAAAATGGACTTCCTTACCGAACATTTTAACCGTCAGGCCAACGTAAATTTAATCCCGCTGTGGATTTTGCTGCTCGAAGACATCTCCGCCAAGCGTGCCAAAAAGCGCAGCAAACGCATCTTCAAGCTCGACCGTGAATTCAACGAAAAATCTATGAAGCAATCCCGCGACCGCTATCGCCGCCAGGTCATAAAACGCTATACCCCGCGCCTATAGCAGAAACTTTCGTAGGCCATTACGCCACCTCCTTTTCGGAGGTGACGTTCTGAAGGCTTTTCAGATGATCAACAGCGCGTTGCGCGTGCGCGGCGGCTGAAAATATAGCGCGCTTGTCGTTCTTCAGAACCTTCAGCCATGAAGCGATATAGGCGGAATGGTCATCACGGACCTCCGGGGTGAGTTCCAGATCGGCACAAAGGAAGGCAGAGCCGAGTTCAGCAACCAGTTCTTCTTGGGCATAACCTTCATCACCGAAACGCTTGCGGCCAAAGCTACGATCCAAGCGATCTGGATGACGTGTCCAGTGCGTAAACTCGTGTGCGAGTGTGGCGTAATAGCTTTCAGGATCGCAGAAAGTCTCGAAGTAAGGCATTTGCACATGGTCAGAACCGACATTGTAGTAGGCGCGATTTCCGCCATGGCGGAGGGTTGCCTTCGTTGATGCAAAGAAGTTTTCGGCATGCTCAATCCGCTGCGGGGCATCGATGCGCGGTTCGGGCTTGCTGTAATAATGATCGGGTAAATCTTCGATCTGCTCGACGTTGAAGACATTATAGCTTTTCATAAAGGGAATTTGATGCGCAACTTCCTCGCCGTCGGCGTTCTCTTCTATGCGCGTAATTTTGTTGGCGTAAACCACGGGAGAGCTTTTCTCTCCCTTGCGGATATGCGCGCCAAGTTCTTTGGCTTGCTGATAAGTCATCCAGATCGGAGCCGAGAAACCCAGTTCCATGGCTGAACCCCATAGCATCAGAATGTTAATGCCGGAATATGGTTGGCCGTTATGGCGAAGCGGGCGTGTGATTTTGCCTGCGGTATGTTCGGCGCTCCAGGGCTTTGTCCAAGACCTGACGCCTTGTTCGAGATCAGCGATGATCTTGTTTGTGACGCGGCTGTAAATATCCTGCCGGGCTGTTTCTTTGCTTGTCATGTTCCGTCTCCTTTTCAATCGGTTTTCCTTGAAATCGCGGAAACGGATTGCCGGACGGAAAAGACGGGAGATCACCGAAGGGGCACGGCCAACACGGCTCATGAAATGAGGTGGTGCGGGCAGGTCGTTGATCTGACGGCGCGTGCGGCTAATTTCCGCAACTGAATTGAAGGGGAACCGTTAAGGAGACGGATGTTTTGACGGGGAGACATTCCGGCAGGATTTCTGGATAGCTGGTAGCCAGGAATCAATTGAAGCTAATTTGAAGGCGTTCGATGTATGAATAGGTGATATTTTAAAATACCTGAAATTTGATGGTTAATACCCATGCTACTGACGATATTTCAAAATTATCCTTGAAAATATTTTGAAACTATGCGATTTTCATGGTTATGAGCCATGTAAAAACACAAAGGTTAAAACCGCTACTAGATCAAGTCCCGCCGGGGTTCATGATCGATACCGCATGGCTAAGGCGGCAAGGAATCGATTCAAAGTCCATTCATGATTACGTTGCACATGGTTGGTTAGAGCGGGTGATACGAGGTGTATATCGCCGCCCTCTGCCCAAGAACACCCATCAGAGTACCGAGACAAGCTGGCAAATCCCATTGCTGTCCATGCAAAGGATCATGGGATATGACGTTCACCTTGGGGGGGGAAGTGCGCTCGACCTGCAAGGTCACACCCATTATCTGTCGCTTGGTTATCAAAGCCGCATTTACCTCTATGGGGAAGCCCCTTCGTGGCTCGCCCGCCTGCCGGGACAATCAAAATTCATCGTGCAGCGAAGGAAATTATTTGAAGATCACCGCATAGGCATCATTGATGCTGATCAGAACGCCAAGGAGCAAAGCGAGAGTGATACTGAAAATTCGCCCGAGATCAATATCTGGCGGTGGCCGCTTAAAGTGTCATCACCTGAACGTGCAATCATGGAAGCTCTCGATGAGCTTCCCAGACACGCCAGTTTTCACAATCTTGATATGATTTTTGAAGGTCTTGCTAACCTCAGACCAAAACGACTAACCGAGCTCTTGATTGACTGCCGCAGCATCAAAGTTCGTCGGTTATTTTTTGTGTTCGCCGACAAGCATGACCACGCATGGCTAAAGCACATTGACAAAACATTGATCGATTTTGGATCAGGCCCTCGCGCGCTTGTTGATGGCGGTAAGTTGCATCCGACATATCGAATATATGTACCAGCCGAATTCATCCCCCCCTACAAAAAGGGGGATGATGTGGATGCTTGAGCGATATATCGAACAAGTTCAATTATTGGTCGGCATACTGCCGCATATTGCCAGGGAGGAAGTCTTCGCCTTAAAAGGCGGCACGGCAATCAACTTATTTTATCGCGACCTTCCACGATTATCAGTTGATATCGACCTTACATACCTTCCTATCCAAGATCGTGACGCGTCCCTGGGTCATATTGATGAAACCTTAAATAGGATCATGGAAGCGATATCGAAAAGTAGCCCTGCCCTTCGGACAAGACGCATCGCTGGAGGTGGCAACGGCGATACCCGCATTTTGGTTAGTAGAGGCCAAACGCAGATCAAGATCGAGACATCACCAGTGTCACGCGGGACTGCGCACGCCCCCGTCATGATGGTGGCTTCAGATGCAGCCGTAGAACAATTTGGCTTTGTCGAAATGCCGGTGCTGGCCTTCGAAGATTTGTACGGAGGGAAACTGCATGCCGCACTTGACCGGCAACACCCAAGAGACTTGTTCGACGTAAAGCTTCTTTACGAGAATGAAGGGCTAACCGACGAACTGTTCAGAACCTTCATGATTTACGTCGCGAGTTCAGGTCGCCCAATGCATGAATTGCTCGCCCCAACTATTACTTCTCTCGAAACTTCATATGCCGAAGAATTTTTGGGGATGACGCGCGAACCCGTTGATCTTCAGGAACTGGAAGATATCCGAGAGCAGCTTCACCGTGATATCAGCCAGCGATTAAAAGGCGACATCGCCGCGTTCTTGCTTTCCCTCCATGATGCAACACCGGATTTCAGTCTCATTGGCCAACCGGACGCAGAACAGTTACCGGCAGTCCGGTGGAAGTTGATGAATTTGGAAAAACTCAAACAGGAAAATCCAGCCAAGCACGTTGAACAGAGAGAGTTCCTGGAAGCTCTTTTTCAATAGTTTTCAGCAATAGCCCTTCAATATTCTCGCCACAGTTCTTGCCACAAACTTGCCACAAGCCCAGACGGACTGAAAAGGACAATGGCGGATTTCTGCGGGTTACAGCGGTTATACTTTATGTGGCAAAAACGGCCCCGAAGGACCGTTTTCTTTACCCAAATGACCGCTAAGTCATTGATTTTCTTATGGAGCGAGTGAAGAGATTCGAACTCTCGACCCTAACCTTGGCAAGGTTACTTAGACTCAATCATATCAATCACTTAGCGAGCTTTCGCCACAGATTTGCCACATCAAATTGAGGTGATGTCGGCCAAGATGCCAGAATAGGTACTCATCTCTTTAGCTTCTTTTTCTTTTATGATGTGACCATAGACATCAAAAGTCATTTTTATATCGTTATGACCCATCACAGTTTGAATGAATTTCAAATTTGTATTCTGATGAATAAGCATCGAAGCAAAAAAATGCCGTAGAGCATAAGGCGTATATTTTGGTTTAAGCTCGATTGTTCCATTAATATCCACTTTTTTAATCAAGCCGGACTCTTCCATAAGTCTATGCCACCCGCGCTTTAAAAAGTACCGATAAGGCTGATGTCCTCCCCTGCGTGAGGGGAACACCAAATCCT
>Ga0316204_10003880_pt1 | contig 28427 bp, 26 predicted proteins | sample 6monrhotite_MG_2_FD_205661 | JGI IMG/M metagenome (GOLD analysis project Ga0316204, IMG submission 205661) | Microbial mat bacterial communities from mineral coupon in-situ incubated in ocean water Damariscotta River, Maine, United States -... | ecosystem: Environmental > Aquatic > Marine >...
TTACCGGCACCGTTTTTACCTAACAAACCAATACGACTTCCCGGCACTAGGTTCAAGTGGAGTTTTTCTAAAATAATAGTATCGCCATAGCCTACTTTTACCTGATCCATTTTAATTAAGGGATTAGGCAATTTAGGAGGAGTAAAAAATTCGAAGCTAAACTCTGATGCAGCCATCACCGGCAGCAAGGTTTCCATTTTAGCTAATTGTTTTACACGGCTTTGTGCCTGCTTAGCTTTACTGGCTTTGGCACCAAAGCGGTTAATGAAAGATTCGAGGTGGGCAATTTGATCTTGTTGCTTGGAATATTGCAAACTTTGTAAACGCAAACGTTCGGCACGTTGTTTTTCGTAGGCATCGTAATTACCCGTGTAGCTCACCAGTTGTTGCTGCTCAACGCTGATAATTTCATTCACTGTGCTGTCCAAAAAAGACTTATCGTGTGAAATCAGCATTAACGTGCCAGTGTAGCGTTGCAGCCATTTCTCTAACCAAATCACAGCATCTAAGTCGAGATGGTTAGTAGGTTCATCTAACAGTAATAAATCAGAATGACAAAGTAGCGCCTGAGCTAGATTCAAGCGCATTCGCCAACCACCCGAAAAAGCGGAAACGGGGTTTTTCATTACATCATTGGCAAAACCTAGGCCGGCCAAAATAGTCGCGGCACGAGCATCAATATCATAGGCGCCAACATGTTCTAATAAGCCATGTAAATGAGCGATTTGTTCGCCGTTGTGAGCTTGTTCTGCTGCGACTAGTTGCGCTTGTAACTTTCTGTATCGTTTATCACCGTCAATCACATAATCCAGAGCAGAGCGCTCAACGGCAGGCGTTTCTTGGGCAACGGAGACAATTTGCCAATTTTTAGGAATATTAAAATCCCCCTGCTCGGTATGTAACTCGCCCTTTATCAATGCAAACAAAGTGGACTTACCACAACCATTGGCACCAATTAGGCCAGCTTTATGACCGGGATAGACTGTGGCATTGGCATCTCGCAGCAATACTTTACTGCCGCGCATTAAAGAAACATCTGAAAATTGGATCATGAAAACCTGTTATGAACTTTTTAATTATCTAAACCGTTTAGTCTGCTGTTAGCGCTACTTAAACTAATACGGGATAACACTCAAATTTGAATGGGGGTATCATACCAAGATGAGCAACCGAAAAAATCTCTTAAACCATGGTTAATAAAATTAAAAAACGTTTTGTCGCTGGAGCAACTTGCCCAAAGTGCCGCGCACTAGACACCATAATGTTGTATTTTGAAAATAATGTGGAAAAATTACAGTGCGTGAAATGCAATTATTCAGAGTCACAAGCAGATAAAAAAGTGGCTAAAGCTTCACGTGTTAGTGAAACGGTCATTGGCGTGTTTAAGCCTGAGTGATGTGTGACATATACTCACTTTCCAAATTCACCACAGAGAACACAAAGCGTCGGGCTCTACGCAGAGGAAAGAAATTAAGATGAATTGGTATTAATAATGCGGTGGTGGCATTTCCTCATTTTCGGAGGCCATATTACTTGGTTCGATGGCGCTGATTTTTGATACCAGTTGTTTGAGTTGAAATTGCAAGTCGTCCATTTGTTTTTGCTGTTGGATAAGCGCTTGATTAAGGCTTTCGATGGTGTCTTCCTGAAAAGCCAGTTTCATTTGTAATTGTTCGATATCTGTTGTTTGTACAGTGCTCATTAATTATCTATCTTCCACTTTTCTAGTAAACCATTAGTACTTTCTGAAATAATTTCGCTATCACTTATAAAACCAACATCATGCACAACGGCCGATGCAGGTTTACTGCCTTCACGGGGTGAGACGCGCCATTCGTTTAACTCTTTACCAGTTTCCACATCCCAACGATTGATTCTTCTTGCCGGCGAACCTGTTAGTAGGTACTTACCATCATCCGAAAATACGGCTGTAGTGAATATCCGTTGTCTTGCGGAATATTTTAAGTTGCTAACTTCTTTGCCTGTAACTAAGTCCCAGACCCGCGCGTCTCGCTTGCTGTCAGCGGTAAACGCGTAACGACCTTGGTCATCTAGCGACACTTTAGTGACTCGACTCGTGTGGTCAAATTTATGAATGACTTGGCCAGTGCGAGTATCCCATAGATAGGCCAAATAATCGTTGCCACCGGTTAATGCGTAAAACCCATTTGGTGAAATATCCACGCTGTTAACTTTTTCTTGGTGGCCTAAAAACTCCAATCGTCTGCCTGTCTTAGGCTCAAAAAACATCACTTTGCCACTACCACGCCCAACCAATATGCCTCGCCCAAGGTTTGAAACGGCTATGTCTCGAATACTTGCTTCATCAATTCGCCAAAACCCCTCAGGCTCACCAATATCTAAATTCCATAAAGCAAATGCCTCTCTATCAGAGGTCACAACATAAGAGTTATCAAAGGCGATATGAATATTTGTTACTGAGTTACTGCCATCATCCTGATGTCGCCACACATATCGCTGTTCGTTGGTGTTCAAATCCCAGACGGTGATGCCATTTTCAATTGTCGAAACAACGGCAATAGTATTGTCTGCAGATATTTGAGAAGCGTGAGATCCACCCTCAGCATGGCGAAATGAACTAACAGGCACATTACTTGAACCACCACAAGCAATCAGTGTCAAGGCAATGAGTAATATTCCAAAATAGCCGCTTTTAATAGGTGTGTTCAATGGGTTTCTCTTTTGTCATATGCCGTTTAGTATATGCGTTTGTATACCAATCACATACTGCTAGTTGGAGAATTATAGTGAAAAAAGCCTCAATCACTTTCTTGATTGTTTCTGTTTTAATCTTAAGTGCCTGTCAGCCGCCGCCTGTTGATCATATGAAAGTTGAAATAACCTGAGTCCGGATTATTTACAAACACCCAATAAAAAGCCGAACACGTTACCGTGGCCGGCTTAGGTTTATCATTTTGATAATCAGCTATTCTCCGTGCTGAACCTTATTCCCTTACTTTGTTGCCCTCCGAAAGGGCGATTTATCCCGAATTAACCGGGTAATTTAAATTGTAATCTGTTGTCTTTTCGACTTAATACTGTTTCAACTTTATATGTTTGGATGTCGTTATTTACCTCAAATCAAGTGTTGCCATGTTTAAAGGTAGTATGACTTGCTCTCTCAATTTCAGTTGACTCTATAAAGGGCGGAAAAAAGGGCAACGCTCTTTTACGCTAGGTTCCTCAAAGTGGCTGTCATATATGGCTTTGCAGTGGTTTGCCTTAAAACCCTACTTCACTTTGATTACTGTTAAGCATAGTCGATAACCGTGCTTTTACACGGCCAACTTAACCTATTCCTTGGAATAAATTGCGCTAACAAAATAGTTTTTATTACTACTTAATGTTGCAACTTTTACGTCAACGACTACCGTTTTGCAATCCTCTCTCTGGCAAACTGAGAATCAATCTTTATTTGATCCGAACATAGTTTAAATTTGTCAGGGTTCTCTATTTGATAAGAGCAAAAAATGCTATAAATACATAGAAAAACAAAAGTTTTTACCTGTTCAACATTATACCAATCCGTATAAGTCACTTTGGTAACGGCTTTAGAAAATCTATAATGGTCACAATTGAACAACACTTTGGATTAAATTTAAGATTGAAAACAAAGCTAATAACGCCTGAGGGCTATAAAAAACTCTATGATGAGCATGACCATTTATGGATGAAAAAACGCCCTGAAATTACAAAAATTGTCAGTTGGGCTGCTAGTCTCGGAGATAGATCAGAAAACGCAGACTATACCTACAACAAGCGTTTATTGCGGCAAATAGATAGACGCGTTAGATTTCTAAGAAAATTACTCCCTGAGCTTCAGGTTGTTCATCATGGTGCCGCGCAAAATGGCAAAGTTTTTTTCGGTGCTTGGGTTGAGATTGAAAATGCTGAAGGTGAAGTTAAGTGTTTTCGCATTGTTGGCCCTGAAGAAATTTATGGTGAAGATAAAAACTTCATATCTATAGATTCACCTATGGCAAGAGCGCTAATTAGAAAAAGCGTAGATGACGTTTGCATTGTCAAAACGCCTAACGGCACAAAAGAATGGTTTATAAATTCAATTGAGTACAAAGGTGCCTTTGAGAAAGAATGAACACTATTGCCACTTTTATTCATCTAGCGCTGGTAATTTCTCTCTCGCACCCTTATATAGAGCCTAGATGAAAATGAGTGACATACAGGGTCTTCGATAATGATAGTGGAAAAAATTGCGCATGAGTTGCAAGTACGGGCGCAACAAGTACAAGCTGCGGTAAAGTTGCTGGATGAAGGGTCGACAGTACCTTTTATTGCTCGCTATAGAAAGGAAGCCACTAATGGTCTTGATGACATAGCATTAAGGAAATTGGAGCAGCGCTTAACCTATTTGCGCGATTTAGAAGACAGGCGAAAAGTCATTATAAAATCGATTGAAGAGCAAGAAAAGATGACGCCTCAATTGAAAGTAAGTTTGCTTGGTGCTGAAAATAAAACAGAATTGGAAGATATTTACTTACCCTTTAAACCTAAGCGCCGCACTAAAGGTCAAATCGCCATTGAGTTAGGGCTTGAACCTTTAGCTAATGCCTTATTTGATAACCCGCAACTCAATCCTGAGTCTGAAGCCCAAGCATTCGTAAAAGAAAATGGTGACGTACCTGACACTAAATCAGCCCTGGACGGCGCAAAGTACATTTTAATGGAACGATTTGCTGAAGACGCACAATTACTGCAAAAAGTTCGTCAGCATTTAAACAAACATGCCCACATAAAAAGCCAAGTAATAGTCGGCAAAGAAGTCGAAGGCAGTAAGTACAAAGATTACTTTTCACATTCCGAGCTGCTGAAAAAAGTCCCTTCACATAGGTCGTTGGCAATGTTTAGAGGCAGAAACGAAAAATTTCTGCAAGTCAGTTTAGATGCTGATCCAGAGAAGGATGAAGGGGATAGAAGCTCATACTGTGAGCAAATTATCGCCGAACATTTCAATATTAAATTTGCCAATAGAGCAGCGGACACTTGGTTGGCATCAGTGGTGCAATGGACATGGCGAGTCAAAACACTGTTACATATGGAAAATGAATTATTTGGCGCAGTACGCGAGCAAGCTGAACAAGACGCAATTAATGTGTTTGCCAAGAATCTAAACGATTTGTTAATGGCCGCGCCAGCTGGTCCTAAAGTCACCATGGGGTTAGATCCGGGCCTACGGACAGGTGTGAAACTAGCGATCGTAGACCCAACTGGCAAGGTATTGGCAACTTCTACTATTTTTCCTCATGTGCCACAGAATCTGTGGGACAAGTCGCTACGCACCCTTGCAACATTATGTAAGCAACACAAAGTAAAACTTATCAGCATTGGCAATGGCACAGGCTCAAGAGAAACCGATAAGCTTGCCGCCGAAATGATCAAAGCAAATCCAGATTTGGGCGTGAGCAAAATTATTGTTAGTGAAGCAGGGGCCTCGGTTTATTCGGCCTCAGAACTTGCTTCAAATGAATTGCCTGATATGGATGTTTCTTTACGTGGTGCTGTGTCTATCGCACGACGATTACAAGATCCACTAGCAGAATTAGTCAAAATTGAACCTAAAGCCATAGGCGTAGGCCAATATCAGCATGATGTTAGCCAGAGCAACTTAGGTAAATCACTCAGTACAGTGATTGAAGACTGCGTGAATGCGGTTGGGGTTGATATCAACACAGCATCAGGTGCTTTGCTTAGTCATGTTTCAGGTCTGAATCGCACTTTAGCCAATAACATCGTCAGCTACCGTGACCAGTATGGGCCGTTTAAGCGCCGTAAAGCTCTACTTGATGTTGAACGTCTAGGACCAAAAGCCTATGAGCAGGCAGCGGGTTTTTTGCGAATCATGGGCGGAGATGATCCCCTTGATGCATCTGCTGTGCACCCAGAAGCCTATCCAGTAGTGAATTCGATCGTCGAACATGCTGGTATTGCGATGAATGACATTGTTGGCAATACCGAAGTGCTGAAAAAACTCACACCTGAAGACTTTGTTACAGACCTGTTCGGCTTACCCACAGTAACAGACATTATTAGCGAGCTTGATAAACCCGGTCGAGATCCTCGCCCAGAATTTAAAACCGCTAATTTCAAAGATGATGTGCAATCCTTAAAAGATCTAAAAGTCGGTATGATTTTAGAAGGTGTAGTGAGTAACGTTGCCAACTTTGGCGCTTTTGTCGATGTAGGTGTGCATCAGGATGGACTTGTACATATCAGCGCTATGACCGACAAGTTTATTTCTGATCCCAGGGATATTGTGAAGACTGGTGATATTGTCAAAGTAAAAGTGATGGAAGTGGATGTTGAGAGGAAACGTGTGTCTTTCACTATGCGAATGGGCGATACGCCTAAACAAGCAGCTAAACCATCTGCACAAAAACAGCACTCAGATAAAAAGCCGCATAATCGTCCAGCTAAAAATAATCAACAGCAGACCCAACCTAAACAATCAAATCAGATGATGGGTAACGCATTTGCTGATGCGTTTGCCAAAGCAAAAAAATAGCCCTGCCGAGTTCGGATTTTCCGATTCCTAATAACCAACAAGCCCTCTTTTGAGGGCTTGTTTCATTTTAATATCACACATCTTTTCATAGTTGTCTTTAACCTAGATTCCGCAGTTAAACCACGAGAAATAGCGGCATCCACTGATGCGCCTGGCTATAGGGGAAAAGTTCTCATCACCAATAAGGTGACTACGAATTTTCCCCCTACGCCAATCACACCATTGGCTACCACTCTTTCCACGAGTTCAACCGCGGAATCTAGGTTTAAGCAGATCGCTGCAATCCGTCAGAACGAGGGCTTGACACTTGTGTATAAAAACTTTCAATCACTGATACTCTTCGAGTAATCTCTAAATCTCTATTTGCAAGAAATTGACTTACAGCATTCAAATCAAGCTCAGGGTCAATGCTGTTCTGCTCTTCGACGACCTCTGACTGACTAATATCCAGTGATCGAGTTGGTATGCTGACATCTAAAGCATCAACAATTTCATCAAGAGAGGGGGGCTCTCCAATAAGAGAACGTTGCTGTTGCTCTTCCGTTTTTTGGGCATCTGGCACAGCTTGGTTATATGCCTGTTGTGCTTCTTCAGCATTATTCCTAGCTATTTCACTACGCGCTTCAAGGGCTATTTGAGTAGCTTCGGTTGCAACCCGTAAGTCTTGCGCACTAGGCTCTGCAGGGGCCAAGGCAGCGGCTTTAACCTGTTGCGCTTTGCGAATAGTTTCCTCTGGTGTAGAAGCTTCTGATATATCTATTGAAACTTCACCGCCTACTGCATATCGCCTGCCGTCAGGTCCTCTTTCATATTCGTATTGAGGTGAATTCGCAAATTGTCCACCCAATGACGCATGGGCTTGTTCATGGGCCCTGACTTCTGCGTCTCGTTGTTTTAGTTCTGTAAGTTGCTGCTGTTCGGCTTGTTGCTGTTGCTGTTGTTGCTGTTTATCTTCAGCATTTTCTTTACCTGCACTGGCATCTTGCCCGTTGTCTTTGGCGGCATCATTTTGTGTATTGAGCTGTTGACCCGCTTGCGGAACCGGTTTTTCATAGGTCAGCGGCTGGGGAGATTGACCTGGCGTTTTAACCTTATCAGCTTCTGAACCCACACCTGTTTCAGCCGCTGACTTTTCATTAGCAGCTAATTGCGGCACCGCCTCACGCTGGGAATTATCTCTTTTGACTGCTTCGGTATTAACGGTGCCGACGTTAAATACTGTAGGAGTGGGAACGGGGGGGAGAATATTCATAATCACTGTTGCCTAAAGTTAGGCCAGAATATCCAATATAGTGCCAACAGTGTCGCTAGCGGTATCGACTACTTTTGCAGAAGCTTGGGCATTAGTCAGATTAATTGATAGCCCGACTAAATTCGAGGTAATCCCCTCACTAGCCTGCGGGAGAACTTGTTTGATTGCATTAAGCTGGTTTAATGTCGCATTTGCTAAAAATTCTTGCGGATCACGAGAAGGCACTGAAAACGCTGACAAGCTCGCCAAATTCGATGCATTTTGTGCAATGCCCTTAGATGCCCTTTGAATGCCTATAGTGCCACTGACGATGGCAGAATTTATGTTATTACTAATGTCCATCTACCTTACCTCTACAACTTGACCTCTCGTGTTCAATTATTAACCATTTTTAGGTTTTTATAAAGCTTTACCTAGGTTTAAGTATTAAACAAGTGCTTTTATCAGGCGTTTTGCGAAAGACTCAGTGTTTGAAATGAAAGGTGCATGGGAAGCATCGGTGATAACTTCGATCATTATACTGGGGTTAAGTTGCTGTATAAAAGCGGCTACTTTGTCAGGTACTAAGGTATCTAAACGACCAAAAAACATCTGGCAGGGTATCGGCAGTATTCTAAATTGTTCACGTAAATCAATGTTTTGCAACATATCTAAACCAGCAGCTAAAGCGACTGGCGATGGCTGCGGGTATGGTTGCACCGCCTGTTGAATAATTTTGACATCTTGTCTGGCATTGACACTACCCATGGCTTGTATGGCCAAAAAGCGTTGCAATGTTTTAGAGAAATCCAGCTCTAGTTGCTGAGTAAAAAAATCCAAAACCTTGGGTTCAATGCCAGGCCAATCAGTACTTTTAGAAAATTTGGGGCTAGAACAAACCAACACAAGTTGTTTTAATTTTTTGGGATGTGAGTGAGCGATTTGTTGAGCAACTAAGCCACCTAAGGACCAACCAACAAGTATGCAGTTTGTTGGAAGATACTCTTCCACTAGCGTTGCAATACTCTGCAAATTATAAGGAGTGGGTAGCTGTTGATGATTTAGCCCGTACCCCGGCAAATCAATAGTGGTGATACAAAATATATTTTTAAGAATGTCTATCAATGGCTGCCAAACACCACTATTCACCCCCCAGCCATGCAAAAAGACAAGGTTTTTACCACTGCCCACAGTTGATATTTTTAAACTCTCTGACATTTCTTCTACACTAAACCTTGGGAATACTGATTTTTACATTGAGTACAGGGACGACATTAAAAATGAAAGTCACTCTAAGTCAAAATTGTTTAGTGTGTAAACAATCCAGCGACACTGCAATATGCCAATACTGCTTTGATGATCTTACACTATTTGATATTAACCGGTACCAGCACAATTTGATGTTATCGCCAAAAGTGAACGCGGGTTTGGCAAAAGTTGATTTTCCACAAGTGTTAGCCCTTGCTGATTATCAGTGGCCATTGTCAAAGTTGTTAACTGGATTAAAATTTTCGAAACATGTACCAAATGCCCATGCTCTGGCGACGATTTTTGTAAAACACTGCTTAAGCACTATCCCAGATTTACCGCAACTTATTATTCCTATGCCGCTACACAAAAATCGATATTTATATAGGAAATTTAATCAGAGCATAGAGTTAGCTAAACAAATTTGTAAATTGGGGCAATTAGAAATGGACACCTCTATTATTAGCAGATGCAAATCTACCCCAGCTCAAACCGACTTATCGGCCGATCAAAGACGTAAAAACTTGCGTCATGCCTTTGCAGTGGATGAAGCATCTCAGCTACGCTTGAAAACTTATACCCATGTCGCACTATTCGATGATGTGATTACCACTGGCACCACTATGAACTTTGCTTACCGCAGTTTACGTAAGCACAACCCCAACTTGAGAATTGATATATGGAGTATTTGTCTCACCCTTACGGGTTAACCTTGTGCATTAATGAAACCAGCCATAAATATGGCATTGCTCATCAAACGACTGGTGCCATACCAAACACCTCTAAAATTGACGTTAGTTGCAAATCCTATCACCTTACCTTTGCCAAAATTGTGGGACACAATTGCAGCACTTCCAGCAATAAGTTGCTGTAACTCTACAGCAGTATACCCAGCCATAAGTGGCGATTTAACGTAGCTTGCCACGGTAATAAAGGGTTTTTTGGGTTGCTGCATCAGCAATGCACTGTTTCTAAACATAGGCAATGTATTGGATGTAAAACCAAAGGCGAGTGGATGGCTTAAATCCAGTTGCGTCTCAAATACTGCGCCGGCTATTCTTTGCTTAGCTTTCAGCGTTTCTTGATCTTTATATTTCATAGCTGTTGTTTCAAATGCTAGCTTGATCTCACTATTACTTTTGAACCCAGCTTTAAGCCACTTTTTATCAGAAAACCAATTGGCCGCAGACTTTTGTCCTATAAGAATGCCACCTGAATTCAACCAGTTCTCAATTTTTTTGACCGTTTTACCAGGCACCTGTTTATATTTACCTTGCACCCAAATCATATGGGTATAGCTGCTCAAAGAAAGTGTATCCAGTTGTTCTAAATCTGTAATTGAAACAGGCATATCCACATGCTGATCTAAGTAATGCCATACTTCACCTACTTCATATTGAGAAGTACCACGCCCTCCCACCAATAATACTTTGGGCTGAGTAATATTGAGCATTCTACGGCTGCCTAAATCTATTCCTTGACGGGTTAACCCAGATGTAACCGAATGAATAGCAATATCTAGCCCCATATTCTGCGCATCAATGATGGCTAATAAGTTTTCTGGTTGTTCTAGTGCAATAGGTACGATCACCGCACCGGTCGCAAAGCGCATACCACCTTGAGAGGTTTGCGCAAAAAAAGCTTCGCCTGCAAGTTTCACTTTTACATTATTGGCCAATAAACGCTGTAAAAGTTTGGGTGCTTGATAATCCTGCCAAGAAAAAGCATAAGCGTAAGCATCTGGCAACAAGGCCGGATTAACAGTTGCAGGTGTCTTTACAGCTTGTTTATCCAGCTTTGGTTGCCGCTCAACGGCTTGATATTGGATATTAAACGCAAGCGGTAAATTCCAGTTCGACACGTCATAAAAGATGTTGTCATCAAAGGATTTGCGGGTTGAAAAAAGAGATTTTATTAGTCGATACTGAGGCTGGTCGAGTGGCACAAACATACTGTTTGCTGTATCGAATGTTTGTCCATCTATCTTTACATCCTTGCTTAGAGGAAAATATTGGATCTGATGTGCTGATAATATCTCTAACATTTTTGAGAAGCGGGCTTGGTCAAATTTCTCATTCAATATATAACCGGCTAAATCATCATCTTTGGCTAAATCTTTAGTTTGCTTAGCAAAATCTAGCTGATAATCAAGGATGGCTTGTTTATTGGCTAAAGCACCCGCAAAAGTCGAAAGAGAAGTTGTCACTTGATTTTGAATGGTATCGGAAAACTTCAAGATGCCATGATCAGAATCCTGCAGATGTCCTCTACTGCTGGCTTGTTCAAACAAGATACCAATACTACCGTGGGCATCGGGATAAGTTGAACCTTTGCCATAATAAAAATCATCATAACTCTCTTGGGTAAAATATAACTGTTTAGTTTTGTCTAACGCTGCTGCATGAAAATCTCCCAGTGCGGCAGTCAACTCAACATTTTTCAGTGGTGTCCAAGGATTTTTCCTAGCAGGAATGCCGGGTTGGAAGAAGTAAGTGCTGTTAGTGCCCATTTCGTGAAAGTCTGTTAATACGTGGGGACGCCACTGATGGAATTGATAAATTCGTGCCCGTGACTCTGGATGAGTTAATAACAACCAATCGCGATTTAAGTCAAACCAATAATGATTAGTGCGTCCTGAAGGCCAAGCCTGCTGGTGCTCACGGTTATTGGGATCAGACACTAGGTTCTTACTTTTATGCATATTGGCCCACTGAGCAAACCGCGATAGGCCATCGGGGTTGACACTAGGGTCGAGTAAAATAATATTATCGTTAAGTAACTGATCTATTATTTCACTCTCACCTGCAGCCAGATAATAAGCAATCAAAAGGGCAGCATTCGAGCCTGAGGGTTCGTCGCCATGCACGCTATAGCCCATCCATATTATTAATGGGTCATTTTTATCAGTGGATTGATCTAAGTTTTGAATATGCCTGGCTTGGATCGCCGCTAAATTTTTCTGGTTTTCAGCAGAACTAAAAGCCAAAAGATAAAGCGGACGGTTTTCGTGAGTTCTGCCTGTTTCTACTAAGCTGACTCGGTCTGACTGTGCAGCCAACACTTGCATGTAGTTAGCAATTTGATCATGACGGACATGCCATTCACCCACTGACGCCCCTAAGGCTTGAGTAGGCGTGGTAATTTCGACTTTATATTGTGTTTCTGCTGGTAGGTACGCGCTATCTTCCACAGCTTTAACTTGATTACAGATGATCAAAAAACAAAAAACAAAAATTCGCAACAACAAATCCATAAAAACAAGCCCAGTCAGTCAACATTTGTAAAAATGGTCGCACGTTTTGACCAAAATTAACATAAGGAAGCGATTACTTGAGTGTTTTAGTCAAGTAATTTTGTTATTATCTCAATAGACATATTTTAGAGGTAGATAGCCCATGATTAATATTTCAGAAACAGCGCAAGCACATTTCTGTAAGCTGCTTGCAAACCAAGAACCAGACACCAACATCAGAGTGTTTGTGGTTAGCCCTGGCACGCCTAGCGCAGAATGTGGTGTATCTTACTGTCCACCAGATGCGATAGAAGAATCAGATACTGTGCTGGAATTTAATGGTTTTGATGCAGTTGTGGATTTAGAAAGCGCACCTTTCCTTGAAGCAGCCGAAATTGATTTTGTCACTGACCAAATGGGTTCGCAACTGACCCTTAAAGCACCGAATGCTAAAGCTCGCAAAGTAGATAGCGACGCACCTTTAGCCGAACGTGTGAGTTATATGATTGAAGCTGAAATTAACCCTCAACTTGCTAGCCATGGCGGAAAAGTGACCTTAGTGGAAATCACCGAACAAAAAGAAGCTGTATTACAATTCGGTGGTGGCTGTAACGGCTGTGCACAAGTGGATGTCACCTTAAAAGACGGCATCGAAAAACAAATGCTAGAACAGTTTGTTGGTGAATTAACTGCAGTTAAAGACGCCACTGAACATCAAGCAGGTGAGCACTCTTACTACTAGGTTTTCCACAAATATCAGCCCAGAAAGGATACAAACATTAACTGGTTACAGCGTTTAGCCAAGGATCAAAGTAAAAGCTGGGCTTTTTTTAAACGCGGCTTAGGCATATTTTGCTTAGGCGCAGTAGTAATATTAATAGGCGCAAAATTCGCGCCTATTATTCAAATTCCTGGTTTGATCCTATTGGCAGTGGGTGGTTTATATTCCTTTAGAGGCTATCTGGGCATTCTGGCTCATCGCATGACCGCAAGTTTTAAAGCGCCACCTTCGCAGTTCGACAAAGATAAATAAAGTACCCTCCTAAACTTATTCCTCTGGATAATAAGAAAAGTAACATCGCCATCCATAGGCCTTTGTTGCCATAAGATAAAAACACCCAGAAAGCGGGAAAGTAAACTGCCAAGCCACACAATAACATACTATTGCGCATCGCTTTTGAGCGAGTTAGCCCTACATATACGCCATCAAAAAAGAAACACCAATGGGCGATTATGGGCAAACAATACACAAAGATTAAGTAGTCTTGCATGGCTAATTGCAGGTTTGATTGATCTGTTATTATTGCAATGATTGCTGTTCCCCATACCACAAAAACCAGCGAATAAAGCGCAGCAACAACAGTCGACCACAGCAACCCGTGTAAGGTCACATAGATAATTCCCTTTATATTTTTTTGCCCTTTTTGTTCACCTACCAATGCTTCAGCGGCATAAGCAACACCATCTAAGCCAAGTGCAATTAAGGTGAAAAATTGCATTAAAATGGCGTTGATTGCCGCAGACGTAGAGCCATATCCTACGCCCTTAAAAATAAGAAAAGCGATGCAGGCTTGCAAAATAAGGTTTCGGACAAAGGTGTTACTGTTTAGGGATAATAAAGGTCGTAGATAGGTAATTGAGAACCACTTTTTTAGTATTATTGGCTTACCAATAATGTTTAGCGCAACCATCAGGCTTACTAGCGCAATAAAATATTCAGCTATGACACTGGCCAGCGCCACACCAAATACTTCGAGCCCTAAACCAAAAACAAACCAAAGATTGAGTGCTAGGTTCAATAGGTTGGCTAATACCTGAATAAACAGAACCTGCTTGGCTTTTTGCTGGCCAATTAGCCAACCAATTAACGCTAGGTTAACTATCGCCGCTGGAGCACCCCAAATGCGCGTAGAAAAATATTCTGATATAACCCTTTCAATAACAGGAGTGGCATCGGCAAAATACAAACCCAAGGCCAAAATGCCATCTTGAACTAACAACAGAAAGCAGCCCAGCAAAAAGCCAATCACTATCCCTTGAAACAAGCTTTGATTGAGCTGAGTGTTATCTTTACTACCTTTTGCTTGAGCGCTAAGGCCGGTACTGGTCATTCTTAAAAAGCCACATAACCAATAAAGTTGCGTAATGATCAAAGCGGCTACCGACGCACCAGCAAGGAAATACGTGCCCTGCATATGCCCCAACACAGCTGTGTCAACCAATCCCATCAAAGGAGTGGTGACATTACTTAAGATCATAGGTAAGGCAATAACAATAATCTTTTGGTGCAGATTGATTTGCAAGAAGTTTGATAGAATAGGCACTGTCATTTAATTTTCGTTATTGAAAGGAAAGACATGAGAAAAACATGTTTTATTATTGCGCTGACCATAACATGTGGACTTCTAAGCATAAACACTTGGGCAAAAGACAATGCGGTCATCCTGTTATATCACCACATAAGTCATACCACTCCTAAGGCGACCTCAGTCTCACCCGTTACTTTTCGCCAACATATGCAATATTTGGCAGAACATCATCAGGTCTTACCCCTTAAAGAGGTGATAGAAGCGCTGCAAAATAGGCAACCCTTGCCAGACAAAGCAGTGGTCATTACATTTGATGACGGATATGAAAATATTTATAAGAATGCTCACCCCATACTTAAAGAATTTGCTTTCCCGTATACCATCTTTATCAACCCTCCGCTTATTGGTAATGTGAGTTATCAACTTGATTGGCAACAAGTTAAAATAATGGCGAACGAAGGTGCTAACTTTACTAATCATGGTAGTCAACATACCCATATGCTGACAAAACATAAGGATGAGCCCGAAGAAAATTGGTTGAGTCGCACTCTACAAGAAATCGAGAACGCTGAAACTATTTTGAAAAAAAACCTCGGTTACAGCCTGAAATACTTTGCTTACCCTTATGGGGAATTTGATTCACAATTAAAGACACGCCTGAGTTCTCAAGGCTACATCGGATTTTCCCAAAATAGCGGTGCCATAGCGTCATACAGTGACTTTTCCGCCTTACCACGTTACCCAGCGGCTGGGGTGTATAGTAATATTGAGACTTTGAAGGTTAAATTAAATAGTTTGGCCATGCCAGTGACAGACGTATCCCCGACAGATCCAAAAGTTGCGTTACCGTCTCAAAGTCAAAATCTTACATTTACTATAAAAGCTAAAGACTTAACACTGCAACAAACCAACTGCTTTCAAAATGGTCAGGTACTAAATAAGTCAATTGAAGGGAATTCTCTTTCAGTGGATGTCAACCCAATCACTCAACCCGGTAGGCACAGAGTAAATTGCACTGCGCCTAGCATCAGTGAAAAAGGTAGATACTACTGGTTTTCACAACCTTTCTTTGTGCCAACAGCTGAAGGCAAATGGTTAGACTGACAATGACTCCCACAAAGCAATGGTTAGAGTGGATGGGTATATTTGCTTAGATGAAGATGCCTTCCAATGCCTAATGCCTGCATTCTTGGGCTAATTTTTGATTTGTATTTCTGAACAAACCCCTGCCCTAAGTAAAAATCTATTGCTGGTGAATTGCTACTTTCAACGTCGAGGCTTAGAAAAAATTTACCAGAGTCTAACGCTTGTTTTTGTGCAAACTTTAGTAATGCGGTTGCCACACCTTGCCTTTGATACTGCGCAAGCACAGCAAAATTTCCAATACACCATTCATGTTTTTTAGGTTTGGGAATACAATCTTGTAAAGCTTTGCTAGCCTGCACTATAGATAATGCATGGGCAATACCGTAAAACTCCGTTAACTTTGTCAAAGTAGCTTGGTGGAAAGTGTCTGGTAAATCACTATGCCATTGGCTTAAACAACCTACGACTAGATTGTCGACTTCGGCCACCCAGTGATTGTCATAGCCGTATTGACCAGCAGCGCATGAAAGACTGGTTTGCAGAAAGTTTACCGCTGACAACTCATCGCTAATATCAAAAATTGCGGCAATGGTAACGGGTGCAGAAGAAAAAATGAGCGTCCCTAAGGTTTTTGCATCACCCTGATTAGCTTGCCTGATCTTCATGTCGTCACAATTTATAGGGAAACAATCGCCGGCATATCGGCCAGAATTTTTTGCCCTTCACTAATAGGCAATTTACCAACTACAAAATCAGGCTTAAATCGACCTACTACTTGGGCCTTGGGGTTCACTACTACGACAGACGAGCTGTGATCGACTAAATAGTTGGGGTTATCTGTACTTTCAGACATTGAATACATCATGCCCATTGCTCTGACTAGTGGAAATAACTGAGCGTGTTCGCCACTTACGGCAATAAAGTCGGGGTGGAAAAAATTGATATATTCATTTAATCGTTCAGGGGTATCGCGCTTAGGATCAACAGACAGCAGCACTACTTGAATAGGGAAGTCTGAAGGTATTTTTTGCAGTTGTGGATAAATATCTTTTAACTCTGCCAAGGTGGTGGGGCAAATATCAGGGCAATAGGTATAACCCACAAAAACCAGACTCCAATGCCCTATTAAATTCTCTGGCGTGAAGATTTGTTTATTATGATCTATTAGCTGAAAGTCTGGCAACACTCTGGCTTGTGGATAGATGCTCGCATGCTGGGTTTTATTAGCGCCACCTGGCGGAGCAATATAAATAGCCACCACCACTCCAATAATTAAGGCAACAAACGCAATCAAGCCTGCTAGAAGTTTACTCATGCCTAAAACCGCACATAATGATCAACTAATAGCACCACAAACAGCACCATCAGATGGATAATGGAAAACTTAAAAGTTTGCATCGCTGTTTGTTCGGTTGCCGTAAATTTCAATTTCCACGCGTAATACAGAAAGCCAGCATTTAGCAAGGTTGAGCCAATAAGATATATCAGCCCTGTCATACCAATTAGATATGGCAGTAAACACACTACACAAAGTAAAACTGTATACAACAAAATTGAGGTTTTAGTGAATTCGATACCGTGAGTGACTGGCAACATAGGCACTTTTGCTTTGGCGTAATCTTTTTCACGATGAATAGCCAATGCCCAGAAATGTGGTGGAGTCCAAGTGAAAACGATTAAGACTAACAACAAGGCATGAGCATGGATTTCACCGGTAACGGCAGTCCAGCCAAGTAGAGGAGGAATGGCACCCGCTAAACCACCAATAACAATATTCTGTGGGGTCGCACGTTTTAAATACATGGTGTATACCACTGCATACCCTAATAATCCGGCTAAGGTTAACACCGCCGTTAAACGATTGACCCATAATTCAAGAATGACATAACCCACAACAGTTAATGCCGCGGCGAAAATCAATGCTTTTTGCGGTGTCACTTTGCCTTTTGCTACGGGCCGATTAAATGTGCGCGCCATTTTACTGTCTATATTACGATCAACAACATGATTCACTACTGCTGCGGCAGAGGATAAAAAGCCAATACCTGTTAATCCAGCAATCAGTATCTTCCAACTAATCCAAGTGTCGCTGGCTAAACACATGCCCACTAATGCGGTTAACAATAGTAATAACACTACTTTGGGTTTGGTTAATTCATAATAATCTTGGCAAGTAGACCATAAATTAAATTGACTGTTTTGTTGCTCTGCGGCCACGACCTTACTCACCTTGTTCTCCTAAGTTTTGCGATACAACGTATAACTGATAGTGATCAACACCAACATCAAACATGCGGCTACAGCATTATGCATCACCGCAACAACAACAGGTAAACTAAACACTACATTGCTTACGCCTAAAATAACTTGAACGCCCAAGACTAAGACCATTATGGCTGATAATTTTTTAATGAATTTCGAGCTGGCCGCAGAATACAACCCGATCCCTAACCAACATAAATACAAAAAGGTAATCAACGCGCCTATTCTATGCACAATATGCATAGTCATACGCTCATTATAATCATGGGCACCAAACTCATAATTTTCTGCTTCCGGAAGACTAAACGCACCGGCAAAGTCTAAACGCTCATACCAAACACCTTCACAAATGGGCAATTCGGTACAGGCAAGGGCTGCATAGTTAGCCGACGTCCAACCACCTAAGGCAATTTGGCCCGTCAAAATGATCATACCCAAAATTGAATATTTACCAAACTGACGTACTCTATGATCGCCTCCAGGAATGCGGTAAGGGATCAACCTTAAATACAATAAAAACAAGCCTGATAGCACTGTAAAACCACCTAATAAGTGGCCCATCACCACTACGGGTAACAAATTGAGGGTCACTGTCCACATGCCTAGTGCACCTTGAAAACAAACTAAAAGCACCAAAAAAAGCGGCAATTTTACTGGCTTGTTATAAGCCTTGCTGTAAAGGCTATTAATAAAAATGACCAATATCAAAAAACCTAAGGCACCGGCGAAATAACGATGGATCATCTCGTTCCATGCTTTGTGCTCTTCAAATGGACGATCGGGAAAAGCTTGCTGTGCAGTTTCAATATTTTCAGTGGTTTTAGAAAAGCTTAGATGACCATAACAACCAGGCCAATCCGGACAGCCCAAACCCGCATCGGTAAGGCGAGTGTATGCCCCAAGCACTATGACCAGCATAGCTAACATAATGCTTAACAGCACCAGCTTCTTCATTTAAGTATCCTCTAGCCGATACGTGACAGTTTAAGTACCTTACGCATATCCGACAAAATATCACGGCTATGCAGAATTGCTTGTTCTTTATCGATGTGTAATGGGTAACGCAAGATCACGTTATCCAGCGTATCAGCAATGAAAATACCATCTGTGCTCTGGTCTTTAAACACTTGTTGCAGACTTTTTAAATTGGTATTTAATAAACGAATGTTGGGTTTTTCTTGTAATAACCCAAGTTGCACAAAATTGCTTTTTTCATGAATAACCACCACCACCTCGGCACGATCACTTTCTTTACCTAAGGCACTGCGAACTTGGGCGATACTGTATAAGGCATTCTCACATTCAAGGGCACAGATATCTGGCAAAACATAAAGTAACTTCCACTTAGGTTGTTGCTCAGAAGTTTGCAGCACACTCATATCGACTGGTGGTGTAAGCAGCATACCTTTGTTAGTTGCTGCCTGATTAAACCAGCCATTATCTAAGGCAAGTTTAGCCAGTATGACAGGAAGTATAAAAACCGCAGCTAGTAGCAACATCATAGTTCTATTATTTTTTCTAGTAGCACTCACTTATTGTTCCTTTTTAACTTTTTTCTCTGGGCGATAACAAATACAACTAATGCTGCAAATGCCAGCAAAAACCATTGTACGGCATAGGCCACGTGTTTTTCAGGAGCCATTACCACAGCTTGCCAATTTCTTATGAAAGCGGAAGTTTCCTGAGAATTTAATAACACCACAAAAGGTAATACCTCTTGGCCATAGTGTTGCTGAATAACTTTGAGGTCAGTTTGCTGCAATACTTTTGGCCACTGACCATCAAGCAGTGCCGTTTCTTTTACCATGGCATTATTCTTCGGTAAGGATATCACTCCTGCATAACGTGCTTTTGTTGCATCAATCTGGATACTGGGCAAAATATCTCGGCTACTAGTCGCGGCTACCCAACCAAAGTTGGCAATCACAGTGCCTGAATTTGTTTGCATAGGCACTAGTACTTGATATCCCACCCGTCCCTTATGGATCTTATTATCCAACAGAAAATAACGGGATGCATCTGCTATACCCTCAAAACTAATTGGCATATCGAGCATTTCATCTAAATTACTGCGCAACACTTGTTGTAAATCCACTTGAGCAGTTTTAGCAGCAAGTTCTAACGCTAATAAACGCTGTGTTTTTTGTTCAGCTCTTTGCAATTGCCAATTTCCCAAAGCAAACATAATGACAACACACACAAAAGTTACTAAGGTAGCAACAAAAGGTAAACGCGATAGAAAAGTCCACATAACAGCTCAGGATATCTTTAGGAGTAAATAGATGTTAATCAAAATACTTGTTGGCGGGTTACTATTATTTATGGTGTTCAATTTATTTAAAGCCATGATGATTATGCTCAAAGACGACCCAAACAGTCCCCCTATGAGTAAATTTATCGGTCGGAGGGTACTCACATCGGCCATTATTATTGGCCTTATACTGCTCGCTGTAGCGACTGGGCTCATCACACCAAACCCAACACCACACTAAAAAATGTAAAGAGCCACTGCAAAACAGTGGTTCTTTACATTAATGAATACCTTCGCTAAAAGATATAAACAACAGCAAACAGTATTACCCAAACCACATCAACAAAATGCCAATACCAGCTAGCGGCCATAAAGGCAAAGTGGTTATCTGGAGTAAAATGTCCTTTCATTATTCTGAGTAACATAATAAATAGAATGATCGCACCCAAAGTAACGTGGAAACCGTGAAATCCAGTTAATAAAAAGAAAGTATTACCGTAGACACCAGACTCTAAAGTCAAATTCAGATCGTGATATGCGTGGACATACTCTTGCACTTGCAGTCCTACAAATATCGCTCCAAGCAATACAGTTAAACCAAGCATCAATTTAAGTTTGCCACGATTATTCTGCTCAAGAGCGACGTGAGCAAAGTGGCAAGTGACCGACGAAGTAAGCAATAGCACTGTATTAATCAGCGGTAGACCTGTCCAAGGCATAGCTTGGGTTGTTGTGCCACCTGGAGTCTCCAGCAAAGGCCACATAGCTTCAAATGCTGGCCACAATATTTCGCCTGTCATCACGTTATTGGAAGCACCGCCTAACCAAGGTACTGAAATAAATCTGGCATAAAATAAAGCACCAAAGAAGGCACCGAAGAACATCACTTCAGAAAAGATGAACCATGCCATACCTTGACGATACGAGCGCCCCAACTGAGCACTATACATACCGCTCATGGACTCATGTATTTGGTTTCTAAACCAACCAAACAACATCACAATCAAAACTAAGAAGCCTGCACCTAAAATATAAGCACCATACCCCTCTTTGCCTCGGGTGCTTTCAATCACAAAATTGCCAGCCCCAACAGCCATTAAAAATAACGCCACAGCCCCCATAAAAGGCCAAGGGCTTTCTGCGGGAACATAGTATTTTTGGTATTCTTTTTCTGACATTGTGTTCTCCTTTACCCTTAATTCATTGCCACAACATCTGCTGAAGCAGTGACGTTATAAAGAGTGTATTGCACAGTAAAATAAGTAATATCTTCAGGGAGTTGAGGATCGACATAAAATTGCATAGGCATCAACACCTCTTCCCCCGCTTGTAATATTTGTTGTTCGAAACAAAAACATTCAGTTTTGTTCATATACAAGGCCGCTGGGCCCGGTGACACCGATGGCACAGCTTGACCAACAATCACGGTCTTGGCTGGATTTTTTACGTAAAAATTAACTTGATTGAGTTGCCCAGGGTGAACTTTAACTTGCCGAGTCTCGGCTCTAAACTCCCAAGGCATACCTGTATTGATCCGCGTAATAAAATCCACAGTTATTAGGCGGCTCTCATCAATTTCCACCGATTCATACAGGGCGGCGGTATCTGACGTTCTGCCATTAATACCCAAGGCATCACACAGCACATCATATAAAGGCACAAGAGCAAAACCAAAACCAAACATACCCACAACAATGGCGGCCAATTTCAGCACCAGTTTATTGTTTTTTGCTTGGTTTGGGTTAGCGTTCATAAGTGCCAATTCCTATCAGGTTACTTAACTACAGGTGGTGTTTCAAAACTGTGGTAAGGCGCAGGAGACGGGATTTCCCATTCTAAACCTTCAGCTCCTTCCCACACTTGATTTGACACCGGATCACCTTGTTTCTTACAGGCTTTTACCAACAAGACTAAGAAAATCAGCTGCGATAAACCAAATGCAAAACCACCAATGCTGATCCACTTATTAAAGTCTGCAAACTGCAATGCATAGTCTGGAATACGTCTAGGCATACCAGCCAAACCCACAAAATGCATAGGGAAGAACAACACGTTGACTGAAATCAATGAACACCAGAAGTGCCATTTAGCCAAGCCTATATGGAACATTTTTCCAGTCCATTTAGGTAACCAATAATACACAGCCGCCATGATCGAGAATATCGCACCAGTAACTAACACATAATGGAAATGTGCTACTACAAAGTAAGTATCATGATATTGGAAATCTACTGGCACTATAGCCAACATCAACCCTGATAACCCACCTATTGTAAACAATACAATAAAGGCTATTGCAAACAACATGGGCACTTCAAAAGTCATGGAACCACGCCACATAGTCGCCACCCAATTGAACACTTTCACCCCTGTAGGCACTGATATCAGCATAGTTGCAAACATGAAAAACAGCTCAGCCGCAACCGGCATTCCTGTTGTAAACATATGGTGTGCCCATACAATAAACGACAATAATGCGATAGAAGCAGTGGCATAAACCATAGATGCATAACCAAATAGTGGCTTACGCGCAAAGGTAGGTATGATCTGCGAGATAATACCAAAAGCGGGCAATATCATAATGTAAACTTCAGGGTGTCCGAAGAACCAAAATATATGTTGGAACATGACCGGATCACCTCCGCCAGCGGCATCAAAGAAACTGGTACCGAAGAACTTATCCGTCAACACCATAGTGACTGCACCAGCCAATACAGGCATAACTGCAATCAACAAAAACGCGGTAATTAACCATGTCCAGACGAACAAAGGCATTTTCATCCAAGTCATACCCGGCGCGCGCATATTGAAAATAGTTACAATCACGTTGATCGCACCCATTATGGATGAAGCTCCCATGATATGAACCGCAAACACAAACAATGCTGTGCCGTCGTTACTGTAGGTAGTGGAAAGTGGTGCATAAAAAGTCCAACCAAAAGCTGGGCCGCCGCCTTCCATAAACAAAGAAGATAAAAGAATGAGAAAAGCAAAAGGTAATATCCAAAAGCTCCAGTTATTCATTCTAGGCAAGGCCATATCTGGCGCGCCTATCATCATGGGTATTAACCAGTTAGCTAAACCCGTAAAGGCTGGCATGACTGCACCAAAAACCATAATCAGGCCATGTACTGTGGTCATTTGATTGAAAAAGTGCGGGTCTACTATTTGTAATCCTGGTTGAAATAACTCAGCACGGATCACCATAGCCATCGCGCCACCAATCAAAAACATGATGAACGCAAACCACAAATATAGGGTACCGATATCTTTATGGTTGGTGGTGTATAACCAACGTTTTATACCGGGTGGAATATGATGTTCATGGTGCTCATCATCATGGTGATCATCTGTGTGAGTGCTATCAGTTGCTGTTGTCATGGTCACCTTCTCCTATTGTCCGTTCAATGCTGAATTGATGTCTTTGGCTTGCACCAAGTCGCCAGTATTGTTACCCCAAGCGTTTCGCTCATAGGTCACCACTGCAGCAATTTCAGACATAGTTAATTGTTTTGCATAAGATTGCATAGCGGTACCTGTAACACCGTTAAGCATAATATCTATGTGTTTGGGCTGATCTGCGGTCGCAATTTGACTACCTTTTAATGCGGGGAAAACACCAGGCAGACCTTCACCATTTGGCATATGGCAAGCAGCACAATTAGCGTTATAAACTTTCTCACCGATTTCCATTGCTTCATCCATTGTCATATTCATAGCTAACAGCCTTTGCTCTTCTGCTTTGGCTTGTTGCTGAACAGCTTGTTGTTCAGAAATCCACTTATCATATTCAGCAGGCTCTTTGGCAATCACTACTATGGGCATGAAGCCATGATCTTTGCCACAAAGCTCAGCACATTGACCACGATATACGCCAGGGTCATTAACCATAGTCCAAGCATCATTAATAAAACCGGGATTAGCATCTTGTTTCACAGCAAAATCCGGCACCCACCAAGAGTGGATAACATCATCAGAGGTAACAAGGAAGCGCACTTTTTGGCCCGTTGGTATAACCAGCGGCCTGTCTACTTCAAGTAAGTAGTTTTCACCTTTTGGCAATTTTCCAGAAATTTGGCCTGCTTGGGTGGCCATTTTTGAATAATACTCAACGTCATTATCCATATATTTATAGTGCCACTTCCATTGAGAACCCGTCACCAATACTGTTATGTCAGGCTCACTGGCATCTTCCATATCGATAAGTAGATTCATTGCAGGAACAGCCATAACAACCAAGATAACAAAAGGGATCACTGTCCAAGCAATTTCAACTTTTACGCTTTCATGGAAATTAGCCGGCTTAGCACCCCGAGACTTCCTGTGGAAATACATAGAAATAAACATAGCGATAAAGACGCCAGCACCTATCACCACACAGATAATAAACATCAACATATGCATGTCGTAAACACCAGCACTGATGTCTGTCACGCCTTTAGTCATGTTTAGCTGGTATTGCTCAATATGATCACTCGTATCTGCAAACACCGGCGCTGTCATCAATGCAGTTAGCATAGTTACAGCCTTGAACAAAATTCTTTTCACATGGCACCTCATATACGTCATACGTACTTTTTATTATTCACTTAAACACAAACCCCAAAACAGCAACAACTGCTAATTGAGTTAACGTTTAGTTAATTTGTTGTTATTTTTCGCTACTGGGATGTTAAGGGTCGCTTATTTGGTAGTGACTAGTCTAGCTTTTTTGTTTAACTTACAACCAACTGATTATTTTTTAAACATAAAGTTGTTATTAAATGAAAAATAACGAAAATAATGAGGGGAAATACAATCTAAGAGGATAAAAAGAGATAATAAATAAACGGTGCTTTATTGAATTTACCCATACTACCTCAAAATGTCTGAAACGCGCATTTCGAGGTGGTATGGGTATATAATGCACCGCATTGAGATTACATCCAATCGGCGTTACGAATAACGCCAACGGCTATGCCTTCTATATTAAACGGCTGAGTCGCCAAATCCACCAAAATCGGAGAAAACGCCTCGTTTTCAGCATGCAACAAAACCTGCCTGCCTTTTTTCTCAAGTCGCTTCACTGTTACATCGTCATCAACTCTAGCGACTACCACCTGACCATTGTGTACGTCAGTAGTGCGATGAACAGCTAACAAATCACCATCCAAAATTCCGATATCTTTCATGCTCATTCCGTTCACTCGGAGCAAAAAATCAGCACTAGGTTTAAACAAACTAGGATCCACACGATAATGACCCTCGATATGTTCTTGGGCCAAAATAGGCTCACCTGCAGCAACCCTGCCAATCAGAGGTAATCCAAGCTCTTCGAGTTGGTCTTCAAGGGGTGTATTCAATTTAATACCACGGGATGTGCCGGGCAATATTTCAATTACACCTTTACGAGCCAGCGCTTTTAAGTGTTCTTCCGCTGCATTAGCAGATTTAAAACCCAATTCCCGGGCAATTTCTGCTCGGGTAGGCGGCATACCTGTATTCAACATTGTATCTTTGATTAGTTGAAGTACTTCTTCTTGTCGTGCAGTTAGTGGACGCATAAACAGCCTGTTTTTCTATACAGTTAGTGTGAGTATATACAGTTATGCTCAAATCTCAAATTTGTTTTTATGGAGGTAGTGTTATGCCAAAAATAAAACAGCAATCACCGATTATCAAAGATCAACAGCTAGGAATGTCTGTGGTATCCTTCGAAAGTTTTATTATCTGCGAGCAAAAAATAGTATGTTGTGGCTGCATAAATTGCTGTTGGCAATGGTAACCGTACCGGTAAAGTGGCTGGTAAAAGTAAACAGTATTCCAAGTGATCTTAAGTCAGAGTTGGGCATAGACAAAACTCGGCCTATTGTTTATTTACTACGCACCCGTTCAGTTACAGACCAATTAGCACTAAAAATGTCTGCAATTGCATTAGGCTTACCTAAACCCACCCTAAAGATGACTATTGCTGGTCAAAGTCATTCTTCGTGTTTGTTTTTACAGAAACCGCGCTCAGTGTTTAATCGCAAAACCAAAGGTACTTCGATTCAAGAAGATGCGGCAAAACTATTTAGATTACACAGAGAAAATCCTGATTTGGATATTCAGATAATACCCGTTTCCATACTCTGGGGTAGAGCACCAGATAAAAATACTTCTGGTTGGTCAGACGTTATTGCTAACCAAATGTCTCCAAGCTGGTTACGTAAGTTTTTTATTGTATTGTTTTTAGGTAGAGACAATTTTGTTTGTTATAGCAAAGCCGTATCTTCAAGGAAAATGATCCAGTTAAAAGGCAGTGATGAAGAAATTGCCCATAAACTTATCCGTGTAGCAGGCACACATTTTTATCGCCGTCATCAAACCTTAACCGGCCCCAACATCCTTGAACGTCACCAATTATATAATAGTGTTCTGGGCGCAAAATCGGTACGTAAAGCTATTGTTGAAGAAGCCCGCGGCAAAAAATTAAGTCATCAACAGGCTAAACAACAAGCAAAAAAATACGTCAATGAAATCGCTGCTGATTATCGACCTGGCCTTATCAGGTTGGCCGAAAAGATTTTAACCAAAATTTGGAATAAGATTTATAACGGTATCGAAGTCAGACACGCCGATAGAATTAGAGCTTTGGCACAAAACGGCCACGAAATTATCTATGTACCTTGTCACCGTAGCCATATGGATTATTTGTTACTCACCTATGTTATTTACCACCAAGGCTTAGTCACCCCCCACATCGCTGCGGGGATTAATCTTAATTTTCGTCCTGTTGGCGGCATATTGCGTAAAGCGGGCGCGTTTTATCTGCGCCGCAGCTTTGCAGGTAACAAACTCTACACAGCTGTGTTTCGCGAATACTTAGAACTGCTGTTTAATAAAGGATATTCGGTTAAATATTTTCCTGAAGGTGGCCGCAGCAGGACAGGACGTTTGCTACCACCCAAAACCGGCATGTTAGCGATGACATTACAGGCACTAATCAAAGGGATTAATCGCCCTATCAGTATAGTGCCAGTTTATATTGGTTACGAACATGTAATGGAAGTGTCCAGTTACCTCAAAGAACTCAATGGTACGGGCAAGAAAAAAGAGTCTTTTTTTCAAATATTTTCGGCCATTAAGAAACTCAAAAATTATGGCTACGGCTTTCTGAATTTTGGCGAACCTATTAATTTAACGAATTATCTTGATCAGCAAGTGCCTAATTGGCGAGATGAACAAGAAAACAATGCTGACAAAAAGCCCAAATGGCTAACACCTGTGGTGAATGATCTGGCTAATGATGTGATGGGCAGAATAAACCAGGCCGCAGCCGTGAGTGGTATGGCAATTTGCGCTATGTGTCTATTGTCAGCTAAAAAACATGCTATGGCGCAATCTGAATTAGAACAAGCAATTGATCACTTTTTAGAACTCTTGTCTGATGCTCCCTACAGTGAGCTTGCCACCTTACCTAAAATATCAGGCAAAAAGTTATTAGAAAACACCCTTAAACTGAATAAATTCAACGTGTCTGAAGATAGTTTTGGTAGAATAATTTCGCTGAAAAATCAAAATGCTGTGGCTCTGACCTACTACCGCAACAATATTCAGCATTTATTCGCCCTACCAGGCCTAATTGCGGCAATAGTTTTTGTCCACAAAGGTTTGGCAAAGAAACAAGTTTTGCTTATGGTTGCCAAGCTCTATCCTTTGCTAAAACGTGAATTGTTTATCTATATGAATGCTGACCAAGCTGCTGATTATACCGAATCTTTACTGAACAAAATGGTAGATATGGGCTTATTAGAAACATACAAAACCAAAATCCAACCACCCTCAGCAGACAGTAAAACGTTTTATTCTGCTTGGTTACTTAATCGCAGTATTCAAGAAACTCTGCATCGTTATGCTGTGGTACTGACGTTATTATCCAGACAAGAACAAGTCAGCCGCTCAGAGTTGGAAAAGAAAAGTGCTCAATTTGCAGAAAGATTAGCTGCGCTACATGGCATCAACTCACCAGAATTTTTTGATAAAAAAGTACTGAGTACCTTTATCAACGCGTTAAAGGAAAACGCTTTGATTGAAGCAGATGACAATGGTCAGCTGCACCACACCGAACAGAGTGCCCTTTTAAAAACCGATGTAATTAACTTAATCGAACCAGAGATAGCGCAGCGTTTGCAACAGATTTAGACGATAATTGTTGGATAGTAAATATCAATACCACTCAATAAAATTGACGGTTATATTGCTCTCGGTGGCTTTGAAAGTTAAGCATTTGTTGCTCCAGTTTCTGT
>Ga0316204_10003881_pt1 | contig 28410 bp, 26 predicted proteins | sample 6monrhotite_MG_2_FD_205661 | JGI IMG/M metagenome (GOLD analysis project Ga0316204, IMG submission 205661) | Microbial mat bacterial communities from mineral coupon in-situ incubated in ocean water Damariscotta River, Maine, United States -... | ecosystem: Environmental > Aquatic > Marine >...
GTGTCACACATCCTAGCCAGCCAAATTATTTAGCTTTGTTTTCTGGCTCTACGCACGGCGTACATAGCAATGCTTGCCCGCTTAAGCTTAGCGGTGAAAATCTTGCCAGTGCGCTGGTTATGCATGGGCTAAGCTTTAATAGTTATTCTCAGTCTATGCTGGTGCCATCTTTTGCAGGCTGCATGTATGGAGCATATATGCGCAAGCACAACCCTGTTTCAAATTGGTATGAGCTAGCTCCCTTTAATCATAACTTCACTTCTTTTCCTCATGACTTTAGTCAGTTGCCTACGGTTGCCTTTGTCATACCAGATCAACAAAACGATATGCATGACGACAGTATTGCTAAGGGTGATTCATGGCTGTCACACAACCTTGATCAGTATGCACTATGGGCGATGACACATAACAGCCTACTGGTTGTTACATGGGATGAGGACAATGGTTCTGAAAACAATCGTGTTGCGACAATTCTAGTCGGGCCAATGGTGAAGCCTGGTATTTCTGCACAACATATCAATCATTATTCTGTTCTGCGCATGCTTTCAGACATGTATGGCTTGCCCTATCTCGGCGAAAGCAACAAAGCGGATTCAATTTCAAGTGTATGGCAAACTGCTCACAATTCGAATTAAGCCAATTACGAGCTACGTAGTTTAATTAACCCAGATTCTCACCAGCATCTATTGCCTACATCGTACGCTTATCTCTTGATACGGTTTAATCGGCGATCATCTGTGTAATCTGCGGATAACTGTTTTTTATAGCTTTATTGAGGTTTCCTTTAGTGTTTTCTGCCTATACCCCGCCCACGGATGATCTTGAGTTTATCTATATTGATGATGCAATCTTAGTGGTGAACAAGCCAGCTGGCTTACTGGCGGTACCGGGGCGAGGTATTGATAAGCAAGACTGCCTTTCAACGCGTATTCAACAGCGCTATCCCGATGCATTAACCGTGCATCGTCTTGATATGGCTACTTCTGGTTTAATGATTTTTGCGCGCGGGCAACACGTCCATCGCCTTCTTTCACAGATGTTTCGTGAACGTGAAATACATAAACTATATCTAGCCAGGGTGTTTGGTAAAGTAACTCCCGAGCTTGGTGAAGTTAATTTAGCCATTGCTACGGACTGGGTAAATCGCCCTTTACGTAAAATTGACTCGATTTCTGGAAAACCATCACTTACACGCTTTCGCGTGCTTAACTACGATGCAGCATCAGATTCTAGTGAAGTAGAGCTGGAGCCTATTACCGGCCGCACCCATCAATTACGGCTACATATGGCCGCTATTGATCACCCCATATTGGGTGACAATCTTTATGGTGATGCCAATAGTGCACCACGATTACTGTTACACGCCAGTCAGTTACAGATTAAACACCCTCTCACTTCAGCTCCATTGAACTTCCTAAGTCCATGGTTGTCATAGTGCCGCTCTTGAAATTTGTTGTATTTGCACCATATATACTTAGCAAATATTTAACGCATTTTTTATTCACATCAAGGAATTACATGAAACGCTTTTTGTTGATTTTGACTATCTTGGTCTCCACTCTTTCTTTGCTCGCAGTTAACGCTGAAGCCAGACGTTTTGGGGGTGGCGGTAGTTTTGGTAAGCAGCGCTCTATGTCTCCACAGAGAGCACCCGCAGCTACCCCTTCTTCTACAACAGCAGCCGGGCAAAAATCTTCTGGTAGTAAGTGGCTCGGCCCTCTAGCAGGTCTCGCTATTGGTGCAGGCTTAGGCGCAATGTTCGCTGGTGGTGGTCTTGGTGGCGCAATGGGCGGCATTTTGACTGCCTTGGCTATCGGCGCTGTGATTATGCTGCTCATTTCTTTCTTCCGCAAAAAACAACGCCCTGCTATGCAGTTTGCCGGTGCTGGCTCGCCTTTTTCGGCACCGACTGAGCCTATCGGTGGCGGGAGTGCGGGAGGTGAGTCTCTTTCCCAAACTGATAGCTCTATCCCTGCTAGCTTCCCTGTTGATGCATTTTTGCGTAGTGCTAAAACTTCTTTCATTCGCCTTCAAGCAGCCAATGACCGCAAGGATTTAGATGATATTCGCGAATACACAACGCCTGAAATGTTTGCTGAGATCTCAATGCAGATTTCTGAGCGTGATGATTCAGCTCAAAAAACTGATGTTATTTCGGTCAACGCAGATCTTTTAGAAGTTGTTAATGAAGTTGATCTCGCTATTGCCAGTGTACGAATGACGGGGCAGTTGCGCGAAAACGACGGTAGCCCTGAATCTTTTGACGAAGTTTGGCATGTGCAGAAATCTATACATGATGACAAAGCTGTTTGGTTGCTTAGCGGTATTCAACAAATCCCCTAAACTACCCACCTTGTTTTCACTAAATGGCGCGATTTTCATCGCGCCGTTTTTTTGTCTCGTAAATACTCTTTATATGTATTCGCTTCGCTTGGTACAATTCGTCTTCAATATCTCATATATATCTCGGGATACAATCAGTTCAGTCAAAGAATTTAAGTATCGGACAAGTAAGTTATGCGCATCTTTCGAGTTATCAATATCCTTTATATTGTTCTACGCTTCGGCTTGGATGAGTTTTTACTTGCCCATTCTCGCACTCGCTGGATTAAAGCTCCGCTTAATTTTTTACTGTTCTTTCGCGATACTTCTCGTCCTCGCGCTGAACGCCTGCGACTTGCTCTTGAAAACCTTGGCCCGATATTTGTTAAATTTGGCCAAATGCTCTCTACACGCCGCGACTTAATGCCGCCCGACATTGCTGATGAATTAGCTAAATTGCAGGATCAAGTTCCCGCTTTTTCTTCAAAGTTAGCTATTTCAATTCTGGAAACAACTTTTCACAAACCACTTGCCGATATATTCGCTAGCTTTGATGCCACTCCTATTGCCAGCGCTTCTGTTGCTCAGGTGCATTTCGCTGTTTTACCTGATGGACGCGAAGTTGCCGTCAAAATTCTTCGCCCTGGCATTCTTCCCACTATTGAGCATGACCTCGCTGTACTCGATACTTGCGCTGGCTTAATTGAGCGCTGGTGGTCTGATGGCAAGCGTTTGAAGCCTAAGTTAGTGGTCGCTGAATTCGAGAAATATCTTCATGATGAGCTTGATTTAACACGTGAAGCTGCTTGTGCTAGTCAGTTAAAGCGTAACTTTGCTAATTCTAATTTACTGCTCGTCCCTGAAATGTATTGGGATTGGTGCACTACGAATGTCATCGTCATGGAGCGCATGCATGGCCTTCCTATTAGCCAGATTGATGAATTGCGTGCGGCTAATATAAATGTTTCCAAGCTAGCTTCTGACGGGGTCGAAATCTTCTACATGCAAGTTTTTCGTGATGGTTTTTTTCATGCAGATATGCACCCGGGAAATATCCAAGTTGCTGCCGACGGACGCTATATTGCTTTGGACTTCGGCATTATGGGCACGCTTAATGATGTGGATAAAAACTATTTAGCACAAAACTTTATTGCTTTCTTTAACCGTGATTATAAGCGCGTGGCTGAAGTGCACATTGAGTCAGGCTGGGTTCCAGCTCATACACGCGTTGACGAGCTAGAGGCAGCTATACGCGCTGTTTGCGAACCGATTTTTGATCGTCCTTTGCGCGAAGTTTCCTTCGGCAAGATTTTGCTGCGTTTATTCCAAACTTCGCGTCGCTTTGGTGTGGAGATTCAACCGCAACTAGTTTTATTACAAAAAACCTTGCTCAATATTGAGGGTTTAGGTTTGCAGTTGGATCCTGAGCTTGATTTATGGAAAACAGCCAAGCCTTGGCTAGAACGCTGGATGAGCGAGCAAATCGGTTGGCGCGGATTTGTAAGGTCTCTTAAAGCGGAAGCACCACGTTATGCCACCTTGCTGCCGCAGATTCCGCGTTTGTTGCATCAGAGCTTAAATGAAAATCCCATGGCTCAGTATGAAGCTGTATTTCGAGATTTTGCTATTCAGCAGAAAAAACGCAATTTTTGGCTGATGGTCATTGCCATTACAGCAGTTTTTGCTGCTGCTTGGCTGATGCTACACCACACCAAGAGTATTTCCTTTTAGTTTTCGAAAAATCCGCTTTTAGCTAGTTCTAATGTCAATGCTTTGTAATCTGCCGCCCCAGGTGATTGCGGTGCGTATGCAAAAATATCTAATCCGTGCATTGGGCTAGAAGCTAGAGCTACATTTTCTCCAATACGAGTATTGCATACCTGCGATCCGTATCTGCTTCTAAGACTATCAAAAATATCAAAAGATAATTTTCTGCGTGAATCAAAACGCGTTACGACTATGCGACGTTCAAATTTTCTTTGTAATTTCTTTTCCAGCACATTTAGCGCGGCATCCAATCTATGTACGCCTTGTAGAGATAAATAATCAGCAGACACTGGTATCAATACTCGATTAGAGGCGAGCAATGCATTCAGTGTTAACACACCCAACATTGGACAGCAGTCGATTAAGATTGGAGCACCAGTGAGTGCTAACTCTTCACTTAAACCCTGTTTTAGTAATTTAGCTGCATTTGGATCACTGCCAAAAGTTGCATCTATTTTAGACAGCTCAATTGATGCAGGAATAATTTGCCAACCAGCTGGTGTGTCATGCATCAAATTCGCCAACGGGGCTTTATCTTTGAAGAAGCTGACGATGTTGCGTTCTTGATTTCGTGCATCTTTCAAGCCCGATGAAAGGCTCAATGAACCTTGAGGGTCCATGTCAATAGCGATAGGTTGACGTTTTGCCATCGCTAAACCTGCTACGATGTTTAAAGTGGAAGTTGTCTTCCCCACTCCGCCTTTTTGATTAAAAACGGCGATAACCGCCATAATTGTTCTCCACGTTGTGAGAATGATGTTTAATTGAGTCTAAACTTAATGCTGTTTACTCAACTGTCACAGACTTTGCGAGATTCCTCGGTTTGTCAACATCAGTTCCCTTTTGCAATGCAACGTAATATGCCAGCAATTGCAAAGGTATCGTGTGCAGAATAGGACTTAAAAAACCTGCGTGTTCGGGCATTTGCATTACATGCACGCCATCACTAGAGTGAATGCGTGTTTCTGCATCTGCAAATACATATAACTCACCACCGCGCGCACGTACTTCTTGTAGATTTGATTTAAGCTTTTCCAGAAGGGTATCGTTTGGTGCAACTGCTATAACAGGCATGTCCTTATCTACCAGCGCTAAGGGGCCGTGTTTCAATTCTCCGGCGGGGTAGGCCTCGGCATGTATATATGAGATTTCTTTAAGCTTTAAAGCACCTTCTAATGCTATTGGGTAATGCAGGCCACGGCCTAGGAACAAGGCGTGGTGTTTATCTGCAAAATGCTCAGCTAACTTAGCGATTTCAGGTTCTAACTTAAATACGGCCAATACCGCGCTAGGGAGATGCCTCAAGTCATGCAGATGTTGACTCTCAAGGTCTTTATTTAGCTTGCCACGTTGCTTTGCCAGTACCAGTGCGAATAAAAATAGTGCCGCAAGTTGTGTGGTAAATGCTTTAGTAGATGCAACGCCTATTTCTGGACCTGCTCTTGTCAGGAATCGCAGTTTAGATTGACGAATTATTGCGCTTTCAGGCACGTTACAAATTGCTAAGGTGTGTATATGTCCAATTTTTTTAGCATGTATTAATGCGGCCAGTGTGTCTGCCGTTTCACCTGATTGGGAAATTGTTACTACCAGCGTGCGTGGGTTGGCGACACTAACTCGATAGCGATACTCACTGGCAATTTCTACTGAGCATGGTATTCCTGCTAGTTCTTCCAGCCAGTATTTAGATACCATTCCAGCATGATGACTTGTGCCGCATGCTAATATTAATATGCTGTCTACTTGCCTAAATGCCTCAGTAGCTTCAGCGCCAAACATTCCCGGTATTAGAGATTGGCTATTACAGACTGATTCCAATGTATCTGCCAGTGCTTGTGGTTGTTCATGCATTTCCTTCTGCATGTAATGCTGATATTCACCTAGGGCTACGCTTTCATTGTTTAGTTCGCTGATATGTACCTTGCGTGTTGTCTCCAAGCCTTTGGCATCAATTATCCGATAGCTAGCTTGTGTTAAATCCACAATGTCACCTTCTTCCAAGTACACTACTTTCTGAGTGACTTGCAATAAGGCCGACATATCAGAGGCGATGAAGTGCTCCCCTTCTCCAACCCCTAGTAAAAGTGGACTACCTTTACGTGAACCAACTAATTGCTGTGGCTTATCTGCTGCGACAACCCCTATAGCGTAAGCGCCAACAAGTAGTTCAAGCGCTTGTTGTGTGGCAGCCAATAAATCTTTATTATTTATATAGAATGAATGTATTAAGTGCGCAATTACCTCAGTATCAGTATCAGATAAAAACTCGTAACCCTGTGTTGTCAACTGCTCGCGAAGTTCTTCGTAATTCTCAATGATTCCGTTGTGGACGACGGCAATTAGATTTTGACTTGTGTGCGGGTGAGCATTTCTCTCGCTTGGAATGCCGTGTGTTGCCCAGCGCGTATGTGCAATACCGATATTTCCTACGGTGTTTTTGCTTTTTTCCTTTAGCTCTGCGACACGTCCATTGCTGCGCACGCGTTCCAATTTTTCATCATTTACAACAACCAAGCCAGCTGAATCATATCCCCTGTATTCGAGTCTGAGTAATCCCTCTACAAGGATGGGTACAACGTTATTACGAGCAATAGCGCCAACAATTCCACACATATTTTAAAATCCATTAAGTTATTAATTTTCAGATGTTTTTTTAACGGGGCGCTGCCAGCCTGACACATTCACCTGCTTAGATCGTGAAAGACTCAATTCACCTGCCGGAGTATCTCTAACGATCGTCGAACCTGCCCCTATAGTTGAACCGCTAGAAATTGTTACGGGAGCCACAAGTTGTGTATCTGAGCCAATAAACACATCATCTTCAATTACAGTACGGAACTTATTTGCACCGTCGTAGTTGCAAGTAATAGTACCTGCTCCTATGTTTACTCGACCTCCAATGCTTGCATCTCCGATATAGCTTAGATGGTTTGCCTTGCTCTTACTAGCTATTTGACTGTTCTTTATTTCTACGAAGTTGCCAATGTGTACTTCGTTTGCAAGCTTGCTACCTGGCCTTATGCGCGCATATGGACCGATTTTGCAACACTCGCCAATTTCAGCCTGCACAATATGACTATACGTTTCAATACATGACCCTGCGGCAACACTGCTATCTTTGACAACACAGTAAGCATTCACTTTAACACCTTTGCCTAGGTGCACTCTTCCCTCAAATATACAGCCAATATCAATCTCAACATCCGACTCACAAGTCAATTCACCGCGAATTTCTATTCTGCTTGGGTCAATTATAGTAACCCCTTGAGTTAATAATCGTTTTGCTTGTTCAGCCTGCCACATTCTCTCTAATTGTGACAGTTGCATTTTGTTGTTTATGCCTATTACTTCCCACGCAGAGTTTGGCTGACTTGTGTGAATCGCGATACCTTGCTCTACTGCCATAGCAACGATATCCGTTAAATAATATTCGCCTTGTATATTTACATTGCTTAACCTTGACAACCATTCGCGAAGCAAGTTAGTTGGTGCAGCAAGAATCCCAGTATTCACTTCGGTAAGTTTACGTTGCTCGTCACTTGCATCTTTTTCTTCAACTATACTTGTTACGCTTCCCTGCGAGTCACGCACAATACGTCCATAACCTTTTGGGTCTTCAAGAATTTGAGTCAATATAGTAAGCGAATTTGATTCAGCAGAGAGCTTTTCTAGCGTGCGGACTTGAATCAGCGGTACATCACCATACAAGACAAGTGTAATGCCATCATCATCTAGCATTGGCATTGCCTGTTGAACAGCATGACCCGTTCCTAGCTGCGGCTCTTGCTTGGCGAACTGTACAGGCATAGATGCAAATTCCTGCTGCACTTGCTCTCCTCCGTGTCCATGAACAACGATAATTTTATACGGATCTAAGCTTATAGCTGCATCTACGACATGTCTTAATAATGACTTGCCTGCAATTTGGTGCAGAACTTTAGGCTTATCTGAGTACATCCGCGTCCCTTTGCCTGCCGCGAGAATTACAATATTAAGCGTAACCATATTTTTACATTTCTTTTAAGAAAATGAAGTATAAACAAAAAAAACGGCAATAGCCGCTTTCCTTGTAGTGCTTTGCTTCAAAACTTAGTGCGGAGAACCTTTGCGCATACGTGATATCGCATGCAGCTGCGCTACAGCTTCGGCTAGTTCAGCCTGAGCAGCTGCGTAGTCAATGTCAGACGAACGATTTTTCATCGCCTCTTCTGCTTCACGTTTAGCTTCAATCGCTCTGGCTTCATCCAAGTCCACACCACGAATCGCAGTATCAGCCAAAATTGTAACCACATCAGGTTGCACTTCCAGCATGCCGCCCGATACGTAGATCAGAGTATCCTCTTCCTGATTTGGCAATTTTAGGCGTACCGAACCCGGTTTGATACGGGTTAGTAATGGCGCGTGACGAGGATAAATTCCCAACTCACCCATATCTCCCGGAACGATTACGACTTCCGCAAGACCAGAAAAAATGGATGCTTCCGCACTCACTACATCAACATGAACAGTCATTGCCATAGTATTCACCTTTATTGCAGAGATTTAGCTTTTTCAATGGCTTCATCAATTCCGCCAACCATGTAGAAAGCTTGCTCTGGCAAATGATCGTATTCACCTTCAACAATTCCTTTAAAGCCTTTAATTGTTTCTTTTAGCGTTACATATGTACCAGGGCTTCCGGTAAATACTTCAGCTACGTGGAATGGCTGGGACAAGAAGCGTTGAATCTTACGTGCACGTGCTACTGCTAATTTATCTTCTGGTGCTAATTCGTCCATACCAAGAATTGCAATGATGTCGCGCAATTCTTTATAGCGCTGCAAAGTCTGCTGCACGCCGCGTGCTACGCCATAGTGCTCTTCTCCTACAACCAAAGGATCTAACTGACGTGATGATGAATCTAGAGGATCAACCGCTGGATAAATACCCAGAGATGCAATATCACGAGACAGCACAACTGTTGAATCTAAGTGCAAGAAAGTCGTTGCTGGAGATGGGTCAGTCAAGTCATCTGCAGGAACGTAAACAGCTTGAATCGAGGTAATTGAACCTACCTTTGTAGATGTAATACGCTCTTGTAAGCGACCCATTTCCTCAGCAAGTGTTGGCTGATAACCAACAGCTGAAGGCATACGGCCAAGCAATGCTGATACTTCAGTTCCAGCCAATGTGTAACGATAAATGTTGTCCACGAAGAACAATATATCTTTACCTTCATCACGGAATTTCTCAGCCATTGTCAGACCTGACAGAGCAACACGTAAACGGTTACCAGGTGGCTCGTTCATTTGACCGAACACCATAGCCACCTTATCTAGCACGTTGGAGTCTTTCATCTCGTGGTAAAAGTCATTACCTTCACGAGTACGCTCACCAACACCTGCGAACACTGACAAACCAGCATGCTGTTTAGCAATGTTGTTAATTAGCTCAAGCATGTTAACTGTTTTACCTACACCAGCACCGCCGAACAAACCTACTTTACCACCTTTAGCAAACGGGCAAACCAAGTCAATCACTTTGATCCCTGTTTCCAGCAAGTCTACTGATGGTGATAACTCATCAAACTTAGGGGCTTTTTGGTGAATTGAGCGACGCTCATCACACTGAACTTCTCCAGCTTCGTCGATTGGGCGTCCTAAAACATCCATAATACGACCTAGTGTTCCCATGCCGACTGGAACTGTAATTTGTGATCCAGTACTTTCTACTACCATGCCGCGACGCAAACCATCGGATGAACCCATAGCAATAGTTCTAACTACGCCATCGCCGATTTGCTGTTGTACTTCAAGTGTTAGATCTTTTTCGGCCACAGAGGTGGCATCATCAATGACTTTAAGTGCGTCATATACTTTAGGCATCTGATCACGCGGAAACTCTACGTCAACCACCGCACCGATACACTGAACAATCTTTCCTTGACTCATTTTAAGATTCCCCGCTTTTAATATTGATTCTGTACACAACCGTCTAAACAGGCGGTGCTTTAATTTACCGCTGCTGCTCCACCGACAATTTCCGATATTTCTTTAGTAATCGCGGCTTGACGTGCTTTGTTATATACCAGCTTAAGCTCACCGATGACTGTCTTCGCATTGTCAGATGCAGCCTTCATTGCCACCATTCGTGAACTCTGCTCAGAAGCTTGATTTTCTGTTACGGCAGCATATACCAATGATTCGATATAACGTAGCAGCAACTCATCTACAACTTCTTTAGCATCCGGCTCGTAGATGTAATCCCAGTGCGCTTTACTGCCTTCGGCTTCAGCTGACTCTTCGAGCGGCAATAACTGCTCGAATGTTGGTTCCTGCTTCATGGTATTTACGAAGTGGTTAAAAGAGAGATATATAGCATCTACTTCTCCCGCCACGTAGGCATCTAGCATTACCTTTACTGCGCCGATCAAGTTTTCAACGTGGGGTGTATCACCCAAGCCAATCAAATGTGATTGCACATTGGCACCGATGCGACTCATAAAGCTAAAGCCCTTATTACCAATCGGCGTTACGCGAATGCCTGTACCAGCCTCATCCCACTCTTTCATCCGACTTGTAACCAAACGCAAGACATTGGTATTCAAACCACCGCATAAACCCTTATCCGAAGTAATCAGAATAATACCAACATTCTTGATTTGCTCTCTCTTAGCCAAATAAGGGTGCTTGTATTCAGGATTTGCTCGGGCCAAGTGTGCTGCTACCTGACGAATTTTTTCTGCGTATGGACGAGCAGCGCGCATACGATCTTGTGCTTTGCGCATTTTCGCCGCCGCAACCATTTCCATGGCGCGCGTAATCTTCCGTGTGTTTTCTACACTTTTGATTTTGGTTCGTATCTCTTTACTTCCAGCCATAATCAGACTCCCGCTTAGTAAACTGCGGTTGGCTTAAATGCTTCTATTGCGGCAGCAAGAATTTTCTCATTATCGCCACTCAGCTGGGTCGTAGTGTTAATCGCGTCCATAAGATCTTTATGCTTTGACTTCAGTTGAGCATGCAAGGCCGATTCAAATGCTAGCGCCTTAGCAACTTCAACGTCATCAAAGTAACCTTTGTTTACTGAGAATAGCGTTACTGCCATTTCAGCTACCGACAAAGGTGCATACTGCAACTGCTTCATCAACTCAGTTACTAAGCGGCCACGCTCCAATTGCTTACGTGTAGCTTCGTCCAAATCTGAAGCAAACTGCGCAAATGCAGCCAATTCACGATACTGGGCAAGCGCTAAACGTACACCACCACCAAGTTTCTTGATAACTTTAGTTTGAGCTGCACCACCAACACGAGATACTGAAATACCGGCGTTAATCGCAGGACGAATACCTGCATTAAACAAGTCGGCTTCCAAGAAGATCTGACCATCGGTAATTGAAATAACGTTAGTTGGAACGAATGCCGAAACGTCACCAGCTGCTGTTTCAATAATTGGCAGCGCAGTTAAGGAACCCGTTTTTCCTTTAACTTCGCCGTTGGTAAAGGCTTCAACATATTCTGCGCTCACTCGTGATGCACGCTCTAACAGGCGTGAGTGCAAATAGAAAACGTCTCCAGGATATGCTTCGCGACCTGGTGGACGGCGCAACAACAATGAAATCTGACGATATGCCCAAGCTTGCTTAGTCAAGTCGTCATAAACGATCAATGCATCTTCACCGCGATCGCGGAAATATTCGCCCATGGTACAACCAGCGTATGGAGCCAAAAATTGCATCGCCGCAGAATCAGAAGCGGTAGCTGCAACAACAATGGTGTAACCCATTGCTCCGTGCTCTTCTAGTTTGCGCACTACGTTAGCAATCGTCGATGCCTTCTGACCAATCGCAACATACACGCAGGTCATGCCCTGACCTTTTTGGTTAATGATGGTATCAACTGCAACAGCTGTCTTACCTGTCTGACGGTCGCCAATAATTAGTTCACGCTGACCACGACCAACTGGAACCATTGAATCAATCGACTTTAAACCAGTTTGAACTGGCTGATCCACTGACTTACGCGCGATTACGCCAGGAGCCACTTTTTCAACCTTATCAGTCATCTTGGCATTAATTGGGCCTTTACCATCAATTGGCTGACCCAAGGCATTTACTACGCGTCCACGCAACTCTGGGCCAACTGGAACTTCCAGAATTTTCCCCGTACACTTAACAGTATCACCTTCACTGATGTGCTCGTATTCACCCAGCACAACGGCACCTACGGAGTCACGCTCCAAGTTTAGGGCCAAGCCAAAGGTGTTTCCTGGAAACTCCAACATTTCACCCTGCATAACGTCGGACAAGCCGTGCACACGAACAATACCGTCGGTAACACTTACCACGGTACCTTCAGTGCGTGCTTGAGTAAGTGCTTCAAAGTTCTCAATTCGGCTGCGAATCAAATTACTAATTTCGGAAGGGTTGAGCTTCATCTGGATTTCCTTATTCTTGATAGTTCTTTATCAGGCTAGGGCGGTCGCCATTTCGCCTAGGCGAGTGAGCGCTGAACCGTCGATTACCTTATCTCCGGCGCGGATCACCACGCCCCCCAGCAATTCTTTTTTAACATTGCACGCCAGCTTAATATCTCGACCAAGGCGTTTTTTCAGCGAACTGGAAATTTTTTCCTGCTGCTCAGCAGACAGCTCAAATGCAGAATCTACAACTACATTTACTGACTTTTCCGCATCCGCTTTTAGCATTTCAAAAATTGCTGCTATTTCAGGCAACACCATCAGACGTTGATTTTCGGCCAATATACGCACCAAGTTGTGCTGCTGCTTGCTAGCTTCGGCACCTAGCAGCGCCTCTACTAATTCAGCCAACTGCTGCGTGGATACTTTTGGGTTGCCAATAACTTCTCGCAACTCAGCATTATTAACCGCCTCAGCCAAGGCCAACAAAGTCTCAGACCAAGTTTTAAGCGCATTATTTTTTTGCGCCTCATCAAAAATTGCCTGGGCGTATGGTCGTGCAATAGTAATAGCTTCAGCCATATCGTTTAGATTTCCGCAACGAGTTTATCAAGCAAATCATTGTGTGATTTAGCATCAATTTCACGACCAAGAATTTTGCTAGCACCTGCCATCGCAATTGTTGATACCTGAGTACGCAACTGCTCTTTAGCCCTAAACACTTCTTGGTCGATCTCAGCTTTAGCGCCCGCAATAATACGTTCACCTTCCACTTTTGCATTCACTTTTGCTTCTTCAACGATTTCACTGCCGCGCTTTTCACTACCGACAATAATCTCTCCGGCTTTTTCTTTTGCTTCCCGCAAAATTTCTGCTGAACGCTTGGCAGCCAATTCAAGATCATGTTTAGCACGTTCCGCTTCCGCCAGTCCATCGGCGATCTGCTTCTTGCGCGCATCCAGTGCTGCCATGATCGGCGTCCAAACAAATTTCATGCAGAACCACACGAATAGTGCGAACATGATCGTTTGTGCGAGAAGGGTTGCATTAATATTCATGCAAACTTCCTTTCATTGTTATGCGTTGTCATTATGTGGCGAAGGATTAGTGTGCCACCGCAAACAGAACATACATCGCGATACCTACAGCGATCATTGGAACAGCGTCAACTAGACCCATAACAACGAAGAACTGTGTACGCAACATTGGTATCAATTCTGGTTGGCGAGCGGCACCTTCCAAGAAACGTCCACCCAAGATACCGATACCAACGGCTGCGCCAAGTGCGCCCAAGCCCATCATTAGTGCGCCAGCGATATACAGCAGTGCGTTTGCCATTTCCATTTTGTATTTCTCCTATTTGATAAATGTGAAGTTAATGAAACCGAAAATCAATGATGTTCCTGATGCGCCATGTCTAGATAAACCACGGTTAGCGTCATGAAAATAAACGCTTGCAACGTTACGATCAATATATGGAATATGCCCCAACCTAGAGACAATAAAATTTGCGAGCCATACAAGGTTATACCTGTTGCAGTAAAACCTGCCCATGTGCCACCCATTAAGGCAATAAGAATAAAGATCATCTCACCAGCGTACATGTTTCCGAACAGTCGCAAAGCCAAGGATATTGGCTTTGCTATCAGGTTAACACCCTCTAGCAATAGATTTACAGGCATACCCCACTTGCCAAATGGCTGCAAAGTTAACTCCCCAACAAATCCGCCAACACCCTTCATTTTAACGCTGTAATAGAGCACCAATAAGAATACGCCAATCGCCATACCAAATGTGGCATTTGGATCTGTTGAAGGCACCACTTTAAAGAATGGCACTCCTAGAGCTCCCATCAGGTGCGGAACATAGTCAACAGGTATCAAGTCCATCAGGTTCATACTAAAAACCCAAAAGAATATAGTCAGTGCCAGCGGGGCAACCATCTTATTTTGCCCTGTAAATGAGCCGCGCACACTGCTATCTACAAACTCGACAGCCCATTCGCAGAAATTTTGCAACCCACTCGGCGTGCCTATAACTGCACGCTTAGCCACACTACGGAATGTCATCATGATTATCAGCCCCAACACTAGGGACACGATGAATGTATCTAGGTTAAGTGCCCAAAAACCCATACCTTTGGCATCCGCAACACTGTGTGCAACACCCCATGTACCATCCGGTAATTGACCATAGGTCAAATTTTGTAGGTGATGCTTTATATATTCAGCTGATGTAAGTGCTTCACTAGACATTTTTATTCGCTATCTTCAGTCTTAATCTTTAAGAACAAGCGGGCGGTTAACAACACCGATTGTCCTAATACAAAGCCGCCAAGTACAAATATTGGCGACCACCTCAATACTGCCATACATATTGCTAGCAAAAAAGCTACCAGCAAAAAACGTTCGGCCGCACAGTAATACATGAATCTCAATTGCAAATGAGCACTTTGGGTAGCATACCTCGATACCCGAGACATCCTCCACGCCAGCAATGCTCCATTTAGCGCAGACACCGCGCCACCGGCCAGCATTGCTATTACCTCTAGTGATGAATCTTCCCTTGCCATCATCATGAATGCCGCTGCCAGTAGCGCTACTAGAGCTTGCAGCCCGAGCACTTTTTGAGCTAACGCCTTTTCATGAACCTCAGCGTAGAAAAGCGGCAGGATGATAGCGGCGTTTAGCGGAGGTGTCAAACTTTGTATTCCCTCATCTCTGCTCACGTTGCTTTCTTTAACGGTCTTTTCGCAGGCCATTTAATAGTTCGTCTAAATGATCATTGTTGGAATATTCTATCAGCAGCTTACCACCGCCTTTGCTATTTGACTTTATTTCGACACGCACACCGAGCGTTGCACTCATTTCATCTTGCAGGCGCTCAGTGTCCCGATCTAATTTTGGCTTTACTTTATTTTCTTGCTTTACATCATTTTTTTCAACATCTTGCTTGTTAACCAGCTTTTCAGTCTCTCTGACTGAAAGCCCTTCCAATATAATTTTATTCGCAAACAATACCTGCTGCGCAGCCTCCAAGGTGAGCAACGCACGAGCATGGCCCATATCAATTAAACCTTGCATCAACATTTCTTGCACGGCCTGAGGCAATTTCAACAAACGCAATAAATTACTCGCGGCGCTACGCGAGCGTCCGACTGCATCTGCCGCTGCTTGATGAGTCATTTGGAATTCTTCGATCAAACGCTGAATGCCCACAGCTTCCTCTAGTGGGTTTAAGTCTTCTCGTTGAATATTTTCAATCAGCGCCATCGCAAGTGCCGCATTATCTGGCACTTTTCGTACGAGTACCGGGACTTGCGTCAACCCAGCTAACTGAGAAGCTCGCCAGCGTCGTTCGCCTGCTATGATTTCATACACTCCTTCGCTCAGTTCACGCGCCAAAATTGGCTGCATCACTCCCTGCGCTTTAATTGAGGCCGCGAGCTCTTTCAAAGACTCTTCACCCATATGTGTACGGGGTTGATATTTCCCCGGCCTAAGCTGTTCGACTCTTAATTCACGTAGTGCATCTTCGCTTTGATCACTGTTTCCAGATAACAGTGCATCCAAGCCGCGTCCTAATCCTTTGTTTGGCTTTGCCATTTTTATTCCTTTGTTGAATCTATTGATGCTTGCACAGCATTATTTAGCATCTCCCCCGCCAAAGCTAAATATGCCATTGTTCCTTTGGATTGCTTATCATGGTAGAGGACCGGCACGCCGTAGCTCGGCGCTTCTGCCAATCTAACGTTGCGTGGTATGACCGTTCGATATACCTTGTCTCCAAAGTGTTGCTGCAACTGCTCTGATACTTGTTGGGCCAGCGTATTCCGAGGATCAAACATGGTTCGCAGCAAGCCTTCTATTTCCAAATCAGGATTTAAGTGAGAGCGCACTTTACGAATTGTATTCACCAAATCACTCAAACCTTCCAATGCGTAATATTCACACTGCATGGGAATCATCACTGAGTGCGCGGCACATAATCCGTTCAGCGTCAACAAATTAAGCGCTGGTGGACAATCTATAAGTACATAATCATAGTCATCACTTACTGCCTCTAGAGCATGCTTTAAACGCATTTCGCGATTTTCTAGCTCTACCAACTCAATTTCAGCACCCGCCAACTCACGATTTGAGGGCAATACGTCATATTTTCCTGTTTCAGCAAACGCTCTTACTTCGCGTATTACTTTTTGCCCCAGTAGCACGTCATAGACCGTGGCAGCTAGGCCCGTCTTGTTAATTCCGCTACCCATTGTTGCATTGCCTTGAGGATCGAGATCAATCAGCAAAACACGCTGCTTTGCTGCGGCCAAGCTTGCAGCAAGATTTACTGTCGTAGTGGTTTTTCCCACCCCCCCTTTTTGATTGGTAATCGCCAGTATTTTGCTCATTTGTTTTCTCTCAATACCACTAAGCAGCGAGTCGCATCCAAGTTTGGGACTCGCAAGCTAATAATTTCTTTAACTAAAACACCCTTTGGCAAGTGCTTTAATTCCTCTTCTGGGTTTCCCTTCATTGCCGCCCAAGTACCACCCTCTTTTAATAAATGCCTTGTCGTAGATACAAACTCTGCGGTCTCTGCAAATGCTCTGGAGATTACCCCATCATATTTTTCGAGTGCTTGCCAATCTTCAACCCGCTTACATTGCACATCAATATTACCCAGGCCCAACTCTATACTTGCCTGCTGAACGAAGCTGGTTTTTTTACTATTGCTATCTAACAAAGTAAAAGGCCAATCTGGTTTAGCAATTGCCAACACAAGGCCGGGTAAGCCAGCGCCACAGCCCACATCAATCCAGCGCCCTGCTTTCAAGTGTGGCAATACAGCTAGGCTATCCAGTAAGTGATTACTCACCATTTGTCGTGGGTCGCGTATCGCAGTCAGGTTGTATACCTTGTTCCACTTTTGCATTAGAAGTAATAAAGCTAGCATTTTTTGCTGCTCCGGCTGCGCCACAACAAGCCCTAACGCAGAAAGTCCATTTGATAAGTCTATTGCCGAGCTCATAATTCCGTTGCATGCGTTTCGTTAATAAAACTTAGCCCGCCGCGCTTTAAGTGCACTAACAGCAAAGAAATTGCTGCGGGCGTTATTCCTGAAATCCTTCCTGCTTGACCCAGTGTTTCTGGTCGATACTTGCTCAACTTTTGTTTTACCTCTGTTGACAAACCACGTACCGCTTCAAAATCCATCCCCTGCGGCAATTCAAGCGATTCATTTTCTGAAAGACGAGAGATTTCTTCTGTTTGTCGCTCTATATAACCCTGATATTTAGCTTGTATTTCTACTTGTTCAGCAATCGAAGAATCGTTCACGCCACCTTCGAAGCCCTTAAGCGAGACGAGACTTGCGTAACTCACATCTGGGCGTCGCAACAATTCATATAAGCAATATTCTCGTTCGATGTACTTACCCAGCACTCGTTCTGACTCAGATTTCTCCAAGATTCTCGGGTTTACCCAGGTTGATTTCAAGCGTTGTAGCTCTTGTTCAACCCCTTCCCTTTTTTTCTCAAATGCCTTCCAGCGCACATCATCTACTAAACCTAATTTCCGGCCGGTTTCTGTTAAGCGCATATCTGCATTATCTTCTCGTAGCTGCAAACGATATTCTGCGCGACTCGTAAACATGCGATATGGCTCAGACACGCCACTGGTTATCAAATCATCGACCAGAACACCTAGATAAGCCTCATCACGCCGTGGTCGCCAGGCTTCTTTATCTTGCGCATAAAGGGCTGCATTTAAACCCGCCAGCAAGCCCTGTGCTGCCGCTTCTTCGTAACCTGTTGTTCCATTTATCTGCCCCGCAAAGAACAAGCCGTGAATTGCTTTTGTTTCCAAAGACGCTTTTAAACCTCGCGGATCAAAATAATCATATTCAATCGCATAACCCGGACGCGTAATATCTGCGTTTTCAAGTCCTTTGATTGATCTAACTAAAGAGAGCTGAATGTCAAACGGCAAGCTTGTCGATATTCCATTTGGGTATACCTCATGAGTGCTTAAGCCCTCAGGCTCTAAAAATATTTGGTGTGAATCTTTATTCGAAAATCTTGTAATTTTGTCTTCTATAGAGGGACAATAGCGCGGCCCCACACCCTCTATTACACCAGTAAACATCGGCGAACGCTCCAACCCACCGCGAATAATCGCGTGTGTTTGAACGTTTGTCTGAGTTATCCAACATGCCAGTTGTTGTGGGTGTTGTTCCACTTTTCCTATGTACGAGAATACAGGCTGAGGATTGTCACTTAATTGAGGGATCATTGCTGAATAATCAATGCTGCGACCATCTATTCTTGGTGGCGTTCCTGTCTTTAATCGTCCTACTGGTAGCCCAAGTTCTCGCAAATCGTGCGCTAACGTCAAGGATGCTGGATCTCCAGCTCGTCCGGCTTGATAACTTGATAGTCCAACATGTACCAATCCAGAAAGAAATGTTCCCACTGTCAAAACAACACTTTTACTTTTAAAGCGTAAGCCAAGTTGCGTTTCTACGCCACCAACTTCTCTTTTATTTACAATCAACTTTTCCGCAGCTTGTTGGAATATCCATAAATTCTGCTGGTTTTCTAATTTGCTACGAACCGCTTGCTTGTACAGTGCGCGATCCACCTGTACACGCGTTGCTCTAACAGCTGGACCTTTTGAAGAATTCAATATTCGAAATTGTATTCCAGATACATCCGCCGCTGCCGCCATTACTCCCCCCATGGCGTCGACCTCTTTTACTAGATGCCCCTTTCCAACCCCCCCAATTGAGGGGTTGCAAGACATTGCTCCCAGAGTGTCGATATTATGCGTAAGCAGTAGCGTTGCTTGCCCTGCACGCGCGCTTGCAAGAGCTGCTTCTGTACCTGCATGTCCTCCACCGATAATAATTACATCAAATTCTTTTGGATAATTCATTAATTTTCACTACTAAGGCCTAAGGCGCGAATCATACCCTAATATTTTATTGCCAGACTAGCAGCTGATGTTTCACGTGAAACATTCTATTTTCCTATACAGAAACGACTAAATATCTCACCAAGCAGGTCATCAGAAGAAAACTCTCCCGTTATATTACTTAATTCAGTCTGCGCTAGTCTCAATTCTTCTGCAAAAAGCTCCAATTGCTCTCTTTCTACTTCTGCACGTCGTAAGATTTGCCTTACAATTGTTAAGGATTGTATATGACGTTCTCGAGCCATATATAAACCAGCTTCTCCTCGCCAATTTATAAGCTGTAATATTTTCTCGCGCAGCAACTCTATACCTTCATTTAATTTAGCCGATAAATATATATGTATATCTCCATTTAAAGTTTCAACATAGGATTTTCTACCGAGCAAGTCGACCTTATTTATGACATAAAGACGCGGAATATTTTTTGGCACTTGGCTAAGTATGCTATTGAAATTGTTGTCATTATTATGCTGTGCATCTGTCAACAAAATGATGGCATCCGCCTTTTGCATTGCGGATTTAGTACGTTCCATTCCCATTAGCTCTACTTTGTCCTGAGACTCGCGCAGGCCTGCTGTGTCAATAATATGGAGTGGAACACCTTTTATATTTATTGCCTGACGAATTGCGTCTCGTGTGGTGCCTGCTATATCACTTACTAGAGCGACCTCTTCTCCAGATAGGCAATTTAAAAGGCTTGATTTGCCCACATTAGGCTCTCCAACTAAAACAATATGAGCGCCTTCACGCAATATGCTGCCTTGCTGTGCAGCATTAAATACCCGGTCTAACTCATCTTGAATAAGCTTGAACTTGCTTGAGCAAAGATCAACATCTGCTAATTCCAGCTCTTCTTCAGGAAAATCAAGCGTCGACTCTATAAACATTCGCAAATCTATTAATTTTTCAACTAGCGCATGGACAGCGATTGAAAAATCTCCTTGTAGCGAGCGCATCGCACAACGAGCGGCTTGAACACTGCTTGCATCAATTAAGTCTGCAACGCTTTCTGCTTGAAGGAGATCTATTTTGTTATTTAGAAAGGCACGTTGAGTAAACTCGCCGGGTTGGGCTAAGCGTGCCCCGAGAGACAAGCAGCGCAGCAGTAATAATTGTAGAATTGCTGTACCGCCGTGACCTTGAAATTCGACGACATCTTCTCCTGTATAGGAGTTAGGGCTAGGAAAATATATAGCTACACCTTGATCGAGAATTAAGCCATCCTCATCGTAGAAAGGTGTGTATGTGGCATGACGTGGACTTAGTGGCTGGCCTGTCAGTGCTTGAGCCATTGTAGATAGCCCGACACCAGAAAGGCGCACGATACCAATACCGCCACGCCCTACTGGTGTTGCAATTGCTGCAATTACGTCAGGTTTTTGTAACACCCTTTTGCCCAAGTTCTTGGCTACGCGTTATATACCATTGCTGCGTTATTGAAAGAACGTTGTTCACAACAGAATACAATACCAATCCTGCTGGGAAAAAGAAAAATACAACGCTGAAAATAACCGGCATAAAACGCATGAGTTTCGCCTGCAGCGGATCCGGCGGAGCGGGACTCAACTTGCTTTGTATCAGCATACTTATACCCATTAGCGCAGGCAAAATGTAATAAGGATCTGCTGCTGACAAATCTGAAATCCAGCCAAAGAATGGCGCGTGCCTCAATTCAACACTAGATAGAATTGCCCAATATAGCGATATAAAGACAGGGATTTGTATCACCATAGGCAAGCAACCACCTAAGGGGTTAATTTTCTCTGTCTTGTATAGATCCATCATTGCACGGTTTAGCTTGTCTCTATCCCCTTCGTGTTGTTTCTTAATCTTTTCCAACTTTGGAGCAACAATTCTCATTCTTGCCATTGAGCGGTAGCTAGTTGCTGACAAAGGGAAAAACACCAACTTAATCAAAAAGGTAAGAATAATAATTGCCAAGCCCCAGTTATGAACTAATGCCTCTATATGTGCTAGCAACCAAAATAATGGTGTCGCGATTACTGTTAACCAACCATAGTCAACCGTTAAGCCAAAACCAGGAGCAATAGTATCTAATTTAGAATTAGCCGGGCCCACGTATAAAGTGGAACTAACTTTGCCTATATTTCCTGGCTGTATTGTTGCTACAGGTAATATTTCCCCGACAGAAAATAATTTATCTCCAAGATTTCTTGCATAATATTCTCTATGCTCTTTTTCTTTTGATAACCATGCTGTTACAAAGTAATGCTGAAGTATTGCAATCCACCCATTATCTGCTTCTCTTGGAAATTTCGCCTTGTTTTTTTCAATATCTGAGAACTTTACTTTCTTAAATTTTTCCTCATCTGTGTAGATCGCTGGGCCTGTATATGTGGGAACCAATTTTGATGCGCCTATTGGTGCACCTTCGTCTCTTACCAGTTGAAAGTACGCAGATGTAGTTAATGGGGTTTTTGTATTATTTTTTATTTCATATGACACATCAATTAAATAGCTATTACGATGAAATGTAATTACTTTTGTTATTGATTTATCAGCTTGTAACCTTACAGCTAAGGTATCTGCTCCATTTTTAAGTGAATATTTGTTAGCAGTACTTGTAAATAAGACATGATGGCTTGGCATCCCTTCACCAAGCAAGCCTGTTTGAGCAATATATGTACGCTTTACTTGACGCTGTAGCAACACAAGGGGTTTGTTTGTATCTAATGCAGCTTTATGCTTCAACAGTTCTACACGCTGGATATCTCCACCAATGGTATTAATTACTGCCAAAAAATTGTCTGTTCTTACAACAATTTTTTTTCCGCTAAGTGCATGATTTTCAGTAATACCTTTTATTTCATTGGTATTAGTAATTGCAAGCTTTTTAGGAGGATCTATATTAGTTTTAGGCGCATAAACTGATGCTTCAATCTTTGCTAATGGAACGGGATGCTGCTGTTTTTGCCAGGCATCCCATAGTAATAACGCAGAAAATGAAAAAATTAAAAATAAAAAAAGTCTTTGGAAATCCATTTCGGAGCATACCTAATACAGGGTTCACATTTACGGAACTGGATCGTATCCACCAGAGTTCCACGGATTACAACGTAACAAACGCCAAATGCCTAACCTTGTTCCACGAATTGGACCATGGCGTTGTATCGCCTCAATAAAATAGTGCGAGCAAGTGGGACTAAATCGACATGAAGGGGGAAATAGAGGACTAATAAGATACTGATAAGTCTTAATAAACAATATCAACAAACGCGTCATTTTCAATTTATCAATTTTAATAATAACAACAAAGACATCCTAAAGTCTTGCATCTCACTTTCACGAGGTGCACATCTTACCCTAACAACAACATCTAATGGGGCGGCAATCTCGGTGCAATTACGAAAAGTTTCTCTAATTACGCGTTTTATATGATTTCTATCAACTGCTTTAGCCATATACCGCTTACCAACAATCATACCCAGCCGCTGTTTATTTAGATCATTTGCGACTGAGTGGATTACCAACCATTTGTTTCTTTTTGCTTTATTTCCTAAAGCGTGACTAAATTCCTCTTGTTTATGCAATCTTTGCGAAAAAGAAAAACTTTGCTTCACTCTATACAGCCAAACGTTTACGACCTTTTGCTCTACGTGCCGCAATAACTGCTCTACCACCTTTTGTTTTCATACGAACTAAAAATCCGTGTGTACGCTTTCTTTTTGTAACTGATGGTTGGTATGTACGTTTCATTATCTATTCCTTAACTGTTTGCATTGAAAAGCCCGTGATTACAATATGTAACACAATATCTGTCAAGTACATTTTATACTGTGGATAACTTTTTGCTGTGCCTGTAGAATGTACCACTAGCTAATATTAAAGTCTTATTAAGTATATGTCGCACCAAAAACTTTGGGATAGTTGTCTTGAATACTTTAAAGAACAACTTACTGCCCAACAATTTAATTCCTGGATTAAACCTATTGGTTTTATAGTAAAAGATCAGGCAATTATTTTAACCACGCCAAATGGTTTTACTTTAAAAATTATTCAAGAAAGATTTCTTCCAGAAATTACACGAAGATCACAGGAATTCTTCGTTGAACCTATTCAAATAGATTTACAAATAGAAAAAAAACATTTACTTGCTCGCCCACTTAGAAGCTCTGAAAACGAACCTGCTGTTAAGAAAATTACTAAAAAAACAAATCCTTTAAATCCAAGTCTTCGTTTTGATAATTATGTTACTGGAAAAGCTAATCAATTAGCCCACGCAGCTGCTATTCAGGTAGCTGAGGAACCAGGAAATACCTACAATCCCCTTTTTATATATGGGGGAGTTGGTTTAGGAAAAACGCACCTATTGCAAGCCATCGGCAATCAATATTTCAAAGAAAATACTTCAGCAAATATTTGCTATGTGCACGCTACGAATTATGTATCAGATGTAGTTAGAGCTTTTCAAACAAAACAATTTGATCAATTTAAACAATATTATAACTCTCTTGATCTATTACTAATTGATGATATTCAGTTTATTGCCGATAAACCTGGAACTCAACAAGAGTTTTTTTATACGCTTAATTCTCTAATTGATACAAATAAACAAGTTATTATCACTTGTGATACTTTTCCCAAAGAAATTTCAGGAATTGAACCTCGTTTAACCTCTCGTTTTAGTTGTGGTCTTACTGTTGCAATTGAACCTCCCGGATTAGAAATGCGCGTCGCAATTCTTTTACAAAAATCCATAGTTTCAAAAAATCAGATTGGAGAAGATGTTGCTTTTTTTATAGCTAAGCATGTTAGATCTAATATTCGTGAATTAGAAGGTGCTCTTAATCGTATTGATGCTTTTGCCCGTTTTCACAAACGTCCGATAACAGTAGATTTAGCTAAAGAAGCTTTACAAGACCTTCTTGCTGCCCAAAATAAACAAGTTTCAATTGAGAATATTCAAAAAACAGTTGCTGAGTTTTATAGATTAAAGATTGCAGATCTTCTCTCAAAAAAACGAACGCGTATTATTGCTAGACCGCGCCAAATTGCTATGTGCTTAGCGCGTGAATTAACTCAATTGAGTTTGCCTGAAATTGGCAATGCCTTTGGTGGGCGTGATCATTCAACAGTTTTACATGCATGTAAAACGATTGAAACTTTGAAGAATTCAGATGCTGCATTAAATTCAGATTTTAATTTATTGAATCAAACATTACGTAGTTGAAGTATTAATTAAGTGTATAAAACATGTATAAATTGCTAGTAATTTGATTTTTGTTCTATATTAATTTATTTATACACATATTATGCACAGCATTTAAGAATGCTTCATATATTAAATATTTGGTGTTAACTAATTGTATTAAGAAATAAATTTTAGTTATACACAATATTTTGTGTCATTATTATAGTTATTAAGGATATATAAATATGTTTATTGAAACAATAAATAAAGACGAACTTCTTAAACCACTTCAAGTTGTCGTTGGAATAGTTGAACGTAAACAACCGCTACCTATTTTATCTAATGTTTTGATTGAAAAGAACAATTCATATATTCGTTTTATAGCTACGGATCTGGAAATTCAAATTTCGACTCAAAAAGCACTCGAATCAAATTCTGATGCAACTAGCATTACTGTTTCAGCAAAAAAACTTCAAGAAATTCTTCGAATTTTGCCTGATGAAAGTAAAGTTTCTCTTGATTTGAAAGAACATAAATTATTGATCAAATCAAACAAAAGTCGTTTTAGTTTGCAGACATTGCCAGCACAAGATTTTCCTCTTGTATCAGATCAACTTGAAAATGTATCCAAAATTAATCTTAAGCAGGGCTTATTGAAAAAGCTTCTTGCTCTTGTCCAATATGCAATGGCACAACAAGACATTCGTTATTATTTGAACGGAGTTTTATTACTTATTGAAAATAAAACAATACGTTTAATTGCTACTGATGGGCATAGACTTGCCTATGCAAGTTCCAGCCTTGATGATGATTATTCAAAACATGAAGTAATTCTTTCTCGTAAAACTGTAAATGAACTTTCTAAACTTCTTTCAGACTCTGATGAAGTAATTAGTTTAGAGCTAGCTGAAAAACAAGTACGTTTAGCATTTACTGATGTTGTACTTACCTCAAAAGTAATTGATGGAAAATTTCCTGATTTTGAAAGAGTTATTCCTAGTTACACCAATCACCTGATTTTGGATCGGATAACAATTCTCCAAGCTTTGCAGCGCGCTGCCATCCTTTCTAATGAAAAATTTAGAGGTGTTCGTTTTGTTTTAACAGAAAACAACCTTAAGATCATTAGTAGTAATAGTGAGCAAGAAGAAGCTCAAGATGAAATAGAAATAGATTACAGCGGCCCATCGCTAGATATTGGTTTTAATGTTAATTACCTTTTAGACGGTTTACTTAACACACCATCCCAAACAGTAACATTTTCTTTTGGTGATCCGAATAGTAGTATTTTAATTACAGTACCCGGTGAAGATGAATTCAAATATGTTGTAATGCCAATGCGTATTTAATATTTAGTTTCACGTGAAACAATTTTTTTGGAAATAATATGAGCGATAGTTACGACGAATCAAGTATTCAACAACTCGAAGGATTAGAAGCAGTACGTAAGCGCCCTGGTATGTATATTGGTGACACCTCCGATGGAACTGGCCTTCATCATATGGTCTTTGAGGTTGTTGATAACGCAATTGACGAATCACTAGCAGGACATTGTGACGATATAAAAGTAATTATCCATGGCGATAATTCAATTTCTGTTTCTGACAATGGTCGCGGTATTCCTATCGGAATTAAATTTGACGATAAGCACGAACCAAAACGATCAGCTGCCGAAATTGTAATGACCGTATTGCATGCTGGAGGAAAGTTTAACCAAAATAGTTATAAAGTTTCTGGTGGATTACACGGGGTTGGTGTTAGTTGTGTTAATGGATTGTCTGAGTGGCTTAAGCTAACAACTTATCGTGATGGTGTTAAGCACGTACTAGAGTTTAATCGTGGCGCAGTAAAAGATCGACTTGTTGAAATTCAAAAAGGTGTTGAAGTTTCACCAATACGTAGTTTTGGTGAAACCTCTAAACGAGGAACAGAAGTTCATTTTCTTGCTGACATTAAGATTTTTGGAAAAGTAGAATTCCATTACGATATTCTTGCTAAGCGTTTACGAGAACTGTCATTTTTAAATAATGGCGTTAAAGTTGAACTAGTAGATCAACGTACCGGAAAAAGTGAAAATTTCGCCTATTCTGGTGGTGTAAGTGGTTTTGTTCAGTATATGAACAAAAGTAAAACCGTTCTGCATCCAAATACATTTAGTGCAAGTGGCGAAAAAGATAATGTCATTGTTGATGTTGCCATGCAGTGGAATGATAGCTATTCAGAAGTAGTCCAATGTTTTACTAATAATATCCCTCAGCGCGATGGAGGGTCTCATCTGACTGGCCTACGTATGGCGATGACTCGCGTTATAAATAAATATATTGAAGTACATGAGTTAGCTAAAAAAGCCAAAGTAGATACCGCTGGAGATGACATGCGTGAAGGTTTGACGTGCGTACTATCGGTAAAAGTACCCGAACCCAAATTTTCTTCTCAAACTAAAGATAAGTTAGTTTCAAGTGAAGTTCAGCCTGCTGTACAAGAAGTTGTTACTCAGAAACTGAATGATTTTTTACTTGAAAATCCAATTGATGCCAAAATTATTTGTAACAAGATTATCGACGCGGCACGCGCTCGTGATGCTGCACGAAAGGCTCGCGAGTTAACGAGACGTAAAGGTGTTTTAGATGGTATCGGCTTACCTGGCAAGCTCGCTGATTGCCAGGAAAAAGATCCAGCACTTTCAGAATTGTATCTAGTCGAGGGTGATTCGGCGGGAGGCTCTGCAAAACAGGGCCGTGATAGAAAGTTTCAAGCAATATTACCCCTAAAAGGAAAGATTCTAAACGTAGAAAAAGCACGTTTTGAAAAACTAATCGCTTCACAAGAAATCGCAATTCTAATCACCGTACTTGGGACAGGGATTGGCAAAGAAGAATATAACGCCGAAAAGTTGCGTTATCACCGCATCATTATAATGACTGATGCGGACGTTGACGGAGCTCATATTCGTACTTTGTTGCTTACTTTCTTCTACAGACAAATGCCAGAACTCGTAGAACGAGGACATATTTATATAGCACAACCTCCGTTATACAAAATTAAACAAGGTAAAGATGAGCGCTATCTTAAAGATGAGCAGGAAATGAAAAGTTATCTGCTTAAGTCTGCTCTAAACAAAGCATCATTTTTCCCTGCATTGAATGCACAACCAATAGAAGCTGATACTCTCGGTGAAATAGCTAAACAATATTTTCTTGCTGAAGCAATAATTGATCGCTTGTCGCGCTTTATTGCACCAGAAGCTTCACATGCGCTTCTGGTGCTCCCTTCACTTTCACTTGAAAACGAAGAAGAAGCTAAAAAAAGTGCACAATTAATTGAAAGTGCTTGTGGAGGAGTTATTAAAGCAGGAGTAGATCGTGATGAAAACGGTGAATTGCGTTTAAGGCTATCAAAAATATTCCACGGCAATCATTCAGTAAGTTATTTAGATAGTGATTTCCTACAAGGCGGAGACTACATTCAAATTCGCCAAACGGCAAATGCACTTGAAGGCTTGGTTTCATCTACTTCGTATGTTGTACGAGGAGAACAGCGACGCGCAGTAAGTAGTTTTAAACAAGCTATTGAGTGGCTTATTGATGAAGCTAAGCGCGGAGTAAGTGTACAACGATATAAAGGCTTAGGTGAGATGAATCCTGAGCAGCTGTGGGAAACAACAATGGATGTGACTAATCGCATTTTGCTTCGTGTACGTATTGAAGATGCTGTTGCTGCTGATGAAATATTCACCACATTGATGGGAGATATTGTTGAGCCACGGCGAGCATTTATTGAGCAAAATGCACTAGGTGTTCAGAATATAGA
>Ga0316204_10003882_pt1 | contig 28410 bp, 22 predicted proteins | sample 6monrhotite_MG_2_FD_205661 | JGI IMG/M metagenome (GOLD analysis project Ga0316204, IMG submission 205661) | Microbial mat bacterial communities from mineral coupon in-situ incubated in ocean water Damariscotta River, Maine, United States -... | ecosystem: Environmental > Aquatic > Marine >...
CGGCCTCCGCTGCGGGAGCGGCCTCCGCTGCGGGAGCGGCCTCCGCTGCGGGAGCGGCCTCGGCTGCGGGAGCGGCCTCCGCTGCGGGAGCGGCCTCCGCTGCGGGAGCGGCCTCCGCTGCGGGAGCGGCCTCGGCTGCGGGAGCGGCCTCCGCTGCGGGAGCGGCCTCCGCTGCGGGAGCGGCCTCCGCTGCGGGAGCCTCGTTGGGGGCTGCCTCGCCTTGAGGCTCGTCGTCAGGGCGGTCTGCGCCCGGGGTGGTCTCACCAGTCATATGTATTCGATCTCGGCCAGGCTCCTTCGCGGGCGTTGGCCGGTTTGGGCGACGGCGCCCCGGATTCGTTCGGGCACCATGCCCGACAGGAGACCAGAGACGCGCGAAGCCCGCCAGGGCCAATGAAGGGACCAGGGCGGGCTTGTCACGAGTTGAACGCGGCCTTCGCCGCTGGCAACGAGAGGATCTACCTACTCGAGGCGTTGCTCCTCATAGACCTCACGGGCTTGAGGTCCTGTCAGCTTGCCCTTGCCGAGGGCGCGCCCAGCGTTGGTCCAGACCCCTTGATCGTCCTGCTTGAGGGCGTTCTTGAGGACCTGGAAAGTGTCGCCAGAGACGACCTGACCCTTGATCACTTCACCGATCGCGGTCGGGATCGCGCGGCGAACCTCAATGCTGTTCGTGTCGTCTTGGAACTCGCGGAGGAGGATCTCGAGGGAAGCGCTCTTACCGGCTGGGCCGATGGCCGCCAGGGCCTTGAGGCAGGCCAAGCGGACCGAGTCAGGACGGCCCGTGTCGCGACGAATGTTCTTGGCCAGGGCCGTGGCGGCCTTGGTGATCTCGAACTTCGTGTGGTCGACGTCGAGGCTCGCGATCGCGAGCGCAGCGCGCTCGGCGATCTTGTCCGAGCGGTTCTTCTCGTCCTCTTGATCCTCGCTGCTACCGAAGGCTTGGTTCAGCTTGTCCGAGAGGGTCGCCTTGTCGACGTTGGGCGTGATCACGTCGATGGCGCGCTGCTGGTCGACGAGGGTCTTCATGGTGTCGACCCGATCCTCGGGCGTCAGGACCATGATCTTGACCGGCTTGGTCCGGTAGTCGTCGCGCAGGTAGTCGATGAACTGGATCTCGATCGGCTCGCCGCCGTCCCCGTCAGGGTTCAGCTCGCTGCTGACGATGATCAGGTCCTGGCTGGGGAAGCTCTTGGCCCGAATGATCCCGTCCTCGCCGCTCTCGACGCCGAAGGTCATGTAGCCGAGCTCGCGGAGGAGGCCGACGACGCGGTTGCGGTTCGAGCGGTCGCGCTCGACGACCATGACCACGCGCTGCCCGCTCTCGCCGAGGGCGTCGATCAGGTTCTCCATGACCTTGGGGCTGTTGGCGAACTCCTTGGCCGGGTTCAGGTGAGCCAGGGCGATCGCGGCCGCGTAGCGGACGCGCTTGTCGCCGTAGGTCAGCGCGGCGGAGATCGCCTTGCCGCCCGTCAGGATCTCGCCCGGGGCGCCCTTCTTGACCTCCTCGCCGGCGGTCGTGGACTGACGCGAGGGGCTCCGCTTGGCGAGGCGCTTGACGCGCTCGCGCGGGGCCGCCGCGAGGGTGGTGTCGACCTTGGCCGACCAGGCCAGCTCGCCCGTGCCCTGAACCGAGCCGAAGGGGCTGGCCTGGGAGACGCGACGGGGACGCCGACGGCGGGGCTTGGGCGCTGGCTCGTCGTCGTCGTCGTCGAGGCTCGGGGCGTCGTCGTCGTCGTCGTCGAGGCTCGGGGCGTCGTCGCCGCCGCCGCTGCCGCCCTCACCGCTGCCGCTGTCGCCGCCGCTGTCGCCGCTGCCCTCGTCCACGCGGGTCGGGGCCGGCTGCTCGGAGGGACTCTCGTCGACGCGAGTCGGCGCGGGCTCGGGGGTCTTCTCAGGCTCAGGAGCCTTCTCGGGCTCCTTGTCCTGCTCGGACGGGGGCAGGTAGTTGATCGCGCCGCCGCCCTCGAGGAAGGCCTCGTCGAGGTTGATGTCTTGGAGCCGCTCGATCAGGAACACGGCCACGGGGGCGCGCTGGTCCTTGAGGGCCTTGCCCAGCGCGTCCAAGACGCCGTTGGCGCCGCGGCTCGCGACGAGCATCTTGACCTTGGCGAGCCCCGTCTTGAGCTCCTCCATCTTGGCGAGCTCGTCGTCGTCGACTTCACCGCCGCGCGACTTGACCAGCTGCGCCGTGCGCAGGGTCTCCTCGATCTCGGTCCACTCTTGGGCGTAGGTGTTGAGGAGGTTCATCCAGAGGACTTGGTTCTCGGGATCGACCTCGAGGCCGTCGTAGCTGAACTCCTCAGCGACCTCCTCGTTCCAACGGAAGCGGGGGACCTCACGCTGGGTCAGCTTGCCGTCGCGCCACTTCCAGACGACATACTCCTGGTAGCGGTTGACCATGAAGAGCGGGTTCTCTTGATAGAAGGCCTCGGCCACCCGCGCGAAGTATTCAGGAGTCTGGAAGTCGGGTCCCTGGATCTTCTTGATCGAGTTGAAGCAGGCCTCCTTGACGTGAGGGTCGCTGCTCTTGCCGGCCAAGCGCTTGAGGGGAGGGATCGCGCGGACGTCCTTGGTGTGACCCAGGATCGTGGCGGCGTTCTGCTGGAGCCCGACGTCCTCGGCCTCGAGGAGCTCGATCACAGCCAGGGTGCCTTCGTTGCCGAGGCGCGCCAGGAGCTGGATCACGCGGACGCGCTTCTCGTCCTCTTGACGCTCGGCCAGGATCTGGACGACCTCGGGGACGACGTAGTGACCGTACTTCGCGATCAGCTTCTCGATCGTCTCGACCTCGGTCATGAAGTCGTCGGCCCACAACCCGCGCATGTCTTCGCGCAAGGCGTCAGCGTCTTGGCGCTCACGGACCGCGGCCTTCTCGGCCGACTTCAAGACGCGCTTGGCGACGGTCGCCAGGCGCCCGCCCCGGGCCAAGACCTTGACCCAGAAGTGGTAGCCCGCTTCGTCGCGGTAGCGCAGCGCTTGCGTGTGGTCCGGCTTGGACTTGATCACGTTGCGGAAGTGCTGCTCAGCTTCCTCGAACTTGCCCTGCTCGAAGGCGTTGACGCCCAAGCGGAACTCGGCGTCGGCGTCTTGAGCCGCGGCCGTGCCGCAGGTCAGACCCACGGCGAGGATTCCAGCCCCTGCGAGGCGGGCGAATCGGTTCCGAGTGTCCATTTCCAACTCCCGTGGATAACGGCTTAGTAGCTCTTGGGATACGCGCGTTTCCCGAGGCCACAAGTAGGCGCGAATTCTATGCTTGCGTCCGTTTACGAGTCAAGGCCGCTACCGCGCAGAAAGACATCGCTCGCTCGCGGCCCCTGATTGCCATATCTTCTTTGCCTTCAAGGGTCTACGACTCAGCCTCCCCAGGAGGGGCCCCACTCCATGGCAAGCCTTGCATACATCGATCCCGTCGGAGGGGCGGCTGGAGACATGCTCCTGGCCGCCTTGATCCACGCTGGCGCACCCCTCGAAGCGATCCAGGAAGCCCTGGCCAAGCTCGCCCTCGGGGTCCGAATCGAGGTCCGCTCTGTCGAGCGCCAAGCCCTCGGCGCCCGCCAGGTCGAGGTGATCGTGCCTGAGGACCCTCAGCCCGAGCGTCACCTGAGCCAGGTCCTGGCCCTGATCGAGGGGGCCCAGCTCTCGCCGAGGGTCACCGAGCAAGCCAGCGCCTCCTCCCGCCCCCGGGCCGCGGCCGCGGCCGCGGTCCACGAGACCACCGTCGAACAGATCCACTTCCACGAGGTCGGCGCCCTGGACTCGATCGCCGACACCCTGGGCGTGCTCCTGGCCCTCGAAGGCCTAGGCGTCGAGCGCGTCGAGTCAGCGCCCCTCCCCATGGCTGGCGGCACGATCCAAGCCGCCCACGGGACCCTCCCCCTGCCGGCGCCCGCCGTGCTCGGGATCGCCCAGCGCGCCCAGATCCCCCTCGTCGGTCGGGAGGGCCGCGGCGAGCTCGTAACCCCGACCGCCGCCGCGCTCCTGGGCGCGGTCGTGGAGCGCTGGGGCCCCTTGCCAGGAATGGTCGTGAGCGGCGTCGGCTATGGCGCGGGTACGCGCGTCTCGCCGAAGGGCTCGCCGCCGAACCTGACCCGGGTCGTGCTCGGGGACGTGTGTCCCCAGGGGACGCCAGGTGAGGTCGTCGTGATCGAGGCCAACCTCGACGACCAGACCCCCGAGCGGACGGCCTATCTCTGCGAGGCGCTGCGCGAGGCTGGCGCGCTGGAGGTCTACACGACCGCCGCCAGCTTCAAGAAGGGCCGCGCGGGCTGGGTCCTGACCGCGATCTGCGAGCCGGCGCGGGCGGGGCTGATCGAAGAGCGAATCCTGAGCGAGAGCAGTAGCCTCGGTGTCCGCACGCGACAAGAGACCCGGCGGGTGCTGCCGCGCGAAGTGCGCTCGGTCGAGACGCCTTACGGCCTCGTCCGCGTCAAGGAGGCCCGCCGCCCCGACGGGAGGGTCAGCCGCGCGCCGGAATACGAGGACTGCGCGCGCCTGGCGCGGGAGCGCGGAGTGCCCCTCTGGGAAGTGTTCCGAGCGGCTGAGGAGGCCTAGGGAGCGCACCTGTAGCCGCGGGGTTTACCCCCGCGAGAGCTAGACCGAGGTCCCAAACGCCGTAGCCGCGGGGTAGCCCCCGCAGCTACGGCCTGAGCGGACGGGTGGTATCTGTGCGTCAGCCTCTCGCGGGGGTAAACCCCGCGGCTACGGCCTGAGGGGACGGATCTGTGGGTCAGGCTCTCGCGGGGGTAAACCCCGCGGCTACGGCCTGAGGGGACGGATCTGTGGGTCAGGCTCTCGCGGGGGTAAACCCCGCGGCTACGGCCTGAGCGAGGTCGACGCCGCGTTCCGCTGACGCCAAGCCGAACCCGTGGACCCCAATTCCTCCGCCCTCCTTCGAAGCCAGTTGCCCCCGAGAGGTGCCTTCGGGAGCGCGGTCGAGGGAGTCTGCGTCCACCACGCCGTCCTCACACGACACCCTCTCCCAGCAGACTCCCTCGGCCTCGTGGACGAGGGCGCGCAGCCGACTGAAATCGGCACCGACCCGACTCCGCGACGCCTGACCCGCTTCCAAGCCGATTTCAGTCGGCGAGCACGAGCTTGGGGGTCTGGGGGGCGCAGCACCCCCAGAGATACAGCCAGGCGCTCCTGAGGCGCCAAGCCTGCTGTCTCTCGAGCGCGGGAACCGAATGGGCTTCCCCCCCAAGCGCGCCAGCCTCCCTAGGCCAGCTCAACTTCGTAGCCCAAGGCGCCGGCGCAGCGTTCCAAGAGAGAGCGAGTCTCCTGTTCGTGCTGCTCAGACGAGTAGCCCACGAAGAGCGGCTCGCCTGGGATCACGACAAAACTCAGCGCCTGCTCCGACACGTCGTCAGCCAGGTGGATCTCAACGGCTTCGTCCCGCACCGATTGCAGCGTGCTGATCTGAGCCCTCAGGTGGGGCAGGCCCATCCGAAGGAACTGCTCGATCATGCCACCGACGTGATCCGAACCTGCCGCTCGGTCTTCGTCAACGAACCCAAACTCCGCCCTCAGCCGCTCAACGACTGAGAGTGCTGACAGATACTCGCAGCCCTCTGCTGGGAAGAGACGGTGAGCCACTAAGCCGTCCTACTTGAGGACCCACTTGCCTTCGCGGAGGCGGTAGTCCTTGTCGTAGAAGGAGTCGTCGTCGCCGGTGGACACCTTGCGCTTGATCTTCAACCCGTCGGGGGTCTGCTCGAAGTTCCACTTCTCGTCCCACTTGCCGTCGCGGTCGAGGTCGACCTTGGCGCGGTTGGGGATCGGCTCGCCGGCGTCGTGATAAATGTTGGCCTTGGGACCGCTCTTGAAGGGGTCCTTGAGCTTGCTCCCGGGGCCGCCGATTCCGGCCTGGACCTTCTCGATCAGCTGGCGCTGGGAGGCGTTGAGGCCCTCGCCTGCCGGGACCGGATCGCCGCCCGTGCTGCTAGGCGCTTCGCCGCCAGCGTCGCTGGGGATCGTCTCGCCACCCGTCGAGGGAGCGGGCTCGCTGCCCTCCTTGGGGCGGAACACGCCGCCGCGATAGAAGAGCTCCTTGTCGTAGGTCGCGCCGTCGTCGGCCGTGCTGATCTGGCGCTTGAGGCCCTCGAGGACGCCCGGCGCCTCGAGGCTCCACTTCTCGTCCCAGGCGTTGTCGCGGTCAAGGTCGAGCTTGATCCGCTCGACCTTTCCGCCCGAGCCGTAGAGGTTGACCTTGTAGGCCTGGCCCTTGAAGGCGTCCTTGACCTTGGAGCCGGACATGGGCGCCTCGATCCGCTTGAGGATCGCAGCCAGCATGGGGTCACCGTGGGGGTCCCGGTTCTTCTGGAGGTCGCCCAAGGCGCCGTTGGCCTTGGCCTCCATTTCTCGGGCCTTGGCCTCGAGCTCCCGCTTGCGCAGCTCTGCTACCTCGGTCGGCGTGATGTCGTGATCGTGCCCGGAGTGCGAGTCGTGATCGTGACCCGAGTGATCCTCGGGCCGGTCCGGGTTCATTTGCTTGTAGGCAAAGCCCGCCCCACACACGGTCAGGATCAGCCCGCCGATCACGAGGTTGCGGAAGGTCTTGAACTTCATGGCCATGGGTCACCGCCTAGAGGCACCTTAGCGAGTCGTCGCGCTTTGCTCAGCCAACTCCGCCCGCGGCATCATGCCGCGCGCGATAGGGACCGTGCAGTTGCAGTAACGATAGAGACAGGGCTCGGGCCCCGCGTTGAGTTCGAACTCGGGGTCGAGGAAGTCGCCCAAGCGCTCGGTCCGAAAGCGTCGCGCCGGGTAGCAGCGGAAGGCCTGACCGAGGTCGTCCAGAATGAAGTAGCGGCTCCCAGCCCAGCAGGGCTGCCCGAGGAAGGAGTGCTCGATCACCCCTGTCAGGTTGTGGCCGCCGAGCGCCAAGAGCTGCTCGCGCTCTTGGGCCGAGTAGGCGATCACGTCGCGGTCTTGCTTCTCGGGCTGAACCTTGAACCGGACCCCGGCCGCGGCGAACTCGGCCGCGATCCCAGGCAAGCGCGGCAAAAGCGCTTGGGTCGCGACGCAGGTCACGCAGAGCTCGGGGGCGGGCTGGCTGGGGTCTCTGGCCTCGGCCAACACGCCCTGGAGCCAGCGGGCCTTGGCAATGAAGGGCGCTAGGTCTGGGACGTATTCGAGGTGCAGGCTGCAGCTCACGAGCCCAATCCGTCCCTGTCCCGCCGCGACGAACTCTTCGAGCTTGGCTTGACTGGCGCTGAAGTTGGTCACGACCGAGACCCGGTGCCCGAGGTCGCTCAGGCCGCGGACCAGCTCCGGGAGGGTCGGGTGCACGAAGGGCTCCCCGCCCGAGATCTTGACCTCCCAAGGTCCCTCCAGGCGCGCGAAGGCCGCCAAGAAGCGCGGCGTGTCCCGGGCCCAGCGGCCCCGGTCCTCCTTGAAGCGCTGGGTGCAGTAGCTGCAGCGGTAGTTGCAGGCCGTGTTGAGGTTCCAGCTCACGACGCCTTCGACCGGCCGCTCGGGGGCCGCCCGGTGGCGCGCGCCCGCACGCCCGCGGGCGCTGGGGTTGGGACCCGCCAAGGGGGAGCCTGCGCTAGGGAGGCTCCGGGTCACTCGCCGCTCGCGCTCTCGAGGTCGGACTCCATGCGGACCCCCTCGATCATGCCGCGGTTGGCAGGCGTCGTGCAGGGACAGATCTTGTAGGCGCAGGGCTGAGGCGCCCCGCGCAGGACCACGTCGCCCTGGAGCGCGTTGCCGAGGAAGCCCTGTCCGTGCCGGCGGGCGGTCCGGCAGCTCCAGACCTCGCCCTGCTGGGTCATGACGAAGTATTCGACGCCGGTCCAGCAGAGCTGCCCGAGGTAGCTCGGGGCCAGGTTGGCCTGGCGCGGCGTCGGGTCGCTCCCGGTCAGGGCCTCGACCCGGGCCTGGTCCTCGGCCTCGTAGTCGAAGCGCCCGTGCTTGGTCTTGAGGACCTGGGGGAACCAGCGCAGGCCCGCGGCCTGGACGAGGTCGCGCGCGCGCTTGATCTCGTCGAGGCGCCCGGGCACGAGGACCTCGTTCACGACGAAGCGGGCCTTGGGGTCCATGGCCTCGCGGAGGGCCACGGCCTTCTCGACGAACTCCTCGGGCGTCGTCCACTCCAGGTGGAGGCTGGCGCTCACGATCCCCAGCCGACCTTGGGTCTGCTCGGCGAACTTCAAGAGCACGGGCAGGGGCGCTGAGAGGTTCGTGAGCGTGCTGATCGTATGAGGGGTGTCCTCGATCAGCCCCGGCACGATCCGGCGCGTGAAGTCGCGGAACGCGAAGGGCTCGCCCCCGCTGCACTTGACCTCCCACTTGCCCGGCAAGCCGCGGAAGAAGGCCAGGAAGGTCTCGACCTCCTCGGGGCTGGGGTGCCCCTGGCGGTATTGCTTGCTCTGAATGCAATAGGTGCAGTCGTAGTTGCAGACCCCGCACACCTGCCACTCGATCGTCGGCTTGCGCCGGCTGACCTTGAAGCGCGCCTGCTGCGCCTTGGGCAGCGCCCGGGGCCCGGCCAGGTTCATGAGCCGCTCCTGGAGGGGGCCAGGGGGAGCGCGCGGCCCGCGGCCTCGCGACCCGTGACCTGGTGCAGGCGCTCCGTCCCAAAGCGACGTTCGAAGCGGCGCGAGAGCTTGACGTTCTCGTTGATCTTGCCGCACTGGTTGCAGCTCTCGAGGTAGTCGCCCTTGCGGAAGCGCGCCCGCCAGGCCTCCCAGCGCTCTCCGCGCCAGAGCTCGTGGAAGCGGGCCTCTTGGAGCGAGCCGATCTCGACCTCGGTGTTGCAGCAGTAGAGGACGGTTCCGTCGACCAGGATCCGGCTGTAGACGTAGCCCATGAAGCAGCCGATCTCCGAGATCGGAGCCGTAGCCTCGCCGCCGGCTGAGAGCTGGCGTTCGAACACGTCGAGGTTAGTCGTGACGCCGAGCTTGAGCGCCTCGTCCTGAGCCGCAGGCACCAGGACCTCGATCAGCTCCCGGCGCTGCTCAGGCGAGATCCGCACCGCCTCGGTCCCTGCCTTGAGGCCCGCCAGCTTGAAGTTGACCCGGGCCGCGTCGTAGCGCTGTCCCAAGCGGACCATATCCACGAGCTCGTGGGCGTTGTGCCCGCAGATCACCTGGACGTGCTTGTAGCGGCGCCCGGCGGCGTGGAAGCGCTCGAGGGCCCTGTGGAGTCGAGTCCACTCGTCGCTGCGGAAGCTGGGGTGGAAGGCGCGGTAGGCCTCCTCGCTGGCGGCGTGGATCCCGATCAGGAGCTGGTCGACGTCGAGGGCGATCACGCGCTCGGGGTCGGCCGGGATCAGGTTCGTGATCACCGTCAGGTGCAGCCCGCGCGACTTGACGGCGTCTAGGAGCTCGTAGACCTGGGGGTGAACGAAGGGGTCCCCCATGCCCGAGATCACGACGGCCTGGAGCGCGCCCAAAGAGCCCGCGTCGTCGAGGAGTTCCTCCACGCGGGCCAGGTCGACCTGCTGCTTCTTCCAGGCTGCGCTGCGGGGCTCGGCCAGGTGCGGCGAGTGATCCCAGCAGGTCACGCAGTTGGTGTTGCAGGAGTTGGTGACGTCGATATGGATCGAGCTCGGCCCGACCAAGGGCATGCCCGCCTCGAGGCCCACGAGTCCCAGCGAGGAGGGTCCCAGCGAAGTCACGAGGAGACCTCTTCCTGAGCCGTGAGGGCCTCGCGCAGGAGCTCGGTGTTGCTCGGCGGCTCGGGGTGGGCCTCCTGGGCCCGCGCCAGGCGCGCCAAGCCCTGATAGAGGTCTTGACCCTGAGCGTCGAGGTCGGCCAGGAAGGCCTCGAGGGCCGCGATCATGTGGCTCCCGCTCGGCTCCTTCTCAGAGCGCAGGGCCCGCACGACCATGCCGGCGCCAGCCCAATCGGAGAAGGGCTTGAAGGCTTGGAGAGCCCGCGTGATCACCGCGGCCCGCTCGCCGGGGGTCCCCCGCGGGAGCTTGCGCGCCAAGGGATCGAGGGCCCGGCGCACGGGCTCCAGCGGGACGCCAGCCAGGGCCGTCTCGCGGACCAGCTCCACGGCCAGCTTGCTGAGGGCGCCCGCCGACTCGGCGTCGAGCTCGCTGCGCGGGCGCGGCTCGAGGACGGCCATTAGGTCGAGGAAGGTGTGCAGCTCGTAGCCCAAGTCGCGAGCGGCCGCCAGGAGCGCGTCGTCGACGGCCTCCTCGGCGGCCTCGACGGCGGCCGGCGAGAGGACGCGCTTGAGGAGCTCAGCCGCGGCCCGGCGGGCGTTGTTGCGGGGGAAGAAGGCCTGGGCCGCCTCGGACATGGCCCGGCGGCGCTCTGGATCGCGCAGCTCCTCGAGCTCCTGGCGGAGCTGCTCCAAGCTGCAGTCCTCGGGGAGGACGCGGGCCGCGCCCTGGCTCGCGGCGCGGTGGACGCGGACGTCCTGCTCGTCGGCGACCTTGGGCTGGGGCCAGAACAGGCTCGGGACGCCCGTGAACATCAGCTCGAAGAAGCTGTTGTAGCCCCCGGCCGAGATCGCGAGGTCGAAGCCGGGCATCAGCTCTATGGCGCGCTCGCCCGCGAGCCAGGTCACGCGCGGGCCGTGCTGCCGCCGCCCGCGGTAGAGAGGTCCTCCGCCGACGATGGCGTGGGCGCCTGGGATCTGCTGGATCGCTGCCAGGGCGCGCTCCAAGCGCGCCTCGCTGGTCGGGTCGCCGCCTCCGCCCGCAGAGACGTAGACACAGAGCGCGTCGGGCGCGACGCCCAAGCTGGCCCGGGCCTCTTCGCGCTCGCGGAGCTCGACCGCCTCGCGGCACACGACGGGGCCGGTGTGGGTCACGCGGGCCTTAGCGGCGCTGGGGACAATGGTGTGGCTGACCTCCTCCTCGTCTGGGACCAGGATCGCGTCGTAGAGCGGGAGCATGGCCTGGAAGTCTGGGCGCCGAGCGAAGCTCTGCTTCATAGGGCGGTAAATGAAGGCCCGCTGCTTGACGAGGTCTAGGGCCGAGAGGAGCTCGCCGAAGGAGCCGCGGGGGAAGGTGTCCACCACCAGGAGGTCGGGACGCAGGAGCCCCAGCGAGTGCCAGACCCACTGCTTGGCCAGGGCCAGGTAGCTCCGCTTGTCGATCCCCGTCTCCTTGACCACGGTCTTGCTCGGGAGCTTGAAGCTCGCGAAGCCCTCCTCGAAGAGGATCCCGTCCGCCTCGGACGAAGTCAGGAAGTAGACCTCGCAGCGGACGCCGCAGTAGGCGGCGTAGCGCCGGATCCAGCGGTTGATCGCCACCAGGCGCGTCAGGTGACCGACGCCGCGCCCGTTGACCGCGTAGTTGACGACCTTGATCTTCTTGGGCTCGCTCACGAGCCGTCCCAGAGCTCACCCTCGTCGTGGCCGTCGGCCTCGGCCACCATGGCGGCGGCGTGGGTTTCCTCCCACTCATAGTCGTCTTCGTCGTCCCAGGGCGACGACCAGCTGTAGTCGTCGTGCTCCTCGTAGAACTCCATGACCTCCTCGCTGAAGCGCCCCTTGACGCGCCCGTCGCAGAACAGGTCCCACCAGAGGAAGTCGTCTTCGAAGCGCCCGTAGTGGTAGCGATCGTCGAAGTCGTTGAGGGCCGCGAAGGCCGGGTCGTAGCGACTCCAGAACTTCTCCCACTTGGGGCGACGGTCGGCGAAGGTCCGCTCGATTTCGTCGGCGCTGAAGCGGGTGTAGGCCTTCTTGGGCCGGCGGTACTTGACGCTCTTGCGGCGCAGCTTGTCGAGGGACTTGTCGATGGCTGCCGTAAAGGGGCTCAGGGTCTCGCGCTCGAGCTCGCGCAGGTACTGGAGGCGCTTGTTGGCGCCGACCCAGCCCAGGGCCACGTGACGGCCCTCGGGGTCTGCGCTCATGCGGTTCTCGAAGGCCGCCTCCTTGCGCGCGCCGAGGTAGCTCCCCAGGGTCTCGCGCAGCTCGAGGAGGACCTCGGTCTCGACCTGGCCCAGCTTCTGCTCGAGCTCGGTGTAGCGATCCAAGGTGTCGCGGAGGACGCGCTGCTCGCGGAGCGCGTTCTCGAGCTTGGGCTCGACCGTGGCGGCCTGATTGAAGCGGAGCGCGAACACCTCGCGGAATCCCGCGAACTCCTCGAACTCGGGAGCCGTGGCCTCGAGGATCTCGTCGCCTGCCTTCCAGTCCGAGTAGTAGCTGACGCGCCACCAGGGGACGTTGTATTCCGGCGTCCCGTAACCCACCTCTAGGAGGTGGTCGAGGCGCTCATGACGAGCAGCCCGGAGGAAGCGCCGGAGCGGGTTGAGGGCCTTCTTGAGCTCCTCGATCCGCTCAATGAAGCCGTTCAGGCGCTGCGGGATCGTGGTCACGTCCTCGTCGGAGCGGATCTCGGCCATTTCGGCTTCGATCTCCTTCCGCCGCTCTTCGATCATGGCCGCGGGATCGGCGCCTCCCAGGGCCCCGGTGCTGTTCGCCGCTCGCTTCAGCGAAGCCGGGCTCAGGTCCGGAAGGAGGTCGAGGAGCATTCCGTCGAAGCGCTCGGGGACCTCCTCTGCGAGGCGTCGCTCGAGGAGGGTCAGCTCTCGCTGCGCCGCTCGGCAGCGCTGGCGCTGAGCCTCGAGCTGCGGGATCGCAGCCCCGGCTCGCTTCAACCAGTCGCGGACGCCGTAGTCCCCCCGCGCCATTATTGTCCCTCCTTGACGCTCTTGACGTAGGCCAAGAAGCGCTCCGCGGCGAGGGAGAGCCCCCGCGCGTCGACCTCGCGCTCGTCGACCATGAGCAAGAAGAGCTCGCCCTTCTTCATTTGCCCCTCGAGGGCGCCCACGACCGCCGGGGTGAACTCGATCCGGTCCCCCTCTTCGGTCGTCAGATACTCGTAGCCGACTCGAGCCTCAGGATCGAAGCCGTCCAGCTCGACCGAGACCCCCACCTCTTCGAACTGAAAACGCTCCTGAATCGCGAACCCGGCCTCCTTGAAGCGGACCTTGAGGAGGGCGCAGCCCTCGGCTTCGGTCAAGCGCGCCTGGCGGATCTTGGGTGCTTCGTCGCTCATGTTCCCCTCCCGGGACCTGCGGACGTTAGGCCCTCTGGGAGGGGACATCAACGGGACGAAGCCGCTCCGAGCTACCCGGCGAGCTCAGGAGCCGTCCAGCGCGCTTAGGAGTCGTCCCACGCTTGCCCCCGCCCACGAGAGCGGGGTGGTGGCCCAGCTCGAAGCCGAGCTCCCCTTCAGCCCTCGGCGACGACAAGCGCTGTGCGTCGAGCCCGCCTGGAGCTCGACGTCCGCTTGCAGGAACAACCACCAAGGGCGATCCAATCTTTGAAGCTGGAGGCCGCAGCGGGGGCCGAGGAGGAGGCGCCAGCAGAAGACCTCGAGCCCCCTCCGCCCAGCAAGGCGCTCGGGTCAGAGACCACGAGTTGCCCCCGCTGGAGAGGCTCCTGGCGAGGACTGCCTGTGGCGAAGGATCAAGTATCGTTGTCACCAGAGCAGGGAACCGGGAGGGGCTTAATGTTGCATGGCCTAACCTCTCCTCGAGTCCTCTTGATCGAGGACGACGAGGACATTCGGACCCTCGTCGCCACCCTCTTGGACTTCGAAGTCGAGGAGGCGGCGACGGGAGCGGAGGGCTTGAGCCTCGCCTTCGCCTCCCCCCCCAGCCTGATCCTCCTCGACCGAAACCTCCCAGACCAAGACGGCCTAGCCGTCCTCGCCCAGCTCCGCGCCCAGCTCACGACTCGGCACGTCCCGGTGATCCTGCTGACCGCGAAAGACGCGCCACAAGACCGAGTCCTGGGGCTCCGCTCTGGAGCCGAAGACTACATTGGCAAGCCCTTCGATCCCGAAGAGCTGGTGGCCAGGGTCGAGGTCACCCTGCGGCGCTCTCGCGACGCCCTCGTCACCGACCCCCTAACCAAGCTCCCGGGAAATGAGGTCCTGCGGGCGGAGATCGCCCGCTACCTCCGCGAGGATCGCAGCTTCAGCCTCTGCTACGCGGACCTCAACAACTTCAAGGCCTACGTCGATCACTACGGGTTCGAGCGCGCCTCGGAGCTGATCCAACGCCTAGCCCAGATCTGCTACGCCTGCCTCATCGACTACGGCGCCCCAGAGGACTTCTTGGGGCACCTCGGAGGAGACGACTTTTTCTTCCTCGTCGGTCCAGGTCGCAGCGGTCCGCTCGTGGCAAACCTCTTGACTCGCTTCGACGCCATCGTCCCCGGCTTCTACGCGCCCGAGGACTTGGAGCGGGGACACCTCGTCGGGGTCGATCGATTCCAAGAGCGGCGGGAGTTTCCCCTCACGAGCCTGAGCGTGGCGGTCGTCGACGTCGAGGCCAGCCAGTTCCCGAGCCCTCGAGAGCTCGCCGCCTACGCCGCGAAGTGCAAGTCCGACGTCAAGCAGGGGAACGTGGGCTGCTCGAACACGGGCACCTTTAGTCGGGCCAAGACATTGAGAGCCCTCTAGTGCTCGAAGAGCTCCGAGCCATGTATCTGGGCAAACTCCCCAAGCGAATCAGCGCCCTCCAGGCCGCCCTCGACGATCACCAGGCTGGAGGCGAGGGGCTAGCAACAATCCGCCACCTCGCCCACGGCCTCCGGGGCTCTGGCGCGAGCTACGGGTTCCCTGCTATCAGCCGCGCTGCCGCTGAGCTAGAAGACGCGCCCCTCGAACACCTCGCCGCGCGAGTCTTCGACCTCGTGTCAGTCCTCCAGGCCCCGTCCGCCCCCGAGGAGCAGAAGACGATCCTCATCGTGAGCGCCGACCCAGGCTTCACCGGCCCGCTCGCGCCCCACCTCGCCGGCGAGAGCCGCAAGGTCCAAATCGTGAGGACCGGCAGGGAGGCGCTCAGGCTCTGCCAGACATCTCCTCCTGCGGTGGTCCTGCTCGAGCTGATCCTCCCAGACATCGACGGGAGACGCCTCCTGAAGGCGCTCCGACGAACGGCGGGGCTCGAAGATGCCCCGCTGCTGGTGGTCGCGACGCGAGGTAACACTCGGCTCCGAGAAGAGTGCTTCGCCCTCGGGGCCAACCACTACTTCGACAAGGCATGCGACCCCTCCCTCCTCGTCTCGACGGTCTCCGCCACCCTCGAGCGGAGAGACAGGCGCACCTCGTCCAGCCAGATGCGGATCATGAGCCGCCTCCTCAGTCGAAGAGCCTTCTGCGACTACTACGGACGTCGCCTCCACGACCGGCAGCCGGGCAGCGGCTGCCTGATCCTGATCGCCCTCGGTGACCTGCCAGAGGGCGACCGCGAGGCCGTCGTTCAGCGGGTGGCCGGGGTGGTCCTCAAGGACCTCCGCACGAGTGATCAGCTCGCTCGCTGGGGAGAGACCGAGCTCCTGCTCTGGGCGAAGGAGACCTTCGCCCCAGGAGCGCGACGACTCCTGGAGCGGATCGCGTCCAAGGTTCAGGCGCGAGAGATCCCCGCTGGAGACCAGGTCTATCGAGTCAGCATTCAAGGCGGGATCGCAGGGCTCGATCGGCAGCCGCCGCCCCTCGAGGAGCTCTTGAAGCGCGCGCGGACGAGCCTCAGCCAAGAGCAGAAGCGAGTCGGAGTCACCGCCGGCGCTCGAGTCGCAAACGACGCTCAGCGCGTCCTCTTGGCGGAGGACGACCCCGAGTTCGCTGGACTGGTCAAATATGTCCTCGGCCAGAGCGGCCTCGCCGTCGAGCACCTCGCCTCAGGAGAGGGAGTCCTCGAGCGCGGGCTCGTGCTGCGGCCGACGCTCTTCGTGCTCGACGTCCGCCTGCCCGGGGTCGACGGGTTCGAGCTCGTGCGGCGGATCCGATCTCACCCCGTCCTGCGAGGCACCCCCATCGTCCTCCTAACTGCCTTGGGGGCCGAACAAGACGTCGTCAAAGGACTCGAACTGGGCGCCGACGACTACATCATCAAGCCCTGCTCACCCAAGGAGCTCCTGGCTCGCGTTCAGCGCTTGCTCGCACTCCAGCGAGGGAGCGAGAGCGAGTTCCAGCCCGGCAGCATGGCTGGTCAGTTCACGGGCGGGAACTTGGTCGAGCTCGTACAAATGTTGGCGAACAACTCCAAATCCGGAACCCTGGCAGTCTCCTCTGAGCACCTGACCGGCCAGCTGGACTTTCGCGACGGCGCCCTGGTCAGAGTCCTGTCTTCCAGCGCACAGCACGGAAGTGAAGCCGCCCACGAGCTCCTGGCCTGCGAAGAGGGCCGCTTCGAGTTCGCCCCCGCGGGAGAGCTCGATCCCGGCGGTCCTCAAGAGTCCTCGATCCGGGTCGGATCCCTCCTCCTCGAGGCCATGCGACGCCGAGACGAGCAGCAGCCATGAGCGTTCTCGGGATAGGAGTCACTCCATGTTCGACTTGAGCGATTTCGGTCTCGGCGATATGACCCGGCTGGGGGCCAAGCTCCGTGAGGCTGGTGAAGGATCCCAGACCCTCGCCGCCGCAGCCGACCGGATCGTGTCCCTCCTCCACGACGGCCTCGTCGACTCCAGCGGAGAGAAGAACTGCGCCCTGGTTCGCCTCTTCCTGACTAAGGCCCACGGTGACCTCGAGCCCAGCTTGCAAGAGGCCGGCGCTCGCCTGATGGCAGGTCGAGAGCTGACCCCCGAGACCCGCTGCTTGACCCTCCTGGCCACGCGTGGAGTCGAGTCGGCTTGGTGTGACCCCACCGAGTCGGAGGGGCATCAGTCGATCCCCCTCCCCAGCGCGGAGGTCGTGTCCTCGATCCCTATGGTCTCTCAGCTCCTGGCCCAGCTCGGGCTCGATCTCAGGATCGTGGTCGACCCGACTTCGAGCCTGCTCCTCGAGCGGGACCAGACGAGCTACAACGTGTTCTACGTCCCTGACGCGCGCGGGAGCGACTACATCCCGGCTCAGGCTGAGTTCGTCGAGCCCTACAGGATTCGCTCCGTGATCGGCTTCGGCGGTCTCTTGCCTTCGGGCTCAGTGTTCACGGTGCTCCTCTTTACACGGGTCGAGGTTCCAAAGTCGACCGCGGACATGTTCAGAAACGCTGCCATGAACACCAAGTTGGCGCTCCTCCCCTTTGACAGCTTCTCCGAAGGCGAGACCCCGGCGTGAGTGAGGCAGAGCTGCGGAGATCAAGGTCCGAGTTGGCCGTCCTGCGAGAGCTCCTGGCCGTGCAGGAGCGGAGCGTCATCGAGCAAGCAGGGCGCCTCGAGGTCGCCCTCAAGGAGTCACGCCAGCGCGCGGAGTCCCTCGCCGAGAGCGAGGTCCGCCTGCGCGCGATCGTCGAGACCGCCAACGAGCCGATCCTGACCTTCGACGGCGAGGGCAAGATCGAGAGCGCCAACCCAGCCACGCAGTCCATGTTCGGTTACGCGCCCGCGAAGCTGAAAGGCCGAGCGATCAACGCTCTCCTCCCCGGAGCAGACTGGGCTTGGGCGAGCCTCCTCCCAACCCCCGATTCGCCTGACGAGGCTCTGGTCGGGCCCAGCCAGGAGGTCACGGCGATCCGTCGAGATGGTTCCACCTTCCCAGCCGAGTTGAGCGTCAGCGAAATGGAGATCTCAGGGGAGAGGATGTTCACTGCCATGGTCCGAGACGTCTCCGAGCGACGCCGGATCGAAGAGCTGCAGTCCGAGTTCGTCTCGACCGTCAGCCACGAGCTCAGGACCCCGCTGACCTCGATCCGTGGTGCCCTGGGGCTTCTCGCTGGGGGAGTCACGGGGGAGCTTCCCCCCGAAGCTCGCGAGTTCGTGGAGATCGCAGCCAGCAACTGCGAGCGCTTGGTGCGCCTCGTCAACGACATCCTGGACACCGAGAAAATGCAGCAGGGACAGCTGGAGTTCACCCTCCGCTCCACGCCCCTGCGACAGGTCCTCGAGACGACCCTCCGCGCGAGCGAGGCCCTCGCCCTAGAGGAGGGAGTCGAGCTGCTCCTCGTGGGAGAGATCCCCAGCGGGGAGGTCCTGGTCGACGTCGATCGCATCGGCCAGGTCATGGCGAACCTGCTCGCCAATGGGGTCAAGTTCTCGCCCCCCGGCGCCCGCCTAGAGGTCTCCGTCGAGCTCGTCTCGCGTCGATTCCGGGTCTCGATCCGTGATCATGGCCCGGGGATCCCCGAAGAGTTTCGCGAGCGGATCTTCCAACGCTTCTCCCAGGCGGACGCCTCGACGACCCGAGAGAAGGGCGGGACGGGGCTCGGGCTCGCGATCTCGAAGCTCCTGATCGAGCACATGCGAGGCAGGATCGGGTTCGAGCCCGCAGAGGGCGGGGGGACCTTCTTCTTCTTCGAGCTCCCCTACCTCCCCCCCGTCAGCGAGTCAGAGTCCGAGGTCGAGGAAGGCCCCTTGGTCCTGGTCTGCGAAGACGACCCTGACTTGGCGCACTCCCTGACCGGTCTCTTGAGGTCTCGCGGGTTCGCCGTGCACTTGGCTCCGACCCTCGAGCGCGCTAGGCGCCTCTTGGCCAGCCACACCTACGCCGCGATCACGCTCGATCTAGTCCTCGCCGACGGCCTCGGCACGGAGCTAATCCATGAACTCCGGGCAGTCGAGGCGACCCGGCTGACCCCGATCCTCGTGGTCACGGGCTCCGACCGGCGACTGGGATCAGCCGCGGTCCTGGTGACCGACGTGATTCAGAAGCCCTTCGAGGAGGAGCGGCTGCTCGACTCGCTGCACAACGCGGTCGCGCTCTCGGGGAGCCTCTGCCCCCGACTCCTCCACGTCGAGGACGACCCTGACATTCGCAGGATCTTCCGCCGCACGCTCCCGGAGACCTGGTCCGTCAGAGGCGCCGAGACGATCGCGGCGGCGAAGTCAGCTCTCGGCAAAGAGGTCTTCGACGTCGTCGTCCTCGACTTGAGCCTGCCCGACGGCGGAGGAGAAGAGCTGATCGACTCCGTCGGCGAGGCCCAAGTCATCTTATTCTCTGCGAGCGATGCTCCCCGAGAGACCGCCGAGAGGGTCTCTGCCGCTATGGTCAAATCTCGCGCCGACGCGGGCCAGGTCCGAGACATGATCGTGTCCCTGATTCGAAATCGCGAGGGATCCCTGATTCGGAATCGCAAAGGAGGGAAGCCGTGAGCACCGTCCTCCTCGTAGATTCCGACGCCGACGTCCGCGCGCTCTTGAGATCAGCCCTCGAGCAGCAGGGCTACTCGGTGATCGAGGCCGCAGGGTTCGCAGAGGCAGTGGAGGAGCTCGCTCGAGCCCCCATCGACCTCTTGGTCGTCGACGGCGGACAGTCAGACGGTTCGAGCCTCGAGTTCTTGGCTCAGTTTCGCGGTTCCTTCCCCTCGACGCCGATCGTGCTCCTCTCCAGCTTCTTTCAAGACCTCCGCTCGTTCAGGCAACTCACCGACGAGCTCAGTGTGTCCCGCGTCGTCTACAAGCCGATCGAAGCCGCCAGCTTCGCCGCGAGCCTCACCTGGCTCCTCGAAGCGAATCCGCGCTCCCAAGCGTCGGACCCGCAGGGCCCGAGCCAAGCACCGGCGCCGCCTCCCCCCGACGACGAATTCGAAGCGATGTTGGCGCTGTTGAGCGACGAGTTTGCAGGGAGGCTCCCCGCCAGGCTGGCTGAGATCGAAGCCCACGTCCAAGCGGGGGAGAGCGAACGACTCGCGGAAGCGCAAATGCTCGCCCACAAGCTGCGGGGCTCTGCCGGCTCCTACGGGTTCGGGCTCGTCGGAAGCGCCCTCGGCGTCGTCGAGGACCTGATCTCAGAGTCGCTAGAGCGCGGAGGGACCCTCGAGGGATTCACCGCTGCGCTCAGCGAAGCCCGCTCCGCGGCTCTCGCCGGTCCGCGCACGACGCGCCAAGCGCTGATCGGCACCGAGTCCACCCTGGCGGCTCGAGTCCCAACCCGTGCGCTCCTAGTCGTGGACGACGATCCGGACTTCCTCGAGCTGGTCCGGGCAGCCGGAGAGAACCTTCTAGTCGACGTGGTGACGGCAGACTCGACAGAGGCCGCCCTCGAGCTGGCTGCTAGGCGCCCGCTCCTAGCGGCGATCCTGGACGTCCACCTCAAGAGACGGCACTCTTTCAGCCTCGCTGATCGACTCCGCGAGACTCCTGGCAACGAAGGGATCTCGATCGCGTTCACCTCAGTCGATCGACGGATCACGACCCGACTCGCGGCGAGCGAAGCCGGCGCCTCGAGGTTCTTCGAGAAGCCGGTCTGCGCAGAGAACTTCGCAGAGCAGGTTCAACAGTTCTTGAGCACCTCGAGGAGCAGCCCGGCCCGAGTCCTCGTCGTCGACGACGACGAGGACATCCTCAGCCTCTACACCCACACGCTCCGCTCCGCAGGCTTCCAGGTCTCGACCCTGACCGCTGCCGTGACTCTGGTAGATCAACTCGAGAAGCTGTCCCCAGATCTGCTCCTCCTCGACATCAACCTGCCTGGGATCTCGGGAGTCGACGTGTGCCGAGCGCTCCGGATGTCCGAGCGCTGGGAGTTCCTGCCTGTGATCCTGATCAGCGCCGACACGACTCCAGAGACACGCCTGCGGGCTTTTCGTTCTGGCGCCTCGGACCTGATTCAGAAGCCTGTCCTGAGCGAAGAGCTCTTGGCGCGGATCCGGATGCAGGTCGAGCGCTCTCGCCTCCTCCGCGAGCGGGCAGATCGCGACGCCCTCTCGGGCCTCATGCTGAGGCGGCCCTTCTTGCAGTCGGTGGGCCGAGCCCTCGCGCTCTCGCTGCGCGAAGGTCGGCCCCTCGCCCTCGTCCTCATCGACCTCGACGACTTCAAGGCGATAAATGACACCCACGGACACCTCGCAGGTGACGACGTGATCTCCAGGTTCGGGGACCTCCTCCGTCGGCGCTTTCGCCCTCAGGATCTCAGGGGTCGCTGGGGTGGCGAAGAGTTCGTCTTGGCATTCCCTGGAAGGGGAGTCGAGGTTGCCCTCGCGACCACCAAGCGGATCCTGGAGGAGTTCAGGGCGCTCAGGTTCAAGGGCAAGGAGGGGTCCTTCGGGGCCACTTTCACGGCTGGGGTCGCCTGCTTCCCTGAGAGCGGAGACTCCATCAACGACCTGCTCCGACGGGCAGACGAGCTCCTTTACAAGGGTAAAGAGAGCGGAAAGAACAAGGTCTTGGGCGAAGACTCGATCTTCTCCCAAGTCGCGAAAGGAGAAGGCCTGTGAAAGTGCTCTTGATCGACGACGAGGACGACATTCGTAAGGTCGCCGAGCTAAGCCTGAGGGCGGTCGGAAAGTTCGAGACCTGCGTCGCCAGTGGGGGGCGTGAAGGAATGGAGATCGCTAGGGCCGAGGGCCCTGACTTGATCCTGATGGACATGATGATGCCGGATCTCGACGGGCTCGGGACACTGGCGGAGCTGCGCCGGGACCCAGCCCTAGCAGGTATCCCGGTGATCTTCATGACCGCCAAGGTCCAAGCCAGCGAGATCGAGCACTACCTCAGCGCGGGCGCGATCGGGGTCATAAAGAAGCCCTTTGATCCCATGAGTCTCGCCGGCGAAGTCCGCAGGCTCTTGGAGGCAGCTGAGGGATAGGTCTAGCCTTGGGCAGCGACTGAGACGCTAGCGCGTAATGTGTAGCTCCTTGGTGAAGTCGCTCGCGTCAGAGGGGTGAGTCTCATGCGGTGGTTCCTCACCCTATTGATCGTCCTCTCGTTTTCAGCCGCGGCCGCGACACCCGAGCCCGACCCCGAGCCGGTCTGGGTTCGAATGGCCAGGACCCAGCTCGGCGTCTCCGAGGGAACGGCCAAGGGGCGGGCCAAGATCAGGGCCTATCACAAGCTCGGATCCGGACGGGCGCTGGGCTCCAAGAGCGCCTGGTGCGCGTCCTTCATGAACTGGGTCCTCTCGCGCTCTGGCTACCGAGGGACCCAGAGCGCTTGGGCCCGCTCCTTCGAGCGCCTCGGGACGCGCCTCGAGAAGCCTCGCCCAGGCTGCATCGTCGTGTTCTGGCGCAAGTCCAAGAAGAGCGGCAAGGGCCACGTCGGGATTTGGCTGAGCGAGACCGAGGGCACCATCCAAGTCCTTGGCGGCAACCAAGACGACAAGGTCCAAGTCAGCGACTACCCCAAGCACCGGGTCACCGCCTACGTCTGGCCCGAGCGCTGGGGCCCCTTCTAGCGGCGTCAGCGAACCCAGTCTTCAGGTCGGGCGCCCGGCTCTCTCTGAGACCAGCACGCGCTCGGCTTCGGCTACGAAGGAATCCGAGAGGCCGCCCAAGTCGCACGCGTCTTGGTAGGGAGTTCGCACACGAACGCCTTGCCAGACCCGTGTCATGCTCTGGACCTTCGTGAGCGCGATCCAGTGGCTTCGGTATTCGACGACGAGGGCGTGCTCATAGAGGGCGACCTCTCGAGGGTATGGATCCTTGAGCTGCATCAGAACGACCAGGACGCCTGCCGTCGCTCCAATGAAGACGGCGACCCCGTCAGAAGCCTTGAGCGCGACTCCGATCCCTGCTCCCACTCCCGCGCCGACCACGCTCAGCCCGAGCACTCGGGCCCACTCCCGCCACCGCCAACCACGAGGGCACTCGCTTCGCAATCGAGCGCCGAAGGTCTCGTGGTAGGCGTCAGGCGGTGGATTCCATTCGCCCTCTCCGGCAGAAGAGTAGACCTCGAACACCCCTGCTAGGACCCCGATCTTGACGCTCTCACCCAGTGAAATCCCCCCTGCGCGCGCTGCGAGGTCAGCGGGTCGCGCCCCCTCGTCCTGATCAAGAGCAGAGCGAAGCTCCTCGAGCGCGCGCGCGTTGAAGCCAATCAACACCACGTTGGCAGCGCCGGCCTCGATCCGAAGCTTGTCGCCTTCGAGCCCGACCCAGGTCACCAACTCCGCTGGCCAACTCAGGGTCCGCCCGCTGCTCCGGAGCTCGATCACGTCGGGGCTGACCCGAACGCGATCTGGCACCTTGAGCTTCCATACTCGCCAAAGCGGATACGCGATCAGGGCGAAGACGAGGGTCAAGCCCCCGGCCAGCCATGGTGAGAAGCTCCACTCGATCGAGTCGGAGCTCAGAAGCCAAGCCACGCCCGGCGCGGCCACACTCGAGATCATCAGCACGAGATCTGAAGTAGCAGGCTTTGGAGTTCCCTCAGCGATCCAAACTCGGCTTTGAACGTGACCCACGACGTAGCTTGGCCCGAGGTTGCGATCGGCGCCAGCCCATTAGTCAACGACGGACGTGGAAGTCGCTCTTAGACCTGCGCCCAGCGCATCCAGAGCTCGAGCCACAGGATCGACCACAGGCCGTGGTGCCGGTCGCGCTCGCGGCGGAGGTGCTCGCCCAAGAGGCGCTCGACCTGGGGCGTCTGGAACACCTCGCGGGTCCTGGCGTCGGGCGCCAGGACCGTCTCGCGGAACAGGGGTAGGAGGGGGCCGCGGAACCAGGCGTCGATGGGGACCGAGAAGCCCTTCTTGGGCGCGTTCACGAGCTCTTGGGGCAGGCGCCGGCGCGCCAAGCGGCGGAGGAGGTGCTTGCCCTCGCTGAGCGTCCGCTTGTAGGCGAAGGGGAGGCGCATCGCCCACTCGACGAGGTGGTGGTCGAGGAAGGGCGCGCGGGCCTCGAGGCCGTGGGCCATGCTCGCTATGTCCACCTTGGTCAAAATGTCGTCGGGGAGATAGAGCTGGAAGTCCGCCCAGAGGACTCGCTCTTCGTCGCGGGTCGCGCGGGCTGAGCGGAAGCTCTCGCGATAGGCCTGGAGCGGGTCGGCCTCGGCGACCTGGGCCGCGAACTCCGGCCGATAGAGGTCCGCTAGGACGGCCGACTGGAGGAGGAAGGACATTTGTCCGTTTCGCTCCTCGACGGGCTGATCCGCGATCTCTACGAAGCGGTGCAGGTAGTGGAGCGGCGAGGGCGACTGGCCGCGCGGGAGCTGCGCGACCAGCGAGCGGACTCCGCTCCGAAGCGAGCGCGGGGCGACCTGCCAGAGACCCACGGTGCTGTTGGCGGCGTGGCGCAGGTAGCCGGCGAAGAGCTCGTCGCCGCCGTCGCCCGAGAGCGCGACGGTGACCTGCTCGCGCGCCAAGCCCGCCACGCGATAGGTCGGAATCGCCGAGCTGTCGGCGAAGGGCTCTCCGTAACGCGCGACCAGGAGCGGGAGCAGGGCTTGGGCGTCTGCCGCCACGACCCGCTCGGTGTGCTGGGTCCCGTAGAGGTCGGCCACGGCCTGGGCGCCCTGGCGCTCGTCGTAGCGAGCCTCCTCGAAACCAATCGTGAAGGTCCGCACCGGCTCCGAGAGGAGGCTCGCGAGGGAGGACACGATCAACCCCGAGTCGATCCCGCCCGAGAGGAGGGCACCTAGCGGGACGTCGGCCACGGTCCGAAGCCGGACCGCCTCGTCGAGCAAGGCTGCTCCCTCCTCTATGGCCTCGGCGAAGTGCGAGCGCGTCTGGGGCGAATAGGAGGGGTCCCAGTAGCGGCGCAAACGGGGGGTCTCGCCAGGGCTCCACTCCAGGACATGCGCCGGCGGGAGCTTCCTGGCCCCGGCGAAGGCCGACTGGGGCGAGGGCACGTAGCCGTAGTGGAGGTAGCTGTGGATCGCGACGGGGTCGTAGACCGGGGCCGGCGCGCTGGGGTCGGCCAAGAGCGCCGCGGGTTCGCTGGCGAAGCGCAGCGCGTCGGGGTCGACCCGGTAGTGGAGCGGCTTCTGGCCCGCTCGGTCACGCGCCAGGAGCAGACGCCCACGGGTCGTATCCCAGATCGCGAAGGCGAACATTCCACGCAGGCGCTGCACCAAGTCGGCGCCCTCCTCCTCGTAGAGGTGGACCAAGACCTCGGTGTCGGTCCGCGATTGGAAGCGGTGCCCTTTGGCTTGGAGCTCGTCGCGCAGCTCGGCGAAGTTGTAGATCTCCCCGTTCAGGACGACCCAGACCGTTCCGTCCTCGTTGGACATAGGCTGCCGCCCGTCCGCTGAGAGGTCAATGATCGAGAGGCGCCGGTGCCCGAGGGCGGCTGGCCCCAGGAGCTCGATCCCCTCGCCGTCGGGGCCGCGGTGCGCGATCGCAGCCACCATGGGCGCGATCACGGCTCGCTCCGCAGGACGACTCGGGTCCTGCCAGATCACTCCCGCGATCCCACACATTTGCCACCTCCGACCAAGATCACCCCCACCAGGAGGCTGAACGGCGCGCCAACTCTACTCCCTGGGATCCCTGCTCAGCTATCCTCTCGGCCAGCCAATCAGGTCGGAGCTCCCTTCGGCCGCCCGGAGGCTCCTGTGGTTTCAACTCTTCGCTTCCTCCCCCTCCTGGCCCTTCTCCTCCTGCCCCTGACATTTCTGGGCTGCCCTGGGGCCGAACAGGCTGCGCCGACGCCAGCCCCAACCCCACGAGCGATTCGGGTCCTCGACCAGCGAGAGGTACGGAAGGCCTCCGATCTCGCCGTCGTCCTCGAGTACGCGACTCACCTGCCTCGCCAGAAAGCCGACCTCGAGGGCGAGCCCGAGGCGTCTCGCCCCAGCCCCGGGCCCGGGTTCTTCGCCTCTGCTCTGGTGAAGATCCGCCCGCTGAGTGCGGCCGAGGCAGCAGAGTTCGGCGTCAGCGACAAGGAGCTCAAGCGGGCGGGCGAATCCGAGACCGAAGTGGATCTGATTTGGAGAACCGCTGACGGCAACGACTTCGAAGGTCCAGAGCCAAGCGCCGTTCTCGGAGAACCGGGAGCGCGAGCCGCGACAGAGATCGAGCCCGGTTCTTACTACCGCTGGATCGAGCTCCAGGAGCCGATTCAAGCCGACGAAGAGCTACGCCTCTACGTCCGCGTCCGACGGACCTGGAGTTCGAAGGAAGGGCAATCGGGTCGAAAGGTCGTCAGCATCGAAGAGGTGCAGTACCGCGTTCTCGGTGCGGGGAAGAACTGACCCGAGTCGCTGGGAGAGCGGCGGCAAGCACCCGACCCCTCCCACTGACGCGCGCGTCTGATGCGAAGGGTGTCTTCGTGTCGCCTCCCGCAAAGCGCGCACCCCGGACCTGGTGAGGCGCTCGGGCGCGAGTAGACTGGCGCCGAGCGCGGACCCCCCTGTCCGTCCAAGCGGGTTCCCTTCTGCTGATGTCCGAAGTCAACACCTACCCAGATGGTCGCAAGCCCCCTTCGCGGGTGCCGAAGGCGGAGCGGATCCTGAACCTGATCTCCGCCCTCCTTCACGCCGATCAACCGGTCCCGGTGGCCGAGATCCTGGGCAAGGTCACGGGCTACGACGACGCCGCGACGCGCGACTCCTTGATGCGCCGCTTCGAGCGCGACAAGAAGGTCCTGCGGGACATTGGGATCCCGATTGAGCACGCCACGGCCGGGACCTTCGGCCAAGAGGGCTACTCGATCCCGCGCAACGCCTACTTCCTCGACGAGCTCGTGCTCCCGCCCGAGTCCAGCCAGCTCCTCCGGACCCTCTTCGCCTGGGCCCACGCCGAAGGCGGCGAGCTGAGCGCTGATCTTCGTTCGGCCTTGATCAAGCTCGGGTTCCTGGTCTCGACCAAGACCGACGACTTCGGCCCGGCCGCCAACCCAGAGCCCCTAGACCCCGCGTCCAAGGGCAAGGGCAGCGTGGGCGGCGCCAACCTCAAGAAGCTCTCGGAGGCGGTCCTGTTCCGCAAGCAGGTCAACTTCCGCTACCACTCCCTGGGCCGCGACGACGAATACTCGGTCAAGGTCGACCCCTACGGACTCGGCTTCGACGGCCAAGCCTGGGGCCTGGGCGCTTGGTATCTGATCGGCCGCAGCCACCGCGCCAATGACCTCCGGGTGTTCAAGGTCCGCCGGATCCGCGGCGCCGTCGAGCTCCTCGGCAAGACCGAGGCCTTCGATCGCCCCGAGGGATTCCGAACCCGCGATCACCTCGGCAAGTCCCGCTGGGAGTGGAGCGACCTCGACCCGGCCTTGGCTGGTGAGAACAACCCCCCTCCCTACCGAGCAGTGGTCGGCTTCGAGGACGGCGTCGTGAGCGAGGTCCGGGTCAAGGCGCCCCGCGCGACCGTGATCGAGCCCCCGGCCAACGCGCGCCCCGGCTACACCTACCTGGCCTTCGAGGTCAAGCAAGAGCGCCCCCTGACCCGCTTCTTGCTTCGCTTCGTTCCGCGCCTCCACGTCCAGGAGCCCTCGTCCCTCAACGACGCTCTGCGCGGCCTCGCGCGCCAGGTCCTGGCCCGTTACGAGGAGGGGGCCTCGTGAGCAACCCCGTCCCTCGCCTCCGGCGCCTGCTCTCGATCATTCCCATGATCCAGCGCCGCGGCTCGGTCTCGCTGAGCGAGCTCCAAGAGACCCTCGGCGTCAGCCGTCGCGAGCTCCAGGGCGACCTGAACGCGATCATGCTCTGCGGCGTCCCGCCCTACCTCCCCAACGACTACATCTCGGTCTTCATAGACGACGACAAGGTCACCATCGACTACGCCCAGCACTTCAGCCGCCCCGCGCGCCTGACCCTGCCTGAGGCCCTCGCGCTCCGCCTCGCGATCTCGCGGCTCCAGGTCCCCGAGAACGGCCCCCTCTACGAGGCGTCGCAGGAGCTCCTGACCGCTCTCGACCGCGTCATGCTCGGCGAGGACTTCGCCAGCCTGGCCAACTCCATTGAGGGCCGCGAGGCCGAGCAGGTCAGCCCCAAGTTGGCGGCGATCGACCGGGCCGTCGAGGACCAGCTCTTGCTCCGCTTCACCTACTACTCGCCCTCCAGCGAGCAGGTCACGCCCCGCCAAGTCCGCCCCTACGGACGCGGCGATCGCGGCGGCAACCAATACCTGATCGCCTACTGCGAAGAGCGCCGGGACGTCCGAACCTTCCGCGTCGATCGGATCTCGGAGCTCGAGCTGGACGAAGGCGGCGACCCCTTCCTGCTCCCGCTCCAGTTCGACCTCTCGGCGCACCTCAGCAAGATCGGCCCCAAGCCGGGCGAAGGCGAGCACCTCCGCCTCCGCCTCGACCACGCCATCGTTCGCTTCGAGACCGAAGACCTCGACGAGGCCTCCCTCGAGCACCTCCCCAACGGAGACGTCGTCGTCTCGCGCGACTGCGGCTCCGTCGACTGGGCAGTCAGCGACTGCCTGCACCGCGGCGAGCACGCCGAGATCCTCGAGCCGCCCGAGGCCCGCGCCAACCTCTGCGCGCGCCTCCAGGCCTTCCTCGCCCAAAGCTAGCTCGCCCGATGCGGATCGTGATCGTCGGAGGCGGCGTCGTCGGGCAGCACCTGGCCGAGTTCCTCGTCAGCGAAGGACACAACCTGACGATCGTAGAGCAGGATCGGGAGCTCGTAGCCCGCCTCAGCGATCGCCTAGACGTGTTCGCTATCGCTGGCGACGGCGGCTCGCCACGGATCCTGGAGGAGGCCGGGCTCCGCGAAGCCCAAATGGTCGTGGCGGTGACCAACTCGGACTACCTCAACATGTTCATTTGCCTCTTGGCCGAGAGCATGGGGGTCAAGAAGAAGCTGGCTCGGGTCCGCTCCGAAGAGTATTCCGAGCGGCGCAACCTCGAGCTGATCACCAAGAAGTTCGGGATCGACCGAGTGATCAACCCCGAGCGCCTCGTGGTCGATCAAATCGCCCACATTCTCAAGACGCCGGGCGCCTCGGCGGGC
>Ga0316204_10003883_pt1 | contig 28399 bp, 19 predicted proteins | sample 6monrhotite_MG_2_FD_205661 | JGI IMG/M metagenome (GOLD analysis project Ga0316204, IMG submission 205661) | Microbial mat bacterial communities from mineral coupon in-situ incubated in ocean water Damariscotta River, Maine, United States -... | ecosystem: Environmental > Aquatic > Marine >...
GTGGGCGTGGGCGTAGGCGTAGGCGTCGGTGTCGGCGTAGGCGTAGGCGTAGGCGTGGGGGTCGGCGTAGGCGTCGGCGTGGGTGTCGGCGTGGGTGTCGGCGTGGGAGTCGGCGTGGGCGTGGGCGTGGGAGTCGGCGTGGGCGTGGGCGTGGGCGTGGGAGTCGGCGTAGGCGTCGGCGTCGGCGTCGGCGTTGGCGTTGGCGTGGGCGTGGGCGTGGGCGTTGGCGTCGGCGTCGGCGTCGGGGTCGGCGTGGGCGTGGGAGTCGGAACCGGAACAGGCGTGGGCGTGGGAGTCGGCGTGGGAGTCGGCGTGGGTGTCGGCGTGGGCGTCGTGGGGGTGGGCGTGGGAGTAGGAGTCGGCACCGGCTCCGGAGGCAGATCGTCGATGGTGTAGTCAGGGTAGAAGCCGGGCCCTATGGGGATCGGCGGGATCATGGCCGGACCAAAGAAGAGGATCTCCACCCGCCGGTTGCGTCGGCTGCGGTATTCGTCGCTCTCGGGCGCCTCGGCCGGGTAGCGCTCGCCGAGGGCGACGTATTTCTCTTCCTCCGAGACCCAGCGCAGGCTCTCGCGGAGCTCTAGTAGCTCCGCTTCGCCCTTGGCGCGATCGCCCTCACCGGCGAGGAGGCTCAGGTCCTCCATGAAGAGGTCGAAGTAAGCGCCCCGGCTCTGAGGCCCGATCCGCCCGTCGACCGCGAGCGGCTTCCCGGTGGTCGTCCCCGCTTGACTCTGAAAGCTCTGGACCGCTGCGCTGATGGTCTTGGGCCCGACGGCGCCGTCTTGGGTCAGGCCCTGGCGCTCCTGGAAGGCCTTGGTCTCTGTTCCCCCGCTGTGCGTGTCGCAGTCCCAGGATCGCTGCGCGGCCATGTAGGAGAGGATCTCCGGGTCGTCCTCGGCGGCCGCGAACTCGCCCGCCGCGACCACGAAGGCGTCTCGATCTCCCTCCAAGAGGGCCGTCACGACTCGGGCTCGAGCGTCGGAGAGGCGCTCGTTGTAGGCCTCGGTTCCCACGGTGTCCGTGTGGCCGGCCACGACGATCTTGTCGAGGACTCGCGAGCGCGCGTGGCGAAGCGCCGACAGGATCAGGGCCAGCCCGATCTCGCCGGGAGGGCTGGGGAGGAAGGCCGAGCTGTCGAAGTGGAAGAAGGCGTCGCCGAGCTTGAGGCGGAAGGCGTGGAGCCGCGGGAGCTCGTCGCCGCCTGGCGGGATCCGGAACAGCGTCGCTTCCTTGGGCGCCCAGCCGGCCCAGACGGCCATTGGGTAGGCGCTGCTGCTTCCGCGGCCCGGGAGGTGGCGGAGGAACTCAGCGCCCTGGAGGACGTAGACCGCGCCGTCCGACCAGGTCAGGGCCGCGTCAGGGCTGCTCTGAAAGGCAGCGGCCCAGCCAGGCTGGTCGCTGAGGGGGGCTGCAGCGCCCACGCCATCTTGACGTGGGTCGAAGGACACGAAGTATCCACCGCGGACAAGGACGAGCTGCTCGCCCTGGGCGTAGGCCGCGTCGATCCCAGCTTGGAACTCTGGGAGCAGCTCAGGCCAGCGGGTTCCGATCCCTTGGGTTCCTTGGGCCGCGCCCCCCGAGCCGAGCTCGAGGACCTGGTCGCCCTTGAAGACGAAGGCCAGCCCCAGATCGCGGACATAGGCGCCCGCGTCGACCGCAGTCTGAAACGCCGCGGGCCAGGTCGGGAGCGCCTCGCTGATCGGCTGCGGACCCGCGGGGTCGGGACCCTGGCCGGGGACGTAGCGCAGGACCCGGTCGTCGCCGAAGAGGCGGACTTCGCCCTCCCACCAGCCCATGGCGGCCCCGCCCTGGTCGAGGAGGTCGCCGGTCCCGACGGTCGTCTCCGCGCGGGGAGGGAGCTTGGCCCGAATCAGGACCGCGCCGGGGGCGCGGCGCGTTCGGCGGTCGAGGTCTTCGAGGAGGGCTGGGTGCTCGAAGGCTGCGGTCAGAGCCTCTCGGGTCGCCCCGTCGGCTTGCCCGGTCTCCTCGATCCCCGCAGCTCGTTGGAAATCGCGGAGCGCAGCCTCGGTGTTGGGGCCCGCGACGCCGTCGGCTGGACCCGGGTCGAAGCCCATGCTCGCGAGGCGGACTTGGACCCCTGCTGTCTCCTCGGCGGGAGCGTCTTGTTCGAGTCGGAACTTCCAGGTCGACTCCCCGACCTGAAGGGTCGCGCTCTCGCGTCCCAGGGGGACTTTCTGCTCGATCTCGCCCAGGGGGCCGACGGTGCCGACGCGAGCGCCCTCCTCGTCGCCGAGGTCTAGGAGGTATTCGGAGCCGGTCAGGGGACGGAGGTGGGCGTCGAGGACGACCAAGCGGAGGCGGAGGCCGCGCGAGAGGCGGAAGGTCGTCAGGCGGCCCGAGCGGAGGTCGAGCCGCTCGCTGGAGCGTCGCTCCGAGCTGGCCTCTACGACTCCGTCGTCGCTCGCCATTCCGCACAACTCCCAAGGCGGGCCGACCCGCTCCCACAGAGCCAGGCTATCGCCTGGCCTGGCCTGGCGCCAAGGTGGCCTCGGCGCCACAACCAGACCACCGCACAGGCTTCTTCGATCCCGGAGGGATAGGGCCCTCGCTCTCCCCTGGGGCGCGGCAGGCGTCCTAAGGCTGACGAGGGCTGCGCCCAGACCCCGTCCTAGCGCGCCCTTCACGGTATACGGAGCCAGTGCCTGGAATGAGCGCTATAGTCGCGCCCTTCGTGAACCGCCCCGCCCCACAGTCTGACGAGGTCACTCGCAACCTGGGCCTGTTCGGCGCGACCATGGTTGGCGTGTCTGCCATGCTCGGGGCCGGCGTGTTCGTCCTGAGTGGCGTCGCCCTTCGTCAGGCCGGTCCAGCGGCGCTCCTCGCCTTCGCCCTCAACGGCCTGATCACCCTCGTGACCGCCTTCAGCTTCGCCGAGCTGGCGGCGGCCTTCCCTGAGTCTGGTGGGAGCTACGTCTTCGCCCGCAAGGTGTTCCCCGTGGGTGGGGCCTTCGCCACCGGCTGGGTCCTGTGGTTGGCCTACCTCGTGGCGGCGGCCCTCTACGCCCTCGGCTTCGGGAGCTTCCTCGTATACGCGGTCCAGATCGGGGCCGAGGTCGCGGGCTACCCGCTCCTCTTTCCGACCTGGACACCTGTCGCTGTGGCCCTGGTGGCGACTGGCCTCAACACGGGCCTCCTCTCGCGGGGCGGGGCTGGAGCGGCGAGCGCCATAGCCCTCGCCAAGCTGATCGCGTTCGTCTTGATCGTGGCACCCGGCCTGTATCTGGTCGCGACCTCCGCCCCGGGGACCGTCTCGGCGGGGCTGACTCCCTTCGCGCCCAAGGGCATGGCCGGGATCGCGGTCGCTATGGGCTTCACCTTCATCGCCCTAGAGGGCTTCGAGGTCGTGGCCGCCGTCGGGGGCGAGGTCCGGGAGCCGGCCAAGACGATCCCGCGCGCGATGTTCCTCTCCATAGGGATCACGCTCACGATCTACCTCTTGCTGATCTTCGTGATGCTCAGCATTGGCGGCCCCGAGGGCGGCGGGAGCGCTTGGGAGGACCTCGGCCAGAAGGGCGACCAAGCCGTGGCCGTCGCGGTTCAGCGCTATCTAGGTCCCTTCGGGACATGTATCGTGCTCGCGGCCGGGATCCTGGCGACCTTCTCCGCCCTCACGAGCGCCCTGATGGCGGCTTCGCACATTTCGCACTCCATGGCTCGCGACCGGGCCCTGTTCCGCCCCCTGGCGCGGAAGAGTCTCCGCGGGACTCCCGCGACGGCGGTCGTGGTCAGTTCGCTCTTGGTGGCGCTCCTGGTCACGGCCACCGGTGACGTCGAGATCGCGGGCGTCACGGCCTCGCTGATCTTCTTACTCTCCTTCGCGCTGGCCAACGGCGCCGGTCTCTTGGTCCGGGTTCGGGCAGGGAATCTGGGCGGCTTCCAGGCGCCCTTCTACCCAGGCCTTCCCCTGATCGGAGTCACCGCTTGCCTCGCCCTAGCGGTGTTTCAGACGACCCTCGCCTGGCAGGCCCCGATCGTGGCTCTGATCTGGTTGGCCTTGGGCCTCGTGCTCTACCAGACTCGCTTCAAGGCCAGCGCCCAGCGAGTCTCGGCGCGGGCCGAGGCCCTCGACACGATGCTGGTTCAGCTTCGCGGGCGGACGCCGCTGATTCTGGTCCCCCTCGCCAACCCTGATCGCGCCGACACCCTGATGACCCTCGCGAACGGCCTCGCTCCACGTCGGGCGGGTCGCGTGCTGGCCTTGGCCGTGGCCAGTCACGACGGCGAGCTCCCAGGCGAAGAGGAGGGACTCGTCGCCTACGAGCGCTGCCAAGAGGCCTTGCGCAAGGCTGTCGTGGCCTCGTGCCGCGCCCAGCGGACCTTCGAGGCTTCCGTGATGCTGGCCGCCGACGTGGCCAAGACGATCTCGAAGATCGCGGCCGAGCGGCAGCCTGAGGTGGTGCTCGTCGGCATGAGCCGCCTCGACGCCGCGAGCAGCGGCTCCCGCCTCCTCGAGCGCCTCGTAGTTCGCTCCAGCGCCGACCTCGTCGTGGTCGAGGCGCCTCCCAGCTGGGGCCCTTCGGACCTGCGCCGGATCCTGGTCCCAGTGGGCGGGCAGACCAGCCATGACCCGCTCCGGGCCCGCCTCCTCGGTGTCCTGACCCGAGAGAGTCAGCACGAGGTCGAGGTGCAGTTCCTGCGTGTGGTTCGGGACGAAGCCGAGAAGCCGCGGGCCCTCGTGCAGCTCCACGACTTGGCCCAAGACTTGGGGCGAAGCAAGGAGGACTGCCAGGTCCAGGTCTCGCAGGACGCGGCGGGCGCGATCATTGCTGCCGCCGAGACCGCCGATCTGATCGTGATGGGTCTCACGGCCCAGGCTGGGAAGCCCCTGGTCGGGCCATTCGTGGAGCGCCTCGCGAACGAGGCCAGCTGCCCCCTGATCGCCATCGCACACCCCGCCTGAGGCAGCCTCGAAAAACAGCGGAGGCCCTCCCCTCGCGGAACCTGCGTGACCCCGATAGGCTGAGTGGAGCCTTACTGGGTGTAAGGCGCGGAGGCGTAGGGTGTTAGAGGCACCCGCCTACTTCTTCTTTCTCTCTGGCGCTAAGAAGGGCCGGATCGAGCCCGCTCGCCCGAGCGGGAGAGTCATTCGTGTAGGCCGACAGCCCTACTGCGAAGTGCCTCTCGATCCCTACCTCGATATCCCCGCGAGCGGAGAGCACGCCCAGGTGGTCTGCGAGCCCACCGGAGGCTTCACCCTCCACGACGCCAACAGCTCCTGGGGCACCTACAAGAACGAGCAGCGCGTCTCGGCTCCGGTGCAGATCACGACCGGCGACGTGATCACCTTCGGGCGGGACGACCGCGGCAACGTGGGTCCCCAGGTCAAGTTCTATCTCGCGCGCGACATCCTTCGCTGTCGGGTCTGCGAAGGACCTGTCTACAAGCGACACTTCAAGTGCACTGGTTGCCACCAGAAGGTGTGCCTTCGCTGCGTCGTGGTCCAGCGCCGACTCTGCAAGGCCTGCGTGCTGACGGTCCCGAGCGGAGGAGGCGCCGTCGTGGGCCCGCCGGGCAGCGGCCGCCTGGCTCGTCAGCCTGGAGCTTCCTTGGGCGGGCCGCCTCCCTTGGGGCCGCCGCCGACCGGGGGCTCCCTGTTCGGGCCGCCGCCGGCCGTCACGCCGCCAGGCATGGCTCCGATTCGAAAGACGCGGGCGATGCCGGCGCGGCACCAGATCCCCTCCAGCAACGAGATCCCCGTCGCGGGCACCGGCTTTCAACCCCCGCCAACTCCAGCGCACCAAGCCCAGCGCGGAGCCTCGGGTTCAGGTTTCTCCCGGCCGCCTGGACCCAACACAGCACCCTTTCAGGCGCCAAACCCGCCCTCGACGAGCAGCTTCAAGCGGCTCCCGCCAATGCCGCCGGCGCCTCCGTCTCCGCCTCCTGCCCGAACGCGGGCTGGGGATCTCCTCTACAGCTTGGATGTCGCGGACCCTTCGGCGACCGAGCCCGAGCTCAAGGTCCCCGACCTCGACGGACTCGAGGCCCTGCCTCAGCGGCCCAGGCCACCGGCTCCACCTGTGGCGCCCGTAGCGCCGCGCCCCGCGACTCGTCCCGTGCCGCCGCGGCCTAGCCAGAGGCTAAAGCCGGGGAACATCGAGGAGAGCAAGTTCGACGTCCAGCGTCCGGCGGCGGTCCCCTGCGATCGCTGTTCGAAGCCGCTCAACACCCACGACTTCTTCTCCTGCGTTCAGTGCGCCGGACGCCTCTGCCCCAGTCACCGCGCGACAGCCGAGCGCTGCGATCGCTGCGCCGCCCCGCCGCCAGCGGCTCCGCAGCCCTTCGGAGCTCCCGTCCCCCCGGCCCCCCTCCCGCCCCGCCCCGGGGCCGGCCTGGGCGACATTCCTCCGACCGTCCGTCACGGCCGAGATCAGCTCGAGGACACCATGGCCGACGCCGGCCAACTCCCCGCCTGGGGCGCGAGCCCCGCGGCGGACTCCGGCGACGACCTCGCCCGGCGCCCGCCGGGCCTCGGCACGGACCACGGCCTGGCTGGAATGCGCTTCGAGTGCCCCTACTGCGAGCACCCGCTTCCCTCGCACGCGCGGCGCTGCGACAGCTGCGCCCGCGACCTCTAAGCAGAGGCTGAGCCCGTTGGCTGCTCTACTCAGGGTCCTTGTCCAGGCCGAGGATTCGGCTGATGGCGATCCTCAGCTCGCGATCGAGGGCCTTGTCTTGTCCCCGGAGTGCGCGCAGGGCAGGGACCGCGCTCGCAGCGTCGGGTCCCAAGAGGCCAATCGCTTCTGCGATTCGACCGACACCCAGGCCGCCCTCGCCGAGGGCCTTGATCAAGTCCTCTAGCGACGACTTGCCAGCGAGGCGAGCCAGGGCGAGGGCGGCGAAGGGCCGAGCCGCCGCGTCGTTTTCGAAGACGTCTCGGACCAGCGCGAGCGCGTCCTTCGAATCCGCTGGACGGAGATCGTCGGGAAGCGGGTCAGCGTTGCCTCCTCGACTCGAGACCTTGGGCTGCGAACCCCAACTGGCCAGGGCTCTGCACACGGCTCCTCGAACGTTGCTGGACCGATCTTCGGCGACGACTCGTTGGTAGAGCTGGAGGGTGCCTTGGGTGCGGATCTCAGAGAGCGAGAGGACGATCTTGCAGCGGTATGCGGAGGCGGGAGCGTGGTTCGCAGGGGTTGGCTTCAAGTAGAACTCGTAGCGCTCCCTGATCTTCTCGTAGCCATTCTCGAGCTGAAGGGTCGCTCTTCCCCAGGTGGAAGAGCCGACGTGGCGATCTACGAAGGGCCGGACTTGCGGGTGGTTTGGAACGATCTCGGTCAGGGCCGAGCGAATCAGGCCGTTTCTCTCATTGGGGTCCCAGCCTTCGAGGAGGTGGTGGGCGACGTCCTCGGCTCCAGGTCCCATGCCCCCAAGGGCTCCGTAGACGTTCGTCCACTCAGGGAGGTGACGAATCAGCTTGTGGCGCAGGCTCTTGGTCGCCGGGCCGAGTCGGCCAATCGCCGTCAGCGAGAGGTTGGCGGTGAGCTCGCAGCGCTCTTTGTTCGCGAGGAAGCAGCGGTAGAGCGCCTCAGCCTGGGCTAGGACCTGAGCGCTCTTGAGGAAGCGCGCGCTGGCTTGGATCAGACCAATCGTCTCGACCCTGAGGTCGCGGTCGTCCGATTCGAGAGCGGCTCGAAGGCTGGAGAGGGCTGCCGCGGGATCAACCTCGAGGCAAACCAGGCCTGCAGCGGCTCTCGCCTGGTAGAGGTGCTGGGGCCGATCGACGAGCTGCTTGCGGAGGGCTGGGACCAACTCCTGGGCCTCTGGGATCTGTCCAGGCTGTGGGAGTCGGGCATAGCTAGGGACGTGCAGCGCAGCGAAGCCGACCACCTCGGGGTTCTCTGACTCGGCCAGCTCTCGCAGCAGCTTCCAGGCTTCATGCGAGCGCTCTTCAAGCGCTAACCACGTCACGAAGAGGGCTGCGCGGGAGCGCGCGAAGTCGCCTTCCCCTTCGTAGACCAGGCGCCAAGCCTGACGAGTCGCCTCCGACTCCTGTGCTCTCGAGAGCTTGTTGGTCCGATAGGCGAGTCGAATCTTGTAGATCGCCTGAGACTGGGCTTCCGCGCCGTCGGCGTCGAGCGCCTTCAGGGACTGGTCGACCTTCTCACCTGCCAGCGTCGAGCCCTGAACGCAGAGCGCAAGCAGCCAGGGGCAGAGCCAAATTCCACGAGACATGAATCCTCCTAGGTTCCTTCTCCTCGGGAGAGTGCAAGAAGGCGTCCGGCGATAAGTGCTGCGTTCGCGATACGAGGCGGACTCGGTGAGGAGACCAGGAAAAGAGAGCGGGGCGGATCTGCGACCTTCGCGAGTCGCAGCTAGAGGGTCGGTTGGCTTCTAGGCCACGAACTTTGGCTTCGCCGGCGTGGCTGCTATCGTAGGGACGCTGAAGGCCTGTTATGGACAGGTCCTGGCCGAGGAGGCGAGCATGGACGACCCCGAACTGGCCCGGCTGAGCGAGCACCTGGGGGACAACCTGAGGTTCGTCCGCCAGCGCCGGGGGATCACCCAGGGGCAGCTGGCCAAGCTCTGCGACGTTCCCCGGAGCACCATCGCGAACCTTGAGGCCGGCGGGAGCAACCCGACCCTCTCGGTCCTGTCCCGCCTCAGCCGCTCGCTGCACCTCTCTCTGGAGGAGATGCTCTCGCCGCCCAAGGTTCGCTGTCAGCTCTTCCCGAGCGGGACGCTCCCGATCAAGTCCCGGGCCCGCGGGCGCGCTCGGGTCCACAAGCTCCTCCCCCATGCGATCCCAGGAATGGAGATCGATCGCTTCGAGCTCGAGGCCAGCGCTCGGATCACGGGTGTCCCGCACAGGCCAGGGACCCACGAATACCTCTGCTGTGAGCGCGGCGAGATCCGAATCACGGTCGAGGGGGAGCGCTTCGACCTCCGCCCGGGAGACGTCGCAGCCTTCCCTGGGGACCAAGCCCACGGATATCACAACACCGGGAGCGAGGTCGCCGTCGCCTTCAGCGTCGTGACCCTAGCGCCCCTCTCGGGAGCAGTCCCCGACTGAGTCCTGCTCCTCTGGGCCCCGGACGAAGTTCTCCAGGACCCGCGCGCCGTGAGGCGTGAGGTAGGACTCGGGGTGGAACTGGACCCCCTCCAGCGGAGCCCTGCGGTGGCGGAGCGCCATCAGCTCTCCCTCGGGCGACCACGCTGTCGCCTCGAGACAGTCGGGGAGAGGCTCGACGACGATCAGAGAGTGGTAGCGCGCGGCGGGGAAGGGGCTCGGGAGACCTGCTAGGACGCCTCGCCCGAGGTGACTGATCGGCGTCGAGCGACCGTGGAGAGGGCGTGTGGCCCGCTCGACCCGAGCCCCGAAGGCCTCGGCCAAGGCCTGGTGCCCGAGGCAGACCCCGAGGAGCGCGATCCCTCGCGCCGCGCAGGCCCGGACCAACTCCAAGCAGATCCCAGCATCCTGGGGGCGCTTGGGCCCTGGCGAGAGGAGGACACGCTCCGGCTGCCAGGCCAGGGCTTCGTCCACGCTCAGGGCGTCGTTGCGCTCGACGCGGACTTCGTGGTCGACCCTCAGGAGGGGCTGGACGAGGTTGTGCGTGAAGGAATCGTAGTTGTCGACGACGAGGATCCGCACGGGGCCCGCGGCGTGGCTACACGCGCCGGAGGGTGGCGATCACCGTCGCGCTCATGGCCTGGCCGCTCCCGACGGCGTCTAGGCCCTCGCGGGTCTTGGCCTTGAGGTTCAGCTGCTCGAGGGAGAGCCCCAAGGCCTCGCTGAGGCGGGCCCGGATCTCAGCCTTGTATGGCTTGAGCTTGGGACGCTCAGCGTCGATCACAGCGTCCACGTAGGACACCTCCCAGCCCGCGGCCCGGACATCGCGGAGGGCCGCCCGGAGGAGCTCGATGGAGTCGGCCCCCTTGTAGGTCGGATCGGTGTCGGGGAAGTGCTCGCCTATGTCTCCCAGGCAGGCCGCGCCGAGGACCGCGTCGATCAGGGCGTGGGTCAGGACATCCGCGTCCGAGTGGCCGAGGAGGCCCAGCTCGTAGGGGATCTTGACCCCGCCCAGGATCAGGTCGCGGTCGGGGACCAGGCGGTGGAAGTCCGTTCCGAGGCCCGTCCGGGTCTCCCCGCGCGGGCCGCTGACGGCGTTGGCCGCAGCCGAGACCGCGTCGCCGGCGGCGCGAGCAGCGGCCTCGAGGGTCCCGCGCAGATCGGCGGCGGGGCCTTCGCGTTCGCTCAGCGCTTCGCGCAGGGCAGAGGCTGTGCTCCGCGCCTCCCGCGCCACGCCCGTCGCCTCGTCCGAGACCAGCTCGCTCAGGCCGCCGAAGAGCTGACTCAACTGGCGCTTGGTCGAGCGGAGCTGATCCCGCAGCTCGGCAATCGGCTCCTCGGGCGCCAGCTCGGCCTTCGCGACCCCCAGGAGCGCCCGGGCTCGCTCGAGGTCCTCGGCCGTCGTGACCTTGAAGTTGGCCTCGGGGCTCTCGACGACGGCGACTCGGTGTCCGCAGCGCTCGAGGGCCGAGGCCTCGTCCGTGACCTCAGCCCCCTTCTCGGCCGCGTCGGCGAGGGACTCCAGGAGCGTGGTCCGCCAAGCGATCTGAGGTGTCTGGGCCCGCCAGATCTGGTCGCGGGGGATCGTCTCGACCACGCAGCCCTCGTCGTCGACGCGCTTGATCGTGTCGCGGGAGGGCGTCGCCAGGAGGGCGGCCCCGACGTCGCGGGCTCGCGCGAGGGCCGTCGCGACCACCTCGGGATCGACCAGGGGCCGAGCCGCGTCGTGGACCAAGACCCACTCGCCCTGAGCGGCCTCGCAGCCGAGGCGAACCGAGTCCTGGCGGCGGGCGCCGCCAGCGACGAACTTCGTGGCGCCAGCGGCCCGGAGCTTGGGGCCGAGACCGCCGGCCTCGAGGTCGGCCAGCTCCTCGGCGTGGAGGACGACCACGACCTCGCTGACCTCTGGGACCCGCGCCATGGCGGCCACGCTCCACTCCACCAGGGAGCGCCCGCCGATCTCGACGACGGCCTTGCGGGGGGCCCCCGGCCCGAGCTCTTTGGCGAGCCGCGTCCCAAGTCCTGCGGCGACAATGACTGCGCTCGCGCTCATGCGAACTCCATTCCGTCCTCTTCGAAGTCACCCGCTTCGGGCGAGAGGAGCTCCTCGTCGCTGGCCCGGATCGCGAGCACGTCGAGGCCGACGCAGAGACAGGGGACGCCCAAGAGCTCGCTGAAGGAGGGGTCGCTCCGTCCGTCGTCGCCCGAGATCAGCTCCTTGATATAGGTCCCGCTCTCAGCCTCGATCTCGACCGTGAACTCGTGGCCCTCGGCCTCGAGGGGGCCCGGCTGGCAGACCCCGACGTAGCGCTCGCGGACCTTGTCGCTCCGGCGGTGCGAGACCCGAGTCGGGGTCCGCTGCTGGATCTGCTGCCCGCCGAGCTTGGCCAGGGCCGCTACTCGCTCGGGGTCGAGGGGTCCCTCGGCCCGGACGCGGGCGCGGTAGTGCTTGTCGGCGGTGAACTCCTTGAGGCGCGCCACGGCGGCGCGAGCGACGCGTCGCCAGGGGACTGTTAGAGCAGCCACCTCGGGGTGAGCCGCGTCGAGAGCTTCCCTCAGCGCCTCTAGATCGGGGGTCCGGACTCGCGGCGAGCGGAGCTCGAGCACGAAGGGCCGACCCTCTCCGAGGCAGCGCACGTCCACGTCCTCGCGGCCCATGCCGTGGAGCTTGATCTCGCTGGCGGCGAAGGCCTCCCGGGCCAGCTCGCCGAGGTAGTCCTGGAGCGAGCGAGAATACTTGAGCCCCGTCTGGCCGCAGGCCTCACAGCCGGCGCGGGCGCAGGCGTCGCAGGGCCAGTTGGCCGGAGTCTGAGGCAGGTTCGCGAAGCGCTTCTGGTAGCGGCTATAGAGGAAGATCGGGCTGATGGTGCAGGCGACCTGTCCCTTGCGGACGTCGTAGGTCAGGAGGAGCTCGGGGCGCTCGAACTCGACGTGGCGCTCGGGCCAGGCCATGGAGAGCGCGACGCCGACGTGGCGCTTGATCGCGCTCTTGAACTCAGAGACCTCGTCGAAGGGGAGCTGCTTCCAGCTCTTCTCGCCTTGGACGCCGACCTTGAAGCTCTGGAATTCGATCCCCTCGGCGGCCTCGAGGCTGCGGGCGAGGGCTTGGTCGAGGTGAAGGTCAATGTCTGGGAGGAGAGTCACGAGCGCATTCCAACCCGAGACGTGGCTCGAGGCCACTCCCGCCTCGGGGTCTACTTGCCAGCGCCTGGGACCAGGTCCCAGCGCTCGATGAAGCCGGGCCGGTTCTCTCCGGCGTAGCGGGTCGTGAAGACCTCGCCCCGATCCGTGACCAGGATGCTCCACATCACGCCGTCGAGCTTGGTCTTGGTCGCGATCTCTTCGCCCTTGATCACGTCCCAGGCGCGGAACTCACCAGCGACGCTCTTGCCCGCGCTGCTGAGGAGGATTCCGCTGGGGAGGAAGGACAGCCCCCTGATTTGTTGGCTGTGAGCGGCCACGCCGCTCGAGCCGGCGAGAATGCGGGTCGTGCCGGTCCGAGCCTGAATCCCCTCTAGGCTTCGGAGCATTTGCCCCTCGTAGTCGTAGATCCGAAGCTCCTGGACCCAGAGGACAGCGAGCACCAGCAGGGGCTGGGTTGGGTGCAAGCGAATCTTCCCCCCCGATCCGGGGAGTGAGACCTCGAAGCGCTTGGTCGGGGGAGTCGTCTCGAGGGACCACGCGACCAAGCGACGATCTGGCGCATCGCGATCTTGGAACACCATTTCGCCCGAGGTCGCGAACAAGAGCTTGTGCTCGAGGTCGACTGCGATCGAGCCCACAGGAGACTTGAACTCGGGCAGGGTCACCTGGTGAGTCGTGGCGAAGCGGCCCTCGCGAACGCTCCAGCCAAAGCCCCTGACGGTCCCGTCCTCGTGCCCGACCCAGATTCGGTCGCCGGCTACGGTGAGGGTCGAGACCTGGTCGCCCTGGCTGTCTGCGTGCAGGAGTGCGCCTTCAGGCGAGAAGAGCGCGAGGGTGAAGTCGCGGACTCCGGCCTGGACCGTAGCTTGGTGGCGGGACCCCGCGATCAGCCAACCCTCGGGACCTGCGGCGACTGAGCTGATGTAGCTCGCGCGCAGGAGTCGAGTCGGCTCCTCGTCTGGCGCCCAGCTCCAGAGGGCAGTCGCGCCATGAATCACAAAGCGTCGACCCAAAGAGACGACGTTCGCCGTCCGGGTCGGGAGCGGCCAGGTCCCGCTCGGCTCCTTGAGGCCCCGGGTCAGGTAGACCCTCCGGAGGCTCTCTCCCTCTGGGCGATCGGGGTAGTTCTTGAGCCACGCGGCGATCAGGCGCTTGCCCTCGACGCCGCTCGCGGCGCGCGCTCGCGAGAGCTCACGGAGGGGGTCGCGGCGGGGGGGGCGGACGCCACGAGTCCTTGAGGGACGTTCTGTGGCGCTCGGCGTCGGCGTGGCGTCGGGAGCCCCTCCCCAGGTCAGCCAGGCGACCGCTCCGCTCACGAGCAAGAGCAGGACTCCGAGCCCTCCGAGCGCGAGGGGGAGCCGCGAGGAAGGCGGCGCGGCAGAGACCGGCTCTCCCCCCAGGAAGCGCTGCAAGTCGGCGCTGAGCTCTGCGGCGCTGGGATAGCGCTCGGCGGGGTCCTTGGCCATAGCGCAGCGCATGATCGCCGAGAGGCCTGGGGAGGCTTTTGGCCAGACCGGGTCGTCCTGGCAGACCTTGGCCAAGAGGCCGATGAGGTGATCAGCCTCGAAGGGAGGCTCCCCTGCCAGGAGCATGTAGAGGATGACGCCTACGCCGTAGACGTCGGTGGCCGGCGTCAGCTCTCGGGACCCGGACGCCTGCTCGGGGCTCATGGCGTATGGCGTTCCCACGATCTGGCCGGTCTTGGTCAGGCGGTCGCTGTCTGCCGAGAGGGCGAGGCCAAAGTCGAGGAGGATCGGAGTGCCTCGGTCGGCCCGGAGGACGACGTTGTCCGGCTTGACGTCACGGTGGAGGAGTCCGGCCGCGTGGATCGCGGCCAGGGCTTCGGAGACTCCGAGGGCTAGCTCGGCCGCGTCTCGCTCTGGGACGACGCCGCTCAGGGCCAGCTCACCGACCTCCTGACCCGGGACGAGGTCCATGACGTAGTAGAGGCCTGTGGGGTCCTCGCCGACGTCGTGGATCGTGACCACGTTGGGGTGGCTGACTTGCGCCAGGGCCTGAGCCTCGCGAATGAAGCGAGTCGCTGCCTTGCCTTGGGCTCGGGCGCGGGGGAGGAGCTTCAGGGCCAGGTTCCGGTTGGCCTGAGCGTCGTGGACCTCGTAGACGGTCCCCATGCCTCCTTGGCCCAACTGCCGCACGACCTGATACGGCCCGATCCTTTGCTGCGCGTTCACCTCGGCAGTGTGGCAGGTGGGTCTTGGATCGCAACGACGGCGCTCGGATTGCAAGCCGGGGTGGCTTCCGGTGCTCTGCTCGGCGGCTACCATGCCCCCATGGCTCGCTCGCTCGCACGACTCGTCGGCCCCGCTGGATTCACACGCGATCTCCTGGCTGGGAGCGCGTCGGCTGCCGTTCCGCTCCCCCTCTCTCGCGTGCCGGCTCCTGGTGGGTCGCCGCGGATCCGCTACATGGCGGACGCGCTCCGGAAGGACGCCCTGGCTTGGCTCTTCGGACGTCAGGGCGGAGGCTGGCAGGAGCTGAAGGTCGTCGTCGCAGGACGTCGCCGCGAGTTGCGGCTCTGGGACGAGCGAGTGTTTCCTCGCCTCGACCTCCGCTTCAGCGAGCGTCCGCTTCAACTCCTGGTGGCTGCGATGGAGAGTCGCTGGAGCCCCCCGCCGCTGCCGCCTGAGCTCCGAGCCGCGCCCAAGGAGGTCCTGACGGGCGACTTGGTCGCGCTGCACCAACTCAGCGATCGCCTCTTGAAGCTCGCTCGCGGGCCGGAGGTCCCCCGCTGTCCGACCTGCGCCTCTACCTTCGACCCAACCGGCAAGGGCGTGCGGAAGAAGAAGGGGAGCTGCTCGGGCTGCGGCGCCAAGCTCCCGACCGCCGCGAGCGAAGCCCCGAGCCCGAGGACTGAGCGCACCAGCGCCCTCCTGGAGCTGAGCCCCCTGACTCAGCTCTTTCGGCCCAGCCAGGGGGAGCGCAGCGAGGCGAAGCTGAGCAAGGCCTTCGCGCCGCTCTTCCGGGGCGAGCGCCCGGTCCTGTTCAGCTACCTGGCGGGCAGCCTCGCCAAGGCCTGGCTCAAGGAAGAGCAAGGCCGGCGGCGCCAATCCGCTGAGCGGGCTCAAGTCAGCTACACCCAGAGCGGTCGGACCTTCGCGGCCTGGGTCGGGCTCTCCAGCGCGCGACCCGACGCCTTGCGCCCCCTGATCGAGTTCTATCGCAGCTACATCCTGCACTTCGGCGGGCGGGCGCCTGTGACCGAGTCGCTCCGGGAGCAGTCACGGACCTTCGATCGAGTCAGCGAGCGCGACGGCTTTCTGCGGGCGGCGAGCGAGCTCTTCGTCCCTGGCCAGGCGATCCAACGCGCAGTGGACGTGGCCTTGGCCACGTCCTTCGTTGATCGGAGCGAGGCTCAGAAGGTCCTCCTGAGCGAATACCACGAGCGTTATCGCGGCGAAGTCGCGGTCGAGGTCGAGGCGATCCGGCGCGAGCTAGCTGGCGAGGTCGGCTAGGTGTGTCCTCGGAAGACGTCGCGGTGAGTGAGCCCCTGCGGGCCGCGGTCCTCCTCTCGGGCGGGGGGCGGACCCTTCAGAATCTGCTCGATAGCGAGGGCCTGCCCCTCGAGGTCCAGACCGTGATCTCGAACGCGCGCGGGGCCTACGGGCTCGAGCGCGCGCGACAGGCGGGGCTCTCGAGTCAGGTGATCCCCTGCCCGCGCCGAGTGGATCCCGCCGAGTCCAGCGCGCGGATCTTCGCGGCCGTTCGGGAGGCAGGCGCCGAGTGGGTCCTCCTGGCGGGCTTCCTCCGCCTCCTGGCGCCGATCCCGGAGGACTTCCAAGGGCGGGTCTTGAACATTCACCCCTCGCTGATCCCGGCCTTCGCAGGGCCCGGCTTCTACGGCGGGCGGGTTCACGAGGCAGCCCTCGCGCGCGGGGTCCGGGTCAGCGGCTGCACGGTCCACTTCGTCGACAACGAATACGACCACGGTCCGATCCTTGTTCAGCGGAGCGTCCCCGTCGAGCCGGAAGACACGGCCGAGACCCTCGCGGCGCGCGTGTTCGAGGCCGAGTGCTTGGCCTATCCCGAAGCGATTCGCCTCTTGGCCTCAGGCCAAGCTCGCTGGGAAGCCGGTCGAGTCGTGTGGCCTTCCTGAGCCCCCGAACCCTCTGGAGAGGAGCCTGCAATGGACAAGACACTTCGCGACGCGGAGCGATCGGGCGACTCAGCGAAGCTTCTGCGTGAGCGCCTCAAGGTGGGAGAGATCGATCGGGAGATCGTGATCTTGGCCGCGCGCCTCGGGCACCCCGGAGCGAACGCCTTGTTCCCGGTCGAGGTCATGACCGACGCCCTCGACACAGTTTTCTTGGGGGCCTCCTCCGCGATCGGTGTCCAGGGCAGAGTTCGCTTGCTGGCAGACTGGGCTGAGGCGGTCGCGGACCTCTGGTCCTTCGAATACCCGAAGGACGGGCGTCCGAAGGCAGCGGTCGAGGCCGCGAGGGCATGGGCGGACTGTCCTTGTCCAGACCACCTGGCGGTGGCGACTGCCGCCCGGACCGCAGCCCAAGCCGCCCTTGGCGTCGCGAACGCGATGCTGGCTGACGCTGACTGGCTCGACGAGGAGTCGGCGGAATACTCGCGCTTCTACGCCCGAAGGGCGATTCGCGCTGCCGCCTTGGCGGCGTCGGCCGCCTCTGCCACGACAGGTGCTGACGTCCACAGGGACCTGATCGCGGCTTTCGAGCGCGCAGAGGAGGACGAGGGGGAGTGGCAACGGCTCCGTCTTGCGGGCTACCTGCTCGGCGAGATCAAGTGGTGAGTCAGCTGGGCAGTCGGAGGCGAGCAGCGTAGCCGCCGTCGCCGCCGCCGCGCTGAGGGAGCTGGCTCCGCTCGGCCTCGAGGACCAAGCCGGGGTGACGCTTTAGGGCCGCGCGGACTTGGTCTTCGTTCTCGACGGGGTCTATGGAGCAGGTCGAGTAGACGACGCGTCCGCCGGGCCGAGTCAGGGCCACGGCTCGATCGAGGAGCCGAGCTTGGAGCGCTCGGAGCGGGAGCATGTCCAGGGACTCCAAACGCCAGCGGACCTCGACGCGTCGTCTAAGGACACCTGTGTTCGAGCAGGGGACGTCGACCAAGACCCCGTCGATGGGTCGCCCCTCGGGCGGGCGCGGGTCGGCGGGGTCAGCCAGGGTCAGGCGGACGTTGTCGAGGCGCAGGCGACGGGCGGCTGAGCCGACGCGATCCAGGCGGGCTTGCTCGACGTCGAGGGCCTCGAGCTCTCCCTCAGGACCGATCAGCTCCGCGAGGTGGACGGCCTTGCCGCCGGGGGCCGCGCAGAGGTCCACCAGGCGCTCGCCGGGGGCGGGCTCCATGAGCGGCGCTACGGCTTGGGCCGTCTCGTCTTGAACCGTGAGCCAGCCCTTCCAGAGCAGCTCGGAGCCTCGCTCGCCCAGGCCTCCTCGGAGCAGGATCGAGGTCTCGAGGCTCCCGGGCTCAGCGCAGGGCGCCTCGTCACCGTTGAGGTAAGTCAGGGCCTCCGCTCGCGTCGTCTGTCGCGTGTTGACGCGGAGGAAGAGGGGCGGGGGGGAGTTGTGGGCGCGGGCCAGCTCGAGGGCGCCTTCGGGCCCCAGGCGCTCGTAAGCTTCGGCGGCGTGCTTCCCTGGGAGGGAACAGGCCAGGGCCAGCCAGGTCGGGTCGTTGGCGTCCTCGGGGAGGAGGGGCCGCTTGAGGAACACCCAGCCGCCCTCGCGCCCGGGGAGCCGCATGCTGGGCGGGACGTCGGGGGGCGGAGCGTCTTCGCTCTGGGTCCCGTCCAGGGTCCGGATCAGGCCGCGCAGGAGTCCGTTCACGAAACCCCGGACGTGGTCGCGGCGGCCGACGGCGCGGACCGCCTCGTCTACGGCAACGGCCGGGCGGACCTCTAGGAAGAGGAGCTGGTAGGTCGCGACGCGGAGGTGGTTGAGGACCGACTCCTCGATCTTGCGGAGGCCGCCCTTGGCGTGAGCGCCGAGCACGAGGTCGAGCGTCGCGACGTGACGGATCGTGCCGTAGACGAGCTCGGTCAGGAGCCCCTCGTCGCGCGCCTCGAGCTGGTCGCCTTCAATGGCGCGCTCGATATGTGTTCGAGCCGCTCCGCGACCGGCCAGGACTCCCCGCACGATCCCGCCAGCCAGCGCTCGCGCGCCGCCTGCCGGGGAGCGCTGGGTCCGCTCCTGGCGTCCCCGTTGATTCCGCCGGCGGCCGCCGCCTTTGCGAGGGCGGCTCATAGCGTGTCTCCGGCGCTGAGGCGTCTGCCGTTCGCGTAGGCCCGCCCAGACATGCCGCGCTTGCCCGCAGGCTTGACCTCCAAGAGCTCCAAGGCTCCCTCCCCGGTGGCGACCGTGATCCCTTCGGCCCCGATCTCGAGGATCGTGCCGGGGGCTCCGCCCTCGCTCGTCTCGAGGGGTCGGACTCGGAGGAGGCCTAGGGCCCCCGCCTCGAGCTCGAGGCGTCCGCCTGGCCAGGGGGTGAAGGCGCGGATCGTGCGATCGAGTTCGGCGGCGCTGGAGTCCAGGCTGAGCAGGCTGTCCTCCTTGCTGAGCTTGGTCGCGAGGGTCACCTGCGACTCGTCCTGGGGCGTGGCCTGGGCCTGGCCCGCTGCTATGGAGTTCACGACCTCGACCATCAGCTCGGCGCCGAGTTCGCTGAGGCGGTCGCGGAGGGCGCCGCGGGTGTCCTCGGGGCCTATCGGGAGCTCGCGGCTGGCGAACACGTCGCCGGCGTCCATTCGCTTCTCGACCTTCTGGACCGAGACCCCCGTGACCGCGTCGCCGGCCCGGAGCGAATACGCGACCGGGGCCGCGCCCCGCCAGCGGGGCAGGAGCGAGCCGTGGAGGTTGATCGAGTAGCCGAGGCTGGCTGCCTCGCGAACGCGCTTGGTCAGGAACTGTCCGTAGGCGACGACAACGCCTAGCTCCGCGCCGGAGGCGGTGATGGCCTCGGCCTCCTCGCGGCCTGGCCGCCCGGCAGGCTGGAGGACCGGGACCTCGCGGCGGAGGGCCTCCTCCTTGATCGGGGTCGGGTGGAGGGTCTTGCTCCGGCCCCGGCGGCGATCGGGGTTGGTCAGAACGCAGACCGGCTCGTGACCCGCTTCTGCGAGGGCCACGAGGGTCGGGAGGGCGAACACGTCGCTGCCAAAGAAAGCGAATCGCATGAATCGGACCGAGAACTCTAGAGGAAGGCCCAGGCGGGGTTGCGCTGACGGGCTGGTCGCGAATCATACCGGCCAACGAAGGAGGTCCCTGTGCTCGGTTCAGAGGTTCCCGACCTAGCCGATACACCCTGCGCCCACTGCGGCGAGGCGCTCTCGCCGGAGGCGGACCTCCGCTGGGATCCCTGGCACAAGGGTGACTCGCGCCTGGCTGCGCTCCCCTACCACCAGGCCTGCGCGGCTGAGGCCGGGGTCTTGCCTCCCCAGGAGCCTGGTCCCGACCAGCGCCGCTGCGGGCGCTGTGAGGAGGACTTGGGGCCAGCCCTCGAGGCCGCCTACCAAGCGCTCCACGATCGCTTCCTGACGGCCAAGGCTTCCTTGAGCCAGGTCGAGATCGTGTGGCGGGTCGCCGCACGGGACCCGCGGCGCTACGTCCCCGAGCACTTCGCCTGCATTCTGGGCTCGCTGCCCAAGAAGCAGGGGCGCCGGATCGAGGGCTCCCTGGGTGGAGACCTGGGGCCCTCCTGACCCGGGCTGCCTAGACGGGCATGTGGCGGTAGAGGGCCACCAGGGCTAGGGCGGCCAGGACGACGAGGGGAGCCAAGAGCCCGAGGATCCCGAAGATTTGGATCGCAGCGAGGGTGCACACGATCACGACCCCAAGCAGGACGGCGGCGAGGAACGTGCGCTGGGGGCTTGAAGGGGCGTCGCCGCTGCTGCGCCTGGCCTGGGGGCGAGGCGGGCGCTCACGGGCGCAGCCCCGCGTCCCGCAGCCCTCCTCGGCGAGGCAGTGGGCGTGGATCGGCGTCTCGCACTCAGGGCAGGTCCGGAGGTCGGTCGTCTCTTCCCAGCAAGCGGCGCAGGCCAAGGGCCTGTGGGGGATCGCCCCCTTCATGGGCTGGCGATAGGAGGCGCAGCCTAGGGTCGCGCAGCCGCCGAACTCGGCGAAGCAGGCCCGGTGGTAGGGCGTCCTGCAGGACGGGCAGTGCCCTCGAGCCTCCGCCGAGAGGGCCTCACGACAGAGAGGGCAGACCGAGCCCGTGCGCTGGGCGCCTCGGGCGAGCTTGGCCTTGATGACCCTGATGACCTTGAGGTCCACCGCCGCTACCCGTAGATCACGAGTGTAACGTCCTCGCCCGACAGCTCTTCGAGGACGATCGCCTCGATGGTCGGCCAGTCGCCGCGGGCCAAGCCCGCTCCGATCAGCGGGAGCCCGATCCGCTGACCGCTGTAGCGCTCTCGAATCCAGGCCATGCAGCTGCGGAGGGCCTCATAGTCCACCAGGACGCCGCGCCCGCTCCAGTGGAACTGGGTGTAGGCGTTGATCACGTCGCAGGTTCCGCCCGAGACCGCGCAGGTCGCGACCGAGCAGGTCCCGAGCTTGGAGCGCTCGCCTTTGGGCGTGGCGCGGTCCGCTTCGAGGGCGGCGGGGAAGGCCGCGGCGATCCCCTTGGCGAGGCCGGCGCCCATGGTGCAGAAGCAGTTGCAGCCTTGGACGATGGCGTCGAAGGCGCCCTCCTGGGCGAGGGCTATCAGGTCTCCGGTGACTCGCTTCATTGCGCCTCGTCGTTCAGGGCCCGGAACTCGTCATAAGCGCCCACGCAGATGGTGGAGCCCGCAAGACTCATGAAGAGGAGCAGAGTCACCGCTTCCTGGGGCAAGTCGTATTCGAGGATCGCGAACACGAACCCGAGGATAATAAGCAGGGCGAGAGCTGCCGCGAGGCGGTCCGCCGAGATCAGGCTCTTGGAAGGCTCTGGGCTCGAGACCCTCGTGCTCGTCTCCCGGGCAGCTCCCAGACGTTGGGGTCTGTCATAGGCGCAGCCCGTCGAGCGGCAGCCCCTCAGGGAGGCGCAGCTGGCGTGGACGAACTCGCCGCAGCCCGGGCAGGGCTCCAGCTCGGAGATGGTGGCTTCGACGAAGCACGTCGAGCAGGAGAGGTGCCGTTGATGTCGAGTCGGGACTGGAGGCGGCGCGAGGCCGAAGCTGGAGCAGCCCAGGGTCGAGCAGCTGCCGAACTCGACCAGGCAGGCCGCGTGATACCCAGTCTGGGAGCCTGCGCACGAGACTCGCTCAGTGCTATCGAGGTCGTCCCGGCAGAGGGGGCAAGTCAGTCGCGCCGTCGCGAGGCGGGGGATCGGAGGTAAGGAGCTCACGCGCGCTCTGACTTGCCGGCCACCTCGAGAGCTCCGAGGATGAAGCTCGCGAGAGCAACCACGAGCGGGAGGCCGAAGGCGACACAAGCGAGGGGAACGAGGAGGAGCAGGAAGAGATTGACGCCATTGGCGAATGGCTGAGCTCCTTCCCTCGCGCGCTCCAAGAGAGCGGAGGGAGCCCCCTGGTTGGTGCAGCCCTCCGCAGCGCACCCTCGCCTCGCGAAGCAGTCGACGTGGATCGCGGTCTGGCAGGCGGGACACGCCCAGAGGTGACCCCTCGAAGCTCCCTCTCGGCAGGACGCGCAGGACTCGCTGGCGACTTGCGCCTCGAGGTGAGCGCGGGGCCTCGCCATGGGCTGGCGGTAGGCCGTGCAACCCAAGGTCGCGCAGCCGCCGAACTCGGCGAAGCACTCGCGGTGGTAGCGGGTTTCGCAAGCGGGGCAGTGGCCGCAGGTGCCGCTGCGGAGCTCTTGGCTTCGAATGTCGTCGCGACAGAGCGGGCAGGTCGAGGCGACGAAGTCACCGCGTGCAGGCGTTCGGGCCAAGAGTGAGATCACGTTCCTTGCCTCCTTTCGACCTGTTGGGCGCAAGCAGGAGGCCAGGGTGAGCGGCAGAAGTCCTTTGATTGCGAGGAGCGCTCTTCGGTTGTGTCTCAAACCTACAGGGGGGCCGTTCCCCTCGGATACACCATCCAGGTCGCGCCCTCTCCGGACCCAGCGGGGCCCTGGAATCCTGCCCGGATCGCGTCGGGCCAACCCCCCACGAGAGGGCGGTTAGGGCCAGTTCTCCTGGCTTCGTGCGCGCCGCGCACGCAGAGCGGCCGATTTTGGGAAGGGAGGCCTCCCATAAGTCGTTAGACCGCGCAGCCATCGTGAATTTCCTTTTACAAGGCCCTTCAGATCAGGTACTTAGTAGCTTCTTGGTTCGCCGCGAGTGGTGTCGGATATCCGTCCCTATTTCGACATTCGCGGCTCCGAGCGAGGAGGAAGTCATGCCCAAGGTCCCACCGCGTCGCGTGCTGGTATGGGGAGTAGGGGTCACCGCCGCCTACTTCGTCCTGGCGGGTCTCTTGCCAGAGGCTCCCGCTCCTCAGGCTCCCGCTCCCAAGCTCCAGACCGCCGCTGCCCTCGCAGAGGCTCCAGCCCCCGAGCGTCCCCTCGAACACGCCGACTGCGACCACGAAGGCGAAGAGGGCCACGCGGGCCACGACTGCGGCCTCGACGCCAAGACGATGCTGACCCAGTTCCGCGCGGCGCTCGAGCGCAAGCAGGGCGCAGTTCACACCGTGGTCGACGTCGAGGGCGTCCCCGCCGTCGCGGGCCAGGTCCTGATCGGCTTCCAAGGAGCCCAGGCCGAGCTCGAGGCCCTCGCCAAGCGTCACGCGTTGACGATCGTGCGTCGCTCCCAGAGCTCGACCCTCCTGGCGTCCAGCGATCCCCTGGGTCCGGTCCTGGTCGCCCTCCGCGCCGAGCCCACGGTGGTCTACGCGGAGCCGAACCTGGTCGCCAAGGTCGCTCTCGTCCCCAACGACCCCTTCCTGGCCGTGACCGGGAGCAAGAGCCCCGAGCTGGAGCGGGCCTGGGACCTCGCCACCGGTAGCCCGGCGGTCGTGGTGGCCGTCCTCGACACCGGGGTCGACGACCAACACCCCGACCTCAGAAACCGCCTCGTGGCTGGGTTCGACTTCGTCAACAACACCGCTCAGCTCAGCGACGACAACGGCCACGGGACCGCGATGTGCGGGATCATTGGCGCCGAGGGCCAGAACAACGAGGGCGTGGTCGGCGTCGCCTTCGACTCCCGCCTGATGCCCGTCAAGGTCGCCGACGCCCTCGGCCAGGCGAGCGTGGCCGACGTCGTGGCTGGGATCGACTTCGCGATTCAGAACAACGCCCGCGTGATCAACCTCAGCATGGGCGCGACCGTCGGGAGCCAAGCCCTAGAGGACGCGGTCAACCGCGCTCTGGCGGCTGGCTTGGTCGTGGTCGCCGCGGCTGGCAATGACCCGGTCCACCACCAGGCCTACCCCGCCGCCTACGACGGCGTGATCTCGGTCACGGCCCTCGGGAGCGACGGAAAGCTGGGCTTCGACGCGGCCCTGGCCGAGGGCGTCGACGTGGGCGCGGTCGGCGAGTCGATCGTGACGACCCTCCCCGGCGACGTCTACGGCTTCGTGACCGGGACCAGCGGCGCCGCGGCCTACGTCTCGGGCGTCGCGGCGCTCTGCGCCTCGCGCGCGCCCGCGATGAGCGGAGCTCAGCTTCGCCAGGTCGTCGTGGAAGGACAGAACCCGATCCCCGAGCTGGCCGTCGCCGGCACGACCTATCGCTTCGGCGCCCTCGACCCCGAGAAGGCCGTGTTGCGCGCGGACGCCAGCTTCCTCGACGTGGCGGTCACCGACCTCCGCCTCTACCCCAGCAAGCCGATCCCCGGCCAGGCGGCTGAGGTCGTGCTGGAGATGACCAACGAGGGCAACGTAGCCCTGACCAACCGCGTGGTCCGCGTCGAGCGGATCCTGGCCGGCACCGTGAACCGGATCGAGATCGGGTTCCGAGTCGTGAACCTCGCCGTCGGCGAGCGCCAGTTGATCACGATCCCCTTTACGGCTCCGGCCGCCGGCACCTACCGGATCAACGCCATAGCCTCTACGGTTCCAGGTGAGACTGAGATCGCGGACAACACCCGCGTCCTCCCGGCCGTGACGGTCAACGCCTTCGCCGAGGTCGACCTTCGCGTCGTCTCGCGACGGATCAGCGCGCCGGTCGCCTCGGCGGGCACGATCAGCGTCGACGTCGAGGTGGAGAACCGCGGCACGGGCGTGGCCCAGAACGTCGTCGTCCAGGCCGACGCCGCGCTGGCAGGGTCGAGCGCTGTGGCTCCGGGCGCCGTCGTGGCCGCGGCTGCAGGCGGCCTCGGCACGCGGACGATCCCCCTCCTCGACAAGGGCAAGTCGGCCACGGTCCGCTTCACCTACACCGTCCCGAGCCCGGCTCCGCTCGGGATCCAGCGCCTGCGCGTCCACGCTCAGCCCTTGTTGAATGAGGTCAACGTTTCGGACAACACCGCCTTCCTCGACTTTCAGATCGGAAGCAGCCAGACGCTGCGGGGCCTCTATCAGCAGAGCAACGGCGTCGATGTGATCCCCGACGCGCCGTGGCGCGTGGCGCCCACGCGGCCCTATCTCCCGGTTCAGGTCTTCGTGGCCAGCAAGGGCGGTCGGACCACGACCAGCAAGCTCCGGGTCAACCGGGTCGGGGTCTCGGTCTCAGACAGCCCGACGGGCCCGCGCTCGCTCGTCTATCACGACACCCACGGGGCCGCGCCAGTCAACGCGCCTGGCGGAATGGAGATCGCTGACGAGGACGGCGCTGTCCGCTCGACGGACCTCGACCTGTTCCGCGACCAGGACCTCGACATGAACGGTCGCCACGAGATCCTCCGGATCCCCCGGGCCGACCTCGGGGTGCCGGCTTCGCCGACTCAGGGCGTCGACAAGTTCGTCGACGTCGAGGTCGAGTGGGAGTCTCAGCGCGTCGTGCTCTGGATGTTCCGTCGGACCCGGACCGGAGCTCACAAGGGCGTGATGCGCGTCCACTTCGCTGCCAGCGAGCTTCCGAGCCTCCCTGGCGACAACCACTATCACGACGTCCACCACCACACGATCGCCGAGTGGCGCTTTGGGTCCCCGCTGGACATTTTTGCCCCCCGCAAGGCCTATGGCGGTCCGCTCCAGATGGTGTTCGAGAGCGGCTACGCGATGGGGATCCTCGACGACGCGACGGCCGCCGGCGCGCGCGAGAAGATCGTCACGACGGACCACGCCTGCTTCAACAACCGGACCGTGCCCAACCCCGACGGGACCGACAACCGCCCCCCCTACGGACCTCAGTCGCCGACGGCGCAGCCTGGTTTGGGTCAGCTCGAGGCCTACCGGACGATCTTCGGCCGGACCGCCGGGGAAGAGATCGCGTTCAAGCAGGACGTCCCGCTCCCGCGGATTCCCTTCGTGAACAAGATCCTCAACATGCTGCCGGGGATCCCCCTCGGGGCGCACATGCTGGTCTACGGCTCGGACCACATCGAGGGTCCCTGGCACGGCGGCGGTTGGCTGCGGAGCCCGGGGAGTCCCAACATTGACGTCCCCCTCTTCGCGACCCTCCAGGACATAGCCAAGAACCGCCAGGGCAGCCAGTCGAGCGGCTTCGCTTATGCGGCGCATCCCTTCAGCGGCCAGGGCTGGAACGACAGCAACCTCCGCCAGGGCTTCGGACTCGACGCCCAGCACCGGACCGAGGACGCCGTTCACGACCAGAGCAAGGAGTTCGTCCTCAAGGGGGTTCAGTTCTTCAACGGACGCGGGACTCGCTCGCTGCCCACCTCCCAGATCGATTTCAATGACCTCAACCCTTGGGCGGATCCTGATTTCCAGCGCGGTGAGCCCGACTGGGACAAGGGCCTCTGGGACGGCGTCACGATCTGGCACAACGCGCTGGCAGACACGCTCAAGTACTCGTTCACGAGCGACCCTGAGGTCCGCTTGATCCGCAAGATCTATCACGCGGGCGGCTCGGACGCCCACGGCGACTTCAACTTCTCCACGGGTCGCGCTGCGACACCTCTCAACGTCTCGGCGACCTACAACGTCGGTGACGAGGCTTGGTACAAGGTCCGGACCTACTGCTTCGGCGAGACCAAGCAGGGCGCGACCTCCGAGGAGAAGTGGTTCGAGGCCTACGCCGATGGCAACTCGGTCGTCTCGGACGGTCCGCTCGTGACATTTCAGCTCGACGCCCAACCCCGCTTCAGCTCCAAGGACCTGGCCTGGCACGAGGCGGTCTGGACCTTCGAGGACGCGGACGGGCGTATCGGCGGGGAGGGCGCCTACGACGGCGGCTACACGGCCCTGGTTGAGAAGGGCAGCCTCGACCCCTACTTCCGCTATCGCTACTCGAGCAACGAGGAGTTCGGCCCGGTGGGCTCGGTCCTGCTCTACAAGACCGAGGCAGGGGCGCCGAATCCGGTTCGGAACCGCCCGAGCGGATTCCTTGGCATGAGCAGCTACGACCAGATCTTGGGTGTCAACAGCCTGGCGCTCAAGGGCTCAGACGCCTGGCACGATCACGCCTTCGACGCCTCGAAGGAAGGTCCCGTGACTCAGGCCACGGCCTTCACTCTCGGAGCCTATACCGGCGGCAACCCTGACCTCCAAGACCTCGGCCCCGACAGCTTCCGCTGCTGGACGAACCCGATCTTCGCGGTCCCCTACGAGGTCGTCATCGATCCCCCTCAGGTGGATCAGACGGCGGGCGTGATCCCAGCCGGAACCCTCCGGGTCACCTTCCGCTTCGACATCTCCATGGACCCGGGCAGCTACTCCATTGGCCTCAAGGCTCTCAACGCGAGCGGTAGCTCGAGCAGCGTGGGGACCGCGCCGGAGACGACCTTGATTCCCGTCGGCGGTAACGGCTGGTCGGACCGCCCTGGGATCAAGAGCAGCGAGATCACCCTGACTAACGCAGACGCGATCCCCCTCGGCGGTGACGAGTTCCCTGCGGCCAGCGGGGAGACGAGCTTCGTCGTCTACTGGGCCGACGCCCCGCGCGACTACGCCGGCAACTCGCTGAACCCGATCGCCAAGACCTTCAGCGCCGACCACGTCCCGAGCGGACCGGCTCCCACGAGCCTGCCTGTCGCTCCCACGACGACGCCCGGCGGCTCAACTACGGCTCCGGCGACCTCGACCGGGACCACGGCCGCCCCCGCGACCCAGGCCCCCCAAGGAGTCGTCGGGAAGGGAAGCAGCGGCGGCGGCGGCCTGTGCGCGATCAGCGTCGAGGGCCCCGAGACGCCAGGGACCGCCTGGTTCCTGGTCGGGCTCCTGGCGCTCTTGTTCTGGCGCCGCCGGATCTAGCGGAGAGGAGCTGGGGCGATCTGCCACGGCAGAGCCGACCGTCGCGAATCTGCTGCGCCGGAATTCCCCCGGAGGTCTAGCCCGGCTGGAGGATCTGACTGAGAGCTCTGCTGTCTGCGCCGTAGATATCCGGCTGGCAGGCAAGATCGCCACGAAGACCGAGGGACGCTCCGCCCGCCAGCGCCCACTGTTGCTTCGGTGCAGCCCACGTTCGCAGCCCACCTGCCTCGCGTTTGCGACCGAGGCATGTGAGGCGAGCGAGGGGAAAAAGCCCCGCGGGAGCTACTTGAAGGGCGACTCGACCTTGGCCTGAGCGCGCTCGCTGCGCATGAACTCTAGGCGACGTCGCTTGCGGACGATCGGGAGGAGCTTCGCCCGGGTGGAGTCGAACTCGACGGGTTGAGCGTTTCGCTCGCCGTCGATCTGGGCCACGTGCCAGCCGTAGATCGTCTTGACCGGCCCCCCTGGCTTGCCGACCTCGAGGCGGAAGGCCAGGGCGGCTAGGGGCTCGGGGACTTCGTTCCGACGCTTGATCCAGGTCACGAGGCCGCCTCGCTTGGCGGTCGACTTCTCGAGCGAGTTGGCGCGGGCCAGGCGAGCGAAGTCCGCGCCGGCCTCGAGGCGGCGGAGGAGCTGAACCGCTTCGTCCTCAGTCTTCGTGAGGATATGTCTCAGGTGGACTTCGCGGCCGCTGAAGTGATCGCGGAGGATCTCGAACTCGTGGCGGAGCTCTTCCTCTGAAGGGGCTCCGAGGAGGCGATCCAAGCCGAGCTCGCGGCGAAGCTCTGCTTTGCGGAACTCGAGGCTTCGACCCGACCTGCGGAGATACTCCTCATAGCTCTCGAAGTGCTCGCCGTCAGGCGTCGCTTTGAAGGCCGCGGCCTCCCGAGCGAAGAGCTCGTCGATCTCTTTCTGGCTGACCTCGATTTTTCCGCGCGCCAAGGCCTGATCGGCCAAGACCGCATACACGCTCTGATCGAAGGCCCGCTTGACCTGAAAGGTTCCGAGCTTGG
>Ga0316204_10003884_pt1 | contig 28384 bp, 26 predicted proteins | sample 6monrhotite_MG_2_FD_205661 | JGI IMG/M metagenome (GOLD analysis project Ga0316204, IMG submission 205661) | Microbial mat bacterial communities from mineral coupon in-situ incubated in ocean water Damariscotta River, Maine, United States -... | ecosystem: Environmental > Aquatic > Marine >...
GCAACGTCGGATCTCCGAGTCGATCATCGAGGCCGGCGGGGTCGTCCAAGGATTTCGACCCGCTCACCCGCAACTCGTCGCAGGCCCTCGACTACGCTGCGAGCTGGCTTTCACCACGGGCTGCTAGCGCCACCCAGGACACGCGACAGGAGGTGGCCTCGACGTACTCGCGAAGGCCGTGCGCCACCTTGGTGGCGCAGATGGACCTGCAGGGCCAGCCCCTCGAGGATGCCGAACTCCTCTGCACGCTCAGCGCTCACGTCGAGCACACAACCGGGTTCAGCGCCCACACCACCGCCGGCCGCATGGCCTATGAGTGCCTGCTCGACGAAGGGCATCCACACGTCGTCCACGCACTGCTCGACGCCCGGGAGCCGGCGGTGCGGGCATTCGCGTACGAATCCTTGAAGACGACCGATGCGTGGACATTGCCCCGCATCGAACACGCCCTCGCCGAGACGGACACCGTGGACACCTCGGGCGGTTGTGTGATCCGTTCGCTCGCCCTCGAAGAGTTCGGCGTGGCGGCGGCGCTCGACTGGCCCGACCGCGGCGCCGTCGCGCCTGTGCTGCAGACATGGGCGGCGGACGCCGGCCCCCGGCTGCTCGCTCGCGCGTATCTCGAGCGCGGGGATGAGTCCTGGGTTGAGCTTGGCCAAGCGCGGACCATCTTCGACGACGCGGAACAACCGACCCGGCTACGTGCGGCAGCGGCGGTCGCCCTCGCGGCCCACGGCGAGTCACTCGATACCGATCTCCTCATGACCTGGGCACGGACCGAGGTCGATCCTGCGATCGTCGCGCTCGATCTGCTGGGTCACGCATCCGCTTGGGGTGCGCTGATTCCCGGGCAAGACTATCCCACTGCCGCCCTTCTCATCCTCGGCGCACACTGGGCTCCCGACGAAGCGTTGCCGTACATCGAGGCCGACGGACGCCTCGACGCCATGCTCGAACTTCCTCCGCGTCTTCGGAGTCCCCGGCTCGGTACACTGGTCTGCGGCTACCGAACCGACCGTTGGGCGGGTTCCGCGTACACGAGGCACTACGGAGCCGCGCTCATCGAGGCTCTGAACGCAGCATCTCCGCAAGACCGGTGTGCCGCGTTCGACGTCGCACGAGCCCCGTGCCAAGAGACGCTGCTACGCCAGCGAGGATACGCGTTGAGTGCCTCCATCGCCGCCGAATGTGGTCTCGAACCCGCCGCGCCGCAGGTCCCGTGCTGCGAGGTACAGACCTGTGAACGGGATCAGCTCCGGCCGGGCGCGGGACCAGCAGCTCTGGAAGCGGCGCAGTCAGCTGCCGAGCGGACCCGACTGCTGGAGCTCGAGCGGCGCGCACATGCGGCTGCGAAGGCGGTCATGAACCCCAACTGACGGACGTGGTTCTCCGAGTAGCATCCGGTCAGAACGGTGGAGGTGCGGTCGCCAGCAAGCAGCGGTGCCGCGGCTCGGCCGTCACCGACCGCTGCCCTCAGAGCCGAGTGAGCCGGTGGCGAGATTCGCGAGCAGGGTCACCGACGAGAGGATAGGCGGCCGCGTCGCGGGATTGCCAGGGAGAGCGGCCCCGACAGCCGGCTGCGGCGCGCGGCGGCAACCACGAGGAGCAACGTCTCGGTTTGCCTGCGCTGCGAGGGGCCCACGACGATGGCGTCGAGACAGAGCGATCGTGCGGCCAGCCAGGCGTCGAAGACTTCGATGGTGGGCCGGGGAAGCATGAAGGTTCACCCCTCGCAGGTGTCGGAACAACCGACACATCCGCGCTGTCGATCGCTCGGGCTCCGTCGTGGACGTCGGTGATGGCGCTCGCCCAACCCGCGAGACAAACCCTACGTCTCGGGCGTCCGCGCCGATGACGCTGCCCAGCTTTCCTCGATGGTTTCCTCAGAGGCGCGGCAAATGTGAGGGCCTCTCGTCATTCGACTGGGGGCATCTGCGAATAGGAGGGCGGTGGCCACAACGCTTCCTGCACGGCCTCCCAAGGAAAACCATGTCCGTCTCCTTCCGCTCGCTCGCCCTCGTCCTTCCCGCCCTCGCCTTCGCCGCCACGCTGGTTGGCTCGGGCTCCGAGGCTCACGCCGCCAACTTCATCGTCACCAACACCGGTGACCTCCCCGACATCACGCCCGGCGATGGCACCTGCGTCACGGTGTCGGGCTTCTGCTCGCTCCGCGCCGCGGTCATGGAGGCCAACGCGTTCGCGGGTGCCGATACGATCACGGTCCCAGCGGGCACGGGCCCGATCTCCCTGTCGACGCTCGGCACCGGCACCAACACCGCCGCCACCGGAGACCTCGACATCAGCGAGAGGCTGACCATCGTCGGCAATGGCGTGGCCATCGACGGTCTGAACGACGACCGTATCTTCCACGTCCTCTCCTCCATCACCGCCGACATCTCCGGGGTCACCCTCACCAACGGTTGGGGCCTGGTCGGCGGGGCGATCTACAACCAAGGATACCTGACGCTATCGGACAGCACGCTGGCCGACAACGTGGCCACTGGCGAGGGCGGGGCGATCAACAACATCAGCCCGGGTAGCCTGGTCATGACCAGCTGCGAGCTGTACGGCAACGAGGCCGACTCCGGCGGTGCAATCTACTCCGTCACCGATCTGTCCATCGACGACAGCAGCATCATCCAGAATGAGGCCGCCCGGTACGGTGGCGGCATGTACGTCGTCGGGTCGGCGGACACCGAAATCACGGACTCCTATGTCGGGGAGAACATCGCCGGCGAGCGGGGGGGTGGTATCGCCACACTCTCTCCTGTCAACCTCGTCGACAGCACGGTCGAGTGGAACACTGCGGGGACATTCGGCGGAGGTCTGTACATGTACACGGGCAACGCCGTGGTCGATGCGTTCAGGACCGACTTCGCGAGCAACTTCGCCGACGAAGGCGCGGGCATCTACAACTTCTGGGGGGACCTCACCCTGCGACGCGTGGGGGTCTTCGCCAACCACGCGACCACGATGGGAGGAGGCATCAACAACCAGGGCACTCTCACGGCGCGGCGTGGGGCCATCCACGACAACTCGGCGACCGCGGGGGCGGGGATCTACAATTTCTGGAACAACGCCGACCTGACCCTCAAGAACATGACGGTCAGCGGCAACGATGCCACGGGGAACGCTGGAGGCCTCTATGTGCACACAAACTCGGTGGCTGCTCTCAACAACGTGACCATCACCAACAACACCGGTACCTCTGGAGGTCTGGATAGCTCGGGCACCACCACGATGAGCAACACCATCCTCGGCGGCAACTTCGACCTGGTCGGCGGCGCCAGCGACTGCGTGGGTAGCATGACCTCCGACGGCTACAACCTGGTCGAGGACACCATGGGTTGCACGATCTCCGGCCCGGCGACGGCCGACATCTATGGCGTGGCCCCGGGCCTGAACCCGCTGGCGAGCAACGGCGGACCCACGCAGACCCACTCGGTCCGAGCGGGCAGCGCTGCTCGCAGCGGAGGGGACAACGCCACCTGTCAGCCGGTGGACCAGCGAGGCGCGGGTCGTCCACTGGGCGGCATCTGTGACATCGGAGCCTACGAGAGAAACTAGCGAAGCTCGGCAGTCCCGAAGGTCAGCTCGGGTCGTCGGCCCGAGCTGACTCGGGCCGGAGGAACACCTGGAGGCACGTGGTGCCGACGCGCGGGACACGAGCGGGGCCGAGTTCGACCTTCGATGCAGACAATCTGCGCGACTCGGGCGAGGACCGGCGAAGGCTCATTGCCCGCGTACGCTTGCGCCGGACACGCCTCACGAGGGCGTAAGAGTCGCGTCACTGTGTGCGTCGCCGATGCGAAAGAGGAGTGATGGCGACTTCTCAGTGGACCGTTGGGTGTGGGCTCGTGCTGAGCGCGCGCGTTTCTTCAGCTCTCGTAGGGTAGAGGCAATGGCGTACAGGAGAGCCGTCCTCGGGATCTTGGTCGTCGGTGCACTCGCCGTTGTCGCGCTCGGAGTCGTCATCTACGGGATTACGGTGGGGATCGAAGTGACGGCCGGGCCGAGCACCCGCGCCCGGCTCGTCACCATCGAAGACCTTGGTCTCGAGCGCGATCCCGCCAACGAGACGCTGATCGGCAGGCGCTACCTCGACGGGCGGGAGTTGCTCTCCTACGAGTACGAACTCGCCGACGAAGGCCTCTCCGTGTCCAGCGTCTCAATCTCCGGGCGGTCGGAGGCTGACGCAGAGATCATCTACCAGGATCGGGTCGCGAGGGCAGCGGTCTTCACCGAGACGCTGGACCGCGAGGTCTACGTCTCCAACTCGATTCTCCTCTCCACATGGGGAGATCGGGCCACCGCGAACACCCTCTCCATCGATGCTGAGACCGTGGGGTGCACCGTCGTCACCCGCGAGGGTCGGCACGTCTACAGCATCATCGTCATGGGGGTCCCGTTCGAAACCGATACGCTGCGGCACGACCTGCGACGCGCATTCGAGCAGGCCGAAGCGAGCTGGTGAGGGGTAGAACCGTGTCGCCATTGCGCTCCTGCTGGGCTGGCTGACCGCCGCGGGTTGGCACGAATCGCGAAGTCATCCAGCCTGAAGGTTTCTCAGGACTCGTCGCCTGCGAGCGCGCCCCGTCGGTCGATCTCCGCGATGGTCTGCGCATCGAGGTGAATGATCTCGTGGCCAACGGGTGTGTCGCACATGCAAGAGCCCGCCTGAAAGCTCATCGAAATCATCGCGACGCCCGTCGACGCGTCTGCAACGACACGCCACGGGTCGGGGCCGTCGTACTGACACATGCCCATGTCGGGGTCATCGTCTTCGGGGCGCCACCAGTCTTCCTCGGCGCGGGAGAGGACCTTGACCCCCGGCACTCTGAACACCACCTGACCGGTCAACAACGTGAGCTGTACGGGGCGCTGCCCTGCAGGGCGCAACTCTTCGAACTCCCCGTCTTCAGCCCCGGGTCCCAGCCGAGGATCCACTTCCACGGGCAACTCCCGCATGGGCCGCCAGCCGTCGGCGAGCATCTCGTTGATCTCCGCCGCCTGCGCCCTGGCACGCTTGTACCAACGCCAGCACGTGTACTTGTGGCGGTCGTAGACTCCCTCGACGATCGTGTCGTTCCGGGACCTCTCGTGAGTCTCGACGTCGAGCACCGAGAAGGTGACCAGCTCGTCCTCGCCATCGGAGGGACCAAAGGTCTCACTGTGGAGGTCGGCGATGGCCCCCCCGTCTCCGCGAATCGCAGGAAGGCCCACCGAGCTCACGTCGAAGGGGCAAAGCGCGGTCCCGTCTGCCCACTGTGGGTCGTCGTCGAATCGAAACCGCGACACTTCGATTCGGACCGCCGCCGGCTGGTCGGACTTGGACTCGATCCGCGGCGGGCCGACGTCGAGTTCTTCACGTGCATCGGGCACGATACGCAGCGACGCATACTCGGCCTCGGCCTCCATCAACTCGAGTTCCTCCTCGGTGACGGTCGCCGTGCAGGCGCACCCCAGAGCCCCGAGAATGAGCAGGCTTCGTCGCATCAAAACGACTACGCCCCAGGCGCGGGGCACATTCCGGCTCGCGCGCCCCCTGTTCCTCTGTCTACGCGAGGGTCAACCCCCACCAAACTCCGGAACCTGATGCTCGAGCTGCCAACCGTCGCGAGGCAGGCGACCTCTTGGCTCGAGTGCATGTACTTGCGGAGTGTACTTGCGGGGTGTACTTGCAAGGTGTACTGTCAGTACACCTTGCCGCTACCACGCTATCATCGACTGCCCGCTGAGCGGCGCGGGCAGATCCTACGAACCGCGCGCCTGCATCTCGCCCAAGGAGGGGTGCACGGCGCGTCCTACAACAAGATCATCAAGGACTGCGGGATCTCGAAGACGAGCGCCTACCTCTACTTCGACGGCAAGGACGACCTCATCGCGGAGGTCGCTCGCGACAGCCTGCGCCGCGTGCTCGAAGCGTTGGGTCCCTGGCGTCAGGCCAAGACGGCCGCCACATTCTGGAAACGCCTGCGGGAGGCCGCAGACCACCTGCTCGCCTTCGTGGCGGCGTCCCCGAACGATCTCGCCGTCCTTCAAGCGGCCTACAGCAGCCGGGTCCTCCCGCTCACGACCGACGACGAGGCACACGCCCTGGCTTGGTTCGACGACCTCCTCGACAACGGGGCCAAGCTGGGCGTCGTCCGCAAGGACGTCGAACGCGCCTTGCTCCGCCGAGCCACGATCTCCGTGTTCAGGGCCATCGACGCCTGGGCACTCGAGGCCATGGCCGACACAGACGCCCCCGACCTCGAGCCGGGGTTCCGCTTGTTGGCCAGCCTGTGGACCCCACGCAAAGGAGGACGCAAATGAACATGGACCTACCCCACAGCGGCGCTGCGGCGCTCCGCGTCCCTCAGGCCTTGCACGACGTCCTCGGGGAGCGAACGCGGCGATTGGATGTCGCCCTCATCCTGCTCGCGGGCGCCCTCGTGGCGTCGTTGTTCGTGTTCCGGACCGACATGGCCGAGCTGGCGTGGTGGCGCGCGGCCCTCGCGGTCGCGCTCGTCGCGGACATCGCCGCAGGGGCCGTCGCCAACCTGACGCAAGGCACGAACGACTACTACGTGGAGCGCCCAGCCAACCGTTGGGGATTCATCGCCATCCACGTGCATGTGCTGGTGCTCGCCTGGCTCTTGGACGCACGGATGCCGCAGGCGATCGGGCTGTGGGCGTTCACGATCGCGAGCGCCTGTGTGGTGAACCTGCAGTTCGGCAAGGCGTCGCAGCCCTCGCTGGCCGGGCTGCTGGTCACCGTCGGCGCGGCCGGGCTCCTCACCTGGCAGCCATCGGGGCCACCGGCGCTGGTTCTCGTGTACTTGCTGTTCTTGTTCAAGGTGGTGTTCAGCTTTGCCGTCGACCACCACGCGGCACGTGCCGATCGAAACCGCGACGGGATCCATGCGCTGTCCTGCCGGGATCAGACCGCGTTCACCAACCTGATCGTCAACGCATTCGCGGACGACCCGCTCTTCGTACGTCTGTTTCCGGGGTCCGAGACCGACCGTCGTGCCTTCGCATCGTTCGTCCTGGATCTCAACCGGATCTTCGGAGGCACGCCCCGCGGTCTGTTCTCGGACAGCCGCCTCGTCGCCGCCTGGCTGCTCGAGCCCCCACTTCCGCGGTGGAAGCAAGCGCTCGCGTCGGCGGTCGCGGCCATCCGCGGAGTCCCGGTACTCGTTCGCCTTGGCCTCGCGCGGATGCAGTGGCTCAACGAGTACACGCAACGCACTCGCGCTGCGTTGCCCGGAGGTGCGCACCACTACCTCGTGATGTTGGGCGTGCGCCCCGACTGCCAGGGACAGGGACATGGCGGCAGGGCCTTGCGAGAGATCGCCGCCGAGGTCCGGCGATCCAAAGACTCGGCCGGCGTCGGCCTCGACACAGAGAACCCGGACAACATCCCCCTGTACGAGCGCTTCGGCTACGAGTCCCTCGAAGCCCAGCCCCTCGGCGACGATGTCGTCGCGTACTGCATGGTGAAGCGATTGGTCATCGATGACGTGACGGTCGAGGTCGACGGGATCCAGCCGCGGGATCTACGGACGCACCCCAGATCCCGCCCGTGACGCCAACGATGACGGCGAAGAACAGGCCACTGACGAAGAAGTCCGAGTTTCTCGTCGCCTTGTTCTGCGAGACGGTCGAGGACGAGGACACGTCCCCGATCCACGACGACCCGGAGACGAGCCAGGTCGAGACCTCAGTCTACTGCGAGACCTACTGCGAAGCCGAAGTCGCCCGCCGCAGGGTTCACGAGCGAGGCTGACAAGCCCGGCCGTCAGGGGGCAACAACTCCGGTCAGCCAGTCGCTCATCGTGGTGAGCACTTCGGGCGCGAGGGTCCGCTCGATCGGTCCGTACTGCGTTTAAGCGAAGCCGCGCCTTGCCGAAGTCCAAGAGCCGCTTCGACATTCCGATGAGTACTACGCGGACACGGGAGATTCGAGCCTCGCCCACGCGTCGGACTTGGCCCCGCACAAGCCGCGGACGGATGCATTGCTCAGAGGGTTCGCGCACCCGGCGAAAGCCGCTGACTCTAGGATAGACGTCGCGTTCCGCGTGGGCCCGATGACGAAAGCTGTCCGAGTCTTCGGCGACCGACGTTGGCGGCGTGGAGTTTCGGATCTTGGGCCGTCCAGCCCCGAGCCGTTCGACCGCATCCCCTTGGTCTATGAGAGGGCCTTTGGCGGGCGTTTAAGCGAAATGAAGTGGGAAAACGCAGGGGCGGAGGAATACGGCGGGCCGCCAGCGAGCGCGGTCGTTGCGTAGCGGGCCAGCGGCCGGGGGTGGATTGAGGCAGAGGCTAGCAAAGGGAAGGCACCGGGGGCCAAGAGCGGGCCCGAAGCAGGGCGCCGAGGCACGGGGGCCGAGATCCAGGCACGCCGAGACCAGCCCGGGGCGAACCGGCCCGCATCCGCATGCGTGAATCGGTTGTACCACGCGCGGCGGAGCTGGACGGGGCTCGTGTGGTGCGGTGTGTCCCTGTGGGGCATGTCGCATGAACAGCTCGCGTGGAGGCGCTCAAGCGCCCCAACGACACGATGACGTTCCACCAGATCATCTCGGCGTGCGAGCCTTCTCTGATCTCCGACTGTGACAGCGTGCAAGCGCACATCGAGTACACCGACCCATTGACGGGCGCCGAGCACATAGCCCTGGCGCGTCGACGAAGAGCCGGGGGTATGCGTCCTGCCCCCGGCCCTGGTCCGATTCAACGGGAGGGCAGACCCGCTACGGGCAGCCGTCCTCGGTGCAGATCACCGAGTCGGTGAGCGCCCACTCGCAGCACTGTTCGAAGTTCCCCTCGCAGTCGTCGCAAGGACACATGTCGCAGCCGGGCGCCGCAACGAAGTCATCGCAGCTGCCGTTGGCACAGACCTGGTCCGCGTCGCAAGGACTGTCGCACTCACCGCAGTGGTTGGGGTCTGTGTCGAAGTCGACACAGCTGTTGCCGCACTCGTCGTCGAAGCCGTCGCAGTTGTTCTGACACGTGCCACCGCCGCACGGATCGCCCATGCAGCCCATGTTGCACATGCCGCAATGCATCGGGTCGTTCTCGGTGTTGACGCACTGGCCATCACAGTCGGTCAGTCCGGGCTTGCACGTGCACTCGCCCGCGTCGCAGACCTCGTCCTGCCCATCGCAGGCGTTGTCACACTCGCCGCAGTGGTCGGGATCCGTCTGCGGGTCGACACAACCGCCGTTGCAGCTGAGCGCGTCGTCGGGGCACGAGCATTGCCCGTTCGTGCACATGCCGGAGTCGCACTCGTTGCCACACTCGCCGCAGTTGTTCGGATCGTTCGACACATCCGAGCATGTGTCCCCGCAGGTGACGAGGTCGTCCGGGCACACGCAGTTGCCCGCGTCGCAGGCCTGCAGTGCACCGCAGGCGTTGTCACACCCCCCGCAGTGCACGGGGTCAGTGGCTGCCTGAGCGCAGTCCTGACCACACTGGACCGTGCCCATGGGGCACTCGTCGACGCAGGCACTGCCGCCGCACACCTGCCCATCGACGCACGCGGTTCCGCACGTCCCACAGTTGTTGGCATCGGAGTCGGTGCTGACGCACTCGATGCCACAAAGCTGAGCGCCGACCGGGCACTCGCCGATGCAGTTGCCGGCCGAGCACGTCTCATCGGCATCACAGGCGTTTCCACATCCGCCGCAGTTGAGCGGGTCGCTCGACACATCGACACATGCGTCGCCATCGCACAGAACCTCGCCCTGCTCGCACCCGGAACCCCCTGTGGGCTCGTCGGTCGTACTCGCACCCGTCGAGCTTCCGTCCGCGGAGGCTGAGGCTGAGTCAGCGGTCGTGCCCGAAGTCGCCCCTGCGGTCGTCGAGGCGCTGGCCTCCGTGGCCGAACCCGAGTCGGTGTCCTGCCCCGCGGTTCCGGCCGCATCGCTCCCAGAGCATCCAAAAAACAATGCCAACGCACCACCGATCAAGGTGGGACGACCCCAAGCGATAATCTTCATCCCCATCTATTTCCTGTGCCCGATCTGGGGGGGTCGTTACAGATATTCTCAGTTATGAATCCGCGCGCGGATTCGATCGGATGGTGCTGTAGTTGTAACGAGAACGTCTTTTCGGGCACGGATGCCCGGGATGCGGTTGCTTACACGAACTTCAAAGTCAGTTCTCTTGGGCTTCTTACTCGGTGTGTCGTTGGCCGCGTGCGGTTCGGATACCGCGACATCGGCGAGCGGGGAAGGTGACACCGACTCCGGCACCGGGGGGACCGGAGCGGCAAGTGCGGGTACGACCACGGGTGGGGTGGAGTCCAGCAGTGCGGAAGGCTCGGGAACCACCGCAGGCGCAGACACGAGCGGGGGCGAAACCGCTGGGGCCTGCCCTGCTGGACAGGAGCTCTGCGGCGAAGTGTGTGTGTCGCTCGACGACGACCCCGATCATTGCGGCGGCTGTGACTCCGCCTGCGGCGCGCTGCAGGCATGCGATGCCGGAGCATGCGTCGACGACTGCCCCGAGGGGCGGACGCGCTGCGGGCGGGCGTGCGTCGATACCAACGCCGACTCTGCGCACTGCGGTGCGTGTGGCGACGCGTGCGGCGACGCCGAGACCTGCCGTGAGGGCGGCTGTGTGCCGGGTTGCGACCCCGGCCTCATCCAGTGCGGTGAGACTTGCATCGACGTCTCCAACGACGCGGCGAACTGTGGAGCGTGCAACTTCGACTGCGGTGTTGGTGCGACGTGCTTGGCCGGCAACTGCGACTGCCCTGAGGGTCTGATCCTCTGCGCCGACGGTTGCTTCGATCCCTCGAACGATCCCGCGCACTGCGGCGGCTGCGAGACGGACTGCGGCGAAGGAGGGCTCTGCGACGCGGGGATCTGCGACTGCGAGAACGGTCTGGTCCTGTGCGAAGACGGCTGTTTCGACCTGTCCGCGGACGCGGGGCACTGCGGCAGCTGCGACATCGAGTGTACGAACGACGAGACCTGTGACATGGGCGTGTGCGTGCCGGACTGCCCGGTGGGCGCCGAGCTGTGTGGCTTGCAGTGTGTGAGCACCGATTCGGACGCCGATCACTGCGGCATGTGCGACAACGCCTGCGACCCTGGAGACGTGTGCGGCGGGGGGGCCTGCGTCGGCGTGTGCCCGATGGGCACGATCCAGTGCGGCGACGACTGTGCGGTCGCGGGAACCGACCCACTCAACTGTGGTCAGTGCGGCTTCGCCTGCGGGGCGGACCAAACCTGCGACGCCGGTGTCTGCGAGTGCCCGGTGGGCGAGTCGGTGTGCTTCGACAGCTGCATCGATCTGGAGAACGACCCCAACAACTGCGGGGCCTGCGGGAACAGCTGCGACAGCGGAATGTGCGACGCCGGTGTGTGTGTGTGTGCACCCGGTGAGAGCTTGTGCGGGCTCGAATGCGCCGACCTGACCGACGATGCCAACAACTGCGGTGCGTGCGGCAACGAGTGCAACAGCGACATGTGCATCGACAGCGCTTGCGTGTGTCTGCCCGGTGAGAGCCAGTGCGGCAACGAGTGCTTCGACCTGCAGAACGACGCCGGCAACTGCGGCGCATGCGGAAACGTATGCGACGACCAACTCGAGGTCTGCGACATGGGGAGCTGCCAATGCAAGGTGGGCATGACCAACTGCGGCGGCGAGTGTGTCGACCTGTCGACCGACGCCAACAACTGCGGCATGTGCTTCAACGACTGCATGGGGGATGTCTGCGGTGATGGGAGCTGCCAGGCTAACTGCGATGCCTTCGCGGATCAGTGTGGTGCCTCCTGCACCAGCGTGGACAACGACCCGCTCAACTGCGGAGAATGTGGAGAGGTGTGCGGTTTCGACGAACTCTGCGCGGCGGGTGGATGCGAGCCGGCATTCGTCCCCGAGACGTGCATGTCGTGCCCATGCGACGAGTGTGTCGGAGACGCCGACACTTGCTGCTTCTCGGACTTCGTCGAGAGCACGATCTGTATCGAAAACGGTGAGTGCCCCTAGCCGATTCACTCGGGAGGCGTCGGTGGTACCGGCGCCTCCTTCTGTGTTCGCTCTCCGCAGGACGGCGGCGCCCCCCCAAAGGTCCTGTGCAACCTTGAACCTGGCGATGGCGTCCCCGTCGGGGGCTGCCATCGCCGCGAACACCACTGCCGCGCCGAGCCCCATCGCGGTTCGGCAATGCTCGTCCGCGGCTTGGCATGCAGCTGCACGCGGCCGCGACCGTGGACGGTCGAGACCGCAAGCGCCTCGAGCGAGTCTGCCGCTATCTCCCGCGCCCGCCGTTTGCCGTCGATGCCATGCATCACCCTCCGTCGAGGTTCAACGCGGCAATGTAGCTCAACGAGCCTTCATTGCATCCGCTCTGCGGAGGCGACTCCCCAGCCGGTGGCACCAACAGAGCGTCGACAAAGGCGGAGCCCCAACAAGGCCTCCAGCCTCCCTGCACCGAGATCAACACCTGGTTCTGTGCTTCGTCGAACCAGATCAGATCCGTGACTTGGAGGTTCTTTCCAATGACCCGTGTACGGTCGAGTTCGCTCTCGAGGTTGAAGTGGACCATGACCGTGAGCAGGTCGGAGTCCGTCGCACTCAGGTTCGAAAGATCGCCGTCGGGGCTCATCTCGAGCCAGATTGAAGGAGGGATGTCGGCAATCCACCACGCTCCGTCGTTGTCGACCAGCGGCGTCTCCTCGTAGACGACCGGCGGAGCCCAGGGCGCTCCGTGGTCATTGGACACACCGAGTCCCGGTTGCCTGTTGTTGGTCTGCATGGTGAGCGGTTCGAACTGGCCTTCGAGCGAAAGGATCGAGCCGCCTTGTGTTACGCGTGCGGTCCAGTTGAAATGAGGACCTCGAGGGATGGTCGTGGCTTCGCGGCCTTCGCCGAAGACGGCGGACTCGTATCCCCAGCCGATGAGCTGAATGCTTCCGTCCCGGAGTTGAACCTCACAAGACCACCGTCGCCACGATCATGCGTATCGCTTGGCGCACCGTCGGAGAGATCGTCGGCCGCTTCGTTCGTCGCGAGCGCGACGACATCGGCGACTCCCTCCAGGATCTGCGCCGGATCGGAGTCGACGAGATCAGCTACCGAAAGCACCATCAGTACATCACGACGGTGGTCGGCCACGACCGCGGCATCGTCGTCTGGGCTGCCAAGGGGAAGAACGCTGAGACCCTCAAGTCCTTCTTTGAGGCCATTGGACCCGAGCGTGCGGCGAAGACCGAGGCGGTCACGATCGACATGTCCGGCGCGTACATCAAGGCGGTCAAGGAGTCGGTGCCGAACGCCACGCTCATCTTCGACCGCTTCCACGTGCAACGCCTCGTCCACGACGCGCTCGACGAGGTCCGCCGAGACGAGGTCCGTTCCGCCTCCGCCGACGAGAAAGCATGTCTCAGAAAGACACGTTGGCCACGCCAGAAGCGCCCCTGGGATCTCTCCGGCCTCGAGACGGCGAAGCTCGCCGACCTCGAAGAACAGAACCGCCCCATTTACCGCGCCTATCTGCTCAAGGAATCGCTCGCCGCGATTCTCGACGGCCGTCAGATCAACGTCGCAGCTCGCAAACTCGACGGGGGGCTCGACTGGGCTCGCGAGTCGGAGCTTCCTGCCTTCGTCCGCGTCTCGGGTACCATCGGAAAACACCGCGAGGGCATCCTCGCCTACGTCCGCACCCGGCTCAACAACGGCCGCGTCGAAGGGCTCAACGGCAAGGCCCGCGTCATCACGCGCCGCGCGTTCGGCTTCCACTCCGCATCCAGTCTCATCGCGATGCTCTTCCTATGCTGCGGCGGCATCGAGACTCACCCGTTCCACATCGCTCCCCATTGGACCCGCTAAATGGTCAGGAGAGCCAATTTTCTCACCTGGCATCGCCCGTACGTACTCGATTCTGAGATCAAGATTCGCGACCAAATCCGAATCATCGCGGGCCAACAGGCTGCGGAAGAGTGGCGGCTTCCGTACTGGAACTGGGCGAGCCGGCTCGTCAAGGGCATCCCAAAGGTCTTCACGGACAAGACCTACAAAGACGGCGACGAGACGAAGCCAAACCCGCTCTACTCGATGGCCTACGACCTCAACCTGCCGCCTGGCCCGCCCGTTCCCAACCCATGGCCGAAGACGACGTATCGCTCGGCAGGAAGCCTCGCGGATCTGAGGCGCTTGCGACCCCAAGTGCTTGCCGCGCTGGACACGCCTCAGTTCGCGGTCACCAACGGTTTCAGCCGCTCCATCGAGCAGCCGCACAATGGGCTTCATGTGTGGGTCAGCGGATAGATGCTGACACTACGCTCGTCGTTCGACGCGATTTTCTGGTGCCACCACGCCAACGTCGACCGTCAGTGGTGGATCTGGCAGCAGAAGTTCGGAAACAGCACGATTCCCGCCGAGCAGCGTGACTTCACATGCCAGCCCTTCAAGTTCCAGGACAACCGGGCGGAAGCATTCTTCGATACGCGCGCCCTCGGCTACGAGTACACCGGAGCATCGATTGGCATCGAGCACGAAGCAGCGCTTGCGGGCGGCACCGCCCAGGTGGCGACGTCAAAGAAGAAGGCGAGCAAGAAGAAGACGACGAGCAAGAAGAAGACGACGAGCAAGAAGAAGACGACGAGCAAGAAGAAGCCCCCCGCGACGCTCAGCTTCGACGTGGGCAGCTTCAAGCGTGATGTCGAGCGAGCCGAGCTCGAGCTCCAGGGGCTTCGCCACACGGAGGAAACGCTTCAGATTCGCGTGTATGTGAACAAGAAGGGCGCGACGGAAAAGACCCCGCAGAACGCAAGGTCCGGCTTCTTGGGAACCATCAAGATTCTCGGCCACGGCAACTGCCCAGGAGCGCATGGACACTGCGATGTACGAACCGAGCCGCAGTTTTCCGGCGACGTGCGGGCTCCCCACCACCTGGCCCCGTTCGACGTCTATCTGGACATCGCAGCAGGTCTACGGAAGATCGCCAAAGGCACCACATCGCCCGGGACTGGGAAGCTCAACCTGTCGTTCGTCGTGGTCGACGCGATGGGAAAACAGCGACCCAGTTCGGCCATCAAGTTCGAGCGGGTTCGCGTTGTGGTCGACTGACTTCACCGTCGGCTCGGACGGCGTCGATAGTCCCGTTCGAGTCGTAGCCCGTATTATCGGCGGGGAGTACTTGCCGCGCGCGTGTTCGAGGGTTCGAGGAGGTCTCTGGGGACAGTGCTCTCGTGTATTTGGCGTTGTGTCAGGTGGACAGTTCGACGTGCAACGGCCGCCATTCTGCCGCCACAATGGCGTGCAGCTTGAGCCGTCTTCCACGGTCCGAAGCGTTCGGGCAGGTCGCGCCATGGGATGCCCGTCTTGGCGCGATACAAGACCGCGTCTATCAACTCGCGGTCGCCGATCTTGGACTTGGGTCCGGGTCGACTTGCGTCGAGGATTTGCTCGAGCCGCTGCCAGTTGGTGGGCTCAAGCTCGACTCTCATAGCTTGAGCTTGGCCTGGGTCGGCGCGGACCTCCGTGCGAACGTGTGGTTCTGGATCGATGTCTTGGCACAGGTCGCCTTGGTTCCGGCCCCTCGGATGCGGACGGTTTCGGTGCGGCCGTTCTCCGCGATAAGGAAGTTTGCGATGGCGCCCTCTACCTCGGCCCCACAAATCGCACGAATCCGCTTTCGGAGCTTGCCAAGTTGGGTAGAGTCGGTCGAAGGGACTTGTCTATCTGTGCCGGTGTCGTCCGACTCCAGCGGTTCCCTCCGAGGTTTGGGGGGTTTTGTCTTCGGCCGTCGTTTTTTGGACTGCCCGCGTCTTGGCTCTTTGGGTTCGGTGGCAGGCCCAGGCTCCAGAGACTCGCCCGGCAGTTCATTCGTCTCGGGCGTCTCCACTGGCGGCGCCGGGTCGTCGGTCGCGACATCCACGTCGAGCAGGGTTGGGGCCTGAGGCGGTGTCTCGACCGGGGCGAACTGACGCGGGACAGGCTTCTCGTCACGGGCAGCTTCTCCCGCCGTGACGAGGTCGGACTCCCCCGCGCCCTTGTCGCCGATGAGAACCATCGCAACCCCGGCTCCGAGTAACCCGGTGACAATCGCGCCCGCAGCCAACAACCCGATGCGTCGGCCGACGTTTGGCCGATCTAGCGCGGTGATGGTGTACGCGACGCGAGACGGGTCCGTCGCATCCCCTCCGGGCGCCGTCGGAGGTGCGGGGTTCTCCCGCGCCTGCTCGGCTGCGTCCTGCGGCGGAGCTGAAATTGACTCGGTTTGCTTCTTTATGTGCGGCGGTTGAGTCGGCGAGCCGGTCTCGGCGGGTAATTGCAGGGTTGGCGGCACCGAGACCCCAGGACGACCTCCCTCCAACACGGCCGTGTGCGCCGGAGCGGCAGAGCTCGTCGTGGAGATCACGGTCAAGGCTTCGACGAGCGACGCGACGGAACCGAACCGATGGTCGGGATCCTTTGCCATGCAACCAAGAATTGCCACTTCTAGGGCCTCCGGCGCGGCTGGCTGAACCAGCCGTAGTGGGGGAGGTGGCTCTGATACATGGCGCGACATAACGCGGAAGGCGCTATTGCCCTCGAAGGGCACGGTCCCCGAGAGCAACTCGAACAACACGATGCCGAGCGCATAGATGTCCGTGCGTAGATCGATCGGATCGCCCTGGGCTTGCTCGGGCGACATGTACGTGGCGGTCCCGAGCACGTCATGCGTGTTGGTGAGGCCCTTTTCGCCCCCGACCGGTTGCATCTTAGCGATTCCGAAGTCCAACAGCTTCACGCACTCGGTACCGTCCTCCTGTCGCGCGAGGAAGATGTTGGAGGGCTTGATATCGCGGTGGACGATCCCACGTTCGTGGGCCGCCGCGAGACCCTGGCAGATGTCGAGCGCCAGCGGCTTGGCCTGCGCCCACGTGAGCGAGCCCCGTTCTCGGATTCGATCACCGAGGTCGCACCCGTTCAAGCGCTCCATGACAAAGAACGCACTCGGTTCCTCACCGAAGTCGTGAATCTCAACGACATGCTTCGACGGAATCTTGGCAGCAGCACGAGCTTCGTTGAGAAACCGCTGTCGTTGCCGAAGATCTACAGCGAGCGTCGGGCTGAGCACCTTAATCGCAACTCGCTTATCGAGCTGAAGATGAACCGCTTCGTACACCGCGCCCATACCACCCGTTCCCAGGAGCTGCGTGAGTTGGTACTTCCCTCCGAAGACCTGACCAACGAGGTCCTCGGGTCGCATCCATGTGGTCATATGGCTCGACGGGGCAGGCTTGGCGAGGACGTGATCCTGGTGCGAGACCTTACTCTACAACACAAGTCGCGGAGCATCCATCCCCTTCGCTAACGCCACCGTCGTCGCATTGTTCGGGATACTCGATGTGGTTGTTTCCGCATCGAGCACCACACAGGCCCGGAAGGCCACGGAGGATCCGGATTCCGAAGTCGGTAGCGATGTACGCGTATTCGTCGTCCAGCGCGACAGCGAAGGTTGCGGAGGCTGGTTCGAGGTAGACGCCTGCGAGCACCGGGTCTTCCGGTATCGAAATGTCCCAAACCTGAAGGCCATTGGTCACGGGCAGATAGATGAAGTCCTCACGGAGCGCAACATCGTGAACCGCAAAGGGAAGATCGATCTCAAGCGTCTCCAGGTGGGGCAGGTTAGGCATCGAGTAGTCGACGTGCAAGACCTCTGCACCCACGATGATGACCGTATCAGTATCTGCGACAACCCGCCCGATCTGAGTCGTGTCGACGTTGGTGAGTTGCGCCACCAATGACGGACTCTCGGGGGGTGAAGTGTCCCAAATCTCGAGGAATGGAGGGCCTACCAGCGCCGCATAACCACTCGCGGCGGCAAAGTCGGGATAGTACTGGTCCTCCCACCCCATGTAGCCGTGGATCATACTCGGTTTCGCCATATCGGAGACGTCCCAGATTTGTAGCCGCTCCCCGCCGCTTCCCGGGGCAGACTTGTAGAGAAGGTCTCCTTCGATCACGACCCCTCCGCCCGGCCCCGCGTTTTGAAGCGTAAAAACAACTTCGGGCGAACCTGGAGGGTCCACGTCGACGATAGCCATGCCCGTGTACGGGCCTCCGGTCGCAACGTAGCCATCCTTGTACTGGACACTATGCCCATTCCACTCGTCCGAGAGTTCGACGCCAAGCGACGCCGTCTCCACGATCTTCGAAGGGTCGGTTGCATCGACAATACGAAGGGTCTCCTGCTGAGAGGGTCCGGCTCCGAAGTACATGAACCCGTTGGCGGCTGCGAGTTCGCCCGACGGCGCAGCAGTGTACATGCCCACCACTTCGGTTTCGCACCATACATTCTCGTCGAGGCATGCCGCGGAGCACCCGTCCCCCACGGTCTGATTGCGATCGTCGCACTCCTCTCCTTCGTCAACAACACCATCGCCACAGGCGCTTCCACCAGTTGTCGTGGCCGGTTCCCCCGTCGCTCCGGTCCCGGCCACATTGGTTGTTTCCGCATCGACTCCCGTGGAGGTCCCGGTTGAACTTCCTTGAGAACCGGGCGAACCTTGGGTGCTCAGTGTCGAGGGGTCGAGCGCTCCAGATGTCGAACTCGGGGAGGTCACTCCACTGCTCGTGCCCAGTTGTGGCTCGGCCGGAGGCTCCCCGATACAGCCGGTTGCTATTGCGAAGGTGAAGCACCATCGCATCCTTCGTTGTTTGCCTTGGGGGACCATGTGTTCCTCGAGTTCGCCTGGAGTCTTCGGGTGTTCGTCCTGTGTCGAGCCCGAAGCGCCGTGGGGGAGCGGCTGCTAGAATCGACCAAGAAATGTGAGGCCGCCCGGCCGTACTTGCGCCGAAACGCGGCTTCGGCGGCTCAGAACGACGATCCCCACCACCAGCGCGGTGACGCCCAGAGTTGCCGCGACGGCGCCGCTTCCGAACAGCGCATTGTGTTTGGTTGTTTCGGTAACGAGATAGTCGCGAAACGCCGGGTCGTCCGCGGTTCCATTCGCATTTCGTTCCGCCTCGGCCTGGTCCTTCGCGTTCTTGACCCTGAACCCTCCGCCCAGCAGTGCTCCACCGGCCGCGACTGCGAGCCCGCCGCCAATGATGAGGCTCAACGGGAGGGCTCGTGAACGGGCCGGCGACTCCCGGCGAAGCGGATCGTTGCCAGCTTCCGCGCCGGCGTCGCCGCCGTTCACGAGAGACGGCGTCGGATGCGCTTCCAACTCTTGCTCGGCCTCGAGTAGTGCCTTGGGGTCACGCTGTGCCGCAGCCGTATCGAGTTGCTCAGCGAGATTGCGAAGCTGGTCGATCCTCCCATCGACATCATTCGTCTCCGAGACACCATTGGCCTCTAGCCGCTCTCGGTGGACAACCTGGAGATCCAACGCAGCGTACGCCACCTCGGCCCACGCCTGAGCGTGAGTTGCCCGGCTCTGGGCAAGAGTGTCAGCAAGTCGTGGGCCGGTGATCAGTTCGGCGCACCATTCTGCAATGTAGCTGCCGCGAGCCCCCAGCTTCTCTGCCTCGGGCAGCGAACCGTACGCTCGACGCAACGCAGCCATGGTTTCGAGGTAGCGCCGTGGAGCATCGGGAGACTCCGGCTCCGTCCGCTCCGCGTCTGCGGCTAGCGATTCCCCTCGCGAAAGCTGCTGTTCGTAGACAGATTCAGTCGGACCTACGGTGGCACCTGAGGCATCCAGTCGCGTACTGACGATCGCAAGCCCGAGCAAGACGTGTCCGAGGATGGTCGACCCAAGCAAGGTATCGACGCTAGCCTGACCCGAGCTGACCGACAAGAGGCAACGAGTCTCGATTCGGGCGACTCCTGTCCGTTTTCGGTCGCCTCAACAGGCCACCACTCGCAGCATCGGTCGCCACACCTCATGACGCGGCTCGGCGCAGTGGTATTGACACGCGGTCGGGTTTCAGCCGAAACATCAGCGGCAGGAGTTCCGGTGTTGCGCCTGACGGCACCGCGAAAGCCTCTGCGGGAACGATCCTAACGTGCATGGGCAAAATTGCGAGCAAGCGCGTGCGCGTCTCCTTGTCCGACGCCTGAGAGGCCCAGGTGGGCACAGCCCAGAGTGAGGGCTCGTGAGGGTCGTCTTCCGACCCGCAGGCCTGTGCCTGCTCATCACCGAATGCCCGCATGCGGCCGCCGGCGGCCCCGATCCCGTCCGTACGTCGTGGCACGTCCTACGCTCACTGCCCCTGTCGCTCTTCGCGTCCCTGTGCGCCTGTACGACCACCGACGATTCCCCCGCAGACACCGACGGGTCCGAGTCGACGGAGAGCGGCGACTCGGTGGGCTCGGCAGCGTCATCAGCTGGCCTGTCCGGTGACTTCACGACATCCGGGGCCGGATCGGACGGGACCGGTGGCGACTCGACTGGAGACTCGTCCCCGCAGGCACCGACCGCGGCTTCGGACCCGCAACCGCGTGGGGCCTCCGCGACTACACGGGCCTCGTCCACGAAACCGAAGAGCCGCTCCCTCGCCTGGGCGGGTCCGTCTACAGCGCCGATCCCGACGACCAGATGGAGTTCACTACCATTGACCTCCAAGGCGATGGACACCGCGACCTGGTGATCACCCAGGCCTGCGATGCGGCTGGCGTCAGCACAAACCGCTGGATCCTTCCCCCGGACGTCTGCGAATAGGACACTACACAAACTCGGGCCGAAGCCGCAGGAACGTCTCTTTCGAAGACCAGGCGTTTGCCCGGCGGTCTCTCGATCACTTCGACGTACACGCAGCTGCGCGGGCACCAGCGACTGAGCACAGACGACCGCGCCGTGCTCGAGCGGCACATGGCCTTCCTCGACGACATCGAGCGTGAGCTCGAGGCCGGTTTCGCCGCGGGTTGTGTGCGTCCCGACGAGCCCGACTTCTTCGACCAGGGCTACCCCTGGCAGGAGGTCAGCAGCGTCACCGACTTCGAACGTGTCGTCGAGTTGCTCGTCGACATCTCGGTGGCCGCTATCCGGTGCGACATGACGCGCATCATCACCTTCCGCGCCAACATGGCGGTGAGCGATGCACTCGGGAAACCCGTCGCCTCCTACCATCAGAGCGACGACGTCGCGGGCGATTGGCACGATTTCGCCCACGATGCCACCGAAGAGGAGAACGACCACGCACACATCGTGGCGCTCAACCGCTGGACCGTGGAGAAGGTCTTCACGCGATTCCTCGAGCGCCTCGACGTCGAGGAATCCCCCGGCGAGACCTTTCTCGACAACAGCCTGGTGTACTGGGGCGGCGAGCTCTCGATGAGCCACTACGTGCTCGGCATGCCCACCGTCCTCGCAGGCGGCGCAGGCGGCTGCCTGCAAACCGGGTACTACTGCGACTACACCAACCTCGACGGCGACTACGCCAACTCGATCATGCCCTGGGGCGTGCTCATCCCCGGTGTCCAGCACAACCGACTGCTCGTCACCATCCTGCAGTCGATGGGCCTCTCGCCCTCCGAGTACGAGCAAGATGGCCAACCGGGCTACGGTCACACGCCGTTCTTCAGCATGCCGTGGAAAATGCCCGAGTCCGTCTACGACTGGAACGCCCTGGGCGATCCGCTCCCGGGGATCTTCGTCGGGTGAGCGCAGGCTCGGTATCGCCTACACTTGCCCGTTGCGTGGTCAAGTGCACCCGCGACGGGGACTGCCCGCAGTAGGCCACGCCAGTCGTTCTACCGGGCGGCGGATTTCGGCGGCCCCATGATCTCTCGCAGAGCTTCTTCGGCGTCCCCCGTCCCGAGGTGGTTGATCCACACGATGCGGGCCTTTCCATCCTTGCCGGGGACGACGGTGAGGAGGAACTCCATCTCGTCCATGGTCGAGGTCTTCCCGTCGTAGCTGATTCGGATCTGTCGATCACGGCTCAGGGTCAGCCAGAACTGACGACGGGCGACGAGCGTCGTCGGCTCACCCATGGCGGCTGCGTCACCGAACAGACCGAACTCGAACGGCAGCTCGTCGCCTTCGCGGAACTCGTACCAAACGATGTCATCCTCGGCGGCCGCCCGGAGCTCCTCCGGCGTCGCGGTCGCAACGTGGACGCGAGTCCCTGCAGAGTCGCACAGCGCGGCTGTCCGGTCCTCCGCGCTCCCCGACCATGCTCGGTACGCCTCGCGCTGTGATGCGCGGGTGAACCGCGCGGGACGGACACGACTGCGAGCGGCAACGGTCGCTCGGCCCTGCACGTGCTCGCGGAGCCCTCCGGCCCGCGCGCCTCGCTTCGTTCGCGGTCGATTCCCTCGGGCATTTCGGGGGCGCCGTTCTTGGCGTGCGCAGACCGACGAGTCAGCTGACGGGACGACGCATGGTCCTCCCGAGGCGAACGCCTTGTCAGCTGGGATACGGGCCTCGCGCCGAAAGTCGTCGATGAGTTCCCAGAACCGAAGCCAAGGGTCTTCCCCCGGCGGAGTCTCATCGAGGAGCGCTCGGACAGGGCCCAAGCATGTCGACGACCATCCAAAGCGCTCGTAGAGGTACGAGCCGAGCGCGGGCACGAACCCTCGTCCACGCTTTCGAAGTCCATCGCGATGCTACCAGCGTCAGCCGGAGTCAGTCGCAGCTTGGCGTCGGTTCGCGGTCTTCAGCCCGACCGACTGGGGCGTCCGATATCTATTCCGCCTCCCAGTGAGCACATCCGAGTAGGACGGCACCACTGGGCTCGCAAGACTGCGACCATGTCAGCGTGATCGACTCTACGTTTCCGTCGACCACCTCCAGCTCATGGACCTCATAGGATCCGGAGAGTCGGTTGCAGCCCCTGTGGTCCCCGGAGACCGAGAGCCCCGGTCTTCCTTCGTCTTCAAACGGCGTTCGCTGAGCGTCTTCATAGACACCCATCTCCAGTGGCGCCGGAATGAGCGCGGTACGTATCCAGACGTCCCAGTACGTGTACTCGCCCGGCGGCTTCCCCAAGTTGTAGCTCAGCTCGAGTTCGTTCAAGGGCTCTCCCTTGGGCTCGAGCGTCCACGTACCGGGCAGGTAGACCTCGTAGCCAGGATGGATGTAGTCCTCGAATTCGCCATCCAGGACCAGGACGTTTCCGCCGACCAGACACTCGCTGGGGTCACCGGGCTCGAGGATCCCTCCCACAAAGCCGCCCGAGCTCTCCGACGATGCACCCCCTGTCGTGGTCGTGTCCGGCACGGGGTTCGGAGGCGGGTCGTCGTTGGGCGGTGGTGGCACTGGCGCCCCAGTCGAGGTTCCTTCGTCCGCAAGCTCGCCCGACGTCGAGGCATCCCCGGCCACGGCCGGTTCGACCTCGACAACCCTCGGGCTGCAGCCCGCGACGACCGCAGAAGCCACTATCGCCCAAGACCGACGAGCACAGATCCAGGTCGTCGGATGCACGCCCGAGCCTACGACGATTCGACGCCCTTTTCCCGCGCCGGATTCGGCCCGCCCGCTCCGTCCTCGATCCCGGACACTCGTGCGCACTGACACGAAGTATCGCCGCCGACTGAAGATCGTGCGGGAAGCGGACGTGGATCGTGGACCGGCTCGAGCCCTGCGCGACCTTGCGTGGAGGAGGGTGGACCACAACGAAGAGGTGCGCGCCTTTCAGGCGGTGCTGGCCGACGGGGCTCCAAACGGTCGCGACGCCTGAGCGTTGATAGTCTGGGTTGCTGGCGTGGGTCGCCGTCGCGGGCGGGCTGCTGAGTGCCGCTTCGGGGCCCGAGCACACCGCGCCGCTCGCCGAGGCGATCTCGGTCGTCGACGGTCCTTGCCTCGAGGGGTCAGGCACTGACGCCGGTCGCAGCGAAGCGGCTGTGTAGCAACTTGCCGAGCAGCAGGTAGGCCACCGCGACAAAGAGTCCACCGGCGTACATGCCGTGCTCGGCCAACCCTTGGATACCGTACTCGCTGAGAAACAAACCGACCGAAACGGTGAAGTTCAGCAGGCCGTACAGGAGGTTTCGAGCGGGCGACAGACCCAGCCCGCTGAGCATCCGCTGTTGCCACACCCCAAAGATGAAGTGGGGGATCGTGTTGACCAACGTCAGTCCCATGATGAAATCGGTGATGCTCATGACGAGTGCCCACCCAGGCTACGGTCCGCGCGGTCGCCCGGCACTTCCCTGCGAAGGAAGGGCCCGTCCGCGCCGGCGGCGGCTCCTCGAATGCGATCCGGCTGCAACGGGCTCTCGGTTATCGAGCTTCGCTACGCCGAGCGTCAAACTCCTGCGTATGCTCTTCGACGACACTCCAGAGCACTTCGACCATGCACTTGCCGTGCTGCGTGGCCCGCAGTTCCGAAGTCGCTACCCACCCCCGAACCAAAGCCCGCACCGTCTCCCGAGCCTGAGCCCGCAATCGACTGCAACGCCGAGCGTGCAGCCGCAGAGCGAGCGTTCGACTGGCGAGACTGGAACAAGGTCGTCAAAAACACCAAGCATCCAAAATGCTGGAACACCAGGCGGAACTGGGAAAAGCTGCGCGTCTGAGCCTTGCACCAAATCGGCGATGACGCGGCCTGCCGTAAGCTCGCCCGAAAGAGCAAGCATCCTGCGATTCGACGCTGGGTCACGATCTGCTCGACCACGACGACGACGGAGACTCCTCAATGAACCTCCTGCTGCACACCATCCTTGCCGCGAGCCTGGCCGCGTCTAAGTGAAACTAGCTGGGAAAACGCGGCCGCGGCATCGACGCAGAAGCGCGGAGACGAATGACCGGGAACGCGGGCGGTGCCGCCGGGGCCAGAAGTGGCGCCAGAAGGTCGGAGCCACGGGCGCCGAGGGTCGGGCAGGGGCCTGAGGGACCCGCGAGAAGCTCGGTGGCGTGCCGATGCGCGGACGGATGCGGACGCACTCGCGGTGAGCGAGTGCGGGATGCGAGGCCTGTGCTCAGGCCACAAACCATATCAGTTGGCCGCGAGGAGAGGGTCGCGGCAGTGGCCGGGCGGGATGCAGCGCCTCGGCGATCTCATCGGGGGACGTCACCGCACGGACCACCCGCATCAGGCCCTGGCAAAGCTGGTCGAGCATCTGTTTGCACCGCGCAATGCGGTGGACCCCGCCGAGGCGTATCCTGGGCGGGACGCAGATGTTGGCGCACTGATGCGCGACCACGGCTTCGCGAACGAGCGAACGGCCGGCCCCTCACTGGCCAACGAGGACCGGCGTGGACCACGCTGCGAAACTCCGAATTCGAGAGCAAGACATGGGGGTGCCGCGGCGGAGCGTGGCGCGTACGGTTTTGAGGCTTCCCGACTGGACCCCGCCTATGCCCTCCCCCACGCAACTGCGTGCTGCCTCCGTCCAGCGCGACCCGCGGTGGGCCTCGGTCCTCGCCCGAGATGAGGACGCGAACGACCGGTTTCTCTACTCAGTTCGGACCACGGGCGTCTATTGCCGACCCTCGTGCGGGTCGCGACGGCCCAAGCCCGAGAACGTCGCGTTTCACGAGAGTTCGAAAGACGCTCGGGACGCCGGATTTCGACCCTGTAAGCGCTGCGATCCCGACGGTCCCACCAATCAGGAGCGACGAGCGGCGAGCGGCGAGCGTCGGGGACCTCTGTCGGTTAGTCGAACGCAGTGACGAGCTGCCGTCACTGCAACAACTCGCCACCCATGCAGGCCTGAGCCCGTCATACATCCACCGGATGTTCAAAGCGGTGACCGGCGTGACGCCGCGTTCGTACGCCGCGGCGAGCCGGGCTCGTCGACTGCGACGCGAACTGAGAACAGCAGCAGTTGTCCGCCCGCAGGCCCACGCGGCGGTGGCCGAGCACCATGAAGCTCCGCGGCGATATCCTCGGGGGTGGTAACGAACCGAGTGACCTTCATGGGCCCGCTACAGCGGGCGCACACGGAGATGTCGATGCGAAAGACCCGGGCCAGCAGCGTCATCCACGACAGCCGAGACGGAGCAGCATCATGCAGCTGAGCCTCGAGCAAGGTTGTGGTCGCCGGGAGCTCGACGTGTCCGCGAGGGACAAACAGCGCGACCTGCTTGGCCACGGGCGCGGGTTCGTCAGCGCGAGGCGCCACCGCCGAGCGCAGTGCGTGGTGGGCCGACAAGACGCCGTAGTACACAACCGTGTGCGCCCTCGGCACAGGGACCAGCGCACACAACCGGGCGAGGAAGGTGTGCGGGCTCATCTGGGCATCGGTCGCCCCGAAGCGATTGGGCTTCTTGAAGTGCACGCGGACCTGTCCGTCAGCGGTGCGCTGCACATCGTCGAGGGCAAACGGCGGGCGCAGGAGGTAGCGGCAGACTCGCTCCAGGCGCTTGCGGTCCCGGCCGTCCACGGTGACGGCCGCGTGCAGCTGCATGCCGAAGCCGCGCACCAGCATCGGCGAAGCCGGTCGTGATTCGCTGGGCAAGGGTCCCGTTGCACGCAGCGGCAGGGCGAGCTGGACGCAGGCCACGAGCGCCTCGTCCACAGGCTCACCGCCGCCCTCGAGGTGCTCATCGAGGTCGTCGTGCAAGCGCTGCAGAGTCCGCAACAGGTCTTGCTCGCACAGGCCCGCGGCCGACCTGAACACCACCGCATCGTCTGCCATCGCCCTGCTGCGACCCCGCAACCCCGTCCCGGGGACGATGTTCGCCGGCCAGATCACCGCGGTCGGCCATGCGGTGACTCGATTCGCGGTCGGCGACGACGTGTTCGGCAGCTGCGACAACGGTGCGCAAGCCGAGTTCGTCCCCGTCGGTGAAGACGGACCGCTGGCGAAGATCCCGCTCGGCGTGGAGTACGACGAGGCCGCCGCCGTTCCCTACGGCGCAGCCACAGCGCTCGCGTTCTTGCGTGACGTCGCCCAGGTTCGGCCAGGGGAGGAGGTGCTGATCGTCGGAGCCTCGGGAGGTGTGGGGCGGTTCGCTGTTCAGATCGCGCGCCACCTCGGTGCCCACGTGACCGGTGTGGGCAGCGACCGCCACGCAGCGATGATGACCGAGCTCGGGGCCGACGCGGTCATCGACTACAAGCGCGAGGACTACACGAACAACGGCAAGAGCTACGACGTCATCTTCGACACCTCGTCGGGCGATGGCTTTCGCGCCTCGAAGAACTCGCTCAAAGAGAGCGGTCGCTACGTCAGCGTCTACCTCAACCTGTTGGTGCTGTGGCAGATGCTGATCACCAAGCTGTTCGGCGGGCCCAAGGTGGCCTCGTCCGTCGTGCTCGGCAACCAGGCCCTCAGTGAAGACGTCGCGGACCTCTTGGCGCAAGGCGTGATCCGCCCGGTGATCGCCGCCCACTACCCCATCACCCAGGTCGCGAAAGCCCACGCCGCGCAGGAGTCAGGCGGCATGGGCGGGACCGTCATCGTCACCGTCGATGACGCGGCTCGCAGTGCCCCTGCGGCGAAAGCCCTGCATGTCGCGTGAGGATCGAGCGCGCGTGGACCGGCCCCTCTACGGGACCTTCTCCAACAGGGTCTTGGCAGCCAACACTCCAAGGTCATTGGCGGCCAGAGGACTCGCGCGTTGTGTCCGCCTTCTTGTTGACGATGTTGGCGGCTAGCTCGACGACGAGGCCCGCGGCGGCGCTCCGTGGTGAGCTCCACGCAATGTCGACCGCTGTTCCCCAGGGGCCGATCAGGTGTGGGTGGTGAGATCGAGGTCGAGCGGGGCGGCGTCCGGACTGTTCGGCGTGAGTACTCCGATCGAGAGCCAGCCTCGACCCGCGGTCAAGACCTGCAGCTGAAGTCGCGTCTTCAGCATGCTGGCGCCGATGTCGGGGGCGCCCGTGCCGGGTGCGTCCCAGTCCGCTGCGGCCCCGATCGCCGCCTGCGGGGCATCGGCACCGAGCACCCGCTCACCCGACGCGGAGACCCCCGAGGTGACCGCCACGTCGACGAGCTCCGACCCGTGCTGTATCGCGGCGGTGCGGAGCTCCACGAGGCCCGTGTCGACGGCGGGTCCCCACACCTGCAGCGTCAGGCCGGTTCCCGCTCCACCTTCGTTGATCCACAGCAACGCGAGCTCGACCGTCCCGGTCCACGTGGTCGCCTCGTCGGGGCTGAGAGGTCCTTCGAAATACGTCAGAAGTGGTGCGTGTCTCATGGGGCGGCCGGGTGTGCTTTGACCGTGGATGCGGCGGGAGTATTCGCGGCACCGTACATCGAGGCCAACCTCGGTGTGATCGTTCGCGCTCGGGGCTTGTGGACGCGAGCCCTCGGCCCGCGTCATGCCCTCGAGCGCAGCGTGGGCATCGGCGGAGCGGGCGAGGCTCCGGTGTGCATGGGTCGGGGAGCCGCCGCTAGAGCGACGATCACTCTGATTTCTTAAGCAGTTCTGATCGCTTTGCAGTGCAGGTCGACAAGGGCACGAGGGCGTGATCCCGTTGCCTCGAACGAGGCCCGCCATGACGCTTCCCCGCTGGAACCCTCCCGTCGCCCTGTCCTCCCGCGAAGCTCGCATCCGCAAGCGGGTTAGCAAGAAGCGGAAGCTGTTCGGCTTCCTCCGTGATCATCGACATGAGTTGTTTG
>Ga0316204_10003885_pt1 | contig 28371 bp, 19 predicted proteins | sample 6monrhotite_MG_2_FD_205661 | JGI IMG/M metagenome (GOLD analysis project Ga0316204, IMG submission 205661) | Microbial mat bacterial communities from mineral coupon in-situ incubated in ocean water Damariscotta River, Maine, United States -... | ecosystem: Environmental > Aquatic > Marine >...
GATTGTGATAGTCAGGTGCTGGTGCTTTACGACTTGCTCGGCATTACGCCGGGTAAGCGCCCGAGCTTTTCGAAAAACTTTTTGGCGGGCGCAGCGTCGATTGAAGCCGCAATCGCTACGTATGTTGCGCAGGTGAAGTCGGGTGAATTTCCTGCCGCTGAACAGATCATTGCATAGTCCTCTTAATCTTATCGGGATGAAGTGATGCAGCGTTTTAACGAGATCCAGGATATTCGTCAGCAGTTGAACGTGTGGCGGATGGCTGGGGAGCGCATTGTTTTTGTACCGACGATGGGGAACCTGCATCAAGGACATCTGCGCCTGGTTGAGCATGCTCATCAGCATGGGCAACGTGTTGTGGTGAGTATCTTTGTTAATCCGAAGCAGTTTAATGATAAAGATGATTTTGCGGCTTACCCGAATACTCTGGAGCAGGATGAGGCGAAGCTGAGGTCGGCTGGGGTTGATGCGCTATTTTTACCCTCTGTTGAGGTGATTTATCCTGATGGTCATCAGAGGAATAGCGAAGTGATCGTGCCGGGGCTCTCAGATATACTGTGTGGTGCGCATCGCCCCGGCCATTTTGTGGGCGTATCTACCGTTGTTGCGAAGCTATTTAATATTGTGCAGGCCGATGTCGCGGTGTTTGGCGAGAAGGATTTTCAGCAGTTGATGGTGATTCGTCGCATGGTGAGTGAACTCTGTTTTCCGATTGAAATTGTGGGTGTGCCGACTGAGCGCGAAAGTGATGGCCTGGCGATGAGTTCGCGTAATGGCTACTTGAGTGTTGCAGAGCGACAACAGGCATCGTTGCTATATAAGGTGCTGCAGCAGGCGAAATCGCAATTGGAAAACTGTGATGAAGGTATCGCCACGATTGAGGCGCAGGCGCTAGAGACCTTACAAAACGGTGGTTTCAGGCCGGAATATTTTAGTGTGCGCAGCGCCCAGGATCTCTCCCGCGCTCAGGGAGATACTCAAGATCTGGTTATTGTTGCCGCTGCGTGGTTAGGAAAGGCGCGTTTGATTGATAATATTCGCTTGAATTTGGGGTAGTTAGCGTCGATTTATATGTTAAAATGTGCGTCAACTCCGTTATCGGTCTGTTTTTCCGATGACTGATTTAGAAATGATAAGCCTGTTTTAGTGAGGATAAGTTAGAACAATGCAGCAAACGATGTTAAATGCAAAACTTCATCGCGCCTGTGTCACGCATGCAGAGCTTGAATATGAAGGTTCCTGTGCAATAGATAGTGATCTGTTGGATCGTGCTGGTATCCGTGAATACGAACAGATCCAGATCTACAACATCGATAACGGTGAGCGCTTTGTCACCTATGCGATTCGCGCGGATGCTGGATCAAAGATTATCTCTGTGAATGGTGCGGCTGCGCATAAAGCGTCACCGGGTCATCGCGTGATCATTTGTTCTTATGTTTCCCTTAGTCAGCAGGAACTGGTTAGTTTCAAGCCGACGCTGGTCTATTGTGATGAGCAAAACAACATCACTCACTGCCGCAACAGCATTCCATCTCAGGTTGCCTGAGCGCGAGCTGATCAATTCAATTAGTGTTGTTTCTCTTCAGGGGCGGCGCGCCAGATTAGCGCGCTAGCCGAGTAAGGCAATGCTGCCAGGTTACTTTGCTGAGCTGGCTTATTCGAAAGTTTCTACCTTATGTTCGATGTTCTTATTCAAATGGCAGCGCTGATCGCCTGTGGGGTGTTATGGCGCGCCATCACGCCAGGCGGCGTGAGTGTTGATGCCTTACGTCTTGCGTTAACCTCGCTGGTCTACTATCTGCTGCTGCCCGCGCTGGTGTTAATGGTGTTGTGGCAAGCGCCGTTGGGGCTGGAGTCGCTGAAAATTTCAGTGGCGGCGATGGTCGGTATCTTGATTAGCCTGTTACTTGCCTGGCTCTGCTACCGTCGTTTTAATAATTCTGCATTTGTCGGCGCGGCGATTATTGCGGCGGGATTCCCTAATGCTACTTATCTTGGCTTGCCAGTGTTGGAGGCGACATTTGGTGAGTGGGCGCGCGCTACCGCGATCCAGTATGATCTTTTTGCGAGTACGCCGCTGCTGCTGACCGCCGGTATCTTGATTGCGCGTTATTACCGCAGCGGTGATACGGGTGGTGATGAAAATCCGCTGATGGCATTGCTCAAAGTGCCACCAATCTGGGCGGCGGTTGCGGCGGTGATGTTGAACGTTGCTGGTGTGCCGATGGTGCCTGCGGTGGAAAATTTCCTTGATACCCTTGGGCATGGTGTGGTGACATTGATGCTGATATCGCTGGGGATGAGTCTGCGTTGGGATACTTTGCGTTTGACACGAATTCCAGTGATGGTGCCAGTGCTGCTGATCCAGTTAATGGTGATGCCGCTGGTCGTGTGGGGAATGGGTAGTCTGTTAGGGTTTTCAGGAGATCACCTTACCGCGCTGGTACTGGAGGGGGCGATGCCCTGTATGGTGCTGGGGATGGTGATTTGTGATCGTTATGGCTTGGATACCGCGATGTTCGCTGCTATGGTGACGCTCTCGACCTTGTTAAGTATGTTGACGCTACCTTTCTGGTTTGCACTGCTTGGCGTGTGATTTTATTTTTATTAATTAATTAGTTACGTTTGTAATCTAATCTTTATTCTGGTTATTTATGGCGAAAAAGAAGCGTAAGTTTGATATCGAAGCCTTTCTCGATGAGGAGGAGGGGGAGTTGCAGGCTAGCGATGAAGGCGAGTTTGAGGCGGATGAGAAGAGTCGTTCTCAGCTTAAACGTGAGCAGCTGGCACGGCGAGACCTTGGTGAGCAGTTGGTTGCGCTGAGTGAGGCGCGCCTTGCCAGGCTGTCATTGAGTGAGCAGACGCTTGATGCGGTGCGCGATGGCCAGCGCTTTACGCGACGTGCACTTCAGCGCCAGCTGAGCCGTATTGCGGCCTTGATTAGCGAATTTGATGACGAGCAGGCTATCCGTCAGGGGCTGGAAAATCTCTATCAGCCACACCGTGATGAAGTGCACCGGCACCATGAGGCGGAGCAGTGGCGAGATGGATTAATTGCTGGCGACAATACTGTGATGGAGGCGGTGACAACGCGCTTTCCAGCGGTTGATCGGCAACATTTGCGTCAGTTAGCACGTAATGCGAATAAAGAGCAGGAACGTCAGAAGCCGCCCAAATCGGCGCGCTTACTTTATACCTATTTGCATCAGTTGATCGAGGAAGATACTTAAATAACAGTTAGTTGCTATTGTTAGTTAATTTGAATGGTACCCCTTGTTAGGTGCCGCTATAAAAATCTAATTTGTACTTAGTGTGACTTTGCGCTATAAATCTTGACCGTTAAACTAGGTTAATCTCAAACTATTCATTGAAGGAAGGATTATGACAGTCAGTTCGTTTCATCCACCACAACGTACGCTGATGGGGCCTGGCCCTTCGGATGTAAACCCACGCATTCTTGAGGCGATGTCGCGTCCGACCATTGGCCATCTGGACCCTGCTTTTGTTGGCATGATGGATGAGGTAAAGGGCTTATTGAAATATGCCTTTAAGACGGAAAATGAATTAACCATGCCGGTATCAGCACCAGGCTCAGCTGGCATGGAGAGCTGTTTTGTCAATCTGGTTGAACCTGGTGATAAGGTGATCGTCTGTCAAAATGGTGTCTTTGGTGGTCGTATGAAAGAGAACGTCGAGCGCTGTGGTGGCGTTGCTGTGATGGTTGAAGATAAGTGGGGCGACGCGGTTGATCCGCAAAAACTGGAAGATGCCCTGAAAGCGAATCCGGATGCGAAGGTCGTCGCCTTTGTGCATGCGGAGACCTCCACGGGTGCTCAGTCCGATGCGAAAACCTTGGTCGAAGTTGCTCACAAATATGACTGTCTGACGATTGTCGATGCAGTCACTTCGCTGGGTGGTACTGAAGTGCAGGTCGATGAGTGGCAGATTGATGCCATTTACTCGGGTACTCAGAAGTGTCTGTCATGTACGCCGGGGCTCTCGCCAGTGAGTTTTAGTGAGGCGGCGCTGGAGAAGATTCGTAATCGCAAAACAAAGGTTCAGAGCTGGTTCCTCGATCTTAATCTGGTTATGGGCTACTGGGGCGGTGGCGGTAAGCGTGCTTATCACCATACCGCGCCGGTTAATGCGCTTTATGGTCTGCATGAGGCGTTGGTGATTTTACAGGATGAGGGGCTGGAGCATTCATGGGCGCGTCATCAGAAAAATCACCTTGCGCTACGTGCGGGTCTGGAATCGATGGGGCTGAGTTTTGTGGTCGATGAGGCGCACCGTTTGCCGCAATTAAATGCGATTACCATTCCTGATGGGGTGGATGACGCAGCGGTACGTACCGCGCTGCTGCGTGACTATAGCCTTGAAATTGGTGCGGGACTAGGTGTGATGGCGGGTAAGGTATGGCGCATTGGTTTGATGGGGCATGCCAGTAATTCGCGTAATGTTCTGCTTTGTCTCGCGGCGCTAGAAGATGTGCTGGCACGCGTGGGAGCCAAATATGAGCGTGGTGTGGCGGTGGGGGCAGCTGAACGCGCGTTGGCAGCGGCATAGTCTAGTCTGTTTTAATCTTCCCCCGAGAACCCGCTTCGGCGGGTTTTTGTTGCTTAAGTAGGTGGTAAAAGCTGCTCTTTTCATCGGAAAATCGAGGTTAAACCTTAATAAAATCAGTTCATTAAAGTGCCTGTTAGCATCGATTTGATATTACTGCTGGCAACCATTAGGATGGGGTTTCACTGGAGGGTGGGGCGGCGTGATTGAGCTGGGATGTCAGTGTTCGATGCGCTAATCGAGAACTATCAGCAAGACGAAAATTATTATGCTTAGAACATTTAGAATTATCAGTATGGTCGAGGGGATCTCTTTTCTGTTGCTGTTGTTTGCAGCAATGCCAGCCAAATACTATTTGGGTGTGCCAGAGGCGGTAACGGTGATGGGCTGGGCACATGGCCTGCTCTTTATGTTTTATATTGGTTCGGCATTTATGGTGACGCAACGGTATAAACTACCGGATAGCACCACCGCTTTAATTATGATGGCTGGCATCACTCCTTTTGTCTGTTTCTACCTCGAAAAGAAGCTGCGTGAGATACCAGCGCAACCTTCGCCTGAAATAGCGTAGTACAGAATAAGCCGGCTTAATCGCTGGCTTTTTTAGTTTTAGTTTTTTATTTTGGCCGAGATTTAACAGGATGAACTGAGATAGTGTTGAATCGTTTTGTTTTCACGCTGCTATAATCGCAATACCATCTGTTATTTGTGAGTGAATTGTTATGTTGTTAGTGATATCCCCTGCCAAGACACTGGACTACGAGACCCCCGTTACCACCGCTGAGCACACCATCCCTGACTATCTGGATGACGCTGCGCTGCTGGTTAAGCGTGCGCGACAATATTCTGTAGATGATGTGATGTCGTTGATGGCGGTGAGTGAGAAAATTGCGCAGCTTAATGTTGAGCGTTTCAAGAAATGGCGTCGGCCTTTTACGCCGAAGCACGCAAGACAGGCGATGTTGGCCTTTAAAGGTGATGTCTATGTCGGCCTGGATGCTTTTAGCATGGGTGACGGAGACCTGGCGTTTGCGCAGCAGCATCTGCGAATCTTGTCAGGGCTCTATGGTGTGTTGCGGCCGCTTGACCTGATGTTGCCGTATCGCCTTGAGATGGGGCGTAAAATAGATACCGTGCGCGGTAAGAATTTGTATGAATTTTGGGGTAATAGTATTACGGAGGGTTTAAATAATCAGTTTCAGGGAAAAGAGAATAAATACCTGATTAACCTCGCATCGAATGAATATTTCAAAGTGATTAAGCCTGAATTGTTGCAGGCCGAGATCATTACACCGCACTTTAAAGATTATAAAAATGGCGATTACAAAGTGCTGGGGGTCTATGCCAAGAAGGCAAGAGGAATGCTAAGCCGTTATATTATAAAACATCGTATTGAAGAGCCGGAAGCGATTAAGCAGTTTAGTGAAGATGGTTACCGTTTTGATGCCGCTATGTCGAGTGAGTATGACTGGGTGTTTACACGGAAGAAGTAGCAGGCCCTTTTTAGTGTTAATTATTAACGCTTGATTCTCTTTTCATGGTAACTTCACAAGCTATATGTAGTTGCTGGTATGGGTATTAGGTGAGTAGAAATAACAATAAAATCCTTAAGCATCATAACCTGGCCAATATCGACCTGATCGATTCGTTGCAGCGTTTGAGTGATGTGAGTAATAGCGCTTCTAGTCTTGAAGAGGTGATGAATAATTCGCTGTCTGAATTGTTAGATATTTTTGCATGTGATCGCGCATGGTTATTGTACCCCTGTGACCCAGATGCAGCGTTCTTCGATGTCAAAATGGAAAAGACGCGGCCGCAATGGCCGGGCGCATGGGCCTCTGATACCTCTGTTGAAATTACCCATGAGTATAAATTGGGTCTTGAGAAATTCCTCGCATCATCTGGCCCTACTGTTATGGATACACGCATTGACATCTTTGCACGCGAAGCGATGGCGGTGCACGCGATAAAATCACAACTGTCAGTCGTGATCAAAACCCGTATGGGTAAGCCCTGGCTACTCGGTGTGCACCACTGTGAAAATCATCATGACTTTAGTGATGATGAAATTATGATCTTTAATGAGCTAGCAAATCGTCTAACCGAGGCGTTAAATGGCATGCTGGCATTGCATGCGGCAAGTCGAAGTGAAGAGCGTTTTCGCACCCTGGTTGAGCATGCGCCTGAGGCTATTCTGGTGCTGGATGTTTCATTGGGGCGTTTTATCGATGCCAACCTGAACGCCGAATTATTATTCGGCTATTCGAAAGCTGATTTGATGGCGCAAAGTTTTTCAACGCTTAGTTCTGAATTAGAGAAGGATGCCTCTGCCGCAGATTTGATGGGTCAGCAGATAGCGCAAGCTGTGGTTGGTGAAATCTGTCTTTTCGAATGGCTGTTTGATAATGCCACGAAAAATAGTGTGGTTTGTGAGGTACGTCTGGTGCGCTTACCTTCGGATGACGGTGTTTTTCTGCGTGCGAGTATCACTGATATTAGTGAGCGCAAAATAAACGAATCCCGGATGCATAAGCTTTCAACAGCACTGCAACAGACGGCTGATTCGGTGGTGATCACTAATAGTGAAGGGATTGTCGAATATGCCAATTCAGCTTATGAGGCGTTGACCGGTTTTGGTTGTGAAGAAGTGATCGGGCGTCGCTCTGATTTCTTTGATTCAGGTGCTCATGATAGCCATTTTTATGAAGAACTCTGGGCGACTATTAAGGCGGGGAAAGTATTTGATGATGTGTTGATCAATCGCAGAAAGGACGGTGTGCTATTTTATGAGGAGAAAAGGATTGCACCGTTAAAAAATTTAGCGGGCGAGATTACTCACTATATTTCAACTGGGCGTGATATTACCGATCGTATTGAAGCGCAGGAGCGTCTGCGCCATATGGCGCATCATGATGCGTTAACACAACTGCCTAATCGTTCGATGATGATGGATAGATTGAAGCAGGCGATTGCACGTGCTGATCGTGATGGTTCGCTGGTTGCTATCCTCTTTATCGACCTGGATCACTTTAAGATGATTAACGATACATTGGGGCATGATGTCGGTGATCATGCGATAAAAGAAGTGGCTCGCTTACTGCAGGAATGCTTGCGCGCATCAGATACCGTGGTTCGCTTTGGCGGCGATGAATTTGTTGTGTTGCTGCCTGAAATTCACTCGCAGAAAGAAGTCGCACTACTCGTGAATAAAGTGCAGATGGTGTTGAACGCACCAATCAATATGCAAGGACAGGAGTTATTTATGTCGGCGAGTATTGGCGTGGTGCTTTGCCCCGATGATGGCGATGATGTGAATACGCTGCTCAAGCATGCTGATATCGCAATGTATCGTGCTAAAGAGCGTGGGCGTAATCGTTATGAGTTTTATTCATCGGAGATGGGGGAGCGTGCTGTTAAACGCCTGACGCTTGAAACACAGGTGCGTAATGCCGTTAAACGAGAGGCGTTTGAACTTTATTATCAGCCTCAGTTTACGATAGCGGACGGCTCATTAATTGGAGTTGAGGCCTTGTTGCGTTGGTTTCCTGAGCCTGAGGGGGAGTCGTGTGGTGATATGTCACCGGATCTGTTTGTACCTGTACTGGAAGAGACCGGTTTGATTCTTGATGTGGGCGAATGGGTGTTAAATACTGCCTGTGACCAGCTTAAGTTGTTACAGCAGTTATCGTCTTCGCAAGTCAGAATGTCAGTTAACCTCTCAAGTCGTCAATTCAGAGATGCGCAGCTGGATCGTAAAATTGAACAGGTGATTGTTGCGCGTGGACTAGCGCCCACCGCTTTAGAATTGGAAATAACTGAGACGCTGTTGATGGATAATCATCAGTTGGTGCATGATATGTTGAATCGCCTAAGCGAGATAGGGGTGCGACTTTCACTCGATGATTTTGGCACAGGCTATTCATCGTTGAGTTATTTAAAGCGATTTCCTATTGATACCTTAAAAATCGACCGCTCTTTTGTGCGCGATATCTGTGATGACCCTGATGACCGCGCTATTGTGACCGCCATCATTGCGATGGCGCGTAGTCTTAAGTTGAGCACGATTGCTGAAGGGGTTGAAACGGAAGCGCAACTGGCCTTCCTTCAGGCGCAGCACTGTGATGCCGCTCAGGGGTTCTACTACAGTGAAGGTGTGAGTGCTAGCGCCCTTAAGTCGCTAGTGGACGACTGGCCACCACCCCCATTGAGGCAAAGTGGTCAAGCATAAAACGGTGAGTTGAGGCTGAAATGATGACATAGGATTATTCTGCTTGTTGAGTTAGAATAATTGCTCGTATGATCTGAACCAAAGAGCCAGGCAATGTTGGGAATATTTAATAAGCGAACAAAAAAGCCAACTGCTGATAAACAGCCTTTATTAAAGGCTGAGCTAGATAGTGATGGGCTGGCCCGTCTGCTCCCTTTTTTCCCGATTGGAAATAAGCTTCGTTACTACCCTGAGTATAGTCAGGAACTGACGCTAAGTACGGCGATCATCGCCTATGCGATCAACAATGAGCTGGTCTATTCAAGTAGTGATGTCAGTTGGCAGGAAGAGGGTGGTAAATTTCAGCTCTATCTGTTTGGTAAGCAGCTTAAGAAAATTAATAGTTTCTATTTTATTGTGCCGACAGTCGGACGAGGTGTAGAGGAACTAGACTACACGCGCAAAGAGCGTTTGGGTAAAGATGGCGGTTTTATCAAAGGCAATAATATTACGCTCAAAGGCGAGCAGAATGATGGCCGGCTTCCCGTATTAGATGCGTTGGTCAGGAAACAGGTGGTTTTGAAGGAAGGTCATTTTATTGGCCATAAAGTTGCGATACTGGATATCGATCCTGCTGCATTCAAGCTGATTGAGCAGCGTCGTCATGTGCGTTTAAAGACCGATATTGTTGGCCAGATACAGACCAAATCTAACCAGGTTCCTCAGCGCTGTACGATGGTCGATTTTTCAGATCGTGCCGCAAGAATTATCCACGACAACACAGATAGCGAGCTATCACCTTATAGCGAAGGCTCTTTGATTACGCTCTCGTTTGATTTGCCTAAAAGTGCTGAAGCGCGTGTGATTCGAGGTAAGGTCATTAGGCAGCATGATGCCACGGTGGTGATGACACTGGACAATATCATGCGTGAAAAGGATTTCGAGAAGGTAGAGCAATTCGATATTATGGAAATTAAAGCCAACCTGCTACAGCAACAACTCTAGCTTTCTATTAAATTCAGATGAAGTGCCTTCGCGCTCATCTATGTCGGATGTCCGTTTAATGTCAAAAAGTTCTGATACAGAAATGTTGATTGCTCACCTACGGGACGAGATTAATCAGCATAATCACCGCTATTATGTGCTTGATGATCCTCAGGTTCCCGATGCAGAATATGATCGTTTAATGCAGCAGTTGCAGGCGCTCGAATTACAGGCACCTGAACTTATTACACCTGACTCACCTACGCAGCGGGTTGGTGCGAAGCCCTTAGGCGGCTTTGAGGAGGTGCGGCATGCAGTCGCGATGTTGTCGTTAGATAACGCCTTTAATGATGATGATATGTTGGCCTTTGATGCACGCGTTAAGAAGGGATTAGAAGTCACAGAGATCACTTACTGCGCCGAGCCAAAACTGGATGGGCTGGCGGTGAGTTTGCGTTATGAAGACGGCATTCTGGTGCGCGCTGCAACCCGAGGTGATGGGCGTGTGGGCGAAGACATTACTCAAAATGTGCGTACGATTAGTTGTGTACCATTGCGCTTGATGGGGAATGATTATCCACCTGTGCTAGAAGTGCGTGGTGAGGTTTATATGCCGAAAGCGGGTTTTAATGCATTAAATAAGCGCCAGCGTGATCATGATGAAAAGCCATTTGTGAATCCACGTAATGCGGCTGCGGGGAGTCTGCGTCAGCTTGACCCTAACATTACCGCAACACGTCCACTGGCAATGTATTGTTATGGTGTTGGCGAAGTGACTGCGGGTGCTGAGTTACCTGCGTTTCATCGTGATGTGTTGGCGCGGTTAAAAACGTGGGGATTGCGTATCTCACCTGAGACTGAAGAGGTCTCAGGAGTTGCTGGCTGTCTTGAGTATTACCGCAAGATCGGTGAAAAACGTGATGCACTGCCTTATGAAATAGACGGCGTGGTGTTTAAAGTTAATTCGCTTAAACAGCAGCAGGCGCTTGGTTTTGTGTCGCGTGCACCGCGCTGGGCGATTGCCCATAAATTCCCAGCGCAGGAAGAGATGACGCGCCTTATTGATATCGACATTCAGGTTGGGCGTACGGGTGCATTAACACCCGTTGCACGTCTTGAGCCTGTTTTTGTTGGTGGGGTGACGGTTACCAATGCAACGCTGCATAATGAAGATGAGGTGCGGCGCAAGGATGTACGTGGCGGCGATATGGTGATTGTGCGCCGTGCAGGTGATGTGATTCCCGAGGTGGTGAGTGTTGTGCTGGCGCAACGACCCGATAATGCGCGCCCTTTTATGATGCCAACCGACTGTCCGGTCTGTGGCTCTGAAGTGCGTCGCGTCGCAGGTGAAGCGGTGAGTCGTTGTAGTGGTGGCTTATACTGTTCAGCTCAGCGTAAAGAGGCGATTAAACATTTTGCATCAAGGCGAGCGATGGATATCGAAGGGCTTGGTGATAAATTAGTGGAACAGTTAGTTGAGATGGGCTGGCTAAACAGCGTCGCTGACCTTTACGATCGTACTGCGATGCCTCATGCGAAACTGGCGGGAATGGAGCGCATGGGTGACAAGTCAGCAGAGAATTTGATTAAGGCGATCGATAAAAGTAAAGAGACTACACTGGCCCGTTTTCTATTCTCGCTAGGTATCAGAGAGGTGGGGGAGGCAACGGCTCAGGCGTTGGCGAATCATTTTGGCAGCCTGCCGGCGATTATGGATGCCGATGAAGAGGCGCTGCTTAAAGTGGCCGATGTTGGGCCGGTAGTGGTGGCTAACTTACGCGCCTTTTTTCACGAAGCGCACAATCGAGAGGTGATTGAATCGCTACAGCAGCAGGGAGTGCGATGGCCTGACGTCGTGGCGACGGTCGATCAACCGCAACCGTTGGCAGGTCAGACCTTTGTGCTTACCGGTACTATGGAGCAGATGACGCGAGATGAGGCGAAGGCAAAGCTACAGGCACAGGGTGCTAAGGTCACCGGCAGTGTCTCAAAAAAGACCAGCTATGTGGTGGCCGGTGCAGACCCAGGTTCTAAGCGCGACAAAGCCGAGAAACTCGGCGTACCCATACTCGATGAAGCGGCCTTGATATCACTGTTAAATGAGCTTTGAGGGCAGTTAGTGCCCCAGTTTTTTCAGACTGGCATTCATATTACGCTGAGCATTGGGGTGATTGGGGTTGATTTTCAGCGCTTGCTGATAGTTTGAAATGGCCTCTTCATACTGTTGCAAACCATACAGAGAGTTTCCAAGGTTATAGTAAGCATCGGGATTGGTGGGGGCGAGTTCAATCGCTCTGCGAAAGCTTTTTACCGCCTCATGAGGTTGCTGGATACTGCTTTGGGCAATGCCTAAGTTGTTGTATGCGGCAAACAGATTGGGATTAGCTTCAATCGACTGTTGATAGAGTTTGATCGCGTTACCAATATCGCCTTGCTGTGCATTGATCACACCTAATAAATGCAGCGCATCAGCTTCGCCTGGTTTGAGCTTTAATATCGCTTGGTAGCCAGCTGCTGCGGCATCAAGATTACCCGTTTGATGTAGTGCGATATTCCTCTCAAGCATTGTTTTGATTTGATCGCTATGATCAATTGGTTTTTCTATATGTGATGAAGTCGTATTATTTTCATGACGCCACTTATCCCATGCCCTGATTAGGGCCGCTTCAAAATTGTCACAGAACCTTTGATTATCAAATAACAGGCTGGTTTCATGTGTCTTAATGAGCCGCTCTTTGAGTGGCTGTAATAGCGCTGGCTCAGAAGCGAGCTTCACTGCAAGTGTTTCATAGTCCTCGAGTGAATCGACAATCGTTTCGGGTACACCAGCCGCATGGGTGAGACCTCCCGCCATGCGTGATACGAATGACTTGCCTGGCAGTGTCAGCACAGGAATCCCCATCCACAATGCATCACAGGCGGTTGCACCGGCGTTGTAGATCAATGTGTCGAGGAACAGATCGGCCAAACGTAGTCGAGCCATATGATCTTCAGTCTTCAGGCGTGGTGCAAATATTAACCGTTTAGGGTCTATGCCGCGTGCTTTCGCTTCTCGGCGTAGGTTCTTTTTAAGAATGTCGCTTTCATCAACAAGCCATAATATGCTGTCAGGCACTTTACCCAGGCAGCGCATCCAGACGTCAAAAAGATCAGGCGTAATTTTATAGGTGTTGTTAAAACAGCAAAAAACAAAGCCTGTCTCGGGCAAACCTGCCTCTTTTCTACTGGGGGTGTGGTCTGATACAGGACGCCGTCTGTCATGAGTCATATAAGAGGGGAGGTGCATTAATTGCTCGGTAAAAAAAGGCTGTAATTCATTGGGGACACTAACCTCATCAACCACAATGTAGTCCATGAAGCTTGCGCCCATCGTGGCGATATACCCCAGATAATTGATCTGAACGGGTGCCGGGCGCATGGCAAGAATATGAGGTTGAGCGCCCATGGCATAACCGCCAAGATCAACGAGTATATGAATGCCTTGTGCCGCAATCTCTTTAGCGATCTCTTCTTCATTAAGGTGCCCAACCTCAATAAAGTGATCAAAGGCCATTTTTAAATGCTCACGCATTTCGCTGTCATCAGCGCGTCCTAGCGCAAAGCCAAACACCTCGAATTTTTCACGATTATGCAATTCAAATAACTCAACGGTGAGTTGTGATACGACGTGGTTGCGGAAGTCATTTGAGATATAACCAATGCGGATACGGCCATTGCTTAAGTTTGGGATTGCGTTAATTGGCGTGACATTTGGGATGATTGTGTTGTCAGTATAGTTTTTTGCACACTGGAGTTGCGCACCGGGGTCATCGAGCCAGGGTAATAGATGGAAGGGGAGCGAGGTGTCTGGTTTCGAGGCGCGTTGAATGACCTCGTTTTTGTAATATTCGTAGTTGCTCCAGTCACACATTGACCTGATGGTGAGCGCTAATTTATCAAATGCTTCAGCATTACCGGGTTGGAGTGCGACAGCTTTTTTGAAATAGAAGGCTGCATCAGCGGGCTGTTTGAGTATGTTGTATTGAACGCCGAGTTTTATATAAGGCGTCACAGGTTTCGGGTTTAATTTAATGGCTTTCTTGTAGTGCTTTATTGCTTCTTTATTATGATCTTGCAGGCTGAGTAAGTTAGCGATATTGGTATGTGTGTCAGGGTTGTTGGGTGTAATCTTGATTGCCTGTTGAAAGCTTTCGATTGCTTTTTTTCGTTCGCCAAGGTGATTAAGTGCAGCCCCTCTATTATGATAGGCACCTGCAAATAAAGGGTCATGTAAGATTGCCTGATCATAGTATTCGATGGCTTTTTTGTAGTCATCATGGTGTGCGTAGAAGAGTCCGAGTAAATGAAGTGCATCGACATTGCCAGGCTGAAGTATCAGTATTTCACGATAGATGTCTGCAGCCTCATCTATTCTGTTTTGTTGGTGGAGTGCCACGGCTTGCGAAAGACGATTGGCAATATGAGCGGGGTTTGGCTGTGCAGCGGTTAGGTTGCTCGTCTGCTGGTGCTTTGGTGTTTTAATTTTAGCGCTTGATTTCTTTTTGCTCGTTTCGATATTTGTTTTTTTATTGGTGTCGTTTAATGATGCTTGCCAGTCATCAAACGTGGTTGTGAGTGCTGCTTCAAAGTGATTGCAAAATGATTTTGGATCAAATAGTGGGGCGGTATTCTGATTGGCAATGAGTCTGCTTTTTAGCGCCTGTAGTTGCGCTGGATTTGTCGCCAATTGCACCGCAAGTGCCTGGTAGGCCTCTAGTGAATCGACAATTAATTCAGGGATACCGGCCGCATGCAGTAAGCCACCGCCCATGCGTGCAACAAATGTCTTCCCTGGAAAGGTGATGACAGGGAGCCCTTGCCACAGGGCATCGCAGGCAGTCGCGCCTGCATTGTAGTTTAAGGTGTCCAGAAATAGATCCGCCAGTTGAATGCGGGCTAAGTGCTGCGCGGCATCAATGCGTGGTGCGAATATTAATCGTTCAGGGGCTATGCCGCGTGTCTGCGCTTCTCTGCGGAGATTGTTCTTTAGCTCATCGCCATCATCGACCAGCCATAGCACGCTATTGTGAACCTCATGCAGGCACTTCATCCAGATGTCGAAAATTGTCGGTGTGATTTTATAGGTGTTGTTAAAAGAACAGAAAACAAAGCCCTCTTCAGGAAGCCCGCATGAGCCACGCGTTAATTTTGCCGGGCTAATTTTTCGCTTGGTGTCAGTCACCATGTAGCATGGCAGGTGAATCAGTTTCTCATCAAAAAAAGGCTGTTGTTCAGCGGGAACACTAAATTTATCGACGATTATATAGTCGAGGAATTTGGCGCCAGTGGTGGCAATATAACCAAGATAGTTGATCTGAATTGGGGCGGGGCGATAGGCCAGTATGGCTGGTCGAGCACTTTGTGTATGCCCCATTAAATCAATTACGATATGAGTGCCATTATTTGCGATCAGTTCAGCTATTTCCAGGTCGTTCATCTCATCAACGTCATGAAAGTGATCAAAGGCATTTATCAGGCGCTCTCTGATAGGGCTAGCGTCTGGTGACCCGTATGAAACTGCTGAGACTTCAAATTGACTGCGGTCATGCAGTTCGTACAGTTCAGCTGTGAGGTACGCAATAGGATGGTTGCGAAAATCAGCTGATAAATAGACGATCTTTATCTTCCCATTATTAGCGGATGGTGCTGTCGTGATTGGCTTTATCTCATCACTAATAAGGCTTTTAACGTAAGCTCGCGCACATTCCTGTTGAGCTGCGGGGTTATCAGACCATAGCAAAAATGAAAATGGATTGGGTATGAACTGGCCGTTCTGTTGCCATTGAGTGATCGCTTTTTCAGTGCGATCAAAATCACGCCAGTCACAGAGTTGACGTAGATTTTTATAGAGCAGGCTGTGTGCATTTGAATGGTTAGGGGTGATTTCAAGCACACGACGAAAGTAGTCGCATGATAGTGGAAGTCGTTTCTCTAGCATGCAGATGATGCCGAGGTTGTTTAATGCTCCAGTGTGGTTTGGGTTTGATTTAATGGTGCTTAAATAGTGTTTTTCAGCCTCGTTGAACATTCTTTTTTTGCTGAGCATAATACCCAAATGATAGTGTGCTTCTGCATGATCAGGGACGATGGTAATAATGTGAGAAAAACACTCTTGAGCATCTGCTTCACGATTTAACTGGTTAAGAGCATTACCAAGGTTTAGATAGGCATTAATATTATCTGGTTCGATCTCAATGGCGCGCTGGAATTCCGGTAGCGCTTTTTCATATTGAGAGAGGCTGTTGTAGGCGATACCCAGATTGCAGTATGGGGTACTAATGCCAGGTTCAATTGCAATGGATTTCTGATAGTAGACGATTGCTTCTTGCTGTTTTCCCTGTTGTGCGTGAAGTACGCCTAAATGATGCAGCGCCTGGTGATGATGGCTATTGTTATCAATAATGCTTTGATACGCTTTTTTAGCCTCCTCAAAGCGCTGCCCTTTAAGAAGTTCGACGGCGCGGTCAAATAAATTTTTTTCGTCAGTAGTATTCATGTTCAATTTTCAGGTTCAGAATCGTTGTTATTTTTTTCATGCTGGAGTGTGTCACGCCATTGGCACCATACTGTGGCGAGCGCTTGTTCAAAATTTTTGCAAAATGCTTTGCTGTCGAAAAGCGGCGCGCTAGTGCGATTAACTTCTCTTTCACTTTGGTTAGCATAGCTGGATTGAGTGCGAGCTTCACTGCGGTCCTTTGGTATTCATCAAGTGAGCCTGTGGCAAGTTCAGGTACACCTGCTGCCTGCACCAGTCCGCTGCCCATGCGTGCAACAAAGCTCTTGCCTGTGATAGTGAGTACCGGCAGCGCCATCCATAGTGCATCGGCCGCCGTGGTGCCTGCATTATATGGGATGGTATCAAGAAAGAGATCGGCTAGCTGTTGTCTGGCGAGGTGACTAGCATAGTCAGTGCGTTTGGCAAAAATCAGGCGTGTTGGCTCTATTCCTCGTGATTTGGCCTCGTTACGTAAGTTATCGTGGGCCCACTCATTGTCACCGACAAGCCAGAGTACGCTATTGGGTACGCTATCAAGGCACTGCATCCAGCAGCTAAATATTTCAGGTGTGATTTTGTAGCTGTTATTAAAGCTGCAGAAAACAAATCCCTTTTCAGGTAGGCCATGCTCAGCTCGCGTGGGGGCCTTATCGGCTATTTTACGTTGTGTATCGATTACCATGTAGCAGGGCAGATGTAATAATTGCTCATCAAAACACGCTTGCTGGTCGGGCGGCACTGCAAATTCATCTACAATCACATAGTCGATGAAATCCGCGCCCATTGAGCCTATGTAGCCTAAATAGTTTATCTGGATGGGCGCGGGGCGCATTGCAAGTACTGCGGGCCACGCGCCTAGTGTATGGCCATTCAGGTCAATGATGATATGAACTCCCTTATCGGCGATGAGTGCGGCGACTTCTGCATCATTCATATTGCTTGCGTCATAGAAGTGGTCAAAGGCGTTGATGAGGCGTTGGCGCATTGAGCTTGAGTCGTGAGTGCCGTATGAGATCGCGCTGATTTCAAATTGACTTCGGTCATGCAGCTCGTAAAGTTCTGCGGTGAGGTATGCAACGGGATGTTCACAGAAGTCCGATGAAAGATAGGCTATCTTGATTTTAGTGTTGTTGATCACAGGTAGCGGGGAGGCAAGTCGCGGAATATTGGCGGTTGACTCGTTTGTCGCTGCACGTGCGCATAACGGCTGGATTTGAGGGTCATCGAACCACATAAGTGAAACCAGTGGGCTCAGGATGATATCTTTATTTAGTAGCGCGTTACAGAGTGCTTCTTTTGTTTGTTCAAATGCTTTCCATTCACACATCTGGCGCAAGCAGATCGATAATTGCCCGAGTGCATTCGCGTGCGAAGGGTTAAGCGCTAATGTTTTGTTGAAGCAGGCGAGTGCTTCATCAGCTTGATTGGCCTTTTTCAGTGCATTGCCAAGATTGTAAATAGTATCCGGATGATCAGGGTTCAGTTGGGTGGCCATGGATAGGTGGTTAATGGCTTCCTGGTGCTTTCCTAATTTGCTAAATGCATGGCCAAGATTGCTGTGAGCGCCCGCATCATCGGGATTGATAGCAAGCACCTGTTGAAAGCATTCAATTGCCTGCTGATACTCTCTCAGGCTGTTTAACGAAATCCCCTTGTTATTGTATGCAGCGGCAAGGTGCGGGGTTTGTTCAATCGCGAGGTTATAAAACTCGATAGCCTTTTGGTGGCGACCGCTCTGCCCGTAGGTCAGCCCTAATAAATGGAGTGCATCTGCATAAGTGGGATCACTAGCCAGAATAGCGCGATAAGCGCTTGCGGCCTCAGTCAGGTTCTGTTGCCTGTGATGCGCCACTGCTTGTTTAAGTAAATCAGCAATATAAGCGCTACTGGCTTCACGTGGAGTCGCTTGGGATGAGCCCTTTTTATTGGCGCTACGAGCGGCAAGCTTCTGTTTACGGTTTTTTTTACCCGCCACCCACATAACTCCATATATTTATTAAAATTAATGGCTTATCACTATATTGTCTATCTTGAGCAGACTTGTCCAGCCTTTATATCGAATAAATGGTTGATGAGGGCTGCTGTGGGCTAAAAGGTAATGGTGGATTGTTTTAAAGATTTTCTATCACTTTCCGATAACACTACTGGGAGCGGTAAATACTTTTTTTATAAGTATATCCGCTAAAGATGAATCCTTTCAGGTGGCGCATGAGTAACTCTGTGGCTAGCTGGCAAAAGGAGAAGTAAATTATGACTCAATCGATTAACACGAATATTGCATCGTTAAATGCTCAGCGTAACCTCTCAAAATCTCAAGATCAATTAGGTGTGTCTCTCCAGCGTCTCTCGTCAGGCCTACGTATTAATAGTGCGAAGGATGATGCTGCGGGTCTCGCGATTTCTAATCGATTTACCACTCAGATTCGCGGTCTGGATCAGGCAGCTCGTAACGCGAATGATGGTATCTCACTGGCGCAAACCGCTGAGGGTGCGCTTTCTGAAACAACCAATGCGTTACAGCGTATTCGTGAGCTGGCGATTCAGTCGGCTAACAGCACCAACTCAGCGGCTGATAGAGCCGCATTGCAGTCTGAGGTCAATCAGCTGGTTTCAGAAATCGATCGTGTTGCGAATACTACTACCTTTAATGGCTTGAAACTACTGGATGGTTCATTCACCGGTCAGTCTTTCCATGTAGGCGCGGATGCGAATCAAACGATTGGTGTTAACGTAGCAGGCTCAACCTCAACTAGCCTGGGTGTGAATAAGTTCACCACCAATAACTCTCAGTTGGGTATTTCTAATGCGACAAGTGATGGTGGTGGCCCGCGCTTTACAACCAATAACCTAACTGCGACTGGTGCTACCACCGCAGCGGCTACCTTTACAGGCCAAACAATTGCTGTGACTAATACTGTAACAGGCGCTGCGAGTAATGTCGTACTGGATGGTACAGAGACAACCGCGCAAGTTGCATCTGACTTGACTGCGGCGTCAGTTGCTGGTGTATCACCAATATTATCGGCGACCGCGCAAAATAACGAAACAACCATGGATTTGTCTGCTGTTGCCAATGTGGAAGATGGTGACACCGTAAGTTTTACACTAGGTGCGGCAGGCGCAACGGATGCAATTAGTTTTGTTCGAGATGCCTCTACCTTTACCAGCCTGGCAGATCAGGTATCAGACGTTATTAATACCACCACCTCAGCGGGTAATATTGGTGGTGCAGATGGTGCCTTTACTACCACGGCAGCATCAGGGGTAGTGACTTTAACGGCGGGTACAACAGGTGATATCTCGTTACAAAACTTCGATGTAGCGGATGTGATGTCAACCAACAATGCCGTGACAGTAAATGGATTCACAAATATGGACGTCGATCATTCAGCGACATTGACGTTTGCTGCGACTACTGGTTATGAAGTAGGCGATGTTTTCACATTAGATATTAATGGTACGACGGTGACAACGACTGCGTTGGTTGGAGGGGACATCGCTGATACTACGGCGTTAGCTGCCAGGTTTGCTGCAGATATTAATGGGTCTGCACTGGGTGCGGGTTCGGCAACTTCTGCATTAGGGGTGGTGACATTAGTGGGTACCAGCGCAGGATTGGGCGATAGTTCAACGACAGCTGGTATCACCGTGGCCAATTTTGCAGCAACGACAGATACGGGTGTGTCTGCTGGTGATATTACTGTGGCAACTGGTGCTGCTAATAGCGTCACTGCTGGTACAGCAGGAGCCTTTACTGTTGGTGGTAGCGACAGCGCTGTGATTTCTGGTAATAACGTCATTACGATGGATATCGCCTTTAATGGTACGACTAACAGTGAAAGCATCAGCTTGACCGGGGTTCAAACGACTGGAGCAAATATTGCGCAGGAATTTAGAAATGACTTATCTTTGACTGGTGTTACGGTTAGTGGCACCGGCGCAGATGTAATTTTAACACCTGATGTTGGTGGTGCTGCTGGTGGTGGGACAGTAGTGTTTAGTGCTGGTAATGAAAATGCGGGAGCAGGTGATGCTACATTTACCGTTGCTGTAAATGGCGCAGCTGTCACGGCTGATGCTACGTTCACCTTTGATAATGCTGATACCGCGACAATGACTGCTACAGACCTTGTTTCTGCCATTACTTTTGGTGGTGCCACTTTGACAGAAGATGGCGCAGTAGATAGTGCGAGTGTTAGAGCTGGTGTTCAGGTTGTATTGGCTGATGGTTATGAGGTGACCTCTTCCGTGGCAGGTAGTGGGGGTGGCGCACTTGATATTGCAGCCGCTGGAACGGCTGTGACTGTTAGAACTGATGGCGTGAGTGATGTGAGTGGTGGTAATAACGTTGCAGCTCAAACACTCACCATTGATGGCCGTGCCTCTTCGACGGTTGACATTGCAGAAAATGACAGCGCTGATGCGATTGTCGCCCTGGTGAATGCAGTTTCAGATGCCACGGGTGTTACCGCTACAGCAAGTAATGACGTGACCCTGAGTAATCTTTCAGATGATGGCGTGGTCTCATTTTCACTGAATGGTGCCAATATTTCTGCTAATGTGACGACCACCGATCTGTCTACCTTGTCAGAGGCAATTAATGATCGAAGCGGTGCAACGGGTATTACTGCGACACTCTCTGTTGATAAGGCAAGTGTGGCGTTGAGCAGTGATACCGGTGCTGATGTTAGCGTGCTGAATTTTGATAGCTCTGTGGCTGTTGATACCGCCACCGGTAATACCGTTAGTATGGATGTAGGCGGTGCCACTGGCCCTGCCGCACGTGTTGAAGCGGGTGGTGCTAATGCCGGTGATCGTGACTCAACAGTAGTCGGTGGATCCGTTGATTTTAGATCTACATCTGGTTACTTTAGTATTAGCTCTGATGTTGCAGCAGCATCTGGCGGTATCTTCTCTGGTGCTAGTAATGAACTTCAGGCTGCTAACCGTACAACAGTTAATACCCTGGATATCAGCACTGTGGTTGGTGCTAATGAGGCTATCGACATTCTAGATGGTGCATTGGCTGATGTGGATACTATTCGAGCAGACCTTGGTGCGATTCAGACTCGTTTTGAATCAACCATCGCGAGTTTGAAAGCAACTTCAGAAAATCTGACCGCTGCGCGTTCACGTATTCTGGATACTGACTTTGCTGCCGAAACAGCATCGTTGACAAGAGCACAAATTCTACAGCAGGCGGGTGTGTCTATGTTGGCGCAAGCGAACAGCTTACCTCAATTAGCACTCTCACTACTGCAGTAAAGTAAGGCCCTTGATGGGGTGGAGGTTGGGTAACCTGCCTCCTCCCCATCAGATTTAAAGTTCTATAGTAAGACGGTGGAAAAGGTGAATGTTATGGCAGCAGATATTTCAAATCTGGTCAGGACGGCAACACCAGTTAATATAAATCATGGTACTAATGCTTTTGTTGCAAAAGCAGATGAAGTTGCAGCACCTGTTGCAGAGTCACAGGCGGCAACTGAGCGGCAAGAAATCGCCGCATCCGAGGTCTCTGAAACCGCAGTGGTGTCAGACCAGCAGAGTGAAGTGATTGAGCAGGCTGAGTTAAATGATGCCGTGACCTATATCAATGATCACTTTCAAAATATTCAACGAAATCTAGAATTTAGTGTCGAACAAGATACCGGCAAAGTGTTGGTTCGTGTCTATGATACTGAAACGGAAGAGTTGGTTCGTCAGATACCTGGCGAGCAGGCAATAAAGATGGCTCAAATCATGCATGAGAAAAACCTGGAGGCTGATGGTTTAAAGGCGGATGGTTTTTTACTACAGGAAAAAGCATAGGGTTTAGATAATTCCTCGCTCCCATTAAATGGGACTGTTTTAATTGCCAGCCTCAGATTTGATCTGATTCGTTTATAGGCTTGTTGTTGTGTGAATGGTTAGTTTGACTGAAATTCACATCTTGCTGAGGCTGGAGATAGTATGGCTACAATTACATCACTAGGTATTGGATCGGGCATTGATGTTAATGGCCTGGTAGAGAGCCTTATCACGGCTGAACGTGAACTCCCGCAGCTGCGACTCGATACACGCGAAGCAGAACTTCAAGCTCAACTTTCATCCTTTGGCCTGCTGCAAGGCGCAATGTCTAGTTTTAAAGATACACTTTCTGGGATGCGTACTGCATCGAGTGCCAGCGCGCTCTCGGCTAAATCGAGTGATACTAGTGTCTTAACCGCCTCCGCGGTATTTACAGCCGAAGAAGGGCGACACAGTATTGAGGTTGAAGCATTGGCTCAAGGGCACGCAATGGCTTCTGCTGCATTTGCCGATCTCAATGCAGAGGTTGGTACGGGTACATTAAGTTTTACTTTTGGCACTTCATCCTACGATGTGGATGGTGTGTTGGATGGCTTTACTAAGAATGATGAGAAGACGACCCGCAATGTCGAGATTACAGATGGCAGTTTAGAAGGCATACGAGATGCGGTTAATTCGGCCGATATCGGCGTGACAGCATCCGTGGTCAACGTGGGTTCAGAAGGCTACAAATTACTGTTTTCATCCGATGACGTGGGCGCCAGGAATAGCCTTGAAATTACAGTCGCTGATAATGAAACAGATAATGTTGATCTGACCGGGCTTTCTCAGCTGGCTTATGGTGTTGGCAATACCAATATGAGTGAAACCCTGGCTGCTCAGGATGCTTCGATTTTATACAATGGCTTATCCGTTTCTCGTGATAGCAATACAATTTCAGACCTTGTGAAGGGTGTTACGCTCAATCTTAATGCCGTATCGGAAGAGGGCATAGCGACTGATGTTACTGTTACGAAAAGCCTCTCTTCAATAAAATCTAAGATTGATGATTTCGTTTCTGGCTATAACCAATTGGTGTCAGCGATTTCGTCGCAGACAGATTATGACCCTGAAACAGGTGTTGGTGCTATTTTGCAGGGGGATGGGGTTGTTAGAAATATAGAAGGCCTGCTACGCAAAGAGCTATTTGAATCGGTAAAAATTGGTGACAACAATAATATTACGCTTGCAGGCATTGGCATCACAACTCAGTCTGATGGCACGTTGCAAGTAAATGACACAAAACTTGATGCGGCTATTGATGCTGATCTCGATTTGGTTGCGAATCTTTTTGCGATGAACGGAAATGAAAGTGGTGCCGGGGTAAAGTATATTAGCGGCACAGCGAGTACTAACGCCGGTGTGTACCGCTTAAATGTCTCTCAGGTAGCGACGCAAGGTAGTTATACCAGTAATACTGATGTTACTAGTTTTACTGTTAATGCAAGTAACGATAGCTTTACTATTAATGTTGATGGTATTGAATCTGATCTAATCACGCTTTCTCATGCCGCACCTTACGCGGATGGCGCGACTTTAGCGAAGGAAATTCAGGCTAGTATTAATGCAGACTCTGCATTAAAGGAGGCTGGTGCTGCTGTTTCAGTTGCATTCGAGGCCAATCGTTTTGTGATCACCTCAGAAGTTTATGGTAGTGCGTCGACTGTAGAGATGATCTCTGCTGAAGGCTTTGGATTAAGTGGCGGTACTAGTACTGATGGGGTGGATATCCAGGGCACAATAGGTGGAGAGCCTGCAACAGGAAAGGGACAGTTTTTAACATCGAATGGCGGTGCTAGTAACGGCTTGAATATTGAATATAGTGGCACTGATACGGGAACGGTAGGCAGTACCACGGTATCCAGGGGATATGCCGACCGTCTTTTCAATCTGGTTGATGAACTGCTGTCTACAGGTGGCGGTCTTCAGGGGAAGACCAATGGTATTGAGGCACGTATTGCAGATCTTAGTGAACAGCGTGTTACGCTTGAAAAACGCTTGTTAGCGAAAGAGAGTTTGTTGCGCTCTCAGTTTGGTGCAATGGATATACTGGTTGCCCAGTTACAGGCAACAGGTAGCTTTTTGACTGATCAATTAGCATCTCTGCCTAAGATTGGTGGCAGTGATAGATAAATAGCTATTAAATATAAATGAGTTTGATGCGATAACTTAAGTAGTGTACCTGGGGTTGAGATGGAGTTCATTAGGTAAACGGTCTCCGGTTAATGTTAATAAAATTGATGTACAAAAATAGAGAGGTTGGAGGCTGAAAATGAGACACATAGACGCACGCAGTGCCTTGAATCAATATGCAAAAGTAAAGAACGGCACCGGAGTTGTTGAGGCAACGCCGCATCGCTTGATTCAGATGTTGATGGAGGGTGCGCTTGATAAGATAGCGATCGCGAAGTTCCATATCGAGAAAAATGAGGTGGGGCCTAAGGGTGAAAGTATCAGCACTGCATTATCGATTATTGATGGGCTGAGGGTCAGTCTGGATAAGTCGGCAGGGGGAGAGATCGCAGAAAACCTTGATGCGCTCTATGAATATATGGGATTTGTGTTGGTTGAGGCGAACTTGAATAATAACATTGAGCAGCTGGATGAAGTTTCACAACTATTACGAGAGATTAAAAGTGCGTGGGATGCAATTCCAGGTGATGTGATTATGGATCATGCCAGCAAAGCGAAGGCAGAAGATGATAAAGCGGTTTCTAATGGTGGCTGATTATTTTCTGGTCCAGCGATAGATGAGTGTCAAGGCTGAGCTTCTCAATATGAATGATCGTTATGCTCAACTGGATTTGATAGAAGCGCTGACTGAAAAAATGTTGTTAAATGCGAGGCAGCAGCGGTGGGAGATAGTGAGTAAAGTTGAAACAGAGCGTAGTAAATTAATTTATGCTTTTTTTGAAACACCGCCAGCATTGGAAGAGGCTGAGCATGTAGCTGGTTTTATACGCAATGTACTGGTGGCTGATAAGGAGATTATTGCTCTGGGTTCGAATGAAAAAAAGGGCATGTTGCAGAGTTCTCAGGACATCAGCCGAGGAAAACAGGCTTCTCTTGCCTATAAGGCGCATCATAGAATAAATAGATGAGCCCCTTGTTCGAGGGGACAGAAAACCTGTATTGTTACTCCGTATGAATATGAGCAAAGACCATACCCAAGGGGCACACTGTAGTGAGCAGTTGGGCGAGGGTGTTATTTACAAAGATATCGTGCCCTTACGTTGGCGTGATATCGCGCGTGAAGAGTTAGCGTTTTCATACCTCAGTTTGCAAGATTCCAATGAAGAGGTCTTGCGTTTCATTACTACCTTAGATGAGTTTCATGTCGACAATCAAGATGAGCTGGGTAGTAGTAGTGGATCTGACTTGAGTCGGATTGAATTCAAACTAAACCTGTTGCTCGATATGGTCACGCAGTTAATCGAACGTGAAACTGCAATGCCTGAAGCGGTACCTATTACGCTTGGTTCGGCAGGTGTTGAATGGGTATCGATGACTGCGCCATGTGAAGGTGCACTATTGAAGTTGTCACTTTATCTACATCATAAGTATCCACGGCCCTTTGTTGTGATTGGAAAGGTGTTAAGTGTGTCGCCTCTTGAAGAGAGTGTCGATTCCGCTGGTAAATTTTTGGTTCGACTCGCTTACGAAACCATGAGTGCGCCAGTGCAGTCTGGCCTGGAAAAACTTATTTTTCGCCAACATCGCCGCAGCATCGCACAATCTCGCCGAGCCCCACCATCGTAGCATTGAGTTTTTTAGTCAGTTTTAGCTCTGTTTTAGATGTGAGCCAGGATCTGTAGTGAAAGCCTTATTATATCAGCAAGTTGTGGCTTATTGACCCGTTGAGTTGTCTATGTTAAGTTGATTGCGACAGTTTTTTGACGTCGAAGGCGACGGTAGATTTTAGGCGATATGCACTGAGTGATACGACTTGAAGGGGAGCGTGGAATGGAGTCAGTCCTAGTTATCGATCTTAATGAGGGGACTCATCAGGATTTAAAGGCGATCCTTGAGTTTATTGATTGTACTGATGTCACGTTGACCACGATTGATGCATGGCGTCCGGAGACGCGTAAAGCTGACGAAGTTGGGGTTGTTATTGTGACCGCCTCGATTGGTGACAAACTGCCAGATTTGTTAGTGTCGATAAAAGAGTGGGGCAAACATGTGCCGGTTTTTCTTTTAATCGATAGTAATGACAAGCTTAAAATTTCAACCGATCTTAGCGCAGGTATTCTTGGCAAGATTAAATATCCAGTCAAATATCGTGATTTAACCGCGGCCATTCAGCAGGCAGAGGTCTTTCGTGAAAGTCACTCTAAGCGCCAGGGTGCCCATTCCCCAGAATTGTTTCGTAGTTTGGTTGGTAATAGTCGTGGCGTTCGCCAGGTTAGAAAGCAGATCGAGCAGGTAGCTGGTTCTGACGCGACCGTTTTAATTTTAGGTGAGTCGGGTACAGGTAAAGAAGTGGTTGCCCGTAATGTTCATTACCATTCTGAACGGCGAGGTAAGCCTTTTGTGCCGATCAACTGTGGTGCGATTCCTTCTGAGTTATTAGAAAGTGAGCTTTTTGGTCATGAAAAAGGGGCCTTTACTGGTGCAATTAGCGCGCGCCAGGGGCGTTTTGAGTTGGCTGAGGGTGGTACGCTATTTCTTGATGAGATTGGCGATATGAGTATGCAGATGCAGGTTAAATTGCTGCGCGTGCTTCAGGAGCGAACGTTTGAACGCGTTGGTAGCAATAAAACGATTCAATCAAATGTACGCATTGTGGCGGCGACTCATCGAAACCTTGAGCAGGCGATTGATGAGGATAAGTTTAGAGAAGACCTTTTCTATCGTCTGAATGTGTTCCCTATCGATATGCCACCACTGCGTGAGCGTGTCGAAGATATTCCATTGTTGGTTAACGAACTGGTTAAGCGGCTTGAGCATGAAAAGCGAGGCTCAGTGCGCCTGACGCAGGCGGCAGTATTGGCATTATGCCAGTACCACTGGCCGGGTAATGTTCGTGAGCTTGCCAATATGATTGAGCGAATGGTGATTATGCATCCGTACGGGGTGGTGGATGTGCATGATCTACCGCAAAAGTTTCAGATTGATAATGGCGCTGACACCAGTGCATTATCGGCGGCCATTCAGAAGAATGCTATTTATGATGATGCGCCCAGTGCGGCATCGGTAGATCCGCTTGATACCCCTCGATTGCCGCAGGATGGTATTGATCTGAAAGAGCATTTGAGCAATCTGGAATATAACCTGATTAAGCAGGCGCTGGATGATGCCGATGGGGTTGTCGCTCATGCTGCTAACCGCTTACGTCTACGTCGAACTACATTGGTTGAGAAGCTGCGGAAATATGGACTGCAGCGCTCTGATGAAACGACATAAATTTGACTTTTCTTTTTTGCTTGTTCTGTAACTACCTGAATAATCTATAGTTAGTCAACCCGGCACAAATATTGCTCTTTGTCTTGCGAGGAATCTAATTTCTCGAGATATTTAAAGAGGGTAGTATTTGTATGGGTCAGCAGAATGTAAGTAGTAGTAGCCGAGAGTTAAAAGATGCGTTTAGTGTTTTTAACCAGGCCTCGGATGAACTAGCAGACAGCTATCGTATTCTCGAAGATCGTGTTAGTCAGTTAACTGATGAACTTGCGATCGAACGCAGCCGTCGTTACGTCCATGATAGTGATAATGAACAGGTCATTCGCCGCTTCGAAGCTCTGCTGGATGCTTTGCCAGCAGCAGTGATCGTGCTCGATGGTGATGGTTATGTTCAGCAGTGCAACCGCGCGGCAACTGAACTCATTGGTGAACCCCTTTTAAGCGTATTGTGGCGTGATGTGGTTGCACGTGCTTTTCAACCAACAGCATGTGGCGATGATGTCCCTTTAGTCGATGGCCGCATCGTTAATATCGCAACACGACCTGCCTGTGATGCGCCCGGGCAAATTATCTTATTATCTGATGTGACAGAAACGCGCGCGATGCAGGCGTTATTGAGTCGACATCAACGTCTATCAGCGATGGGTGAAATGGTTGCCTCAATCGCACACCAAATACGTACCCCTTTAGCATCAGGCCTACTTTATGCTTCACACCTGAAGCGCAATGATCTGGATCAAGGTCGTCGTAGTCGTTACGCAGAGCAGATCGTCTCGCGTCTTAAACATTTAGAGCACCTGGTGGATGACATGTTGGTCTTTGCACGAGGTGGAAATTTCAGTGCGGATCAAAT
>Ga0316204_10003886_pt1 | contig 28371 bp, 29 predicted proteins | sample 6monrhotite_MG_2_FD_205661 | JGI IMG/M metagenome (GOLD analysis project Ga0316204, IMG submission 205661) | Microbial mat bacterial communities from mineral coupon in-situ incubated in ocean water Damariscotta River, Maine, United States -... | ecosystem: Environmental > Aquatic > Marine >...
TTTTGCACAACCGTTCGACAGGGCGTATCGGGGAAATAACTTATTCCCACATATTGAAATTATTTTTTCATGGCCGGGAATAAAACCATCACCAGTGACGCCTTGGAGTAAAATGCCCAACTATTAAAAGTAACAATCAGCCGTTCATGCCTCGCTCATCAAAACGACAGCAACATTTTCAGAAACTGACACTGCCCTGGCGTGATCGCTTGTTTAGCATCGCCTTGCGTCAGGCAGGCAGAATTGACGTCGCAGAGAATTGGAGCCAGGAGACGCTACTGCGTGCCTGGAGGGACCTTGATCGACTCACTGACGACATTGCCGTCTATGCCTGGTTATTGAAAATACTCGACCACGTCATCGCCGATGACACCCGGCGTGATGCGCGCCGCCACCAGATTGCACCTGTGGTAGCCGTAGACGATGCATTGTTACAACAACAAACCTGCGCGGCCCCTGGGCCATTTGAACAGACAGCGCAACAACAAACCGATGAACAACTAACTACAGCGATCAGGTCTTTGCCTAGTGAGTTTTGCCGTGTCATTCTATTGCGTGATATCGAAGGGCTTAGCTACCAGGAAATAGCAGGGATTCTCGACATTCCAAAAGGCACGGTTATGAGCCGACTATCTCGGGGGCGACGTTTACTCGCGACTATTTTGATCAAACAGCAAGGGGCCAAAACACCGACTGCTGAAACCACACGAGGCCATCAATGAACAGCACCCCCAAAGACGATGATAACCAGAGGGAGGCATTGCATGTTCGGCTTCAGTGCTTGCTCGCCGGTTATGTTGATGATGAGCTTAGCCCACAAGAACAAGCTATCGTTGAAGCCCACCTGGTCAGTTGCGATGCCTGTCGAAATGATGTTGCCCGCCAACAAGCATTGGTTCAACGCCTGAATGCTATTCCTAATGTTCGTATGTCTGCGCAACTTCACAAACAGGTGGATGAAGCCCTCAGTAATGCCGACACGGCTAAGCGCTTTCCTGCCAATTGGCGACGTTTGTGGCCGCGGCCCGCCAACCTGAACTGGCTAACCCAGAGCAATAGTTTTATTGGCGCCAGTGGTTGGGCCACAGCGTTGATACTAGCTATCGTGTTAGTGGTGCCGCCATTAATGCCGCTTGAAAATAGAAATATCCCCATGGTGCAAGATGCCCTGGCGGAGTACAACAATATTGACTACTCAACACTGCCAGCCCCTGAACAATTATCAACGGTGAAGCTACCGGCCAACTGGCCAAATGCACACCTGCTGGCCACTTGGAAAACGGAGATTGGTGGCGCAGCAGCCCAGGCTTATGCTGTACGCAGCGGTCGCCACATTGTATTCCAGTACCGCATCGACGAAGCGGTATTTTTCCGTAATCCTGACGTGCGTCAAGCCGTTGCAGACAATGGCAATTACCGTACGCAATCAAACGCCACGATTGTCCTCGCCTTGCCTTTGCAAAATGCCGGCTTACTGGTGGTAGGGCCCGCCGATATAGTGCCATCACCTGAGCAACTGACGTTGGAGTCGATATAAAAACGCTTTCATCGTCTAGCCAATCTCTTGCGTAGTTAGGTACTGACTTGTTAAAGCTCTGGGTGGTCAAGCAAGCCCATTGGCCAGCCCGTCAACCTAAATTGAATTTAAAGCTACGCAAAAAACCATTAACACAGTGATTGAAACTACGGCTACTTTTCTGCCGTTTCAATCTAGCCGCAAACAAAAAACCAGAACAATAATTTCAAACACTCCTCATAAATATCAACCCTCCCATTCCGATCATATTTTTTTCATTCAAGTGCAATCAAATCGTTCTCAGGATTGTTCTTACGGTAACCCCCTGACATTCAGGGGTCGAAATGAATCCACAGGAGATAACAATGAAACTATCGGTAGTGACAAAAATAACAAACCTTGGCCTGCTACTAGCCTCACTCACCTTCTCGGCCGCGGCCTTGTCAGCCAATGATGCTTCGATCAAAGGTGACCTCAGAATGAATATCCAGCAATCGATGACTGACTTCATCGAACACCAGACAATTAATGAGCATCTCTATGTTTATGATGCCGTTAAAGGCAAGCTATTGCAGCTTAAACTTGAAGAGCTACACAGTGGCATTGTTAAGAAGGGTGATTTCTATGTCAGCTGTGCCGATTTCATCGATCAAAACGGTAACAAGGTCGACATTGATTTCATGGTACGAAAGGCAAACAATAGCCTAATCACTACTCAGGCACTGGTGCATTCTATTGATGGTATAAAACGCAAATATCACCTTGAGAAACTGTAGCTCATTTAAATTTCAACGAGCAAATAGAGGCTACTCGTTTGTCTGAATCACTTGCGACTTTACTGCAACACGGTTATCGCTATGCACTGTCGCTAGCTCACCACACGGCCAAAGCAGAGGATCTGTTACAAGATGCATGGGTTGCGGTGATTCAGGCAGATGGGCCTCATGAAAAGGGCTATCTCTTCTGCGCCATCCGCAGCCGTTTTTATAACCTGCACAAACGCGAACAGCTGGTGCCTATGGAGCCCCTTGAATCGACTTCCATACCTGAGCAAAACCCAACATATATACAACATGACGTGCTCAGCATCAGCGAACATGATATCGAAGACCCAAGACTGGAAAGCGCGCTCGCACAACTACGTGGCATTGAACGAGAAGTGCTTTATCTAAGTGCGGTCGAGGGCTATACGGCACAGGAGATTACAACCATCACCGGACAGGCAAGAGGCACCGTGCTCAGTATGCTAAGCCGCACCAGAAATAAGATTCAACGCCACTTCATCGCAAGTTCAGACAAGGCGGTGCAACATGACTGATCGCGACACTACCGACGAAGCCGTCAAAGGCTACTACCAAAAACAGAATCTCTCTGCCCACAAGTTGCAACAGATGATTGATATTGCACAACTACCTGTACAGCAGGGTAAGGGTAATCGTCTTGCGCCAAAGCAAGTTAATCCAAATCAGATCAATTGGAAGCAACGCTGGCTTGCACAGCGCAACTTTTCGATTGCCGCCTCGTTACTACTCGCCGCAGTCATTTCACTGCAATGGATTGTTTCTACGCCGAGCCAGCAACAGCTCATCGCTAGCATTGCGCAGGAAATCGCCATTAACCATCAAAAGCAGTTTGATATCGACTTTGCAGAGACAAGCTACGCAGGTCTCAGCAACCTGATGACCAAACTCGACTTCAAACTGGTCAACCCAGCCCGGCTCAAAGAGAAGGGTTTGCAGATACTCGGTGGTAGATACTGCTCACTGCATGGCCACATCGCCGCACAGGTACGACTAAAAAATAGCTCTGGCACCATCTTCACCCTATATCAGACAAGCTCGCATAAGAGCTTTAAAACACTCACAGAACATGAACAAAGAGCCAATGGCATCGAGATTGAGATGTGGAATGAAGACGGTGTGTTTCTTGGGATTGCGGGTTAATTGATATTTAGACTCATCAATCTGCAAGTCTATTGCAGTGAAAGGGTCAAACCCCTTTAGCTTTAACGCCTTCGATCAGCCACGTAACGCCTGCCACACCTTGCATCCTAAGACTTTCTCAATCCGCTGGCGAAAACAGTGACTTCCACTACCCGCATGGATGTGAAAAATAATTCCGCAGGGCTGGTGCCAACACTCGGGAAATTGCTTTATTATTAGAACACAAAAACAAGGTTTTTATGAACCTAATAGCTATTTTTTACCATTAAATGATAACGTTGGAACTATCATGTCTATCATCCATCTTATATTGCTAAATAACGAATATAAATTATTTTGAACGCCTTACACTGGTCTCGATAGTGACTGAGTGTTATAGCGCTTCATTCAACTCTGAAGGAGATCAACATTGAAAACTACAAACACCATGATCAACGCAGTGACAGGACTCGGATTTTTATTCATGGCCGGCTCAGCCAGTGCGGCCTGGAATTTGGACAATAACAGCTCGAGCTTGAGTTTTGTGTCCATTAAAAAAGATACAGTTGCTGAGGTTCACACATTTGACAGCCTCTCAGGTTCAGTTGGTGATGACGGCGCAGTGCAAGTCGATATTGCATTAGCCAGTGTCGACACAGGCATTGCAATTCGTGATGAACGGATGCAAAAGATGTTATTTGAGGCGGAACTGTTTCCTAAAGCAGTGATCGTTGGTGATGTCGATATGAAGCAGTTTTCTCAGTTGAAAGTGGGACAGCGGTTAGAGACAGAACTACAGCTCAAGCTTTCACTGCATGGCAAGAGCCAGCCGTTAAATGCCAAAGTTATGTTTGTAAGACTTGAGTCAAACCAACTTTTAGCAACAAGCATCAGCCCGATTATTATTAAGGCTGCTGATTTTGAACTGGTTAAGGGCATAGAAGCGTTACGCACAGTAGCTGGTTTACCATCAATCAGCACTGCAGTTCCTGTGACATTCAACCTGGTGTTTAAGCAACAAAATTAAGCACCAATACAAACCCTTTGGGCGGTAACTGGTCGGCGATTTTATTTCACTTGTGGGCGTATTCGCCCCCAATTTATTGTCAGTATAATTTTTTCGCCACTGCCTGCTGACCCTGTGCCACTGCCAGAGTAGCCGCACGATTACCCATGGCATCTTGAATGCCGGGGTCTGCACCATGTTTCAGAAGCAGGTCGATAATTTCCTCACGACCAAATAGTGCTGCCATCATCAGAGTGGTTTGCCCGGCATGGTTGCGATGATTCACATCGCAACCACTATTTTCAAGCAACCATTGAATCACATCGAGATGACCGCGGAAGGCAGCCCCCATCATCCCATTGGAACCTTTGCCATCGATGGCACAGCTTTGTGCACCTCTCAGGATAAGTTTTTCCATCAACGGGATATGGCCATAGTAGGCCGCCATGATTAAGGGGGTATAACCTTGACTGTTACGAGTATCGGGATTGGCGCCCTGATCCAACAATTGTTCCAATTGAACCAGATCACCAGCACGGGCAACGATAAAAAGTTGTTCATCGATTTGTTGATTGGCATGGATAGGTGTAGCTGCCAACATGCCGACGAGCAGCGTGATCCATAGTTTTGTATTTCTGTTCATAGTGTTTGCCTTTAAGGTTCAGAGACTGTTTTATTGCACTGTCATCTAGCAGCGAACTCGCCTGTGTGAAGGGAGCAGATATCACATTTAAATCGCAAGCCCGCTGCTAGATGTTAGTGGGATAAAAATGGGAGAGGCATTGAATGCCTCTCCCCTGGTTGATACCAATTAGTCTTTGTATTGCTTAGCGATCTTCTTCACTTCGCTCATTTTTACATCGACTGCCTTGGCCACGGCTTTGCCGTAGTCTTTGTCTGCCTTATAGAGGAAGGCTGAGATGATGGTGCGAATCTCGTTGTTTTCTACTTTACCCAGATCACCGCTGAAGGCTTCGATCAGGTCTTTACGGTCAGACTTGGACAGTGAACGGTAGAACTCACCGGCCTGTTTGAAGTTTTGAGTCTTTGTAAAGGCCATTTGCTGTGTACTGCCCATCAATGGTGTAGAACAAACCTTGTAACTAGCGTTGTCCACATAACCCTGACCGCTGCGACTTGGCTGATAGTTAACGCTGCCTTTACGTGGTGCTGCGTAACCCGCGCCATTCTGGCTGTGGCTGTTCACCTGGGCCTTAGGTGCGTTCACCGGCAGGCTCATGTGGTTGATGCCCAGACGATAGCGTTGGGTATCAGCATAGGAGAACAGGCGACCCTGCAGCATACGATCTTCCGATGGCTCGATGCCCGGGATCATATTATTAGGCGCCATTGCCGCTTGCTCGGTGTACTGGAAGAAGTTATCTGGTACCCGGTTCAAGGTCAGCTCACCGACCTTCTTGGCTGGGATCAAATCAGTCGGCCACACCTTGGTGGTATCCAGTGGATTGAAGTCAAAGTCATTGACCTTCACGGGATCCAGGGTCTGTACATAGAGATCCCATACTGGATAATCACCGTTGTCGAGACGCTGATAAAGATCGCTGGTCAGGTGGTTAAAGTTGCTGGCCTGCACCTTGGCGGCCTCTTCCACACTCATGCCATTATTGCCCTGGCGTGATTTCCAGGTGAATTTCACATAGCGGCTGTCGCAGGATTCGTTCACAAACTTGAAGCTGTGCACGCCTGAACCATCCATCTCCGCCAGGCTGGTTGGGATACCCAGTGGTGAATAGAGCCAGGTCAGCATATTGGTGGCTTCTGGGATGTGGGAAAAGAAATCAAAGAAGCGGTTTGGGTCCTGTAGATTGGTGACAGGGTCTGGCTTCAGGGAGTGCACCATATCCGGGAACTTCATGGCATCGCGGATAAAAAATATCGGGAAGTTATTGCCCACCAGGTCCCAGTTACCCTGTTCAGTGTAAAACTTCACCGCAAAACCGCGAGGGTCGCGCAACGATTCAGGTGAACCCTTGGAGTGGATGACCGAAGAGAAGCGTACAAATACTTCGGTCTCTTTACCTACGTCCTGGAATGGCGCGGCGCGGGTAATATCGGTCAGGTCGGCGGTGGCCTTGAATACCCCATGGGCACCGGTCCCCCGGGGATGAACCACACGCTCGGGGATACGCTCCCGATCGAAGTGGGCCAGCTTTTCAATCAGGTGGCTATCCTGTAGCAGGGTAGGCCCCATCGGGCCGGCAGTCAGTGAGTTTTGATTGTCACCAACGGGGCTGCCAGTTGAGCGAGTCAGAGTTTGCTCCTCTGCAACGGTATTACCGACGTGAAATATCATAGCAAGACTCGCTGATATCAGTGGACTTGCGATTACCTTTTTCATGCTGCTCTCCTATAAGTTTTCAATACTGTTCACTGGTGAACCCAGCAAAATGTGATCACTGCCGGGTAACACCATTAAACAAAAACAAAACCAATAGGTATAATTGTTTATAAAATTACAATAAATCGAAAATAACGATTTATTGTCTGCTGCAATTTAGTCCTTATGGGTTGGATCAGCATTACCACTTAACCAGGCCTCAGCCTTAGTGCGCTGAAACACCAATAAAATTATTTTGCATTTGAAAGTAATGGGACCAGCGCTGACCCACTTTTTTTGCTAGAGCGTTTAACGCCGCTCGTATTGGACTGTAGCCTAAAATCGAAGTAAGACACGGATAAATAGCAACAATAGGCAAGACTGAAAACCACCCCAAATACCCCCCGGGGAGCTGCATAAAAACGATGCCAATCAACATTGTTCCAAGCATGGCATTAGCGATGCGGCTTGCTGCATCGAGATTCTGTGGATTGTTATAAGTGTTTGCGGTGTTATTCATTGTTTTTTCCTCTGGATGATTAAAAATTATTTCTGACTAAATGCCTGGCTCGTTTTTGCCGAGTATTTTCGGAATAACAAACAGGCAACTCACCAAAGCGAAATTTGTGCCAAGAGTTCTTATGCTATTTTTTTCAATGAGTTGAGCTATAAAAATGAATAACTATTTTAGTTTTACAAGAATAACTGTCGCCGCAAGCCGACGCGGATAGCTCGAAACAACTCAAGTGATTGATAAAAAAGGCTTCTCAAGCGTCGTGGAATGGAGACAAGAAAACACCGTATTGTTTTTAACAGGCAAGCACTAGAGTTAAGGTTGGCATATTCACGTATCGATAATTTCAAACGACACAAAGAATGCCTCACTCCCCTATCAATACATTACTAAAATCTGATATTATGTCCTTGCAATCCGCAAGGCTTATCACTCTTAATATATAAGCCTATGCCAATAGGAGGTGTGCTGTGCGTTTCGTAAAAAAGATATGGTTCTTTACCGTCCTATCATCAACAATTCTATTGTCGGCATGCGGAGGTGGCGAAGAGCAAAGCGATGCCACACCAGACACTAGCAATGTCAGCACCAACCCAGCCACCATTTCAAAATCATCGCTGTATGTTCATCCCTCTGATTCTTCTCTATTAAGCTTTAGCACGGATCAAGGTGAATCATTCACGCTGAGCGGCAAAAGAGACCAGTCCGGCAACCCCCTCACCATCAACGAACTTGAATACACCGATGCCAATGGCAGGCAGTATCAAATTTTGTATGACGATGCCGGTGTTCCTAAAACGGTCATTAATGAAGAAGGCACCTCAATCACATTTGATTTTTTTACTGGTGCCGCTGGCTCAGGACAATCTATCAGCCGCGCCGTCGCCCCCTATGGTGAGACTGAAATAAACTCGGTCGCTATCACCGTTAATGGGATGTCTGGTGGCGAAGCGATTCAAACTGAAACTGTGGTGGATTTAGAAAAGCCCACCACCATCAGCCCCAGTCAATCCGTGGCGACGAACAATGCTGTAGAGCCAGCTCATAACGTGACTGTCAACGTAAATCAGTGTGACAGGCCAGCCAACCCAGCAGGTGGTGTTTATGTGCAATTCAAAGGAAAAAACCAGAACAATCCCGATCTATACCAAACCTACAAAGCACACCCCGGCTCAGTGCCCGGCCAATATCACGCCCTGATTCCGCAGCGAGATCCCGAATGGCTGGATGACGCTGTTGCGGCCGCCTGGCAAGCTGTCGAAGATAGCGCCAATGCGGTGGACGGAGCAGCAGATTATGTACGCACACCCTGCCAATATTTTGCTAAAGCGGTATCCGCTACCTGCGCTGTTATCGACACCCTCGAACCCAAAGGAGGAGGCATAAGTCTAGCGGATGTTTCTTATCCGCTGTGCACCTCAGTCAGCCTTCAACTGGAAGCAGCCACTCTGGCAATACCCGGTGATTTTGCGTTGTTTTTCCCTACTTGCCTAGCACTCATCAACGGCTCAAATGCCGCCTGTAAAACCCTGCTGGCCCAGGATCTGAACGCCCACCCAAACCCGGTTTCAGACCAAAGTTTCAACGTCATAGGCGAACTCTGCGAGGCGCGAACCACCACGCCAATCAGATACATTAACAATGCCACTGAAGGCTGGGACAACAAACTGATTCGCCCTGTAGCCGATATGGCGGTGATAGGCCAAAGTTCGCTGTCAGCCGGTGGGGTGAATCCCGACCGGGTCTTTGGCACTGAGGTCGAAGCGCTTGCGACTGGCCCATTTCCAGATCTGACAATTAATCATAGTGAACCAGTTATTGACCGGTTTGTGCTGAATCCCCGCCGACCCGATACACGCGATGGATATACGGGCAGCGCTGAGTTTTCCTGTGTCAAAAACAATGAGCTTGTTATCGCCTATCAGGGTTCCAATGGTCAAGCCGGTGCAGAGTATGCCACTGCACTAACGGATGGAGCAGAACTTTCCATCAATGTACCTGCACGAAGTGGCCATGTAAAAAAAGATGTGTTTAGCGTTTCGGCCCGCAACATGGACACCAATAAAATGGTTGGCAAGACAATACCGGTGGTATTCGCAAGCGAGGCAAGCGAAACACCAGCGCATGACGGCACGACCTCTTCATTTACCTATGGTTTCTTTTACAACCGCGATGGTGATTTTTTTAGTCCCTTGAGTGACGATTACGACATCGACAATTCAGACGTCCAGATTTCATCAACCACTAATGGAGTTCGCATCAGTTGGCAAGGCGGGGCAGCCGCCGCTGTCGGCGTGTTGAATACGGACAACTCTACATTTGTATATGGAATCACGGGTACTGGAGAGAACAGTATTGCCTCCCCTGTTCAATATGGTGACTATTCTATTGCTGCAACCTACGCATCAAGCGAGGCACCGTCTGTTGCTCCAACGCTAAGCAGTGGCCAGCTTTATCAGGTTCAGATTGAGTGGCGTGGCAGCAGTGGGCAGGTGGAATCCTCTTGGCTACAGTTTCGAATAGAAGACTAGCACTTGCTTGAATTGGGCAATATAAAACTACTCGAGAGAATATCGCCATCAACCAAACCCACACATGGGTAAAAATGATGCCCTTAAGTTACAACAGAAATTAAATGTCGTTTGCCAGGTATTTAGCTTGCATTTATCTGGGATTTATCTGGCATCCATATGGCGCGCCGGCACAGTAAACCAAAACTGCCCACAAGCCCTTCGCTGGTGTAAAATTCAGGCTGTATTTTTATCCAACGTAAATTAAGAAACCTATGGGCCATCAGACAAAAACAGACCAACAAAGCTGGCAGTTGATTTTTGTCTGCTGGTTGCTGGCAACAGTCTCCACCTTGGCTAGCCTGTTTTTCAGTGAAGTCATCGGCCTGGTACCCTGCGAACTATGTTGGTACCAACGAATTTTTATGTTCCCGCTGGTTGTGATTTTATTAGCAGGGCTTCACCCGTTTGATAACAAAGTGGTTAGATATGCCTTGCCTGTAGCGGTTATCGGTCTGTTATTTACCATTTATCACTGCTTGTTGTTTTTCGGTTTTATCCCCGAGACCTTGCAGCCCTGTAGCCAGGGGGTGTCTTGCTCTGATGACAGCATGGTGCTGTTTGGCTTTCTGCCAATCCCACTGCTGTCACTGGTTTCTTTTTCAGCCATCATTTTTTTATTACTTAAAACGCGCGCGATCCAGCAACAACACGTCAATTAATATCAGGAAATAACCATGAAACAGAGTCACTTTACGATTATCGCTTTGCTGCTGATGGCTGCTGTCTTCACCGCGGCAACATTTTTTTATAACGCCGAACAATCGCAGATGCAGAATGAGCGTTCACAGCAGCATAACAAAGCGCTGATTCGCGACCACTCAGTCAAAGCGGGCAACCCTGCCGCCAAGGTGACTATCGTTGAGTTCATGGATCCGGCCTGCGAAACCTGCGCCCAGTTTCATCCCTTTGTTAAACAACTGATGAATAACCATTCTGGAAAAATCAACCTGGTGATTCGTTACGCACCGTTTCATCAAGGTTCTGACAAAATGGTCGCGATTCTTGAAGCAGCAAGACAACAGGATAAGTTCTGGCAGGTATTGGAACTTATGTTCGACAGCCAAGCTCAATGGGCCTCGCATCACAATCCACAACCCGATTTATTCTGGAACGTGCTCGAACGTTCTGGCTTTGATGTTGCACGACTTAGGCAGGACATAACGAACCCCGCCATCATAAAAGTCATTGAACAGGACCTGGTTGATGGCCGGTTGTTAGGCGCAAATAAAACACCTACATTTTTTGTTAATGGAAAGCCCTTACCAAGCTTTGGCGCTGAGCAGTTACAGGCTCTGGTGAATGCCGAGATCAGCGCTAACTATTAAAACCTGATGTGCGATGATTGAGATAATTCGATAACGATCTACTTCACATCCCCCCACGTGAAGTGCAAGCCGAAATCCGGAGTGTTATCAAAATTAAATACGTTCTCTGTTATCGCAAGACCGACGACACCTATGGAGGTGTCCCACTTGAGTCCTGCTGTTATTTGTACCTCCATATCGCTTAATGCTGAATTAACGATAGCGCGGTAAGGATGCTCAGCAAGAAGCACCTGCACAGAAGAGCGCGTATTACTCCAGCGCTCGAATCTGTGCAGCCAACTTAAATTAAAAAAAGGTAAATTCGGTGCTCGAAAATCAGTTTGTTTGAACGTCCCAGGGAAAATTGCGCCAAAATTTAAAATCCATGCATCTCTGCTGAAGCGTCGATCAACGGTGAGCTGATAACCAAAATCCCAACTACCTGTCGAAAGAAAAGTCTCTTCCTCCATCAGCGGGGTTTTAATACCAATCTCGAGATTGCTATTCCATTTAGGAACAAACTCAGGCAAGGCGTAACGCAAAAAGAAATGCGGATCGCCCAGGCCACCGCTGGTCGGCCGATCAAGCAAAACCACATCCTTGTTGTTATCTCTGCCTAGCACCACCTGGACACGATCATTCTGGACATAGTCACGCCCACTTTGACTTACCCCCAGGCTGTCATGAACATTAAAAATAACATCATCAAGTGAATGACCGCCGTAACGTATGTAGTTAAATGAAACTCCCAGATCGATTCGCTGCGTCACCCCCCAGTGAACAGCGAACTCAAGCACACCAAACTCCCCGTCAATATAATAGGCTTGGCCCTGTGGGAGCCCTAAGATGAAGTCAACATCGCTACTGTCTAATGGCCGCCGACTGTTTCCACGACTCTGCTTCAGGTAGTCTTCCACTTCCTGGCTGACCTGAAAGCTGTTGATGATGGAGTAATGAAACTCTATTGCCGAATGACCACGACCGAGAGGCGCAGCGGGTGCAGGCACAAAACCCAGCACCAGGAAGCTGGGAAAGGCATAATCTCGAATTCGAAAAGGCGCACCCATTGAGTCATCAATAAGTGGGGGTTGCTGGCCGTTGGCAATGCTAGTCAGCGCAAACCAATAGATTACGCTGATCAGCAAAAAGACCTTCCAATGTCTTTTTGTCAACAATTAACACCTATAGAGTAATTGAATCTAAATTCCGTTTATATATATTAGTGTGTTGCTGGAGCAATACTAGGCTCTTTATCTTAAACTGGAACCAGAAAACAAGACACATTAATGAATGACTGGTTTATTGTATGGGACTAATTAAAGAAATTCATAATTAAGCACAACCAAATTCAAAGTACATTTATATAACCATCGACATAAGAGTATGACATGGCAGAGCCATTCAAAAATTTACTTAACAAAGAAATCATTGAGTCTATCGCCACACATTTTCAGAGACAGTGGCCTGAACTTGATGACAAGGCTTTTGTGGCTATGGCAACGAATGACCTGGATACGCTTGAATTAAAAGCACGCACTGAACGCATCACCGAGACAATGATTAAATACCTGCCAGCTGACTTTGAAAAGGCTGCAAAAATCATCCTCGCCAGTCTTGGCACACCGTTGGCTGATGATATTTCCGCAGGTACAGTAGATGCCAAGGGAATCGCCGGTTGGGCAATCATGCCAATGACACACTATGTGGGTCTACGTGGGCACGATCATTTTGATTTATCGATGATGCTGTTTAAGGAAATGACCAAACGCGCCTCGGCTGAATTCGGCATTCGATTTTTTATACTGGCATCACCCAACAAAACACTGAAGGCACTAAAGGCTTGGACAACTGATGACAACCAGCATGTCCGTCGACTGGTGTCTGAAGGTATTCGGCCTCGCCTGCCCTGGGCCATGCGCCTGCCAATGTTTATCAATGACCCAGCACCAGTTATCGACTTATTGGAACAACTCAAAGATGACGAAGAAGAGTATGTACGACGCTCAGTTGCAAATAATTTAAATGATATTGCCAAGGATCATCCTGACCTTGTTGCCGAAATTTCCGCTCGATGGTTGCAAAACGCCAGTCAGGAAAGAAAAAGATTGATTCGACACGCCTGCCGAACATTAATCAAAAACGGACACAAAAAAACATTAGCGGTACTGGGTTTCAAACCAGCCAGGATCAAGCATGCAAACGTTGAGATATTAACCCCAACAGTCGTGTTTGGCGATGCATTAGAATTTAGGTTTTCATTGTGCTCGGATAGCAATCAAGACCAGGCAGTGATAATTGACTACACCATTCATCACCAGAAGAGTAATGGTTCGACTTCGCCAAAGGTATTCAAATGGCGAACAACTACCCTGACCCCTGAAAAAACCCTGGCCTCTACAAAAAAACACGCCATCAAAAAAATTACAACTCGAGTCTATTATCCAGGACTGCATAAAGTAGAGATTATGGTAAATGGCGTTTCAGTGGCAGCAGCAGATTTTCAGTTGCTGATACCATAACAACCAGAATATACAAATCAAACAAGGACTAGACATGAGCATTTACGCTGATACAAAACACGAAAATAATATTAACGCCGCCGCAAATGGCTCATCGAAAAAACAGAGTGCGAACAAGTCTACTTTAGAGTTTGTAGATAATCGTGCAGAAACTATTACACAAAGAAAATTGCAAGAGATGGCAATCTTAAAAACACCTCAAAATACGCCGGATAACGTTACACAATATATGTCATGGCAAGAATCAAAATCACTTGAGCCAGATGATTATCAAGACCCCGTTGCAGATGGCGTATCAGGCGGCGGAGTCTGGATGTATGTATTAAGCCATGTTACAGATTCAGATCATGACATTCGCGTGCATTATCATGCTGGTTCCAGCAAAGGCAGTAAGGCCTGGACAGTAAGATGGAACAACGAAGAATCAGGCAATAACATCGCAACACAGAAATGGATGAGAGACACGGTTAAAGCATATTATGAGGAGAACCAAACATAAATATTTAAAGCCATCAATCTTTAAACAAGCCACAAACCGCTGCTAAAATGTATTAGTGTGATTATCGAGAAAAACTGAAAGACTAATTACTCAAATCAGCACTATTTGAGATTATCCAGCCAACCAATTCCAATCTAAACCACATGCATTTATTGAATAGGAATCACCAGAGGAGAGCCTTTTTCTTTAAGGGAAAAAACAACAAACTTTGCAATCTCGGTATTACTAGAATTTTTTGATATCAAATGAACATCATCAGGTGACTCGTAAAATGTCTCACCAACCTTTAATGTAACCGGGTCACGTCCAGCAACTTGCATGACAACACACCCCTCCAGCACATAGACAAACGAATAAGCATCATGGCGGTGTTTATATGAAGACATACCAGGCCCATATTCGACAACAATCATCATTCCGTCTTTGTTGCTTAGTCCGTCTAATTCTTGCTGCATTAGCGGGGTAACCTTGGCTCCGCCTGCCAATACGGCGCAGGAGAAAAAGCCGAGAACCGTAGCTATAATAATTTTATTTATTGAGTAAAAGTAGCGCATTAAAGCTCTCCTATTTAACGTAGAAAATATTTCGGTTTAGGCTGATAACAATAGTTGATAACACAGACGTCGATGGCCATTACGATCATCGTTATCTAACATTGTTTTAGTGCTACCCGACTTGATAGTTACCTGCTTCGATAGCAAACGATTTCATCAATTGATTCCATGCGTTAATCTGCACTATCACCAGCGTCAGATTGGCTATTTTCTCTTTATCAAAAAATCTTAATAAATCTTCAAACAGTTCTTTTTCATCATTCAGCACACTGGGCAAAGTAAGGTATTCAGCCCATGCCAAACAGGCCCGCTCTTCAGCGCTATAATATGAGACACCCTCCCATTCAGAGATTGAATATAGGCGCTGAAGCTCTTCGCCTGCCGCCACTGCCTCTTTAAAGTGCATATCAATGCAATAAGCACATCGATTAATGTAGGAAATCCTAAGTCGTATAAGTTCGAGTAACTTGATGTCAAACTCAACAGTACTTACATAAGTTTCAACGGCCATCATTGCAGACATCAAGCCTTTCGGCACTTCTGAAAATGAGATTCTTTCATTCATATTGATAACTCCATTTATTTGTCTGTTTAAAGAAGTCATCATTATCTGTTTTTGCGTATTCCTTTAGAATCCACTAGTCTTTAAAATCAGTATTGCAGATATCGCAAAGGTTATTCGGTGTTAAATTCAATTAGAATATTTGTGAAAGTTGTAGAACAAGGCAGCTTCTCTAAGGCGGGTCGCATCTTAAACATGGCGCCCTCCTCGGTGACTCGTAACATTGACCAGCTGGAGGATGAGCTGGGTGTCGCCTTGCTTAAGCGAAGCACTAGACAGCTAGTTTTGACGGAAGAAGGCAATATTTTTCTTGAAGGCGCTAATAAGCTTCTTACCCAAACAGACGAGCTAAAGCAGTCGCTAAAAATAGCAGACACTGAACCTGAGGGCGTGCTTAAAATATCCGTGCTTGAAAGCTTTGGCCGCATGCACGTGTGCACTATTCTGTCAGAATTTCTTGAAAGGCATCCCAAAGTAAATATTGATATTGAACTAGAAAATAGAGTGGTTGATCTAACTGCAGAAGAGGTAGATATTGCTATAAGGATTGGTCGGCCTGCTGATTCAGCATTAAGAGCAAGAAAACTATTATCGAACCACACCCTTGTTTGTGCATCGCCGGAATATATAGATCGACATGGCACGCCAGTAATACCAGATGAATTGTCCTCACATAACTGCCTATCGCTTAGCAACAACAGGCAAAAAAATTACTGGCATTTCTCTAAATCAAAAACATCCAGGAAAATCTCTGTAAGCGGTAATCTTACCTCACGAGGGGGCACCCCGATTCTTCAGGCTGCGCTTGATGGCACAGGCATTGCTCAAATACCCAACTGGATGATTGTCGAATATGTTCAGGAAAATCGGCTTGTCGTTTGCTTACAAGACTGGGACTGTTCGTTGCACGAAGGAACCAGTGGTGAAGTATATGCTGTCTACAGAAACAATAATTATATTAAGCCATCAATCAGGGCATTTATTGATTTTTTAGTCGAAAAAACACATGACAAGAGCATCATGAGAAACCAGGTCATAACGCAGATTTCACTTAATAAACAACAATCATGAATATACTGGTAAGCTTTATTTGACTGGGCAATATACAGCTATTGAGGAGCACATTTATGTCGGCTAAAACAACTAATTCAAATTCACGTCTTGATGAGCTTGTTGCTGATACCCAACGTAATCGCGCCAAGCGTGAACTGGGATATAGAGAGAAGTCACTAAAGATGTATCCCTGGGTGTGTGGCCGCTGCGCACGTGAGTTTACACGTGCCAACGTGCGTGAGCTTACCGTCCATCATCGTGATCATAATCATGACTACAACCCTGAAGATGGCAGCAACTGGGAGCTGCTGTGTGTCTATTGCCATGACAATGAACATTCACGTTTACTTGATGGTGAAGGCACGACCGAGAAAAAGAGCAAGCAAGAAGGGGCTAGCCATAAAGCCTTTGCCGGGCTTGATGCGCTTTTGAAACAGAAAAAATAACAGGCATTAAGTTTGTTGTGTCCTAAGTGCCGTTACCAGCGGCAACCCTCTGATGATGCTCCTGACTGGCAATGCCCGAGCTGTGGTGTGGCTTATGCCAAGGCCCATACCGCGAATACGACAAGCAAATACGTTGAAGTATCTGACATTAAAACCGGCACTACGGTTAACTCAGGCTTTAGTTTTAAAAAACTGAGAATATCCATTCTGTTGTTGATTTTGGCTGTAGTGGCATTAGATAACTGGTTAACCACTATTCGTTCTACTGACTGGCAGGACTCATTATGGGCTGTTGTTTATCCCGTTAACGCGGATAACAGCCAGGCGGCTAATGAATATATTAACTCTATTTCAACCACTGATTTTAGATCTGTTCAGGCGTTCTTTGCCAGTGAAACCAGGCGATACGGAATTGAGCTGAAAGATCCGGTCGAAATTAGACTTGGTCCCGTGGTTAATGAAGTGCCACCTTTACCGCCGGAAGACAGGTCGGTGTTAAAGACTATGTGGTGGAGTTTGCAGTTACGTTACTGGTCGGTTGCCGTTGATGAATACAATGGGCCACGTCCCGACATTCGGGTGTTTGTTTTATATAATCAGCCAGAGAACAATAAACGCCTGCCGCATTCAACCGGACTGAAAAAAGGTATGGTAAGTGTGGTGCATGCCTTTGCTGACAAAAAAATGAGTTCGAGGAATAATGTTGTCATTGCCCATGAACTACTGCACACCCTTGGCGCTTCTGACAAATATGACCTGCAAACCACACTGCCTATTTTCCCCGATGGTTATGCTGAGCCAGACAACGAGCCTTTATTTCCTCAACAGTTTGCTGAAATTATGGCTGGGCGTATCGCCGTTTCTGAAACAACCTCCATAATGCCAGAGAGCCTGAAACAGGCGCTGGTTGGTGCACAAACAGCCACCGAGATAGGCTGGCGCAGTGTTGAATAAACATTATATAAAAATTTAAAGTTTATTGTAGAGACCGTACCGCCGTCTAAATAAATCTTGTTACACCGATGAAATAAAAACCTGTTTTTAGTCAAACCTCGGCTTTGTACAAATATTTTGTTTCCAGATTGCTCAAGTAACCAAACCTTCATAGAAGGTTCACATTCCTGCAATCACAGAGTTTGACAATGCTCTCCTACCGGGGGGGGACTGTTATGCCTAACATAGTTAATGTTGTTACCAAGTATGATCAGGTGGCTTTTCATTGGTGTGTGTCGCGTAGTAGCTATGGTGAGATTGCTGCGGCCTCAAAATGGATTTCGAAAATTGGCGATGGCTATCTTTATGTCATCATCGGGCTACTGCTGTCATTGATTGAAAAACAATATGGGGCACAGTTTGCGTTGACCCTGCTGCTGGCCTTTGCTATTGAACTTCCGACATATCTTGTCTGCAAAAACACGGTAAAGCGTAATCGTCCGGCAGATGTGATTGACGGGTTTAATTCCTTGTTAAAGCCTTCAGATAAATTCAGTTTTCCATCCGGTCATACTGCAGCGGCATTTCTGTTTGCTTCAATCATTGCAATTTATTATCCCGAGTTTGCTGGTCTGGCCTATACGCTGGCTTTTTTGATTGGCTGCTCCAGGGTGTTACTCGGGGTACATTTTCCCACCGACATTTTAGCTGGCATGGCCTTGGGATTGATTAGTGCCGAGCTAGCACTATGGCTGACGGTTTAGGGGCTGGGAAAATGCGGATTTTATACGGCGTTCAGGGTACGGGAAATGGCCATATTACAAGGGCCAGAACCATGGCGAAGGCCTTGGCGGATTCCAGCATTGAGGTTGATTTTCTCTTTTCGGGCCGGCCACGCGATAAGTTTTTCGATATGAAGGCATTTGCTGATTTTCGCTGTTTGCGCGGACTAACCTTTTGCTGGAATAACGGCAAGATTGATCACCTCAGAACAGTACTAGGTAATAACCTGGTTCGTTTTATTCAAGATGTCAGGTCACTCGATCTATCTGACTATGATCTGGTGATTACTGATTTTGAACCCATCAGCGCCTGGGCCGCGAAGCTGCAAAACAAACCATCCATTGGAATTGGTCACCAATACGCCTTCAGCTCGGGACAAGTGCCTACCTCAGGCCATACACTGCTGGGCAGTATGGTGTTGAAGCATTTTGCGCCTGCACAACGCAGCATTGGCTTTCACTGGCATCATTTTAACGGTGCCATTTTGCCGCCCATGATTGAACCTTTAAATCATCCTCTGACCTTTATTGAGGACAAGATTTTGGTTTATCTGCCATTTGAAAATAGTAACCGGGTGGTTGATTTTTTACGTGTCATCAAAGATGTAAATTTTTACATATACTGTGATACCGCCCAAGCCAGTGATGATCAGAATATTCATCTGCGCCCCTTTCATCGGGGCGCCTTTCAACAAGATTTGGCCAGTTGCAATGGTGTGATTGCCAACGCCGGTTTTGGCCTGTTGAGTGAGGCGATTCAGGCCGGTAAGAAGTTGTTGGTCAGGCCGATGCAAGGACAGATGGAACAGCTTTCTAATGCTGAGGCGATAGAAAAGTTGGACATCGGCGAGGTAATGTATGAGTTCAACCTGAAGCAATTACGTGAATGGTTGAGTGACGACTGTCCTGGGCCTCGCCCTTATCCAAACGTGGCCAAGGCTATTGTCGAATGGATTGAGTCTGACTTTTCCGTGGATGAAATGGAGCTGGCCGAGCAGTTATGGAGAAACTGCCTGCAGTTCCAGTTTTCAGCCGAGGATGAGCCTGCCTCCGTCTGCGCCTAAGGCTACCCATCCTTTTGCCAACAAATCAATTCAGTTCTATTGAACGATCTTCTGCAGCAGGCGCATCGGCATCAAGACTATTACGCTCTTGCCACTCTTGGCCGCGACGTTTGATCCATTCTTGCTCTGCCTCAGGCAGCGGTCCACGTTTGAGGCTTGACTCCCATTCCCACAGAGCCGAGCGGGCCTTGCGCAGAAAGGGGTCGTTGGGTGGTGACAGATGAATAAATGTACGCATCGCGCCAAGCGCCACCTCTAATTCACCCTGCTCTGCTGAAGAGACAGCCAATCCCCAGTAAGCGTTGGCCTGATAGGGTTTAAGCTCAATTGCGGCGCTGAAAAAATCAGCTGCAGCCTTGAAGTCCTGTTTGCCGATCAGTGCATAACCCATGTTGACATAAGCTTCGGGCATCTTGGGTGCCAACTCTATGACTCGGTGCAATGCTTTAATAGCAAAGTCATACTGCTTGGCATGCAGCATGGCCAGGGACTGCTGAAAACGCTCTTCAATCTGATTCAAGCGGAATTGTTTGGCGTGGCCGCGGGGATTTGCCTGGGCATCAATTAACTCTTCTACTTTCGACACTGGTGGCTGGTAGGCAAACTGGGCACGATTGGCAAAACCAGACATCATGGCCAACATTATGACTACCAGAGCCATGACTATGATAGCAGTGGTTTGTTCCAGCAGACCTTGTGATTCATTGACTGACATGGATTAAATCACCCCTTTGTGAGCGGCCTCGCTGTAATAAGGCGCACCAAAGTATGTGGTAAAGGCTAGAAAGAAAATAGCCAAAATCACCAGCGCACCAAGTCGAATTGGTATTTTATAAGTCAAACGGACATGAATGCCGGCGCCAATAGAGAGCCAGGTCATGAATGATGATGTCTCCAATGCATCCCAGGACCAGTAGCGACCCCAGGCATCCTGAGCCCAGACTGCACCGGCGATAAGCATCAGGCTGTCGAACACCAGGGTCAGCATCATAAACCGCCAGGCCAGCTGGTCCAGTGCCTCATCCGTCATATGGGCAAAGCAGCGACCAAAACGTGGGATAGCACGCAACAGGATTACACCTGCCAGGCCGGCAGCCACCAGACAGAAAGAGAGAAATATTTTACCGAAACCGACATGAGCCCAGAGCCAGTCGTTGTGATAAGTGGGTGGGAAGCGGCTATCTACCGGCTCCATAAACAAAATCCAGGTGCCGAGAATCCAGATCAGCGGCAGCACCACCACGGCACTGGCACGTAGGCTGGGCACGCGCCAATAGACGATGGAGTAGATCAGCCCAAGACTGAACAGCTGACTCATCAGCAGCTCAAACAGGTTAACGAAAGGACCATGACCAAGCCGATCCCAGCGTACGGCCAAGGCAATGGTTAACAGCAACACACCTGCGACGATGGCCAATAAAATCCTGCCTTCACCCTGACGACTGGGCAAGGCTGCCACAGCATTGTCGGCACCGATCTGCCAGACATTGCGAAATGCCAACAGGGTTGCCACGGCATAGGCGAACAGGCCTGCCCACATCCAGGGAAGCTCGGTTACCACGCCATTCATATTTTAATTACCTTGCCAATCATATCCGCATCTTATTTTTGTTTATCAGCCACCACAGCCGAGGCCATGGACTGGTGCCTAAATTTATCCCAGTAATGCAAACACAACCCCAGCACCGTTAACATGGCAGCGATAAACAACCATTTCAGGGTCGGGTCATAAAAAATCTTGTAGCCCATCCAACTGCTCAAGGCCTCGTAACGCAACTGACCACCTGGCAACTCAATATCTTGTCCCGGTTGCAGCTCAAGCCTTTGTTCGCCGTTGTTGACCACCAACACAGCCTCGGTGTTGCTGACATCGAGTAACCAGTCTTTCTCCCGGTCCAAACCTGTGTCGAGACGCAGCCAGAATTTAATTTCTTCACTACTGCCCGGTGGCGTCCAACTGTTGGCTTGTTTGTAATCAAACAGTGGATACGAGGGCATATGCAGGTTGCCGGTGATGGCCTCGCCCTGATCCGGAGTCCAGGTCAGAATCGCTGCAAACCCCTTGTTAAAGGTGGTGTAAAAACGATAGCCATCAATAATCAAGGGCGTATCGTCACCCACCACCTTCGACTGCCAACCACCACGGCCATCGCTGACCTGTAAATAGCTGCGAGTGATGCCTCGCACCAGTCCAGGTCGGTATTCAACCGTGTAGCCCTGTTGGACAAACTGCACCCGATACAGTTCACCCAGATGAAACACGCCCTGACTGACCTCATCAACAGCAGCCACATCAAAGGCACTGTTTTGACTGACTTCGACACGAGCCTCGTAAAAGGTGAGGCGGCCAATCGCGGCCAATGCGCAGATGGATAATAAACCAATATGAAACATCAACAGACCAGGACGACGATTGATGCCGGGTTGGGTAAGAATAGCGGCAAACAGGTTTAGAGCCAGCAACAGCAATGGCCCGGCCAGCACCCAGACCGAGACATCGGCCGGGTTATCGTAGCTCAGGCCAGCACCAATCGCCAACATGACCATCCCAAGCAAGGTCAGCCGCGTTGAGGCTAACCTACAAAGCCAATGCATCATGGTAGCTGGTTACAGGCCTCGCTGCCCGAGCCCTGATCAGTCATCCAGGGGATATTGCCGGCATTATTGTTGCCCCCCACACGACCATTGCCCGGCGTACCTGCTGAGCCACAGCTGTTGTGAATCCACTGGCCACTCTGTCGGAACTGCACCACTTTCAATACGGCACCATTGTAATAAGGGCCACGATAATAACGAGAAGTCTGGTTATTACGCACTTGTTTACCGCCTGCGGCCAGACCCACTTCACGACCGACATCGTTCAGATTGGCCAGGAAAACTTTATTCTTCCAGCCATGCGGAATCGAAACGTGGCAATAACTACAACGGAAGTTCTTGACCTGTGCCTGCTGGGCATGGCCGGTATGCAGATTCACACTAGGCACATAGAGACAAGAGGCAAAACCCAAACTGGCATCACGACTAAAACCGCTATTTTGAGTACTACTGGCTCCGATATTACCGGTAGGAAACTCCTTACCGTAATAATCAAAATTATGACACTTGAAACAGAGACCGTCAGAGGCCGTATTCTGCCCGGTTTCATCACTCCAACTACCCTTTAGTAGAAACTCATTATCTGAACCATGTGGCCCCCAAACAGGCCCGTGAGGTTGTGGCTCATTTGGCACAACGGTACCCTGTTGTGTGTCTGAGCCATGACAATCACTACAGTACATCGTCTGCGTCCCCACGGCGGCATTGAATGGCGCAGTCCAGTCATCGGCGTTGGCATCACGTATCGCCGGGGTACGTCCTGTGGGTTCCATTACCGGATGCCAGGAGCGATGGTTGTCTTCATCGTAGTTAATACAGTTACCTTCTGGATCCTGAGTTCCTGTCCGCACAGCTAGAATCGCCAATGTTTTGGTGTTCTGGTTGTTCTGAAGGTCAGAAATAGTAATCGCCTCATCTGTTGACTTTCTACCAAGATTGACCTGATTACAGCCCGCCCCATCAACATAGACACCTTTAGGGCTCACTGGCGTGCCCTCACCCTTGTGATCTTCCGGTGACTGATACTCCATTGCCTGATTGGTGTAGTTATATAGAGCATTGGTGCCCGCAGGCGTACCACCTGAGTGATTCGAGCCCAGCGGGGGTGGTGTGTCATAGGCATAGTTTGAATGACACTTCATGCAGATCTGGTATTCCCGTGTCACATAGGGCGCACTGACATCTGTACTGCCATTCACCACGGCATCACCACGTTTCACCTCGAAACTAATCGGATTGCTGCCGAACTCTGTATTGCCATATATTGGCTCAACACCCCAGGCACCGCGCAGCACACCAGAGGCCAGGTTGTTATGGGCACCACCATCCTCGACACGAAAATCCGCCTCATTATGGACGTGAGTGCCTTCCTCACCAGGGATCTTCGGATCATCATTAAAACGACGGTTTCTAACGACACGATGCGGATTATGACAGTCGGTACACTCGGCATGACGATTGCTCAGATCGCCTTTACCCATGCGTTGCGGCGACTCCATAAAGTCCTTACCACTTTGTGGTGCTGGGTAAGTACCGATTGAGTGACGCTCTTCATTTGCCGCCTGCTCGTTACTGGCAATAGGCATATGCACCTGCATACTAAAATCTGATTTGATATCGGGTGGCTCAAACACCCCCTTATTAGTCTGGCCTTGCAAGACATTGCCATCGGTTGAGTGACAGGCATAACACGTCTCTTCTATTGCGGGTTTACCACCCTGCTTAACACGAATCACACCACCACCCACACTCTGCAACTGGCCTGGGTCATCTGTGCCTTCACGCAACAGACGCCGAGAACCCTGCACCGTGTGAGGATCATGACAATTCAAACAGGCCGCTTGCCAAACCTGAGTGTTTTGGGGGAATTCACGTATCGCTGCGGCGGCGTCAGTGTAAACTTCGTTGCTCGCTACGGCTGGATTGGCATGTGCTGAATCAGCCCAACCCGATTTTTCATGGCAAGCAAGACAAATAATATCGTTGGCCTGGCTAAATGAACCCTCAACTGGCGCACTCTTCTGGAAACGGTTCACGCGCAGGAATTTGATATTCTCACCTTCAGTACTGCGAATGTGTGGGTCATGGCAAGAGATACATTCCATCTGCCCATCTTCAAGTGGCAAGGTTGGCTTGTGCCCACTAAGACTTCGCTCACCCAGAAAGCTTACAGCGGCTGGATCACGCAGTTCGCCGTCACGATTAAACTGGGCGGTATCATAGGTAAATGAAACCGGATGGTCGTTAGTCAGGTCTGTGCCTAGACGGCGGGTAAAACCGGAGCGCTCATCAACGCCACCAGGCATGGTGCCATCCGACTTGGTGCCACGCATTTTGACCTGGGCATTTTCGACGCGATTCAAGACATTCACCGAACCTATGGCCAAGGTACCGTCATGGCACGACAAACACAGTTTTGACTTGGTATTGGGCTGAGCAAGATCAACAGCATCGATCGATGAAGTGGTGTAGGGCGTATATGTGGTGCCAGTTAGCTTACGGTTCCAGATCGGCGCACGTGACTGCTGCGCACCTTTGTGAGGTGTATGACAAAAGGCACATATTTGAGATTCAGACGACGCCTGGACAGTCCGACTGGCGCCATCAGGTAAGCCAGGCACCACGGTGGCCGAGAAATTATGTTTGGTATTACGAATATCCGATATTACTTCAGCCTGGGCACTAGTCCCTAGCAGCGTCAACAATACCAGAGCTGCCGTCACCTGCAACGTCCGAAGCATTCCCATCTCCAAGATATTCAAACACCATAACGCGGCCATTAAATGTATCCGCGACGTAAACGTAATCATCGTCAACCCACACCCCGGCTGGCAGATAAAACTGCCCTACCTCATGCCCTGAGCCACCGATAGGCAATAATAACTCACCATCTTGATTAAATATTAACAAATAATCATAGAACGATTCTACCACATAGACTTTACCGGCTTTATCTACTGCAACCCCCTTTGGCCTTGGCAGATCCCCCAGAAACATTCCACGCTGACCAAACCCGGAAATATATTCACCCTGGGCCGAAAAAACCTGAATTCTCGAGTTCAGCGTATCGGTAACGTATAGCTTTTCATCATGCCAAAATAGATAGGTTGGCCCATTAAGTTCGCCTTTTGCCTCACCGAAGCCAGAAAACTCAGTCAATAATTCCCCTGCGGCCGAAAAAACCTTGATGGAATTACTGCCCCTGTCCGCCACAAATATCTGGCCTGAAACTGGGTCTCGGGCCAAACCGGTTGGATGCTCAAGCTCACCATAGCCAATCTGCGCCAATGGTTCTCCATTAGACGCCAAGTGAGAAATGAGTCGCAGCGAGGCATCTGCCACCAACAAACCACCATCTTCAGCCAGCGCCAAGCCAATCGGCAACTCGAAGCGAATATCTTTTGCGGCGTATTGCCAGACGTTTAATTCTGCCTTCTGGGTATCAAATAGATAAACCGCTTGACGACTCACATCGCTGACAAACACACGCCCAAGACCATCGCTGATGACTGCCTGCGGACGTTGTAACACAACCGGCGCTTCGCCGTGCCCAACCAGCCCCACCAGCCAACGTAAAAACTTAACACCAGCATTGAGCGTCTTTTCACCAGGACGGGGAAAGTTCTCTTCACCCGTTAACTGGCCAACAAAACCATATCTAGCAAGTTCAGGCGCAGCCGGCCAAACTGGCGACTGCTTTAAATCTTCATAGGGACGATAATCAAAAACGGCGGGGATTTGTGCACAGCCACTAACTAACAACAAAGCGGCAATAATAAGTGCCTTCAAACACCGCTCCATGCGCTTCATTTACGGGACAGCTAATTCTTGTTCGTCAGTTTCAGCCGACCCTTCAGCGTCAGTCACAGGCAAACTTGACGGCTCTTCAACAGCCTCAGCCTCATCCAGCGGGTCTTCAATAAACTCCTGAACAAAACCATCATCTGAATTAGTAACTGGTGCAGGCAAGGCAACTGGTTCGGATGAAACCCTGGCGGCCTGAATTCTACCGTTCAAGCTATCCACGATATAGAGAACACCAGCATCCAACCATAAATCTGTTATTCGTTTAAACTGTCCCGCACCACGCCCAAAACCACCCATTGTTCCGACCAGTTCACCTAGATCAAATACTTTAATGGTGTTATCCATATAGTCAGCCACGTAGGTGCGATTATCCCGATCAACAGCTATCGCCGCTGGAAAGACAACTGCCCCCTCTTCAAAAGCATAGAGATAACCACCATCATTACCAATAACCTGCAAACGACGTCCAATTCGTGCCCCCACATAAAAACCATCAGGCCCCTTGGACATGGTCATTATATTAATGAATTCAGCAACTTCTTCACCACGACCACCGTAAGTGGCAATCAGCTTGCCCATCGCATTAAAATGCAATAGATGGTCATAGTGGCCGTCAGCAACCACAACACTGCCATCATCAAGCACTGTCATAGCCACTGGCCTTACCATATTAAAGTGATTACGAAAAACCTGAAGCAGTGAACCATGCCGATCAAAATGCAACACTCGACCAGCTTCTGTATCTGTCAGGTAAAAAGAAAAATCCTTATTAACATAGATATCAGCGACCTCGCCCTTAACCTCAGCCTTGAGATCAAGCACCACCTCTAACCGCTCGGAAACAAGATCAAATCGAAACAGGGCATCTGCACCCTGGTCAATGACATAGAGGTATTCACTTTGCACAGCAATAACTGTTGGCCGCTGAAAACGATGCGTCATTTCACCAGTTAAAAAATTACCTAGCGTGGCGCCTTCAATTACTCGCCAATCAAAGACTTTGATATCTGCTGATTCTGGGATTCTTAGATCGGGTGCTGGCTGGGTCTCTGCAATTTGGTCCAGCGGGTCGATAGAGCCATCATCATCCAACATCAGCGGGCCTACGACCGTAGCCTCAACATCATCGACCTCATCAAAAGCCGTACCACTTTCTTCGCTGCCGAATTCATCAAACAGATCAGCAAGCTCTACGGCAGCCTTATCGTCATCCAAAACCGGCGCTGTTGTTTGCTCAGTAGTTGCACAACCAAACAGCTGCGCCACCCCTAACAAACAAACAACTACCTTAAGCCGACTGTGTCGCGTGAGACTGAATGGCATCGTCCGCAATTCTTGGTTGGTGGAAAGGCAACTTTACCATGACAGATACCGCAAAATTTACCTTGCATAATCCCCGACATAGTCACTGGATTACCTCCTTTCTGCGGTAGGAAGATTTTGGGATGGCAGTTTTTGCATGTCAGCCACTCTGTGTGCTGGCGGTGCGGATAGCGCACATATGGCATCGAACCGGTATTCTTAAAGATGACATCAAAATCCACTGCGTGCATTTCTTCATCACCGTACAAACCTTTACGAGGAGCGATCATGCCTTTGTCCAGCACTTTAACCCAATCAACCACCCCCGAGTTATCACGAGGAAAGTTCTCCATCGCCTCAACAGGTTCTTGCAACACCTTTACCGCATCGTTAGTTGGGTCATGAATGCCATCTTCGTAAACAGGAACCACCTTACCATCAAGCTGAAAATGCGCCCCCTTATTCCAGAAATCACCTTCAAACTTTTCTTGCACGCAGGCAACCCTAGGGATAAGCAAACCGAGAATTAGCCCAGTCAGCCCGAGAAACAGTGTTTTATGTCGTTTGATACGCAACATGATTAAAATTCTTAAAATCAACTTAAGAAACAAAAAATGACTGCCACCGATTTAGGAGGCAGTCATTACGCACTATACACAAAGCAACAACTTAACGCTAATTTACACCCACCATACGTAGCGCACGCTGCAGGTTAGAGGTCGCGGCCTGAATAGCCATGATCGCCATTTTATGATCACCCTTAGCTGCTACTTGCTTACCTTCATCTCTGATCTTGGCAGCCTTTTGAACAAAGCTATCAACCAACTCCAAAGCACGCTGAGATGGCTGTTTCTGTTCTATAGCCAGCGGAATCAACTCTTCATAGTTCTCGTACCGAGCCAATTCATACTCATACTCCTCTTGCGGTGTCTCAAAATTCTTATCATAAGTCACAGTTTGAGCATGAAGCATGCTCGTCAATACCGACGTAATCATGGACTGTGCTTTCTCCAAAGATTTATTTGCCGCAACATGATCACCTTTGCCAGCCAAGGATTTACCCTCAGCGACCAAACGCTCAT
>Ga0316204_10003888_pt1 | contig 28371 bp, 20 predicted proteins | sample 6monrhotite_MG_2_FD_205661 | JGI IMG/M metagenome (GOLD analysis project Ga0316204, IMG submission 205661) | Microbial mat bacterial communities from mineral coupon in-situ incubated in ocean water Damariscotta River, Maine, United States -... | ecosystem: Environmental > Aquatic > Marine >...
TTAAAGAGAATTACATTAATGAGTCATGATTATTACGCCAGTTTAGGGGTTTCTCGTTCAGCGAATGAGGCCGAAATTAAAAAGGCTTATCGCAAAATGGCGGCGAAATACCACCCTGATAAACCCACTGGGGATGAAACAAAATTTAAAGAGATTAGCGAAGCTTACGAAACGCTGAGTGATCCAGAAAAACGCACTATGTATGATCAGTTTGGTTCAGACTATCAGCAGCGTCAAGGTGGTGGTTATCAACATCGACAAGGTGGCGGTTTTGGTGGTCAGGAAGATTACAGCGATATTTTCAGTTCTATGTTTGGCGGCGGCGGTTTTGGTGGTGGTCATGGTGACTTCGGCCAGCAACAAGCTCGTCCACAAAAGGGAGAGGATCAAACCGCAGCCGTGATGGTGACCTTGGAGGAGGCGATTGAAGGAACCGAGCGAATTCTGAATATTCAAACAGGAGACTCTCGTTCTGGATCACACGCTTATGATACTCAACCGATTAAAGTGCGTATTCCTGCGGGAGTCATGAAGGGGCAAAAGATTCGCGTTAAAGAGAAAGGGTTCAGTGGTTTTAACGGCGGGCCAAATGGCGATGTCATCATTGAAGTTAACCTTCAAAAGCACGAGCATTATAGAGTAGAAGATAAAGATGTGTATTTAGATCTTCCTCTCACGCCTTGGGAAGCCGCTTTGGGCGCTAAAATAGAAATACCGACCCTAAAAGGTAAAGTGAAAATGGGCATTGCAGCAGGCACTCAATCGGGTGCCAAGTTGCGAATTAAAGGTCGTGGTTTGGGTAAAGAGCCTGGAAATCAATACGTTGTGATTCAAATTCAGGTACCTGAAGCAAAAACAGATGAGCAAAAAGCTTTTTATAAGCAGATGGAAGAGATCATGCCATTTAATCCGCGAACCAATTTTTAAAATTTAATGTGTAATTTTTTAGAAAGGGAGCTGATGCTCCCTTTTTTATGTCCATGACTTTAAAAAATTAATAAAAAAACGTATGTGATATTCGATTTTGCATAGAATGTATGGCATACACTAAGCAAAAAAATACAGTAACAGGGTGATAAGTAGATGAAACGTAGAGATTTTATAGGCGCTATTGCAGGTGCAACCGCCGCCACAGCTTTAACCGCTTGTGGAACAGAGAGTGGTTCAACCAGTTCAACCACAGAAAATGCACCACAAAAAACCTTTAAGTGGAAAATGGTCACCACTTGGCCTAAAAACTTTCCAGGTTTAGGGACGGGGGCAAATAACATTGCCAAGTTAATCACTGAAATGTCGGGTGGCCGTATTGACGTTAAAGTCTATGGTGCAGGTGAGTTAGTGGGCGCTTTTGAAGTGTTTGATGCGGTTTCTCGTGGTAACGCGCAGTTAGGTCACGCAGGGGCATATTACTGGAAAGGCAAGATTCCGTCGGCCGCTTTCTTTTCTGCGGTGCCATTTGGTTTAACAGCCAATGAGATGAATGCGTGGTTGTATTATGGGGGCGGTTTAGCATTGTGGGAAGAGGCTTATAAACCGTTTGGTTTAATCCCAAACCCAGGTGGAAACTCAGGCACGCAAATGGGGGGTTGGTTTAATAAAGAGATTAACAGCCTAGATGATCTTAAAGGTTTGAAGATGCGTATCCCAGGGTTAGGGGGTGAGGTTTTGAAACGTGCGGGTGGTATTCCAGTCACGCTCCCTGGTGGTGAACTGTTCCCATCACTACAATCAGGCGCTTTGGATGCCGCCGAGTGGGTTGGCCCCTATAACGATTTGGCGTTTGGTTTTTATAAAGCGGCTAAATATTACTATACGCCAGGTTGGCATGAGCCAGGTACGGCGATGGAATGCATGATTAACGAGCAAGCTTTTAATGAGTTGCCTGCGGATCTACAGAGCATTGTGCGTAATGCGATTAAAGTAGCTAATGCCGATATGTTGGCAGAGTATACAGCGCGTAATCAACAAGCGTTACATACCTTAATAACGAAACATAAAGTGGAATTACGTCACTTCCCTGATTCCGTTTTAAAAGAGCTAAAAACCATCTCTGAACAAGTGGTGGAAGAGGAAGCAAAACAGGATGCACTGTCTGCTAAAGTGTGGGCTTCGCAAAAAGCCTTTAAAGAACAAGTAATGCAGTGGACGGAAGTCTCTGAGTTCACTTATCTAAAAGCGCGTGCTTTGTAGAGGATTATCTATCTAGGCAATCCAGCCGCATGAGGTTAATTGTTGAAACCGAACTGACCTGAAAAGGTGGTTCGGTTTTTTTATGCTAGAAATTGACTGAGCTGTTAAAGCCAATAGGAAAACAGGGGGTGATGTTGATTCATACCAGTCGTGGCGTTTTAATGGATTCTCTTGCGATATGACATGCATTAAAAACAAGCAAAATCGGTTATGCGCAGAGCGTTCCAGTTACAAAAAAACTCTGCAGTATCACGTTGAAGTGAGTTAGTTTTTAACTTCTTCATCTGGACGACACGATTTTTCTCGCGCTTTTTGAAACATAAAATGGTGGTTTTTCTGTCTATAGCTTCGATCAACATACTGTTCTGGTTCTGGTTGTACCAGATAAATATACTGCCCTAAGCTTAAGTCTTCATCACTGTAACTTGACTGGTTAGCGTCTTCTACCATGACAGGAGAGATAACCGCTATTTTTAGGCTTTGGTCTCTTGCTTTAAGACTGGCAACGGTGCCTAAATAAAAGTCACTGTGAAAACTTCCGTTAAGGTGAATAATTTGAGCACCGGGCGTTTCCAATCGGGCTTGGTAAATGGATTCGGCCATGGTGTTATCACGCGATAGCTGAGCTAAATAACTCTTCTCTTTATCTTCATCGCTCAGTTTTCGAGCCTTTTCTAAAAACTCCATATAACGGGTGCGATAGGCTTCGTTATCAATAAAAGGGCTTTGTGCAACATAAGCTCTTTCTTGTTCGGAGAGTTTATCGAGATAAGGCTTTCCTTCACGGCCAATGCAGCGAACAATATCCGCTGACGCATTGGCCGCCACTACGGGAATAAAGTGTTGTTTAGCATACTCTACCAATGGACGATAAGACGCCACATAGTTATGCCAAGCAGGGGCTTTGCGAGTGAGGTAGATTTCGCCAATTTCCCCGTCTAAATAGCGGTTTAATATGGTTTGCTGATCTCGGTTAAACATCTCTAATGACAGCGTTTGTTCAGGGCGCAATTGGTGCAGTTCAGACACTAAGCGCATCTGTACTAAATGAGACGCGTGGTTGCCATGAAATTCCCCAATAAAAACGACATCATAATCTGTTAATTGTTTGGTCAGTTGATGAACACTTAACGGTTGCTGATGTTGAGTGTCGATAATATGGAAGTCATAGGCGTGCTTCAGTGCAGGGAGTTCCGTTGTAGCGCTCGAACTTGTTTTTTCTATTAAGTTGACTGGGGCCTTATTTTCAACGGTAGGCGTATTTTGGCAAGCGGACAGTAGAAATAAAGGCAATAGGCCTATTATTTTGAAAGTACGATGTTTTTTCAGCATGGTGTTTAACAAATTAGGACTGAAATAAGCTTTATAGTCAGGCCTAATTTGACCTCCCTTGATGGATTAAAACGATTACATGGGTACGAGGGTTAATAGGGTATTTTAACGATATTTTTACAATGCTTTCAAATAATAAATTATACGTACCTTGTGTTACTCAGTTAACTGCGCAACACCCGAATCAATCGCAGCTTGACTGATGGCTTTGGGGATAACGTTAATCAGTCGTGGATCGTTGGGTTTAGGCAAAATGTACTCCTTGCCAAACTCAAGGGTTTCCAGACCATAACTTTCAATCACTTCAACGGGTACTTGGCTGTGTGCAAGTTGCTTTAGGGCGTGTACGGCCGCGATTTGCATGGGCATATTGATTTCAGTCGCGCGAACGTCTAAGGCACCACGAAAGATAAAAGGAAACCCCAATACATTATTAACTTGGTTTGGATAGTCGCTACGTCCTGTTGCCATAATTAAATCGTTTCGGGTTTTATGAGCGAGGTTAGGATCAATTTCTGGATCCGGATTGGCCATGGCAAATACAATCGGATTGCACGCCATGCTTTTTAACATGTCACTCGTTAGAATATCTTTGCCAGATACGCCAAAAAACACATCGGAATTTTCCATGGCATCTGCCAGAGTTACTTTATCCGTTTGTAACGCAAAAGCCTGTTTATATGAATTTAAATTGGTTCGCGCGGTCGAAACAACGCCTTGGCTATCCACTAGGGTGATGTGCTCTTTTTTAGCGCCTAATTCAAGGAGTAAATTCATCGACGCGATGCCAGCCGCACCCGCACCGACGCAGACAATGCGTGCTTGCTCAATTTGTTTGTTTTGAATTTCTAAGGCATTTAATAAGCCAGCCGCCGCTACAATGGCCGTGCCATGTTGATCATCGTGAAAAACGGGAATGTTGAGTTGTTTTTTGACGGCTTGTTCGACTTCAAAGCATTGTGGCGCGGCAATGTCTTCTAAGTTAATACCGCCAAAAGTGGGAGCGATATTCACAATAGTTCGAATCAGTTCTTCGGTGTCTGCGACATCAATCTCTATATCAAACACATCAATATTCGCAAAGCGTTTAAACAGCATGCCTTTGCCTTCCATCACCGGTTTACTGGCTAAAGCGCCTGTATTGCCTAAACCCAATACCGCCGTGCCGTTTGAGATGACACCGACCAGATTTCCTTTACCTGTATAGCGATAAGCATCCTGAGGATCTTTGACAATTTCACGTACAGGTTCGGCCACACCTGGGCTGTAAGCTAAGCTTAAATCGCGCTGTGTTTCACAGGGTTTGATTAAGCCAGTTTCTAATTTTCCAGGAAAAGGAAGGGCATGGTAGTTTAAAGCATCTTGTCGTAAATCGCTCATGGGTACGCTCTTAAAAATATTAGTGTGAAGAAGGTCTTATTATGAAAACAGGGATCGATATGGCTGCAAAGCTTAACATGAGATGGGAAGGGCGGGCCATTATTTAATATCCAAACCAATCCCATTAATCGATTCAGGAACCCATTAGTCGCTAATGAGTAAATAACGTCTTAAGCCGAGTTCAACTTTAGGCAAGCCAGAAAGAAAATTTAAGGTTAAGTGAAAAAATTAAAAAGGATTTTTGATCGTTCTAATTAAAATTCATTGGCTCTGGTTTCATCGATTCTAAAAAGTGCATGCTTTAAGTTGGTTTTAGCGCTTTAGTCATCTTGCTTTGATTGAATTTAATTGCAATAACTAATTGAATAACAACAAATAATTTTATAATGAGGAGGTCATTTTTTATTGGAATTATGAAAAAAAAGAGGTATCATAAGCAAAATTTATAGTTAAAGCCAAGCTTAACGTGAGTTAAGTACGGAAAGCTTCAGGTCTTTGGGTAAGTTTCGCAAAGATAGCTGGGCCGCAATGCTTAAGTTTGAAAATTTTATTTTCATTTTACTCTTAACATTGGACAGATAGTTGTATGAAAAATTTTACGAAAGTTGGGATAGTAGCGCCATTTATTTTTGCTACAGGGTTTGCAAACGCAGCAAGTATTGATTTTGGCGTGCTTGGAGCGGGCGATGGTTTTAACCATATTCAAAGTTATGGCCCGAGTGTTATGTCTTTTGATGACGATTATTACTTTCAATTAGGTAACCTTCAAAACCTTGATGGTTTGTTGGCAAACTGGTCACTTATTCATCGTGGTTTGGAGATCGTGGGAAGTGACAACATGGTCGTTGACTTTGCTATCTTTAATACGTTCACATCAGCTTGGGATAGCCTGCAGTCTTGGAATGTCGCTTCGGGTGATGTTATTGATTACAATCAAAATTTAGGTGCGGGTAGTTACCGCCTTGATATTATGGGTGATGTGACTGGTAGTAACGGCAGTTCTTATACTATTACAGCAGCGGTTTCAGCCGTTTCTGAGCCAAGTACTTATGCCTTAATGCTAGGCGGCTTAGGTTTAGTTGGTTTTATGGCAGCACGTCGTCGTAAGCAAGCTTAATAGATCAGCTTAAGAAGCTCAGTTTATATAAACTGGGTAGATATAAAAAGGGGCTTAATTGCCCCTTTTTTATTGCCTGAATTTTGCTTTGTATAAATTGATTCTGGTAATGATTTAGAAGCCTTTTTAATATCAATAGGTCTTTAATTCATTCTATCGGCTTCACGTCACTTTTTTGTCGTTCAACAAAATAGTAACCAAAAAATGAACCTGTGTCCGATACACAATCTATTTCACTAAGCTTGTCCGCTGACATACCTGAACTCGCTCGTGCCCCGTAGGAAATGCCCTTGGGGTACTCTAACAACAGGAATGTTTAAACGCGTCCTTCACTAAGTGAAATCACGATTGCTTACAGAAGGGAGATTTTTCAACGCTATCTCGTGGTTTTATAGTTTGTTATATTTTGAGAAGAGGGGATAGCCACAAAGGCCAAAAATCCCCATTGAACAAAAGTGTGCAAAGCTCTTAATGAAATCAACGATTAAAAATGTGGGAATGACATCTCTCTAATGCTATGTTTTTCATCCAGTTTTAGGGATAAGATATACTGATGCAGTATTGACATAAAACTGACATAAAACTGACATAAAATTGACACGATATTGACACGATATTGACATGATGACGTATAGATTGTATGCTATGCCCCTGTCTTTAATAATCGTCAAGTTACTAAATAATCTTTATAAAGCGAAACTTGGCGATTTATTTTTAAATTATCAAGGTAAGAAAATGACCGCCAAAGCAGCACAGAAAACTTCTTCATTGCTACCCGCGTCCGTACCAATCAAAACACCAAAAAGCCCCCTGTCGACGACTCAAACAGACCAGAAAAAAAAGGCTTTTCATTCGACAAGCAAAACTAAAAAAAATAGTAAAAATGGTGCCTCTGAAAAAGGCGGAACGTCCGAAAAAAATCTAGGCAGTCGACGCGGCATTGAAACCATGTTTCGTAACTCTTACCGCGCGCAATTAGAGTTAATATCTCTCTCTGCCACTAAAGCCAATATCATGATTTCCCTAAATGGAATTATTTTGTCCGCGTTAACCATTTCCGGACCTTTTATTTTAGTTCAGGAACCCCTGTTCAGCATTCCATTAGGCATTTTTACAGCCACTTGTTTGCTTGCCATTATATTTGCTGTATTGGCGGCTAGGCCACAACTCGTTAAAACAAAACCCACTCTAGAAGATTTTCAAAAAGATATTGCCAATCCATTAGTCTTTGAAGAGTATGCAAAACTTTCTGCAGATGAACACCTCAGTGTCATGCAAGATATGATGCTAGATAACCGCCGTGTTTATGACAATATGTCACGACAGCTCTATCATTTAGGAAAAACAGCTAATCACAAATTCAAGCTGTTACACATCGCCTATAGTATATTTATGGGGGGGTTAACTCTCAGCACCATTACCTTGTTAGTGATTGGGGCTATGTACAATATGTCCATCCCCACAGTACCGATGCCAATCCCCACAATCCCAAGCGTCGAAATCCCATAACAAGAGGAATATTAATCGATGCAAAACTTTATTGCGGTGTTGAAAGCGATTAAACAGCTTCACATAGCTTTTCTAATGATGAGTCTGTTACTGTCACTTATGGTAATAAGCTCTGATTCCTTCGCCGTTGATGACCTGCACTTTAATAAATTTCGTAAATTTTCTCAGATTTTTGAGCCTTCTGGCATTGTCCAGCACCCTGATGGACGATTTATTGTTATCGAAGACGAATCAGCACAATCACTGGCCAGTGTTACCCTTGAATTGGATGGTTCTACTCGTGAAAAAATCCTCTATAAGCACTCTTTAGGTAATATTTTAAGTGAATTAAACAGCCTAAATGATCTTGAAGGTGCAGCCATTGATGACGAAGGGTTTATCTATGCGATCAGTTCACACTCTCGAACAACATCAGGCAAACGTAATAAAAACCGTGAAAGATTAATTCGCTTCAAGCTAGATGGTGATCAAGTCACTGACTTTGAGGAGTTTGGCAATCTGGTGAAACGTGTGAGAAAACAGCACCCTTTTCTCAAGGCATCTACTAAGGAAAAAGATGTTAGAGGGGCTAGTGGTTTTAACATTGAAGGCCTTAGTTTTGATCAATCTAAACAACAGCTGTTGATTGGTTTGCGTGCGCCACTGGATGATGGCAAAGCAATGATTCTCACCTTGCAAAACCCAAAAGAGGTCTTTACCTTGGGTGAAAAAGCCCAAATTTCTCAGAAAATTATACGTCTTGATCTCAAAGGTGGGGGTATTCGAGGGATCAGCTATGATCCATACCTAAAATCCTATCTCATTATAAGCCGCCAAGTTGACAAAAAATTCAAGCTTTGGACTTGGGATGGCAATACTCAAAATGCACCTTTACGTGTAAAGCTGCCAGACATTAAAAATCTTCGTAACGCCGAGGGCATTAGCCCTGCTCGCTTAGCGGATGGCACCCGTGGCCTAATGATTGTCAGTGATGAAGGAGACCTTTTAATACGTAAACCAGGCCGCTATCTTTTCCTGAGTTACGATCAGCTTGCAATCCAAGGCCGCTAAATAACTATCAAAGTCCTTATAATGAATCGAAAAAGCCTATAAATACTTCGTTCATGGGCTTTTAATTACAATTATGTCCTCTATTAAAGTTTATATCGTTATTTCCATCAAGAATTCCACTGGAGTCTCACTATGCACACCCTGCAGCTAAAACATGTCATCAGATTTTTGCTTTTGACTTACCTCTCTTTACTTGTACTTCCAGCTCAAGCTCAAGCTCAAGCTCAAGACGAAACAGTCGCTGATAGCCCGCTGAGCAAAATTCTTGAAACGCTACGAGACAATCAGGCAATTACGTCGGCCCAATATAATGAACTGCTTAAGGAAATCCAGCCAGAATCCTCTCGTTCTACACAACCCTCTCCTGAAACCATCTCTCAGTCTCAAGAACGTGTTAGTCCGCCAGTAGCAAAACCTGATGTTTCACTTAAGTTGGGCGGACAATTGAGTATCGATGCGGCCGCTTACAAGGTTGATAAAACCGCTATGGGTAATGGCACGCAATTACGTCGAGCACGTTTATCTGCAGAAGGTAAACTGTTTACCGACTGGAGTTACGCCATGGAATATGACCTTGCTGGCAATGAAGCTGCCATTAAAGATGCCTATATTGCATACAAGGTAAATAAACGCGCCACCTTCTCTTTTGGTCACTTTAAGGCCCCGTTTTCTATGGGTGGCCAGACAGGTTCCAAATCTACCTTGTTTATGGAGAGGTCTCTTCCTGTTGATACCTTTGCTCCTGGCCGCAGATTTGGGCTTAGTTACCATCACTATGGTAAGAGATGGAGTACAAACAGTGCTCTTTTCTTTGAAGGCGCAGGAGACGACGTAGATAAAGAGGGCAATGAAGGATGGGGAATATCGAGCCGCTTGACCCATGTTGCACCGAGCAGTCAATCTTCAATACTGCATATAGGCGCAAGCATAGCCTATGAAAAGACAAATGACGAAGCCGCATTGAGATTTAAGCCCGGACCAGAGTCAGACCTAACGGGTGCCACCTTAGTGGATACCCAACAAATGGCTGATATCGACTATCATTTGAGCTACGGATTAGAAGCCGCTACCCTTGTCGGACCTTTTTTACTTCAGGGGGAATATATATTGACGGATGTTCATCGTAAAAATGGTGCCCCAGCATTACAGTTTGATGGTTGGTATATTCAAACTAGCTTTGTTTTAACGGGCGAATCAAAAGGCTATAAAGCTTCTAACGGAACCTTTAAGCGCCCAAAACCCAGTGGCGATTTAGGAGCGCTTGAATTAGGAGTACGCCTGAGCCACATCAATCTTGAAGATGCCGATATTCAAGGAGGTAAAGAACAAAATCTAACAGTGGGGCTAAACTGGTACCCCAATCCAAATTTAAGATTGATGACCAATTACATTCAGGCGATTGCTTCGCCTAATGAAGATGGGGTTAAAGACAGCCCTGAAATCCTGCAAATGCGTGCGCAACTTAATTTTTAGGTAAGCAAACAAAGTAAGGGGAAGCCAGAAAACGATCGTTAAGGCTAACTGACGAAATTCAACAGGCTTCTCAATAGAGTCGATTTGATTTTTAAATTGATTCTGATAATGGTTGAGAAGCCTTTTAAATATCAATAAACCTGTTACTCAATCTATCGGCTTCCCGTTACTTTATTTGCTTGTCCAAATAAAGTAACCAAACAAAAGACACCCTGCTGACTCAATCTATTTCACTAAGTTTGTTCGCTGACATTCCTGAACTCGCTTCGCTCAAACAGCAGGAATGTTTAACCGCGTCCTTCACCAAGTGAAATCACGATTGCTTACAGAAGGGAGGGTTTTCTACGTGGTTTCCGAGTTTAATCTTATGCAAAGTCTTGGGTTTTAAAGCTACAAGTTCAGCTATCTATATTAGTAGTTGAAGCTAACCACAAACGCCGAAAATCCCCATTGAACGAAAGTGTGCAAAGCTCTTAACGAAATGAACGATTAAAAATCCCAGTTGTTCGAGCGAAGCGAGTTCTGGGATTTCAGTGAATGAGTTTAGAACTTGCCACTTGAGAGAGCGGGTGCCCTTTGTTTGCTTACTTTGTTTGGGCAAGCAAACAAAGTAAGGGGAAGCCAGAAACAGAAATTTAAGGCTAAGTGAATACATTAAAAGGGCTTCTCAACCGTTCCGAACAAAATCGATCGAGACTGACCCCATTGATCCCATTGATCGTTTCACTAGACTTGATAGCTGAAGTTTGTGAACTCGCCAAACAAGTTTGACTCAAACAGCACAAACTTTTAACCGCTCTCTTCGTTAGCGCCCAACAGAAGGATGAAAATCACGATTGCTTACAGAAGGGAGGCCTTTTACGTTGTTTCAGTGTTTTATCAGAAAAGAGTCATGGGCTTTTTAAACTTAACAGGCCTGATAATTTGTATTTGATTTAGTTAAATTGATTCTGATAATGATTGAGAAGCCTTTCAAAATCTTGTATTTCTTCTGGGTATTTTTTATTCGGCTTCCCGTCACTTTATTTGCTTGTCCAAATAAAGTAACCAAACAAAAGACACCCTGCTGACACAATCTATTTCACTAAGCTTGTCCGCTGACATTCCTGAACTCGCTTCGCTCTAACAACAGGAATGCTTAACCGCGTCCTTCACCAAGTGAAATCAGGATTGCTTTCAGAAGGGAGGCTTTTCTACGTTATCTCATGGCTTTATAGTTTGTTATACCTTGAGTGGTGAAGCTAACCACAAACGCCAAAATTCCCCATTGAACGAAAGTGTGCAAAGCTCTTAACGAAATGAACGATTAAAAATCCCAGTTGTTCGAGCGAAGCGAGTTCTGGGGTTTCAGTGAATGAGTTTAGAGCTTGCCACTTGAGAGAACGGGTGCCTTTTGTTTGCTTACTTTGTTTGGGCAAGCAAACAAAGTAAGGGGAAGCCAGGATTAGAAATTAAAGGCTAAGTGAAGGTATTAAAAGGGCTTCTCAACCGTTCCGAATAAAATCGATCGAGACTGTCCCAATTGATTCTGTTGCACTTCTAATTTGAATTCACCCTAGGTATGTACGGTTTTTGGCTCGTAAGGATTATCTTCTTTTATTTCAGGCTGTTTTAATAATGGAATAGAGTTTGGTATGTGCTTTTCTACTGAGGAGCCTAAAATATATTGAATAGCGGAATCGATGTTCTTCATAGCATCGTTTGAATCAGCTATTCCACTAATTATTGCCGCTGCAATAACAAGAGCTCCAACTATATTGTTCCATGAGGGCTTGTCTTTAGAGAACTCACTTTTAGCTTTGTATAAATAATCTATTAGTTGCTTTTTCTCTACTGGAGGAAGAAGTGATTGTGCTTCAATGCAGTCTATAGCCTTTTCAATATAACGAACGACTTTTTCGTCTTCTAGATTAGATGGCTTAAATAGATCACTATCTTGAGACCTCTGATTGATATACATGTCTTTAGATATCCCGATGAGGCTTTTTAAGCGGCCTAATGCAATTAGCAGAGTTTGAATCGGGATATCTTCTTCAGAAAAAAGTTTCTTTTTGTTCAAGGAATTAGATACAAATGGAAATTGAAGCTTGAGAGCATAGGACAGTTCTCTTTTAAAAGTTACTCTTTGCTTTTGTGCTGCAATCCGTAATGAAATTGCTATACCAATCATCGACTCAATTAATTTAGACTCAGAGATTAATGTCAAAACACGTTGATAAAGACTTTTGTCTATGGGACGAAGAAAAGATTGAAATTCATGAACTTGAGTTTCAAATATTTGTAGGATTTTTTCGGCTCTGCTATAACTATCCCATTTTGTTACTCGTTCCATTCCGTATTTAATGATTTCCTCTTCTCGAGCCGAAAATTCAGTAAAAAAATCTTCTAGTAAGGTAATCTCATCAATAAAATCATCAAGATTATGATTGTTCATCTACGCTCCTAAAGACTATCTTCGATAGTGTAAAAACCGATTTATTATAGAAATTCAATTATATAAAAATGCGTGATTTAGATGGTCAAAAATAAAAAAACCCACAAGGAAAAATCCTTGTGGGCTTTTTTAATAGGTTCAAAGAGGGAAAGAATTAAACTTCCAAGAAATCCAAAATCCCTTCTGCTGCTGAACGTCCTTCGGCAATGGCTTCAACCACTAGGCTAGAACCACGCACCATATCGCCACCTGCAAACACTTTAGGGTTGCTGGTTTGGAACTGATACAAAGACTTATCAGAAGCAACCACACCGTTCCAGTCGTTGACTTTAATATCAAAGTCTTTGAACCATTCTGGTGGGTTAGGTTGGAAACCAAAGGCAACAATGACTGCATCACAAGGAATAACGGTTTCAGACCCTTCGACCATCTCCGCACGACGACGACCGTTTTCATCAGGCTCACCCATACGAGTTTGAATGACTTTCAGACCTTCTACTTTACCGTCCCCTACGACTTCAACAGGCGCTAAATTAAATTTAAACTCAACGCCTTCTTCTTTGGCATTTTTGACTTCAGCACGTGAACCCGGCATGTTTTCTTCATCACGACGATACACGCAATACACGTTATCAGCACCTTGGCGAATCGAAGTACGCGTACAATCCATGGTGGTATCACCACCACCTAAGACCACTACGTTTTGTCCTGTCATAGAAACAAACGGCTCAGGAGTCTGTGGCATGTCTAATTCTTTCTTAACGTTACCGATTAAGAAGTCCAGTGCTTGGTAAACACCAGGAAGGTCTTCACCTGGGAAACGACCCGCCATTGGCTTGTAAGTTCCCATGCCTAGGAAAACCGCATCGTATTCATCTAATAACGTTTGGAAAGCGATGTCTTTACCAATTTCTACATTGCAACGGAACTCAATGCCCATGCCTTCAAGAATTTGACGACGACGAACCACGATGTCTTTATCCAGTTTGAACTGTGGAATACCAAAGGTTAATAGACCGCCAATTTCAGGTTGTTTTTCAAACACCACCGGCTTAACACCGTTACGGATTAGGATATCCGCCGCCGCAATCCCTGCAGGGCCTGAACCGACAATCGCGACTTTTTTATCGGTCATGACTATGTCAGATAGATCGGGTGTCCAGCCTTCAGACATCGCGGTATCGGTAATGAATTTTTCAATGGCGCCAATGGTAACGGCACCAAAGTTGGTGTCTTCTAGGGTACAAGCTTGCTCACACAGACGATCTTGCGGGCAAATTCGACCACACATCTCTGGCAAAGAGTTGGATTTGTGAGAGATCTCAGCGGCTTCCATAATATTGCCTTCCGCAACCAGTTTTAACCAGTTTGGAATGTAGTTATGAACAGGGCAGGCAAATTCACAGTATGGATTACCGCAGTGCAAACAACGATCTGCTTGCGCCATGGCGTCTTCAAGTGCAAACGAGGTATAAATTTCGTTGAACTCTTTTTTGCGGTCTTGCGCGGCTTTCTTTTCAGGAAGCTGGCGGTTTAATTCTAAAAATTGTCTAACATTTGGCATTTTTAAAGTCCTTCCAGTTTCTCTTAGTCAGCGCTTTTGGCAAATAGATCAAATAGAGCTTCGATTCCGATGGCTCTTGATTTTACTAACCAGAAGTCAGCCACATGATGGCTGAAGTTGTTTAGTACTTCTTGACCCCATGGACTGTTGGTCTTTTCAACATACTCGGTAATTAAGGCTTTCAAGTAAACTCGATAAGCTTCAGTGCTTTCGGTATCAATACGCAAGAACTCAACCATTTCTGGGTTAATGCAATCAGGTACTGTACGGTTTGAATCAAGAATGAACGCCATACCGCCTGACATACCCGCACCAAAGTTAACTCCGATTTCACCTAAGCTTACAACGGTACCCCCAGTCATGTATTCACAACCGTGATCGCCTAGCCCTTCAACGACGGCTACGGCACCTGAATTACGCACACCAAAACGTTCTCCGCCCGTTCCATTGGCAAATAATTTACCGCCAGTGGCACCGTATAAACAGGTGTTACCTACGATAGGCGTATTTTTGGCATCAAAAACGCTGTTTTCTGGAGGGCGAATTATGATTTCACCACCGGCCATGCCTTTACCTACGTAATCGTTTGCATCACCTTCTAAGTGTAGATTTAAACCATCCACGTTAAAGACACCGAGTGATTGTCCAGCAATCCCTTTTAGCTTTAAGGTAATTGGGTTGTTTTTCATACCATTATTGCCATGACGTTCGGCGATTTCACCTGCAACACGGGCACCGATTGAACGGCCTGTGTTGACTAGATCAAATTCAAAGGTTCCGCCTGATTTAGCTTCAATGGCTGGCAGAGTGGTTTTAACCATGGCTTCGGCAATATCGCCTTTATCCCATGGGTTATTGCGATTGACTTGAACGGTTTGTGGTTTGTCTTCTGGAACCCCAGCGTCGGTGATAAACGCACTGAGATCAATGTTCTTTTGTTTCTCGGTCAGCGGGTTATCAATCATCTTAAGAAGATCAACACGTCCGACTAACTGATCTAATGTAGTCACGCCTAATTTAGCCATCCACTCTCGAGTCTCTTCGGCTAAGAAGCGGAAATAGTTCATGACCATTTCAGGCATACCAATGAAGTGTTCTTTACGAAGACGTTTGTCTTGTGTTGCAACGCCCACTGCACACGTGTTTAAGTGACAGATACGTAGGTACTTACAACCTAAAGCGACCATTGGAACCGTACCGAAGCCGAATGTTTCAGCACCCAGAATGGCCGCTTTAACCACATCTAAACCAGTTTTTAGACCGCCATCCGCCTGCAGAATAACTTGTCCACGTAGGTCATTGGCACGTAGTACTTGGTGTGCTTCGGCCAGCCCCATTTCAAATGGGTTACCTGCGTATTTAACGGAGGTCATTGGGCTGGCACCGGTACCACCGTCATAACCAGAGATGGTGATTAAATCCGCATAGGCTTTTGCAACCCCAGCGGCGATGGTTCCAACACCCGGTTCTGCCACCAGCTTGACTGAGATCAAGGCATTAGGGTTGATCTGCTTTAGATCGAAAATAAGCTGAGCTAAATCTTCAATCGAGTAAATATCATGATGCGGAGGTGGCGAAATCAGCGTCACGCCCGGAACAGAATGACGCAGCTTGGCGATGGTCATATCGACTTTATGACCCGGTAGCTGTCCACCTTCACCAGGTTTTGCCCCTTGTGCGACTTTAATTTGTAGTACTTCGGCATTACGTAGGTAATGAGCGGTGACACCAAAACGTCCTGAAGCAATTTGCTTAATCTTAGACATTTTTTCTGTGCCGTAACGCGCAGGATCTTCCGCACCTTCACCTGAGTTTGAGCGAGCACCTAAACGGTTCATTGCGGTGGCAAGAGATTCGTGCGCTTCAGGAGATAAGGCACCTAAAGAGATACCAGCTGAATCAAAACGTTTATAGATATCTTCTACAGGTTCAACGTCTTTTAGGTCAATGCCTTGAATGCCATCTTTAAACGTGAACAGGTCACGAATGGTCATGGCAGGGCGATTGTTGACTAAATCACGGAATGTATTGTAGGCATTTTGATCGTTTTTCTGTACCGCTTCACGAATGCTGTTGACGACATCCGGGTTAAATGCGTGATACTCACCACCGTGAACGTATTTGAATAATCCACCTTGTTGCAGTGATTTACGTGGGCTAAAAGCTTCCCACGCTAAACGGCGCTGATCTAATTCTAGGTGGTTAAAGTCTGTCCCTTCAATACGAGTTGGCGTGCCTTTGAAGCATAGATCAACGATAGAGCTTGTTAAACCAACGGCTTCAAATAACTGAGATCCACGGTAGGAGGTAATGGTTGAAATCCCCATTTTAGAGAGGATTTTAAACAGACCTTTATTGATCGCTTTGCGGTAGTTACTAATGTATTTATTAACAGAGACGCTGCTATCCAATTCATTTGAACAACGCATATCTTCAATGCTTTCATAAGCTAGATATGGGAATACAGCGGTGGCTCCGTAACCGAATAAAACGGCAAAGTGATGTGGATCACGTGCGGTTCCTGTTTGAACAATAATATTAGACTCGGTGCGTAAACCCTGTTCAATGAGGTAGTGATGAACGGCCCCCGTTGCCATAGCAGCAGGAATGGTAGTTTTACCTTGTTCAATATCTAAATCGCTCAAAATTAACAGCGAAATGCCGGATTGAGTCGCTTTAGCCGCTTGGTCACAAATGGCTTCAATGGCCGCTTTTAAATCCATTTCTTCATGGTTGTAATGCAGAGAAATGGTGGCGTTTTGATAGTCTTCATCTTGTAAAGAAACCAGTTGCTCCATCATTGCAGGGCTTAATACGGGTGACTGTACTTCTAAGCGACGAGCGTGCTCTGGACCTTCTTCAAACATGTTTTGTTCACGACCAAAACAGGTTTTTAAAGACATGACAATGTTTTCACGTAATGGATCGATTGGTGGATTGGTTACCTGTGCAAACATTTGACGGAAATAGTCAAACACCGAACGTGGTTTATGAGAGAACACTGGAAGTGGGGCATCGTCTCCCATTGAAACCGTGGCTTCTTGTCCGTCTTCGGCGAGTACTCGAATGACAGCATCACGCTCTTCAAACGTCACCTGATAATATTTTTGGTAAGTTTCAGAGGTTTTACGATCCCAGCCCAATGTTTGTTCGTTTTGATCTAAGGTTTCTTCAATGTGTAGATACCCCTTGTCCATCCACTCACGGTATGGGTGGGCACGCTTTAACTGGTCATCAATTTCATCAGGTTTAATTAAGGTGCCTGTTTCTAAATCAACGGCAATCACTTGGCCAGGTTTTAGGCGGCCTTTTTCTGCGACTTCATCTGGAGAATAATTATAAACCCCCACTTCCGATGCAAAGGTAATGTGACGGTCTTTGGTGATGACGTAACGTGTTGGACGTAAACCATTACGATCCACACCACAGATAGCGTATTTACCTGTGTTGATAACCATACCAGCAGGACCATCCCAAGGCTCCATATGCATTGAGTTATATTCTAAGAACGCTCTTTTATCTGGGTCCATGTGCGGAATGTTTTGCCAAGCAGGTGGTACTAATACACGTAATGCTTGGAAAATATGCATGTCACCCATCATTAGGATTTCCATCATATTATCTAACGAATTTGAGTCAGAACCTGACTGTGCTACGAGTGGCTTTAAATCCGCTAAGTCTGGTAGCAAAGGCGTTGCAAACTTACTTTGACGTGCTAATGCCCAGTTACGGTTACCGCGAATGGTGTTTAATTCACCGTTATGCGCTAGAAAACGGAAAGGCTGCGCCAAGCGCCATTGCGGAGAGGTATTGGTTGAAAAACGCTGATGATATGAAATAGAGGACGAAGTGAAGGCTTCATTTTTCAAATCAAGATAGTATTCAGGCAGCTCTTTAGGCATGACTAAACCTTTATAGGCAAGTAGCTGGCTGTTTAATGACGAAATATAGAAATCGCTGTCATTAGGCTCTATTTCCATCTCTGTTTTACGGCGTGCTGTAAATAATAGGCGGTTAAATGCGGCCTCCGATATTTCCGAAGGCGCATTAACAAAAATCTGCTCAATTAATGGCTCCATCCCCGCCGCTTGATCCCCCAGCACTTCAGACGCAACAGGAACTGTGCGCCATCCTGCTACGGTTAAACCTTTGTTGGTTAACTTTTCTTCAAGTACCTTACGAGACAAAGCGGCCTTGTCGCTATCTTTGTTTAGAAAAACCATTCCAGCCGCATAAATAGGTGCTAACTGGTAACCTAATTCGCTAGCAACGGAAGTTAAAAACGCAGCGGGCTTTTTAATTAATAGTCCACAACCATCCCCTGTACAACCATCAGCTGCCACACCTCCACGGTGAGTCATGTTGGTTAGAGATTCAATCGCTGTTTGTACGACTTTGTGACTTGGCTTGTCGTCCATGTTGGCGATTAAACCAAAACCACAGTTCTCTTTTTCAAACTCAGGAGAGTAGAGGCCTGTTAAATTTAAACCTGCTTGGTTTTGTAGGGGGTTCATAATCAGTTTCCTGTCTGTCATCGGGCTTATAAAACGGCTAGTTTTGGTGTCTTATAAGAAGGTTTTTCAGCGCACAGCACGCGTAAAAAAATAAAAATAGCGCGGCATTATACTTTATATAGGCGTTTGGAAGCAAATTGTACCACTGTTTAAGGAAGCTCTGAACAAGTTCTTTAATTTCTGGAATTTGGCTAAGCCCCGAAGGACGGCGCTTCAAGATTACCTTTTCTAGGTTATGGGTTTCGCGAATGGAAAACCATTCCCTGAAATCCACGCCTTGAATAGGCCTTCTTGAAGCCCCTCTGAATTTTAAAGGATGTATTCAGAGCTTTCTTAAGTGGTGGTTTAGCTTTTTTAGGCGGATTAAATTTGGCTGAATGTGGCTAAAATTGGATTGTGATCCGATATATTTGGTACTGACAGAGCCTGAGAATGTTGCAGACTCAGGCCGCGATAAAAAATGTGGTCGAGCGGCTGGCGTAGTAATGTTTTTATTGGACGAGGGTCGGGAAAAGAGACCTGCTGTAAGTTAAGCTGTTGGGTGGCTTGTAAAAGGCTTTTTAAACGAGTTGAATTCCAAGTGTTGAAGTCGCCACTGATGATCATAGGGCCAGCATGGTGCGATAGTTGTGCCCATAGAAGGTGTAATTCTTTAAGAAAGATGCTGTGCGGTACAAAGTTAATAGCGTGAATATTCACGTGGATGAGCGTTTGCTTATTAGCCAGAGTGTGTTGAGTGATTAAAGCGGTTTTGTGTGTCATCCAACCTAGCTCACGAGATTGAGTCAAGCACTGACGTAAAGGCTTGGGGGTTAATGCCGAAGCCGTTACGACGCCAAAGTGTTTTTTAGCTGTTTCAATATTGGGCGCCATGGCAAAAGGCAGATCGAAAAATTTGTTTTGAGATAAAAAAATAGCCGCTTCTTGGAGTGAGAGTAGATGAGGAGCTTGAATGGGCAGAAGGTTTTCGATGGGTCGGTGTATGAAATGTGAAAAATCCACTTTTTGTAAGTTCCATGCCAATATCGTAAAGAGGGCTGGCAGGCTGTCTTGAGTACTTTCATGGCTGTTTGGGTGTTGTATGGGGCTGAGTTTAGGCTTATACATAAAAAACGAATGATTCCAGCTTTAAAGGATAGGGGTGAAAATTCGGGTTAAATTTTCAAATAATCGATGCAGTTTTTTATCGGTAGGTTGAAAAATGAGACTGTGTTTCTGAAGGTTGTTTAGCCAATATGACATTTGGTTTATTAAGGCTTTTGAATAAATGACGTTGACAATCTCGTGATTAATAAACAGAGAGCGATAGTCTAAATTGGCTGAGCCGAGAATCAGCTGTACCCGATCAATTAATATGAGTTTGGCGTGTAGCATAGTGCCTTGATCAAAAAACACCTCCCCTCCTTCTTCCGTTAGCTCTCGAATATAGGAGCTTCTACCAATATCAAATAGCAGATGGTCAGAGTTTTTGGGTGTGATTAGGCTGACGGACACTCCTCGTTTAATGGCCATGAGTAAGGCGTTCATAATGGTGCTATCGGGAATAAAGTAAGGGGTGACAATCTGTATACTTTTTTTGGCTGTATGAATGCTGTACAGCAGGCTTTCAAATAGAGAATCGGTGCGGATGTCTGGGCCAGAAGGGATTGTTTGAATAATGCCCTGTGTTTCTGTGAGATTGAGCTGGGGCATTAAGGGAGGGGATAGCTTTTCCTTGGTTGTATAAAACCAGTCGGCATTAAAGACGTTTTGGTAGTGAAAGCTAACGGGGCCTTTTGCTTTGAGCATTAAGTCCTTCCAACGCCCCTCTTTAGGAGTGTTTTTAGGGCTTCCTAAATATTCATTTGATAGGTTCATTCCGCCCGTGAGTAAGGTGCTTTGGTCAAAAAGATAAATTTTTCGATGGTTACGTAAATTAATTTGGCTGTTTACTAGAGATTTAAATAAAGGCTGAAAAAAGGCATATTGCCCACCAGCTTCAATAAGAGGGGCTAGACTTTTGCGATTTAAATAGAGGGAAAAAGAGCCAATGGCATCCATTAATAAACGAACTTCAACGCCCTGTTGTGCTTTGGTAATCAGTGCGTTGAGAATGGTTTTTCCTGTTTCATCGAGCTGAAAAATATAGGTTTGTAGATGAATGCTGGTTTTAGCCTGATTGATTTCAGTCATGAATTGCTCAAAAACGTCACAACTCTCTTCGTGTAGGGTGATTTGATTGTCAGGCGTGGTGCTGGCAATGTGATTGGATTGCAGTAAGCGATCTAGTTGGCCGCAGAGTTCGTTTTCGGAAAGTGTGGCTGAAATCGCACGCATAGTAATAGGCGCTCTTTTGCGCTGGGATAGAAACTTTCTAGAACCTAGGATGATATAGAGTAGTACGCCTATAAATGGCAACAGCAGCAGTGTTAGTAACCAAGCCATTAAGTTTTGTGGTGAGCGTCTTTGGTAGAGCATGTGTAAAACAGTGACGATGACTAGCGCTATGTAAAAGGCATAGGGCCAAAATAACGGTTGGCTTAGTGAATCAAACATGAGTCTGGGCCGTAATTTAAATGTGGGTTACAACAGCATAAAAGGAATTTGAATAATAATCCAGCTTTGGTGTGCGTAATAGGTGTTTGATAGAAGGGGGGAATGTGCAATTGGAAATCTAAAATAAACAGGCCAGTGGATTCTAATGAATACACTGGCCTGGCCGTATGGTTTTATGCTTAAGTTTATGCGGGCTTACTCTTTAGCGCATAAACTAACGCCTGTCATTTCTTCAGGTTTATCAATGTCCATTAAGTCTAACAGGGTTGGCATAACATCTGGCAAAGCGCCGCCAGATCTAAGTGTCACTTCTTTAGGACCGAAATAAGCTAGCGGCACAGGGAAGGTGGTGTGAGAAGTCAAAGGTTTTCCTGTCACAGGATCAATGAGCATCTCAATGTTACCATGGTCAGCCGTAATCACAATTTGACCGCCTGCTTTGTCAATGGCCTCTAAGATTCTTCCTAAAGCTTGGTCAACCGCTTCTACCGCTTTAATACAAGCTTCAAAATTACCTGTATGACCGACCATGTCTGGGTTGGCGATATTACAGATAAAGGTGTCGTATTTATCAGAACCAATCGCTTCAACAAGGTTGTCTGTTAGTTCGGCAACACTCATTTCAGGTTGTAGGTCGTACGTACGAACTTTAGGTGAAGGAATAAGAATGCGATCCTCACCTAAGTAGGGTGCTTCAACCCCACCGTTTAAAAAGAAGGTAACGTGGGCATACTTTTCTGTTTCTGCAATGCGTAGTTGACGGAGCTTGTATTTTGCGATGACTTCCCCAAATGTATTTTTTAATTTGGTTGGTCGGAATGCGATGGTCGCACCGAAGTTTTCAAAGCTTTTGCTGTACTGGGTTAGGGTGACAAAACTGGCCAAAATCGGAGTTTTACAGCGGTGAAAGTCACCAAAGTCATCAATGATAAACGCACTGGTAATTTGGCGGGCACGGTCAGCACGGTAGTTCATAAAGATGATTGAATCGCCGTCTTTAACTTTGATTTTCTTGCCTTTTTTATTCAATATCGCTGTGGCTTGAATGAACTCATCAGTTTCACCGCGTGCATAGGCCGCTTCAACCGCTTCTTTAGCCGAATTCGCTTTAAATTCAGATTGACCGCAGCAGATAACTTCATAAGCTTCTTGAGTACGTTCCCAGCGCGAATCTCTATCTAGAGCGTAAAAGCGACCTGTGACAGAAGCAATGCAGCCACCCTTGATGCTTTTTATATGGGCTTCAATCTCTTCGATATAACCCAGAGCGCTTTCAGGAGCGGTGTCACGTCCATCCGTAAATACATGTAAAAAAGTTTTAGCGCCACGTTCAACGGCTAGTGTAAGAGAGGCTTTGACGTGACTGATGTGTGAGTGAACGCCACCGTCTGAAAGCAGGGCCATAATGTGAACGGCATGACCACGGTCATTGGCCTTGTCAATCGCACTTAATAGTGCGTTATTATTAAAGAAGCGACCGTCATCGATATCCTTTTGGATACGAGTAAGTTCTTGATAAACCACTCGGCCAGCCCCTAAGTTCATGTGACCCACTTCGGAGTTACCCATTTGGCCCGTTGGTAGGCCAACATCTATGCCAGATGTTCCGATCAGTGTGTGAGGGTTGTTAGCGATCAACTTGTCCCAGTTAGGCGTGTTGGCTTGTGCAATGGCGTTGTGTTCAACGTCTTCTCTGTGTCCCCAGCCATCTAAAATAAGTAACCCTGTAGGGCGCTGTTTAATTTCGATTTTTGGCTTAAGATCTTGACCCATGTGTTTTATCTACCATAAATAATTAACAAATTCCGTTCATTGTAGCGGCTTTCGCTGTTAAAATCATCAGGTTTGATTATTAAGATATTCAGGGGAATATATGTTTGGTGAATTTGTCCAAGAACAAGGGCTTTTGTTTATTGCTTTGGCCGTTGTAGTTACTATGTTGATTTATAGCTATGTTGGCGATCGCTTGTCAGGCTTTAAAAGCGTAAATGCAGATGGCGCAATTCGACTTTTTAATGATGATGCTTATTTGCTGGATGTGCGTTCAGCGGGAGAGTTTAAAGAGGGGTATATTGGTGAGGCAACTAATATTTCTTCAACAGAGTTAAAAGATAAGTTGAATCAGCTGCCTAAAGATAAGGAAAAGCCGATTTTGATTTATTGCTTAACGGGATCGCGTTCCGCACGTTCGGCAGGGCTTTTGGTTAAGAATGGTTACAAAAATGTATCAAATTTAGCTGGCGGAATTAATGCTTGGAAAACTGCGAGTTTACCTGTGGCAACGGCGAAGTCAAAAGCAAAGAAAAATAAAAAAAAAGCAGGCTCTAAATAAGTCTATATACTGGCGAGAGGAAAAAAGTATGGCAGAAGTACTTATTTACGTGACAAAATCCTGTCCTTTTTGTGTAATGGCTAAGCGTCTTCTAGATACAAAAGGCGCTGAATATACCGTTATTGATGTAGGACGCGATCAAGCACTGTGGGCAGAGATGGAGTCTAAAACAGGTCGCCAAACTGTTCCGCAAATTTTTATAGGTAACCATCATGTGGGTGGTTTTGATGATTTGTCTGCTGCAGATAAGCGTGGCGAGATAGACCCTCTATTACAATCATAATTAAAATGTTAAGGAAACATTATGTCTGAGACAGTTCAACAAACTTTTGTAATTCAAAAAATATATACCAAAGACATCTCTTTTGAGTCGCCAAGTTCGCCAGGGATTTTTTCATCTAACTTTCAACCTCAGCTATCTATTGACTTAAACGTAGAAAGCAAAAAGTTAGAAGCTGATGCGTATGACGTTGTGGTTCGTGTTACGGTGACAACCAAAGTGGAAGAGAATGTTGCGTTCTTATGTGAAGTGAAGCAGGCAGGCGTGTTTACCATAACTGGGTTTAATGAAGCGGAAATGGGGTATATGTTGGGTGTGCAAGCGCCAGGGATTTTATTCCCGTATGCGCGTGAAGCGGTATCTGACTTAGTGACAAGAGGTGGTTTCCCGCAGTTATTATTAGAGCCTGTTAACTTCGAGTTAATGTATCACGAGCACCTTCAGAAAATGGAAGGTGGTAGCGAAACGCCTACAGCTCAATAGTCTGAATGTCTTTGTCGCAATTTCCTGACACGATCAAAGTGCCGCGTAAAATCGCTGTATTGGGTGCCGGTGCTTGGGGAACGGCTTTAGCCATTCACTTGGCTAAAGCGGGGCATATCGTGACGCTTTGGTCGCATAGTTCTGAGCAAGTCTTGGCTTTGAAATCTCAAAATGAAAATAGGCGTTATCTTCCAGGAGTTCCATTTCCTAAAGCGTTGACTATTGATGGTTCACTTGAAAATATTATTCCTGAAGTTGAAGGGGTTTTAGTGGTGGTGCCAAGTGATGCGTTTAGAGGCGTGTTGCAGAAAATGGCTGGCCTGCTTTCCTCTCATGATGTTCATGTGGCTTGGGCAACGAAAGGCTTTGAACCTGAATCTAAGAGTTTATTACATCAAGTGGCTTTAGAAGTATTGGGCGATGATGTGGGGGTAACGGTATTGTCAGGTCCCACTTTTGCTGATGAGGTGGCTAAAGGCTTGCCTACGGCGATGGTAAGTGCTTCCGCGGATGAATTGGAAGCGCAGTACTGGGCGGATATTTTCCATTTTGATTTTTTTCGAATGTATACCCAAACGGATATCGTCGGTGTTGAGGTTGGTGGGGCCTATAAGAATATTATGGCCATCGCAACGGGTTTAAGTGATGGGCTGGGGTTAGGTGCGAATGCTCGTGCGGCGCTGGTGTCTCGTGGCATGGTTGAAATGATGCGTTTTGGTCAGGCTTTAGGGGCTCAACCAGAAACCATGATGGGGTTGGCTGGGTTGGGAGACTTGGTTTTAACTTGCACCGATGACTTGTCTCGAAATAGACGCTTTGGTAAACGTTTGGCGCAAACGAATCAAACGGCTCAGGCGGTGATCAATGAGATTGGTCAGGTCGTTGAGGGAGTTAAAGCGGTTAGAGTGGTCAAGAAGATGGCCTGCGATTTACAGTTAGATCTGCCTATTATGGAACAGGTCTATCAGATAGTCTCTGAGCAAGCGTTACCTAAAGAGGCAGCTTTAGCATTGCTTTCTCGTTCGGGCAAGTCTGAAAAGCATTAGTATTTTTTGGTTTGAATGTTAAATAAAAAACGACCAGATCTGGTCGTTTTTTGTATGCTTTATGGATTCTACGTCTCTTGACGCTATGGTTCTAAAGCTCCATGTTAAAGTCAAGTTGACGCCACGCTTCATAGGCCATTGCTGATACCGCGTTGGCTAAGTTTAGGCTTCTTCCGCCAGGTATCATGGGAATAGTTAGCCGCTGTTCTTCTGGTAAACTAGCGATCACTTCAGCAGGTAAGCCGCGAGTTTCAGGGCCAAATAAAAAAGCATCACCGTTTTCAAACTTGGGTTCGGTATAATATTGCGTGGTTTTTGTGGTGAGTGCAAAAACTCGATTAGGTTTTATTTTGGCTAAACACGCTTCTAGGCTTTCATGTTCTTGTAAGTTAGCCAGTTCAGCGTAATCTAAGCCTGCGCGACGGACTTTCTTTTCACTCAAATCAAAAGAGATTGGGTGAATAAGATGTAGATGAGCGCCCATGTTGGCGCTAAGACGAATTAGGGCCCCTGTGTTCTGGGGGATTTCTGGTTCATAAAGAATAATATGCAACATAATAGGTATAGTCTGTGATTGATTTATCAGTAAATATTTGTGGAATTCAATGCAATTCACCAGTCGCAATGGCATCTGGTAACGCGGGATACGGAATAGAATACCAGTCTGTTTCAGGCTTTACCAATAGAGATGTTGGTGCTGTGTTCTTAAAAGGAACAACTTTAGAACCAAAATTAGGTAATAAGCCAGATCGCGTGATGGAATCAGCCAGTGGTTTACTGAATTCGATTGGTTTACAAAACCCAGGTGCTCAAGCCGTTATTCACGACTATTTGCCTAAGTTAGATTTAAGCGAATCGCAATTTATTATCAACGTGTCAGGTTCTAGTATTGAAGAGTACGCTGAAATTGTTCGCCTGTTTGATCAAACGGCTTTGCCCGCTATGGAGATCAATATTTCCTGCCCAAATGTGAAAAAGGGTGGAGCGGCGTTTGGTAATGATCCTGATATGGCTGCCAGAGTGGTTGAGGCTTGTCGTGCCAATACAACTAAGCCATTAATTGTAAAGTTATCGCCAAATCAGACAAATATCGCAGAGGGTGCTCGTCGCGTAATTGATGCGGGTGCGGATGCACTGTCGGCCATTAATACTCTAATGGGAATGCAGATTGATATTCACAGTCAAAAACCAACCTTAGGCAATAACCAAGGTGGTTTGTCTGGTCCTGCCATTAAACCAGTGGCTTTGTTAAAAGTACATCAAGTCTACCAAGTAGCCAAATTGCACAATATTCCTATTATCGGATTGGGTGGTATTGCTTGTGCAGAAGACGCCATAGAATTTTTCTTAGCCGGTGCCTCTATGGTTGCGATAGGTACGGCGATTGCAAAAGATCCTTTATTAGTAAAGAAAGTTAATGCTGGGATTGAGCAATATTTGAAATCGCAAGGCTTGACTTCGGTTTCTCAATTAACGGGTAAATTAGAATTAAATACTGATACGGTACTGTGTAGCTAGCAGGCCTTTTTTAAAACGGTAAATAAAATAGACAGAATATGATGAAAACAGTAGTAGAACAGTTGGCGATTATTAAACGTGGCGCTGAAGAAATTTTGGTTGAAAAAGAGTTAATCGAAAAATTAGAAAGCGGTAAGCCGCTGCGTGTAAAGGCAGGGTTTGATCCTACGGCGGCTGATTTGCATTTGGGGCATACTGTTTTAATTAATAAATTAAAACAGTTTCAAGACTTAGGGCATGAAGTACTCTTTTTAATCGGTGACTTTACTGCGATGATTGGCGATCCAACAGGCAAAAGTGTGACGCGACCACCGTTAACTGCAGAAGAAGTGGCACAAAATGCTGAGACTTATAAAGAGCAAGTCTTCAAAATTTTAGATCCTGCCAAAACGACCGTTATGTTTAACTCTGAATGGATGTCTAAAATGTCTGCCGCTGAGATGATTCAGTTGGCGGGTAAAATGACTGTAGCACGTATGTTGGAGCGTAATGATTTTGGTGATCGATACAGCTCAAATACACCGATTGCGATTCATGAGTTTTTATACCCATTGGTTCAAGGCTATGATTCTGTGGCAATGGATGCTGACATTGAATTAGGTGGAACCGATCAGAAGTTCAACTTACTCATGGGACGTACTTTACAGGGTCATTATGGAAAGCCGCAGCAATGTACTTTGACCATGCCTATTCTGGAAGGTTTAGACGGTGTTCAGAAAATGTCTAAATCCTTAAATAATTATATTGGTATTAAAGATGAGCCAAATGATATGTTTGGTAAAGTCATGTCCGTTTCTGATGAGTTAATGTGGCGTTATTACGAGTTGCTAAGTTTTGAAAGTATTGAGACGATTGATGGATTAAAAGAAGCCATTGAAAATGGTGAGAATCCGCGAAATGTTAAGGTTAAATTGGCTTTAGAGCTTATTACCCGCTTTCATTCCGAGGAAGCGGCACGAAATGCACTGACAGATTTTGAAACGAAGTTCAGTAAAAACGCCATTCCTGATGATATAGCTGAGTTAACCATAGAAGGAGAGATGCCGCTGGCCAATCTGTTAAAAGAAGCTGGATTAGTGGGTTCAACTTCCGATGGTCATCGAATGACTAAACAGGGAGCGGTTAAAATCAATGGTGAAAAGGTTGAAGACAGTCGTCAATTAATGCCGATCGATACAACGGCCGTTTATCAAGTAGGTAAGCGCAAGTTTGCAAGAATCACTATTAAGTAACTCAAGTCTATAAAGCCTGATTGAAAATGGATTAAAGCTATTAGAATTGCATTTTCTATTAAGTCTAAAAAAACACCGCATTTATGCGGTGTTTTTGTTTGTGGTATCTTTAAAATCAAGCATTCTAAATGTTAAGGCTCGTTATTGAGTCTGGATTTAGATAAGGGTGTTTTATTGTAGAAAAGGGCGTATAAGTAATTAAATGTGAATAACCTTGTGGATAACTTATGAGTAACTGTTGGACAAAACCCCAGCTTGAATAAAAATGACAAAAAGGTGTGTTTAGGGGTTGCGTTGGATGGTGAATTGGTTAGAATACGCCCCGTTCCGAAGCAAAGGCGCTTTAAGTCCTGCGCTTCGAGGCTGTTTAGAGAATCGGTTT